>Ga0209723_1003143_pt1 | contig 20375 bp, 13 predicted proteins | sample BiotimSIPDNA_2_FD_185750 | JGI IMG/M metagenome (GOLD analysis project Ga0209723, IMG submission 185750) | Anaerobic biogas reactor microbial communites from Washington, USA - Biogas_R2 time_0 SIP DNA (SPAdes) (version 2) | ecosystem: Engineered > Bioreactor > Anaerobic > Unclassified | place... | reverse complement strand
CGGCTGCGAAGAAACTTCTCTGCCAGATCCCAGCCGATGGACTCGGACAGACCGACGGCCATATCGCGGATCTCCTCTGCTGGCGTTCCGCGTTGGCAAGTCCGGATGACGTAGACCCCTTTTCGCTTCGGCGGTTCTGCATCCTGAAATCGTGTGAACTCAAACGCATCGAAGAGGCCGTTGCAACAGCTGCTTTCCAATGAAGATTCCTCCCTCATAGCCTATCCGTCACCGGTAGTAGGTCTTGTAGCAGTCATTGCAGACTGGCCGGGTTTTTGTCGTCGTGTGTTTGGCCCCACACTTATGGCAGACCTTCTCTTTGTAGTCAGGGTTATTGAAACGAGCCCAGGATGCGAAGCACTTCGGGCAGTATGGCTTTTCCGGGTTATAGTCGATCGTCTTTCCGCACCGGATGCAGTATGCAGCCTCTCCCAGCACCGAATCCACGACTTTCTCAAACAATCCTTTCTTCGGAGGAGCTTTCAGTTTCGGCGATATGGTTCTGATGGGTTTTCTCGGCTCATAGGTCCGTTGATTCGCGGTGGCCGTTGCAGTTGTCTGGTTGCTGTCCTCCGGACTGCTTGCCTGCAGGATCCTTTCAACTTCTTCGATGGTCTGGGTGTAAAGGTCGGGATCGGTCTCCCGGGAGAACCGAACGCCCATCTCCCAGTTGTTGCTCTGTGAGTGTTCGTAGAGGTTCATCGAGGTGATAATGCCGAACTGCTCGTTGATGTAGCATTTTGCGTGGAGATCGTTGCACTTGTAGAGTTGAGCGTTCTGCAATTGTTTAAAAAATGCCAGGTCTTCCGGTTTAGGGTTTGTGTCGCTCCGGTAGATGATGTCAATCGGAACCTTTTTGTCGTCAATGCTCTGGAGATATTTCTTGTTGTGCGGGGTCAGGCTGATGTAAGGAGAGACGATGAAGATCTGCTCCTCCGCGTTCTTGATGATATCGATGAATCCTGCACTTACCCCCGGTGCGTTGAGGAAATCTGCCATTCGGTTGCTCCTGCGGTATATTATTGAGCAAGGACGTAAAAAGGTTCGGATATCGCCCTGTTGCGCCGGATAGAAGGTATGAAATAGTCGTTCCAAAAATTCCTCGGAATGATCATACGATCTTTTCGATCTTCGCCTTCAGCCCGGATGCGAACACCTCCATCGCACCTGGGTCTTTGAACCCGGCGAGGATCACCTTCCCCGACGAGAAGAGGAGGGCGGTCCCCGCATCGCCCCGGTAGATCAGGCCGGGGAACTGTTCGGGCTCGTACTCGACCCGCTCCATCTTGAGCGCGACGACAAGCCGCGAGAGCGGGATCGCGATATGAAAGTCGTCCATGCCGACGATGTTCCTGACCTCCGGCGGTGATGCGAGTGCAGGGTCGATGATGGGTGAGATGAGGATGAGGAACTTCTGGTAGGAGGTATCGATCTCGTCGAGGGCTCTAAGACCATAGATGATGTATTTCCCGCTCCGGTAGATGGTCGCCTTCCCCTGGGAGAGGAGGATGTAGGCCCCGTGGTAGACGTTGGGGTTGTAGTTCGCGGCGGGGAGTTCCGGCAACCGCTCGAATGGGATCAGCTGGTGGAGGTCGCCGGAAGCGACGACGTTGATGATCTTCATTCTCGGTTTATGATGGGAGTTACTCCCGGAGATACCTTCCCCCGATCGGGACGAACCGCTCCGGTTTCTTGATCGTATCGTACTCCCGGATATCCTCGAGTTCGAGCGCCATCCAGGGGTGTTTTCTCGTCTCACCCTTCCTGACCCGAACTCCCTGCCATCGCCCCTGGCCCTCGACGTAGGCCTTTGCCTCCTCTCTCGTGAGGAAGACCGCGTCGCCGAAGGTTTCGAAGAACGCGAGGGGGTCGTCGTCGATGATGATCCGCCTGATCGTCGCCTCCCCGGTGTAGCCGGTGTCCTCACGAGACTGGTAGAAGACGAGTTTCATGCCGCTCCGGAGTTCTTTGAAGATGGTGGCGGGTTTGATGAAGACGGTTTTGCCGTCCCGGAAGAACCGGGGCATGAGGTGTTTCGGGACGGGGAAGGTGACGCCGGTGATATCAGGCATCAGTTACACCCCTGCCCGTCGGAGGATGAGCCGGTAGTCCTCCTCGAGGATCTCACGCATGGCCTGGCGGAGGTGGCCGCTCCACATCGTCTTGTTCGTGATGAATTTGAGATCCCCGATCAGCGGCTTGAACCCAAGCGGTTCGGCAAAGACCTTGATTGGTCGGACCTTCATGCGGCAGGGGAAAACTTCGTCGCCCATATGCGGCGGGGTGATGAAGAGGGGGGTGTGGTCCTCGTAAGGTTCGGCGATGACTTCGTAGGCGCCGGTGATCGCGGAGGGGAGGATGGTGTCGCCCTCTTTCTCCTGCCGGATGTAAACAAGTATGGTGTCGCCGGGCTTCACCCGCTGCATGAGGGATTTGTTCCGGCGTGGTACTCCCCAGACATGCTTTTGATCGAGGATCTTCTGGTTGACGCGGTTGGAGGAGGCGATCCAGTGGGTCATAGTTGACTTATATGCAAGACCTAAAGAAAAATTGTACCATTATGTCTCACTAAGCGCTTTGAATGCTGCCTGCATTGGATCGGAGTAGAACTCCACGCGAACTTTGTCAAGCAACTCCGGGGGTATACTTCCGAAATCAGCTGCATTGACGGTTGGGATAATGACCCTCTTTGCTCCGGCATCCATCGCGATTCTCATTCTGTCACCGAGATATTCAATCCTGGGGAGAATTCCGTGAAGCGTCATCTCCCCAAGTATAATCAGCCCGCCACCAAGAGGTCTATTCACTATCGCCGAGAGAATGGCGACATAAAATGCTACACCCATGTCTCCAGCCTCTTTGCCGTGTCCAGGGCTCATCACTTGAACGCTCAGATCATAGCTTCCTATATCTTGTTCAAGCCCCAATTTCTTACTATTGAGCCTGAGATAGTTATGGGCCATCTGTGCAGACTCTTTCAGTGTTTTAGAGGTTAACCCGACGTTTTTAAAACGGCCGGATCCGGGAATTGCCGTGACCTGAATCCGGAAGAGCATGACTCTCCCGAGAGTCGGATCCCAACCAATGCTGAATACATCTCCCGGGGCCAAGGGGCCGTCGGGTATCAATTTTGTCACACCTATCTCCGAACATTCAGCAATATACTCCTCCCCAGTCCCTTTGTCGAGGTATGAGAGGTTGACCCGCGAAAACTCGATTGGATTCATCCGTTTTAACTGTTCTTTCACTCTCCTCCGCATTTCGAGCCCGATAGTCACGTACTCGGCCATCTCTTCTTTTGAACACGTGCCTTCTGGATGGATTAACTTCATCAGGCCCGAAACAGTTCGGACAACTGCCTTTCGATCACGCTGACCGACATGGTTGCCAAGTGAAAAATATGTCTCGTAGGTGTCTGTATAATTCAGAGGGCGGAGACCATTGTGGAAGATTTCCGCTATATAATCGGCGACGAAACCCATATGCGAGGTGAAATGATCTGGTTTTAGTTTTAACATCTCCCATCCGGGAAGGTAGGCATGCCACCGATCATGGAATGCCGCATCATTTCTGATCGTCTCCGGGAGGGGAGAGAACAGGTGCGATGTTCTGGCAATTGACTCAACATCTCCATCGATGTTTCCATTAAAGATAATGCCAGCCTCGGCTGAGAGGGTTCCTTTGTCATCACCGCGCGAGAATGAACCCTGTTCCATATAGCCTTTAAACATCTGCTTGTTTGCTTCGTTCTTAAAGTGGGACCCAGCGACTTCGTCGAATGCCACAAGATCGTTTTTGAGCACCAGCCCGGGCTTGTCTTTCCGATTCTTCCAGCCAAAGAGATCTGGTACCGAGCCCTGCCCTCCAGATAGAAGTATAGCATAGGGTGAAATTTCACGATATACAAACGATTTTCCCGTTTCTTTGGGACCCAGTTCGATGAGATTGTAATTTTTTTCGACCATCGGGATAAGCCTGATAAGGATGAGCAATTTTATCCGCCATGTGAAATCCGGATGCCTTGCCTCGTACCCCAACGATCTCAGCAGAACATCTACCCATTCTTCTCTGGTGAACTGGCGGCGAGCTGTTATCCACTCATCCATTCTGGCGCTAGCGATCTGAATCGGTCTCATATTGGCAAGCACGAAGGGGCGGGTGACATTGCCGTGCACGATGTTCTCGTCATAGACGAGCTCGATGTTGGACCAGACCCCCCCTGTCAGTACACGCTCATACTTCTCAACATAGTCCTCATCAATATGCACCTTTTCGAGCCCTGACGTTGCAAGATACGCCCAGTACTTCCCTCCCTGATCCTTTTCGTCGAACGTGACTGTAACAAGGTCGATAATCTTCATGGAGCCCAGTCTCTTCAATCGAGCTTTGATCAGTTCTCCCTGATCCGCCCTGACAACCCGTTCAGCGATGGCACTCTTAACTAACTGGAGGCCGTTGTTGACTTCGTCCCCATCTGTTGTCGAACAGTATTTGCCAAGCAGATACTCTAATACGTATACGGGGATCGAAAAGCCCACTTTGAGTTTGTGGACGAGATCCTTCCTGACGACCCGACCCGGAAATGCGGCGACAAGTTTTCTGTCGAGATCATCAAGTTCGAAGTGTTCACCAGAATTCATCTATCTCCACCCTGAGTTCAATCTCTTCGCTGGCGAGGATCTCCTCGTCATCAGCATCCAGTACAACGACACGGAGTTTCGATCCAAATGGGGGTGCGGATGAGGCATCTACGAGAGATAGTACGATTGTCTGAGCTCCCCCTGCAGGATCGATCGTCACGGGATCGGTATTTCGGAAAATAACCTTCCCCGTTTGGAAATCTTTGACTTTCACCAGAACCTTCCGTGATAACAAGTTAGAGTCGGAGCCAATCAGTTTCAGCTGCCCCAGAGCACCGGGTTCTATCTGTACCCTTGGCATTTCACTTGTAATTACTTCGATTGGTTTGAGGACGACATTGACCTTCTTTGCCCTCTGAGGCCAGTGAACCTGGATTACTGGGATGATAAGTTCCTGCAGGGTTGCTCCGCCATGGAAGAAGCCGAGACCTCCGTAGGTCCTGAAAGCATTGACGCTTCTTGGAACCATTGCGGTCAGGTCTGAAGAAGAGACAGGAACGGCAATTGCAGTCTTGTGTGAGAGGTTCCGCCCAACCACCGCCCTACGCGATCTCCAGAGGTGCTCCCCTTCTGGTTTATCCTCCTCGATCTCGTTGGGTTCCGGCTGCCAGTGGAAGAACCCGTGATCTGTGACGATGATAACTCGCGAATAGCCCGCATCCCTGAGTCTTCGAATTGCGGTTGTGTAACGGTCGAGATGATCTTCGGCACCGTCCAATTTGAGACTGCCGTCGTGGCCGGCAGTGTCAAACTCAGCACCTTCAACGACCAGGAGCGGTGATGAAGCGGTTGCCTTCTTCACCTTCTTGCCGTCGACGATCTCTTCGATGGATAGGAATGTCGTGACCCCTAGCGCGTGTCTGAACCAGTCGCGCCATGTCTCTGCAATGGCAAGGTTGCCTGACTCTCCAGAGACGACGTAGAATGTCTTCCTGTCCGGTGAGAGTTTCACGTTCAATGCATTAGAGTCAACAGGGAGAGCAAACGGCTTGCCGAGCGAGGTGATGCTCGGTACCGGAGCCCGTGCAATTCGAACTTCCGCCCTCTGTTCCGGCTCCCCCTCGTTGATCTTCTCGGCAAGCCGGTAACCGAGATCCAGGCGAAGGGCATCAAGGAAGATGTATGCTGTTCTTGTATGATTTCCGCCCAGGATAGAGAGGGCACGCTCTCCAACCGTTGGGAGAGCCATGAGAGCGGTCAGATTGTTTTCAAGCAGATCCGAAAATGTCCTGCCTACGCGATCTACGGTGCGGAGGTACTGGCGCTGGAGCGATCCTCTGATTACCTTGAGATCTTCGGGGAGATCCGGGATCTCCGCAAACAAGGCTTCACCTGCCGCATCCAGATTCCAGCCCACGGTAGAGTACCACTCTATGGCATCATCAGTCTGGACCCAGGTCTCCTCAGCCCCGTTATGTATGCCCAATTGGTGGGCGGTCCTGGCGAGTAACGAGAGATGCTGCCATCCAACTGTATCGGTGGCCACGCTCCCCCAGAACCCATCCTCACGTTCTTTGAAGATCTGTTGGTTCTTGCCAAGTTCTTCTGCCAGAACCTCTACGTTATCAATCTCCTGAAGACGGCCAACGTGTCGTTTGAACAGAATTTCCTCGACGATCCGGGATCCCTTTGATACAGGTGAGACTGTGAGATTCTCCGTCCAGGAACCAAGGGATGTGGTGGGATCTGCCTTTCGGACTGCCCTCTCAAAGGACGGGATATACGTGATGTTTTCTTCCCACTGTTTGAGCAGTGCAAGCGCATGTTCACGCGCTAGACCAGGAGGAACTATGCGATTCTTTTCGGGCGGCGGAGATTGCGGATGGCCTTCTGCAGCTTCAGTGCAGAGGAGCACGGCGGTTGCCTCCCGTCTCCATGCTTCCAGGTCCATCTGTTCAGGATCAGGAAGTCCGAAATCCTCTCTGACACGACGGGCGAAGATCTCGAACTTGCCCTCGGACCTGAGCCGGTCAAACATACCAGAGCCGCCAGCAAGCACCTCCAGGATCTTCCGGTCGTTGATGAGTTCGCCTTTGGCGGAGCCGGCGGTGAAATCCTTCCAATCACTCCGGGGGTTGTCGAACCTCTCATTGACGTAGGTGGGGAGGAGGGGGGCGAGTTCATCCTCCCGGTCGCCGGGGATCTGCACACCATAGTCCCTGAGGGCGGAGATCAGGCGAGTCTCCCAGATCAGGTTGGCTTCGGGTTCAAAGACCCTGAACCAGGTGATCTCTTCCTCGGACAGGGGAAGCCAGACGATTCGGCTCACTCTTGGCTCGGTTGCGAAACGGTTCCTGAGGGTGAGTTCGTGCTCGTCGGGGTCGGCCCAGAGTTCAAAGCCGTCGGATTCGGCAGCCTTCTTCAGCAGGTCGAGCCACTCCTGCCGGGGGTCGCACCAGAGGATCCAGCCCTTCTCCGTCTGGAGGGTGGAACGGATCCGGGAGGTGAGCCAGGCGTGGAAACTTGATATGTCACTGTTCATGGTGCATCGTCCACGAACTTAGTTTCTTGAACGGTTGATTTAGCGTTTCCAGCAAATTCCTCTTCATTGCTATCAGAAAGTGTACCTCTACTGATACGCAAAATTGCTAGAAATACCATATTTGCAAAATACATAGAATATTGCTCTTTGAATAAGAGACAATGGGCAATGTTATTTCTCAAGTTTAATCCGAACTGTTCAACAAAAATAAACCTGAAATATTCAATTTCGTTTATATCAAGGATTTGGAGTATCTCATCATAGTCGTCGTATAACAAATTATTAAGATCTTTCTCTCGAGTGAGGGTCTTACCATGCTCTGTTGTTTGCTTAGTTGGCGATATGCCATGCAAGGAGCAAAATGCCCTGAATATTCCCTCAAATTTTAATGTAAGGGAATCTAGAGTGAGTATGAAGTTTGGTGTTTTTTGGGACTCGATGAAATCTTGTAATGCATCAAAATACGAATAAATTGCTGGTTCTATTAAATCGAGCCACCTGACTTCAAGTTCACCGCTGGGAGTATGATATTTAATTGGCTGTCCGAGCCATGAACGGTTTTGGAGATATTCACACACACTCTGAGGTGTTAATTTGCCATTTTTCACTGCTTCAATTATGATGTCATGGGCTAGTCGATATGTATTGTTTCTAAGTACTAAACGGTAGATCTTATTTTGAGCATATTTTTCCTTCTCTTCTTCAGTGTCATATGTTTGGGCGGTATTACCATGAGGATCTATCAGGACGGTACTGAATAATTGATGAGCTACTGATTCTTTTAAATAAACTTTAGAACCCTTTTTAACTTCCTTTATATCCGGTATTACATTTGGGGAATAGACCAAACATTCAATGATGTGTTCGGGCTCTTTTTCAACAAGATCCTGTACAAATTTTTTACACTGTTCGAGATATCTCATGTAATCATCATCTTGAATTTCAACCTGATGTTGCGGGATCATAATTTTTTTCTTCAATTCGGCATATTTTTGTTCCATTTCCTTAAGTTTCTCAGGATTTTTTGCCAGTCTATAATATTTCATTGCCTCCTGACAGTCGCCTATTGCAACATCTGGGTTATTTTCGAATGTTTTACATAACTCTTCATAAGTCTCTGCAATATGCATATCCCAATTTTGTTTCTTTGTGCCCAATTTACTCTCAATTGTTCGGCCTGTCTCATACATTTCAATAGCCCTACGCGGGAAATTATTACCGCTTCTTCTTAAAAGGAGTCCATGCTTGATACAGATCTCGTCTATGCCCTCAAAATCGTTTTTAGAAAAAACTCGCTTCAGATCTAGCATTTTTCTTATTAAATAAATTATCAAGACAGAATATCGTGGGTCTTCATCACTTTTTTGGGAAATCAGTCTCTTTACTTCAGTTTTTGCTTCATCTTTATACTTACCCATATTAAATTGAATGGATAAATTGAGAACATTTTTTACCACCCATTCCAGTGTGGTTAACCAACTTCCAGAGTTACTTTCTCTTTTCTCCTCGTATAGTCTTATAAGTTTGAGATACTCTTGAACGGCAATTTCTGCATATATGTATCTGTCAGAAATATTGCACTGCGTGAGGAAGTGAGCATATCGTGATTTCAGTAAGGGATTTTTAGTATCGCTAACTCTCTCTTTTAGATAATCATGATCTGATTCTTTGAATACATCCGATTTATAGGAATTTTCAGGATATCCCATAAAAAAAACCTGACATTCACAATTAATTCTGGATAATTCAGCACTATCTGCTCCGCTATCTTTGCGAAAATTATAGAGGGCATTTAATACCTCACCACACTTTAAAAATGGAGAGAAGGCTAAACCATCACTCATTGCATGCTCTTCAAGAAATTGATAAGCATCGTCAAGTGATGTTACTGAAACCTCATCCATAATTTATTCACCACCACCCGCACTTCGGCAACTTCCCTTCCCGGCACCATCGGCGCTCATCCGCATGCCACTCGGCCCGTCCGGAGATGGCCTTCTCCAGATCCTTCTTCGCGATCGCTTTCCCGGCGAGCAGCCCGGCCTTCTGAGTGGAAGGGCGGATCCGGAAGGATGACATGGAGTGGAAACTGGGAGATGTATCGGTCATTGCCCTTCCTTCTCACATTCCTGTATCTTCCTCTAGGTACAGTTTCTTGTACTCGGTGAAGGCATACAGATCGGTCATCGATGCAATATAATCGCTTAATATACGTAAAAACATTGGATCTGAAATAATATCATGCCGACAATCTTCGAATTCGTGATCATTAAGATATCTGATTGTTTCATGGTGGAAGTTCAGGTCTTTCAGATATCTTTTTACTTTCTTGATTTTACAGACCGCTGTATACCTCATTAATACATTGTCAGGTAGTTGTTTTGGGTTGGTCAGATATGCCTTGATGATCTGGCGCAGGATAAATTTGGCCTTCCCGTTTTCGCGGTGGATCCTGTAGTTATTAATGATAAACCGTTCCTGGAGATTCTTGAGATGTGTGAACAATATATTTTTCTCAAGTATTGTTTCAGTTGCGAGATCTTCAGTAATTGGATAATATTCTGGCCGTGGACAAGAATGATTCATATTCCTTTTTAAATAATCATTCATATTCTCATTTATGGTTTCGACAGATTCGAGAATGATGAAACCAATGACCCAGCTGGTAAGTTCCTTGAAGCATCGAGTATCAATACGGGTCTCGCCAGCGCCTGATTTCTTGATGTACGGTTGGTCTTCAATACCTTTCAGAAGCCCCTGATCGATAAGATCTCTTATATGTCCCAAAATCCGTTTTTTGCTCTTATAATCACCTACAATAGCATCCTCGATATCATGACAAACTTGTGCGATTTCATCGGATAAACTGATAATTTGACCCTCAATCGAAGCTGAAAATGTCTGCTCGAAATGCAGATCAGGCAAGTTAGTAATTGATTCGTATTGGATAAAATCAGATTCTTTTTTAAAGCACAGTTTTGAATGCTTTAAGATGCCCTCGAGGACAGGATAGCTGATGTTCAAGCCTTTATATGAGGAATATCCTCCTTCGACGTCCATCAACATTCTGAGGCTCTGGTAGTTATGTTTGAACCCTATACCAACCGTTTCGGGATCTATGTTGAATTTACTCAAGATTTTGCGTTCATCCTTCCCGGTCAACAACTCGTGGATAACATATTCGCCAATGTGACCAAAGGGAGTATGGCCAACATCATGTCCCAGAGCAATTGCCTCGGTGAGATCTTCGTTCACGCCAACCATGCGTGCGATTGTGCGTGCAATCTGCGTAACCTCAAGGGTGTGCGTTAACCGAGTCCTGATGTGCTCATTCATTGTTCCAGTGAAGCAAACCTGTGTTTTATGCATCAACCGCCTGAAGGATTTACAATAGAGGATCCTATCTTTGTCGTGCTGGAATGAACTTCGGTCATCCCTGTAACGGAGGGTTGGATATTCTTTTTTTGGCTCCGGAAGCATCCTTTTCACGCATTCAGCGTCGTTTCGGACAGCAAGTGGGTGGAGTTCTGCCGTTATCGCCACCACCCGCACTCTGGCAACTTTCCTTCCCGGCACCACCGGCGCTCATCCGCACGCCACTCGGCCCGGTCGGAGATGGCCTTCTCCAGATCCTTCTTCGCGATCACTTCCGCCGCAAGCAGCCCGGCCTTCTGGAGGGGAACGACGTTCACCCGAACTCCATCGTTGATGTCGGGGATGTAACTCATCTCCTGCCGCAGGAAGGCCTCACGGTCAGCCGGGGCCGGTCGAGTGCCGTCGATGGAGCACCAGGAGTCGAGGGGCTCGCTCTTCGCGATCTTCTCAAGCGTCTTGCTTGAAAACCCGTTCTCCGCCGCGTCGGTGAGGATCTCCCCGAAGGCCTTCAGTTCAGCGATCAACCCTTCAAGTTCGCGGAAGCGCTGCTCCTGCACCTCGGTCCGTGATGCGGCGGGGATGCCCTCGATGCCCCGCATCTCGGTCTCGTAGCGTTGTCTCAGGGGGCCGACATACTGGTTCTTGATCTTGTGGAGCGTGTCTCCGTCGAGTTTGTGATAGTAGATCATGCAGGCAAACGCCGGCTGCCTCTTCTTCGTGAACTTGCCGCTCTGCACCTGCCAGGCGATGGGGCGCTTCTTGAACTGTTTAGTATGGTGCTTGAAGAACTCGGTGTTCAGCCAATCCTCGAGGCTCTTACCCACCACCTCCTCAAACTCCCGCTCGATGGCGGCGACCGAACCGCCGGGGAACTCCTCGGCGATCCGCGCCCTGACCCGCTCAAGCAGCGTTGCCTCCCCGGTACCGGAGGTGAGCGGGATGATCCCGTCGGCATCAGCCCAGTCAGGCACCGGCTCGCCGGCCTCGATCTGCTTTGGCCACCGGTGGCCGAGCATCCGGAGGATCATGACGGTGAAGCGGTCGGTGGTGATCCGCCGCTCCTCGGGGATGCACCGCCAGCCCTCCTTCTCGATGCCTTCCTTCAGGAGCCAGTAGACGGAGATGGGGTGGATCTGGAGTTTCTGGGAGAGTTCTTCGAGGAAAGTCTCGGCCGGGATGGGGATGTAGGCCCCGGCGACTGCCTCCTCCTCCCCGTCGCCAGAGGTGCTGTCGTCCTCGATCTCGACCTTCGCCCCCGGCCCTGCCTCGTAGAGGGTGCGGAGGTTTGTTTTCAGGGTGGCGAGGTCGTCGGGGGAGAGAACCTGGCGCTCGTGTTCAGCGAGATAGTCGAGGACTTCCTGTGGGATCTCGGGGAGATCGTCAGGGAGCGGGGGGAGGGGGTCGTAGGTAGATATGAGGGGGTGCCAGCCGGCGGGGGTGCCGGTTTCATTGAAAATTGAGTTAATATCTTGGTCATTTAAATCATAGGCTTTAAACCAAATTCTATCTAAATAACTTTCAACAGGTAGTAATAGAGACTCCAATATGAACTGGTTGGCGAATATTTTTTTATTCAATAAGTGATTGTATTCTAAAATATTTGAGTTACAAATCATCGATTTTATTAAAACGTTCCATTTTGTCAATATGTCAATTTGAAATGGAATATCATCAGGCAGAGGGATATTAGCAACGTAGCCCATTCTAAAATGAAGAGGAGAGGAACATGTAACACGCAATATAAACGTAACAATCCTTGAATTGAGGAAGGATAAAATCCAGCAATCGTTATTATTGCCGAAAATTCCTGGTCCACCATCACTAAAAATATAACCTTGTGGCATATATCTGGCAGACATTGAGCCACAGGCAAGGTCCGTATAAGTTATACCCTCCTTGAAGTACAATTTTTCGCTTGGAATTATTGATTTTGATTCCTTTATCGTTATTCCACTATATCTCCATTCGATTGCTGTAAAAACCAATTCCGACCACTTCTGATATCCCCCTCCTCTAACATATGGATACCAACGGTCATTAAGATCCCATTTCGCTTCCCATTGATTTCGGATATATCTATTTGTATCGGCACAACCGATACCTTGACGCACGTCAGAAGCGTCTTTTAACCTGTTTGAATTTTGCATAATTTCAATTAGTTTTGTATTTAGCCAGTACACTAATGGAGACTGAGGAATCTGTTTAATTAGATCTTGTTGAACAATATACAAGTACTCCGAATTAAACGATATTTTCTCTAAAAGTATTTTTTTTTCTTCATAGGTTTTCCCATTTAGGCGAATCGCAATTATCCTATGATCTTTATTATTTACTTTGTTTTGAAGAGTAAATAGTACAATATTGACGACCGCTCCAGATATTTCGATAAAAGAATCTGGTCCTAGGTGGGCGATAGTCTCTATAGATGAATCGTTTAACAGCCCATTGAATTCGTTTTTTTTCTCTCTATTATTATTATTTTTTCCCCGTTTAGCCCTTAGATCTTGATAAGATTTCTGAAACATCCAGGACTGTTGAGTTACCATGGCCAGGCGTCCGGCTTTGGAAATTAAATTTAAGGAACGAAGAATAAATGCACAATAGAGATCCCTTTTACCTGGAAAATAATAATATTGAATATACTTTTTATAGAAATCCCCCATGTTTTTCGATCCCATATACGGGGGATTCGCGGCCACGACATCATACCGCTTCGACAACAACTCAAACAACCGCACGCCCTTCCCGGCGTTCTGCGAGAAAAACGCGCTGGTAAGATCGGCTGCCTCCCCCTCCTCCTTGAAGTGGTCGGCAAGCCGCTCGACGACACCCTCCTTCCAGGCCTCCCAGTCCTCGTCAGTCATCGTTCCTGCGAAACTTGTCTGGCCGGTGAGCCCGCCAGTGGAAAGCGTCGTCTGCCCGCCAAGGCGCTCTCTGAGATAGCGGAGCTCTTTCTCCACCGGTTCCTCGATCTGGAGGAGCGACCCTAACTCGTCAGCATGTTCGAGCCCCTCGAAGATCGATTCAAGGGCCGGGGCCAGGGGGATGTCCTCCGGGTGCTTCTGGAGAAAAGCCTTGAGGTGATCCTTCTCCTTCGGCAGGCGGATGTTCGTCGCGATGATGTTTTTGGGTGTACCCGAAAAGTCGAAGACCCGCTCGGCCGCCTTCATCCAGAGGGCGGCACGGGCGATCTGAACCGCCCGCTCGTCGATATCGATCCCGTAGAGGTTCCGGGAGAGGATCTTCTTACAGATCGCCTCCGGATCGGTGTACTTCCCCTCCGCCTCGTACATCTGATAGAAGAGGTCGAAGGCCTCGATCAGGAAGTGCCCCGAGCCGCAGGCCGGGTCGAGGAAGGTGATGTTCTCCACGTTCTTCCTCCGCACCGGCGCTCGGTCGGCATCCTTCACGTAGTACTCCCAGCCCTCCGAGAGGTCGGAGTCCGGGTACATCCCCATCCAGGTGGCGCCGAGCGAGTTCTGGACCAGGAACTTGACCATGTAGGGCTCGGTGTAGAGCTGGGTCGCCGGGATGATGTCGGCACCTGCGATCTTTGTCTTCTTCGTCCTGACCTTCTCAAAGACCCGATCCTTCTCCTCGGTGTTCCAGTACTGGTAAGCCCAGCCGAGGGCATCCGGCGTGGCAAAGACCTCGTCCGTCGCCGGGCCGTTACCATTCACCGACTCCGTTCCTGAAAGAAGAGCGATGCATCTTTTGAGTGCCGCGACCGACGGGCGGAGCGCCACAGCGGGAGCCTTTGGGTTGAAGAGCAGCGGCAGGTGTTTCACGTGAAACGAGAACGCCTCCTCAAGCATCGCAAAGAGCCCGCCGTCCTCGCCGGTGCATCGCTCCGGGTGACGCTGGGCCAGCCGATGATGAGCGAGTGACCGTCCCCCATAGACCTCTTTGGCGGTGACAACGCCGTCGATGAGATCGCGGGCTTCCATGCACCTGAGCACTAATAGCCTGTTTGCCCAGGTATACGCCGCTTCCCGGACAAACTCCTCGATCGCATCCTTCTGTGAGAGCCCTGCATCCTCCCGCAGGGCAAGGTAAGCATCGATCACTTCGCGGGCGTGCTTATCCTCGGGAGTGCGAAACGGCATCTCTGCGGTTGGGATCGGATCCCGGTTCCACCAGACCCCGAGTGCGTTCATCCGCTCTTCGAGATCGCCGCCATGCCACTTCCCCTGCTCGTCGTATCTCCCCTCCAGCAGATGCCTTAGGGTCAGGCAGAGGGGCTTGAGGATCTTCTTCTGCTCCGCATCCATTGTTACTCGAACTCCACGTCAAACCCGTCGTTTATCTTCGCCCGCACACGGGTGTCGATATCTGCCCTGAGCCTCTCCCACTCGGCAATGCTTCCGATGCACTTTCCTGAAACCAGAGATTTCAGGGAGAAGCGCACCTTCTTGCGCTCACGAACTCCTCCCTCCTTCACCATCTTCTCCCGCTCGATCCTGACGACCTCGGCATCGATCTTCCCCTGTAACCCCGCCACCGCCGCCTGTGCACGCGAAGGCAGGTTTGCCACCTGTGCCGGGTTCGTGACTGAATCGATCTCAGACAGCACCTGGTTCAGAGGCATCCCCCACCTCTCTGCAAGCCCGGTGTCAAGCTGCCTCTCCGCCAGTTTCGTCGGCAGGGCATCCAGGCAATCCTTCAGGATCTTCCGGGCCGACTCCTTCCAGCCGGTCACCAGTTCCCTCACCTCCAATTCAGCCTTCTTCTGGGTGGCAAGCAGGCGTTTCCATGCCTCCAGGTCAGTGAACGACGCATCCCTCACAGCAACGTTCCAGGCTGAAATTAGCTCCTTGATACTGCTGTTCTCCCCGGTCTGATAGGCAATCGCCTCCAGCTGCCCCTTCAGCGCCTTGAGTCCGGTGAACGCATCGCCGTTCTGCTCCAGGAAGGCGGCGTACTCGCAGATCGCGGTATGGCCACTCTCAAGCGTCTCCCGGTTCTGTTCTATCTCGCGGACCCGGTGCACGGGATTTGCCATCGCGGAGAGCAACGTCCATGCCTCTTTCCCTTCGTTAAACGCAGGGGAGAGAGGCATTCCAGATCCACGCGCCCAGAGTTCGACGCGGTTCACCTTCTCAAGCAACTGGTCACCAAGGGTGCCTGCTGCCTCCGCAAGAGCTGCCGGTGTCTCCTCGATCTTGCGGGTCTTTGCAAGGTTGATCAACACAAGTCTGACTTCGGTGAGCATTTCCGGAGGGATAGCAGTCTCTTCCAGTTCAAGTTCAGCCTTCTTGAAGTGCGACGAGACCCGGAGAGCATCCACGAGGTCTGAATCATCAGGGTTGGTGTATACCTTCTTATTCAGGACTACCTTCACGCTGCCGGCCCTGACCATCGCTGCGACACCCACGCGAACGGCATTCGGGTCCCATCCGTAAGGCGGCGCCTCGAAATATTCGAGCATCTCCTTCCCAAACGCCCTGCGACCCCCCACCTGCTCATTGGTGAGGTACATCCTGATCGCATCAATCAGAGGACTCTGCGGGTTGAGCGAACCCGTCTGATCATGGAGTGCAAGTGCCTTCACATCCGACGAACTACCCATCTTTCCAGCCAGGACATCCCGGATTGCCTGCTGATCATTGGATATTCTCACCGGCACCCGGTCAAAGTTGGTATAGATCCGCGGCCAGAACTCAGCCATCACCGAAAGAAGACCCTCTCCCGCATTCTGGCTGGGTGGCAAGTCCAATGTCCGGGAGGCTCCTCGAAAGATAACCACGCCGGATCGGATCCCGGCCTTCAGCCCTTCAATAACCTTCCTCTGCAGTTTCGGCAGATCAATGCCATCCCGTTCCCGGGCGAGTTTCCGGGCATCTTCTGATTTATGAGGGTCCTGCTTCCACCGGTCGATCACATCCTTCATCGCGATATACCGGGTCAGATCCTGTTCAAACTCGGGAACACGCCCGGAGAGGAAAAAGATCGTGTTCCGTTCTTCGGAGTGGAGGCTGTTTGACTGCAGATCTTGAACAGTCACGCCGCTCGCCCGTTCAAAGGGAGTGATCAACTTCAGCGTTACTGCCCCCGATGTCCCACCGACCTTTCTATGGTCAACTTCTAACGAGAACACGAACTCTTGATGCTTGAACCCCACAGTGTTTGAGCCGAGCCACTTACGCCAGTTTGAATCGCTAATGAATGAGCGACCAAATTGGTCTTCACGGTCTTCTTGCCCCATCTGGGTTTCGACCGTTGCCACCTCGTCCTCAAATGTCCGGCGCTCACCGGTCAGGAACTCATACTCTTCCCCTATTCTGGCGACAAGACCTGCCTTCATCAACTTGTCAAGCTCAGGTCTGACGCGCACAATTGCATCGGAGAGATCTTCTTCCACATCCCGGATAGTTAGGCGAGCGACATTATCGATCGTCCTTGGGATATACTCCAGTTCTCTGATGAGGAAGAGCACCTCTGCAACTGAGGTGGTGAGTTCTGTTGCACCCGGCACCACCCGGGATATTCGGGAGATGTCTGTTCGTACATCAGGGCTGACCTCGCCTTCTCCTGAGAGGTTATGATAAATTTCATCAAACCGAACGAGAACACCGGGGCTCATATCCAGATACCGAACCCGGCCCGCACGCAGGATATCCTGGGTGATAGCGAGAAGCGTCCTGGTGGATCCGCTCATCTGCTCACCATGCCCTCCTCGCGAGCGGAGTGATTTCACGATATCAGGGATCAGATGCACCTGGTAGGGTAGAAACGGGTAATACATGACAAATGCATCTTCAGAACAGTCCGGTAAGATCTGTAGTGTATTGGAAAGTTCCCCGATACCCTTCAGGCTCCCGCTTCCACACTTCTCATACAGAGCCTCCAGAGCCTGCCTCCCCTCAGCCCGCTTCCTGAGCAGGCGATTTTCAAGAACCTGTTCAATGTTTTCTGTCGTGAGAGCAGGCTTAAATCTGAACCGTGCTTCCATCGTCTTCATGTCACTGTCGAGGGCACGGGCGCCTTTGTAGATCGTTCCCATATCTCTGTGTGTCGTGACGGCGATCCAGATCTTACCTTGGCCCTTAAGAGCTGCCTCCTCAACAAATGCCTGCAGTTGCGCAAGACGGCCCTTATTATTCTCGATCCATTGCCCGGTCTCATCCATCACCCACATGAACCTTTGCGGCTTCCCTCTCTCCGCTTCCAGCCGCTCTAGGTCATCGAGAATGGTATCTACAAGAGAGGATACATTGATGAGAGTACCCGCTTCGGCCTCTCTCAGAGCCTCTTCTACATCTTTTGTTGTCGGGAAAATATCTGGAGAAACCTCACTCGCAGCGGCAAAGAGGTGTTTTCTGTAAAAACTCGGATTATCACGGATTTCTGCCCATCTTTTTTGAGATAGACGTTCAACCGCCCTGTGCAACTCATCGATCTTCCCCAGTCTGTCGAATTCAGCCTCGATTACCCAGGCATAAATGAGATTGTTGCAGTAACCCTGGGAGAGATAATATCGTGACAGAAGGAACTCAGGGAGTTCCCGTGTCCTGCTTGAGGAGATTGTATTGAGATTGAATGCGAGTATGGAGGTATCGCACTGGCTCATCCGCTTCAAACTTCTAAGGATCGAAGGTGTCCGAGGTTCATCGGGAGGAAGACGTGACTCAAAACGTTCGCATGCCGTGATACCTTGAATGCTTTTATTCTCGGTGAGCAACGCCATGATCTTTGCAAGGTGGGACTTACCGGAACCAAAATACCCGGAGATCCATATCCCGACCTCGGTCGTCTTGGTCAGAAACGTGTCCGTATAATGCTCAAGAAAATCATCGAAGTACTTTTCAATCATCGGTGTGACGACATAACTGCCGATTTCAGTGGCAAGCTTACGTTCATCTTCCCGTTCAGCCACTTTAATGACGGGTTCTATCTTCTCTTCGACTCGTGTTTCGAATAGATCAGCGATAATCATAGCAAATCTCCCCGATACATGAATTCATCCTTCTTGTTGAGGAAACGGTAATGCCTCGATCCGGTAAGCACTCCAGGAATGAGGACGATAACCGGACAATCAAGAGGCGAATCGGCATCATTCCACAGTCTCTGCATGACGTCCCATGGACCTGATGCCGGATACAGGGCAGAGATATGTTCAACACTCAGAACTGGCTTCCCAGAACTTCCCTCTGTCATCTTACGACGAACTTCATCGGCAATTGCGCTCACCCAGAGTCGAGCCAGATCCTCAGTTGCGCTGCCTGCCCACTCGCTGTCATTCAGCGAATCGACGACGTTCTCGATCCCTATATCCGAAAGAACGGATTGAGTAATGGCAAGTACATCGATGGTTTTCACCTCAACATCCGGCTGCAGTGCGCGTGTTTGTGTGCGCCACTCCCTGAGGAATGCTACTTCTGCCGAGACCGGGTAGACAATAGCAAGAAAAGGAACGCCAGTTGTCCTCCCAATAAAATCATACCGTGTCTGGATACGGGTGATTGCCTCCCCAATTTTCCATTTCCAGTCGTCCTGCATCATGATGGTCTGTCCCACTCCTCCGGTGTCTGTAATACAACGGTCTTTCCAACCCTCTCAAAATGGATAACCCGCTTCAGGGCAAGATGCTGAAGGTGATGGGCGACATCACTCTCGGTACAGAGAAACAGACGCCAGGTAGGATCGGATAGGACGTCACTGCCCTTGACGCCCTCTGCAGTAAGGATGTGGAGAATGTGTTCTACAGTTTTTTGAGGTACAACGGGTTTAACCAATCTTTTCTTTTGTTTACCTTCCAGCACACCAAAATCTCTCAGCGAAGAGAGTATAATGCCTGCAAGTTTTATCCGAGTTGCCTCAGTCCAACTCTTGATCTGGGGTTCCAGTTCGGCAGAATTGTCAAGTCTCTTCAGGATATCATCTCTTGAGGCATCAAACTGCTGCCGGGTCCACTTTTCCCAGAGATCCTCGGTTATGAAATCAAATGTAAAATGATCGCTAAGCGCGTAATGCAGGTATAAGAGTGATATAAACTCCTGGCTGTGAGGGCCACACCTATACACTTCAATCATCTCCTTGAGGACCCATTCAGGGAGATCGAAGTAACGGCTTTGAAGCATGTACCAGAATCGTTTTCTACTTAAAAGGGCCCGTTGGGTGAAGAGGGTACCATGAACTGCTTTCTCATGAATCTCTTCCAGAGGCAAGCCTTCAGCGAGACACCCAAAAACTTTCTCGGATTCTACCAATAGGGCCCCGACTAAGTTTCTGGCGTGGTATGGGCTTTTATCACGATAGCGGCCTAGAGTGCTCTCTTTAAGATAATCATCGATTTGGTTTATTGAATTGCCCATCAGATTGTTGATAGGGGTTTGCTCTAATAAGGTCTTTCTATTTACGTTAGTTTCCTGAACTCCCGGCAACCTTAGGCACATCATTACACAAATTTCGTAACACATCCCCACCTTTCTTCTTATGCAGAGAGTAGATGGAAAGAAACAGAACTTTACTATCAGGTTGGTACAACGCGGGTTTGGCGCTCATGATGGGAGATAGATGTACCTGAATAAAAACTTTCTAAAACTAACCAGAGGTTCCCGTTGCTCCATTACCCTACAGCATCTCTACCATTGACTCTCCATTGAATTGGCGAAGATGTGTGGAGATGTTCTGTAGGCCATCTATGAACATGATTTGAATCCTATTCCCCCCGAACACCTTCCTATAACCCGCCCGGCATCACCCCCCGGCCGGCGCTGTGGCAGAAACCCCGCCGCGGGCGCCGGCGTAACCCCATGCATCACCAGCGGCCCGGCAGACCCACCCCGGCCGACACTCTTCACCCCCCACCCATCATCCTCACAATCACCGCCACCACCCCGCCCACGACCCCCCCCCGCCCGCGAGCGCCGAGCGTC
>Ga0209723_1003137_pt1 | contig 20399 bp, 19 predicted proteins | sample BiotimSIPDNA_2_FD_185750 | JGI IMG/M metagenome (GOLD analysis project Ga0209723, IMG submission 185750) | Anaerobic biogas reactor microbial communites from Washington, USA - Biogas_R2 time_0 SIP DNA (SPAdes) (version 2) | ecosystem: Engineered > Bioreactor > Anaerobic > Unclassified | place... | reverse complement strand
ACATGAGGTAGCGGAACAGCGGCCTGAGGCTAGTATGCCTTGGCGAAATATGCCTTTTCAGACGCCGGCTTCCTGCAGTAGATGCACTCTCCGACCCCATCGGGGCCGTCAAAGGGAATGCAGCGGGTAGTCGCTTTCGTCTCTTCCTTGATCCGGCGTTCGCATTCCGGACTTCCGCACCAGAAAGAATATGCGAAGCCTTTCTCCACGGCCGCCCGGAAATCCTCGAAGTCTTTTGGATCAGCCGTGTTGGCGTTACGGAAGTTGAGGGCGCGATCATACAGCGCCTTCTGGACGGCTTCCAGGGCCCCGGAGACGGCTTCAGAGATTCCCGCCTGGGGAACAAACGATTTTCCTCCTTTACCGGGAGTGTCGCGACGGGCAAGCACCACATTCTCCTTGGCTACGTCCTTTGGTCCTATTTCGATACGCAGCGGGACGCCTCTCATCTCCCAGTCGTTGAATTTGAACCCGGGGCTGGTCCCTTCGCGTTCATCAAGCACCACCCTTAAGCCTGACGCGACGAGCTCGGAACGGATCCTGCGTGCTGCTTCCAGGACCTTTATTCTCTCTTCATCGCTCTTGTAAATCGGAACTATAACAACCTGGTGCGGTGCGAGGCGTGGCGGCAGTATCAATCCCTGATCGTCTCCGTGAACCATGATAATTGCGCCGATGAAGCGTGTCGACAGTCCCCATGAAGTCGTCCAGCAGTACTGCAGAACGCCGTTCTGGTCCAGAAACCGTATCTCGAAGGCCTTGGCGAAATTCTGGCCGAGGTTGTGCGAAGTGGCCGACTGCAGGGCCTTCCCGTCTCCCATCATCGCCTCGATCGAGTACGTCTGATCGGCTCCGGCAAAGCGCTCGGACGCCGTTTTTCTGCCGGGGATCACGGGGATGGCGGCTTCATTCACCGCAAAATCGCGGTAAATGTCGAGCATCTGCCGGGTCTCGGTCTCCGCTTCCTCGAGAGTTGCGTGCGCGGTGTGACCTTCCTGCCAGAAAAACTCCAGCGTCCGGAGGAATAGTTTAGTGCGCAGTTCCCATCGCACCACACTATTCCACTGGTTGATCAAAAGAGGCAGGTCCCTATATGACTGAATCCATTTGGAATAGGCGTGCCCTATGATCGTTTCGGAGGTCGGTCGGACCACCAGAGGCTCTTCCAGCTCTTCCCCCCCGCCATGGGTGACGACGGCAAGTTCGGGCGAAAAGCCTTCAACGTGCGACTTTTCCCTGTCGATGAAGCTGCGCGGGATCAGCATTGGGAAGGCTGCATTGACATGGCCCGTTGCCTTAAAGCTGCGGTCGAGGGACTGCTGTATGTTTTCCCAGATAGCCCATCCGTAAGGCCGGACGATCATGCAGCCGCGCACGGGCGCGTAATCCGCCAGTTCGGCCCGAATCACCAGTTCGTTGTACCATTCCGAGAAGTCCGCAGAGCGGGAAGGGAGTTTGAGTTCAGACATGATGTGTTCCCCCATCATATTGTAGAGCAAAGGGTGAAAGCCTATAAGACCCCCGTCGCTGTGTCAATGAGGTTCACGGTCTTGCCGCCACAGGTCGATAAGGGCCAGAGGGGGCCTTTCGGGGTTCATTGCGGCAGGTCGGCCTTACTGCTATAGTTTCTCACTGCCGGCGGCGCGGCCGTGTTCGTCCGTGTCGCAGGTACGATGGAGGAAATAGAGTTTTGAGTGTATCAGCACAGTCCGAAAAGCGTTGGTTAAAAGCAGAGCTGCACGCTCACTGCAGCCTGGATCCGATAGACTACCGGATTTGTCAGCACACCCCCGAAGAACTGATTGCATACGCGGCGAAACTCCGTTACGACGTACTGGCTATTACGTGCCATGATCTGGACGTCTGGAGCGAAGAGTTGTCAGATTACGCCAGCAGTCTCGGCATAACCCTGATTCCGGGGATGGAGGTAACGACTGAACGGACGAGACATACGCTGGTCTACAACTTTCATGCAAAAGCGGAGGAACTCAATACCCTCAGCAAGATCCGCTCCCGGTCGCGGAACGATACACTGGTGATTGCGCCGCATCCTTTCTTTCCCGGACGCACCTGTCTGAGGAACCGTCTGGGAAGCAATCTCGATCTGTTCGATGCGATCGAGTGTTCCGGATTCTACACACGTACCCTCGACTTCAATCACCGCAGCGAAAAGATTGCCGCAAACAGACGCAAACCCCTTGTGGGCAATGGAGATGTCCACTATTTGTGGCAACTGGGCCGGACATTCACCTGGATTTACTCCGAACCCGGAGTCCTGCCGATTATAAACGCCGTCAAACAGGGTCTGGTAAGGCTCCAGAGGTCGCCCCTCACATGGTCGGAAGCCATTCAGTGGTGGACGCACGCTTTCTGGAGATATGTCTCACCGGTGAATCCCGCACCGAAGGGAGACCGTCTGCCGGTCGGCGTTCCAGGGTTAAATGAAATCGAAAATGGACGATGCTTTGGAACCGCGCAGGAGAGCGTGGAGCCGTAGGGCGTCCATATCGGTAAGCAGCGCCAGGAAATTGCACACCGCCCGGGCCGCCTCCATTTCCCCTCCTTCAAGGCAGTCTTCAATGATCGGCCGGTAGTATCGCGGGAAAAGTGCGGCGCTCCTCTTCACGATCACTTCTTCCATCAGGAGATTGAAGAGGTCGCGCAGTATCTCCCGTCCCTTGGTGCTCATGGCGGCCACCCTGGGATCCGTAATCACCGCCTCCCAGATGACGGATTTACATAGAACCGAGAGGATGCGGGCTTCGTCCGGAACTGTCAGACACCAGGAGAAGTCCGCACGCCTCCCGCGGCCGCAGTTTTTCACCGAAACCGAGGTGATCAGATCATTGAGGATGTCGCGCATCGCGAGTTTGCGCACCGCCCTTTCATCGCCGTGCTCTGACGGACTAATCCTTCTTTTCAGGTCCAGCAGCCTTTCTCGGACCTCATTGAACGTCAGGGTAGGGACTCTCTCCTCCTGCCTGGTCTCTTCGTAGTGCGCGAAGACACGCCGTGCGAAGCGCACCTGTTCCAGGTCGCCCGGGTGGAGAAACTGCGCCTGCAGGGCATCCTCCACGTCGTGGATAGAGTACGCGCAGTCGTCGGCCCAGTTGAGGATCTGGCAGGTAATCGAGTTGTGGGGCCGGCTTTTGGTTTTCCCGTCGCGCGCTTTCAATATCGACGACCCCTTCTGCAGCGCCCACCGGGCAGTCGGAAGATCTGAAGCGAAGATAAACTTGTCGTTTCTGATGTCCTGCTCGTAAGGGTATTTCAGCACCCCTGCAAGAGTGGCCCTCGTCAGGTTCAGGCCGGGATAGGAGGGCGATTTGGGTTCTGCTGCCACCAGAATATGAAACGTCTGGGCGTTCCCCTCGAACCGGAGGGCCTGTTTCCCTTTGCGCCTGGTCAAACGGCTCACCTCGCGCATGCAGGCGTCGAGCGTCTCCTCTCCTGCGTGACCGAACGGCGGGTGGCCTAGATCGTGCGCCAATGCGGCGGCTTCGGCAAGCTCGGGCACCAGGCAGCGCCCGAGTTGCGGCTCTTCGAGAATCAGGTTCTTGGCGATCGAACGCGCTATCTGAGCCACTTCGAGGCTGTGTGTAAGGCGTGTGCGGTAGAAGTCCGCCTGGCCGATTCCAAATACCTGCGTCTTCCCCTGCAGGCGCCGAAACGCGGCACTGTGCAGGATGCGGTCGCGGTCCCGCTCAACGGCGTGCCTGTGATCCTTGGGAGAAGGCGGAGTCTCGGGATATCTCCTCTGCAGCAGGAATCCATCCATAGCGGGCTGTATGGCTAAAGGTTGTAAATCCTTGTAAGCTCGTTTTTCAAGTACTCGAAGGCTTCCTGTGGATCATCACTGAAATGCATCAGATTCAGATCTTCGGGCGATATCGTTCCCCAGCGTACCATGGCATCGAAGTTCAGCACCTGGTTCCAGTACTCCGTGCCGTAGATGAGTACAGGCATGTTCTTCTGCGATTTCTTCGTCTGGACAAGCGTCAGTACTTCGAACATTTCATCCAGAGTCCCAAACCCGCCCGGAAAGATGATCAACGCTTTGGCGGGATAGACAAACCAGAACTTGCGCATAAAAAAGTAGTGGAATTCGAAAGCCAGTTCCTCCGGAACATACGGGTTGACACTCTGCTCCATGGGCAGGCTGATCGAAAAACCTATCGATTGTCCCCCGGCTTCGCTCGCCCCCCTGTTGGCCGCTTCCATGATCCCGGGCCCGCCTCCGGAGCAGATCATCAGGCGCTTAAATCCGCTATTGAGGGTCTTGGCCCACTTTACGATCAATCGGGCCAGCTCGGCCGCATCTTCGTAGTACCGCGACAGCACCACCGCCTGCTCGGCCCGCCTGACTTCTTCATCAGTCGGCCTGTTCATGCCGGTTTCTGCTTTCATCCGTTCCTTGAGCTGTTCGAGCCGGCTCCTGCTGATGTCCATGGGCAGAACACGCGCAGAACCGAAGAAGACGATGGTATCTTTTACGTGCTGCCAATTGAGCCTGCTGGCAGGTTCCAGGTATTCGCTGAGAATCCTGACGACCCTCGCATCCCTTCCGCGCAGGAATCCGGGATTCTGATATGCCTTAACCGGCTGTTTGGGGAGTTCATCCATTCTTAATTTCTCCAGTCTACCGCCGTCGCGTCTTCTTATTCGTCAATGAGAGCATGGTGATTCACCGGGCCCGAGCCCTGACCCAGATTGGGAACAGTCTCTATAGCTTTCGCGATGTATCTCTTTGCAATCCCTACCGCTTCCGGAAGCTCCCGCCCTTTTGCCAGTTCAGCCGTGATGCAGGCGGAAAAGGTGCATCCGGTTCCATGGGTGTGGACGGTGATTATCCTGGGAGAGCGGTAATACGTCACGTTCCCTTTCCAGTAGAGCAGATCGACAGCCTCGCCTTCAAGATGTCCGCCTTTCACCAGGACCGCAGGCGTGCCGAATCGCGTAATCCTGATCGCCGCCTCTATCATATCGTCCACTGCTGCAACACGCATTCCGGCCAGTTCTCCCGCTTCAGCCAGATTGGGAGTGACGAGGAAAGCTCTCGGGAGCAGGAATTCGGCCAAAGCAATCCTGGCCCGTTCGGTCATCAGCGTCTGGCCGTGCTTGCTTATCATCACAGGATCAACAACAAGCGGAAACGAGAACTCCTGCGCCTTATCTGCAATCAGCCTTACGATCTCCTGATCGCCGAGCGCCCCCGTCTTTGCAGCCGCCGGCGGGATGTCCTCCAACACCGCATCGAGCTGTGCAGCCACCAGTTCGCGATCGATAACCCTGACAGCGCTGACCCGGCGCGTATTCTGAACGGTCAGCAGTGTGATGACACCCGTCCCGTAGACCCCCCGCTGATGAAAGGTCTTGAGATCCGCCTGAATGCCGGCGCCTCCTGAAGGATCGGAACCGGCAATCGTCAGTGCCACTGGAATAGCCATAATCTTTCGCAATCCGCGAGCCTGTTAATCTTAGCAGAAAGTCTCCGCCGATTGGGGGCCAGATTACACCGATCCTGCTGATTCCCTGATCCGCACAAATATGGGTGTCCAGAAACGATCCGGAAACGGAAAAACGGTCTGGATAGATTTTTGTATTTGCGGTAGATGCCGAATTTGTAAGACTGTTGTGGAATGAGCACATAGTGGATGAGGTGAACCGATGAGATGTCTCTGGTTTGCAGTGTTTCTGTTGATACCCTTCAGCACGGTCTCCGGCCAGCAGCAGGAACGGCAGGTGCTCGCCCTGAGCCTTAGACGGGCGGTGGAGCTGGCTCTTTCGCCCGAGGGGAATGCTCAGATCGAACTTTCGCGTGAAGGACTGGAACAGGCCCGGACTCGTTCCGACCAGGCGCGTGCGGCGTTGCTCCCGAACCTGGAGTCTTCACTCATCTATCGGAACCAGACCGTGAACCTGGCCGCCAACGGGATCCGGTTTGATATCCCGACGGCTCCGGGGCAGGACTTTGTCTTCCCGCGCCTCGTAGGCCCCTTCAGCGTACTGGACGCAAGGGTTTCCGGCTCCCAGAGCATATTCGATTTCAGCTCGATAAGGCGCTTTCAAGCGGCCCGTACCGGAGTTACGGCGGCTGAATCCGACCTTGCCGGCACGGAGGAACGGATAGCAGCCGACGTCGCCAGGGCGTACCTCCAGGCCATCAGAGCCGATGCCGACGTCGAGTCGGCCGAAGCAAACGTGACGCTGGCCGAGGCGGTGCTGGAGCAGGCGGAACATCAGAAACGGACCGGGACGGGAACCGGCATCGAAATCACGCGTGCGAAGGTGCAGCTGGCGAACGACTCCCAGAGGCTGCTGGTTGCCGAAAATGCCCGGCGGCGCGCACATTTGCAGCTTTTGCGCGTGATCGACCTGCCGCTCGATGTGAACCTTGATCTTACCGACAGGCTCGGCTATGTTCCCCTCGATGCCATCACCCTGGAAGAGGCGAGGAAAGTCGCGTTGTCTACGCGGCCGGACCTCAAAGCACAGGAACGGCGCGAGGAGAGTGCGAGGCTTACTTCGAGCGCGACAAAGCTCGAGAGGCTCCCGACCTTCAATTTCTTCGGCGATTATGGCTCAATCGGCACTGGTCCGGGTGATTCGATACCAACCCGCACTTACGGCGTTCAGCTTCGAGTCCCTGTCTTTGACGGCGGCAGACGCGATGCCCGGAGGGCTGAAGCGTCATCGCAATACCGCAGCGAGAAGGTGAGGACCGACGATCTTAAGAAACAGATAGAACTTGATATCCGGCTTGCGCTCGATGCCCTCAAGTCCGCTGAAGAACAGGTAAAAGTGGCGAGGGAAGGCTTGAAGCTCTCGGAGAATGAGCTGGAGCAGGCACGCAGACGCTACGATGCCGGAGTCGCGATCGGATTGGAGGTCACCGATGCGCAGACGCGCCTTGAGCGGGCACGCGATAATCAGACCGAAGCCCTATACAATTACAATGTCGCCCGGATCGATCTCGAGCAGGCTTTGGGTCGTGTCAGGAGCAGTGTACGATAAGGATCACAGATGCGAAAAAGACGAATCGTAATTATAGCGGCCCTCGTGCTGATTGCGGCGGCTGTGTCGATTACTCTCTACAGAAACGCCGGGCGCGGCACCGAAAACAGGATTCTTATCTCGGGAAACATAGAACTGACCGAGGTGAACATTTCGTTCAAAACGGCCGGACGGCTGGTAGAGCGCACTGTTGACGAAGGGGACATGGTAAGAAAGGGGCAGGTGATCGCCCGCCTCGACCGTGACCAGTTGCTTGCGCAAAAGGCCCGGGAAGAAGCCGGGCTGCAGTCAGCCATTTCCCTGCTTGCCCAGGCCGAAACTTCTCTGGCGTGGCAGAAAAAGAACCTGGTAGCCGAGATTCAACAGAGGGAAGCGGACCTCAGCTCCGCCCAGGCCCGGCTCCGCGAACTCAAGACCGGGTCGCGTCCACAGGAAATCCAGGAGGCCAAAGCGGTGGTCGCATCGGCTGAGGCCGAATTCGAGCGGGCAAAGCGGGATTGGGAGCGCGCAGAGACTCTTTACAAGAATGACGACATCTCCACGGCTCAGTATGACCAGTATCGCAGTCGCTGGGAAGCCTCGCAGGCGGCCCTTGAACAGGCAAAGGAGCGCCGGGAACTTGTGATCGCCGGCCCACGCGCCGAGCAGATCGATTCCGCGGCCGCCCAGGTGCAGCGCGCGGAAGCAGCGCTCATGATGTCGAAAAACAACGTGCTCGAGATCACGCGCCGTGAGCAGGAAATAGAAGTGCGCGAAGCCGACATCGCTCGTGCCAAAGCCAACCTCGCTTTGATTGAAACTCAGCTGGCCGAGACCGTCGCAGTTTCGCCGATTGACGGCGTGGTCCTGGTGAAGTCTGCAGACGTCGGGGAAGTGCTGGCGGCCGGCACCTCAGTCGTGACGATCGGGGATATCGAACGTCCATGGCTGCGAGGCTACATCAACGAACCGGACTATGGCCGGGTGAAACTGGGCATGGAAGTCGCGTTAACCACAGACTCGTACCCGGGCAAGGTATATAAGGGGCGCCTCAGCTTCATCTCATCCCAGGCGGAGTTCACGCCAAAGCAGATCCAGACCCATGAAGAAAGGGTAAAGCTTGTCTACAGGGTAAAAATCGATCTGGAAAATCCTCAGCATGAACTGAAGTCGAACATGCCTGCAGACGCGGTGATTTCCCTCGAATGAGAATCGAACCCGTCATCCGGACTCAGAACTTGACTCGCCGCTTTGATGGCGTCACCGCCGTCGACGGGCTGAACCTGGAGGTGTATCCCGGCGAGATTTTCGGTCTGGTGGGGCCGGATGGAGCCGGAAAGACCACTACCTTGCGCATGCTCTGCAGCCTGCTCGATCCCACCGAAGGGACTGCCACGGTCGCGGGACACGATGTCGTACAGGAGTCTCAGCAGGTGAAAGACAGCATCGGGTATATGGCCCAAAGATTCGGACTCTACCTGGATCTCACGGTGCAGGAGAACATGGATTTCTACGGCGATCTTTTCGGGATCGTCGGGTCTGAACGCGTGGCACTCACCGGAAAGCTTCTGCGCATGACACGCATGGAGCCTTTCACCTCCCGTCGGGCAGGGCAACTCTCCGGCGGCATGAAGCAGAAACTTGCCCTCATGTGTACTCTTTTGCACCGCCCGCAGATCCTGTTTCTGGATGAGCCGACCAACGGGGTTGATCCGGTCTCTCGGCGTGATTTCTGGGCAATTCTGTACCAGCTCCTTAAGGATGGAATCACGATCCTGATGGCAACAGCCTATCTGGATGAAGCGGAGCGCTGCAACAGGGTCGGCCTCATACACCGGGGGAAGCTGATCCGCTGCGATGCGCCTGACGCGCTGATGCGTTCGCCAGACGCCTCTGACCTGGAAGAGGTATTCGTCAGGACAATCCGGGAAGCAGAAGCAAGAGGAGCGTGATGAGCGAATGGGCAGTGGAAACCGACAATCTGGTCAAGACGTTCGGCACCTTTGTAGCCGTCGATCATGTTTCGCTCCGCGTCTCCAACGGCGAAATCTTCGGTTTCCTCGGCCCCAACGGAGCAGGCAAATCAACGACGATCCGAATGCTTTGCGGACTCCTTACCCCTACCTCAGGACGAGGCTTGGTAAAGGGTGTCGATGTGGCGCTTGAACCCGAGCGGGTACGCCGTTCGATCGGATACATGTCACAGAAGTTCTCTCTCTACGACGACCTGACGGTCGAGCAGAATCTCGATTTTTTCGCGGGCCTGTACGGGGTATCCCGAAAGGAGTTGCGGTCGCGCAAGGACTACGTACTCAAGATGGCGAATCTTGCAGAGAGGCGGCACGATATGACCGCCACTCTCTCGGGAGGGTGGAAACAACGCCTGGCACTCGGATGCGCGATCCTTCACGAGCCGCCGGTCCTGTTCCTCGACGAGCCCACGTCCGGAGTGGACCCGATCGCCCGGGGAGCCTTCTGGGACCTGATACGCGACATGGCCGCGACCGGGCATACGATATTCGTCAGCACGCATTACATGGATGAAGCGGAGAACTGTCACCGCCTCGCCCTGATGTACAGCGGCAGAATCATAGCCCTCGGCGCTCCGGCGGATCTGAAAAGAATGCTGGACACCCGCGTTCTTCTCCAGCTTGAAACGTCGGCACCTCTCGACACCATGAAGGTGCTGGAAAATGCAACAGGGGTGGGAGAAGTGGCGGTATTCGGGGCCGGCCTGCATGTCGAGGTCGACGAACTCGATTCAGGCGTCGAAACCATAAGCAGGCTGCTGAGTCAGGCCGGTATAGAAATCAGCCGGATCGAACGGATAAATCCGTCACTCGAGGACGTGTTTGTCGCCTTGATTGAAAGTGAAGAGAGAAAAACGTAGATCCCTGCTTTACAATTCACATCCCGATCAGGCTCAGGAGATTCTCGGAAAAGAGCTTGCTTTTCTGTGACTCGCTCAGGAAGTCTGACTTCCGGATCAGGTCCACGTATCTTTTCTGGTCTCGCCAGGGACTATCGGTTCCAAACAGAAAATAGTCTTCGTTCTGCAGGTAGAGTTGCCTGGCGTGATCACTGGTCATCATGTCTTCGAGGACAAAGGAGATGTCGTAGTAGCACTTTCGGCCCTTCATAAGTTCGAGTACCTTGTCCCACTCGCGGTCTCCTCCGGCATGAGCGAGGATCAGCTTTGCGCCCTGGAAATCCTTCGTGACGTTGGCAAATCGTTCGACCGATGTGTAATCCGATTCCGGCAGGCTGCGGTCCTTTCCCGCGTGAAAATGGAGGATCAGGTCATTCTTCAAGGCCTCCTCATACAGCGCATAAGCCTCTTTCGAGTCGGCGGGAAAACCTTGATAGGCAGGATGGATTTTGATCCCGTACAGGCCCATCTGGGTGATCTTTCTGATCATCCCCTTGTATTGGGGATCATGAGGATGCACGGATCCGAAGAAGATCAGGCGGGGCGACCGGTCGGCCAGATCGGCGATCCACTCCAGAATGCCTTTCCCGTGATGCGGATCGGTCGCAATCGGCAGCACGACGGACAAATCCACGTCTGCTTCGTCCATTGACTTCAACAGACAATCGGCCGTTCCGTCAGTGTAGGAGTCGAGCTCTCCGCCGGTGTTTCCGACGACGGTTGTGATGGCTTTCTCCGCCACCGATTCAGGGTATATGTGGGTATGGGCATCAATAATCATGAATCCTTCTGATCGATGACTGAAAATGAGGGAACAATTATTCTACGAGCCGGAGGTGGGCTTTGCTCCGACGGTGGTCATTCAATATCGCTATCGCCTCCTGCGCGAGCGCGGCGGGCACGAAGATCCGGATCTGCCCTAATCCTTCGGTCGACACCGGATAGAGCCGGCTCGGCAACTCGGAAGAGTAGTGGCAGGGGATATTGTAGCTCTCAAGCAGACTCTTGATTACCGAGGCTTCACTGTCCGCCCATGCCCTTGCGATTACGACCGGTTCCGATTTATCCATCACACACCCGACCCTATAGTAACCCGTAAATCAATCCCGCTGGAAGGCCTGGAATTCATAAGTCGCCCCGACAATGATTCCGGACTTGGGATCGTAGGGCATCAGCCCTGCAAGGGCAGCCAGATCCCAGCGTACCCCCCCGGCCCGGAATTGAAGCCCCAGACGGGTCTGCGACTTGTTCTCATTGCCGACCCGGCGGGGCGGTCCCTGGCGCCCGCTGACTTCGGCAACAAGGTTGATGCTCCTGTGTACGGGAACGATCGCAGCCAACCCGTAGGTAAACGGGTCGGTCTGGGTTCCCTGTAGCACGGGAGAATCCAGAATGGCTATGCCGAGATCGGCAAGGAGTTGCGCCCGCCACAGGCTCTTCTTGAACAGCAGACTGGAGAAAAACGCCGTCTGGTCTGTACCCAATCCGCTGTCCTGTGAGGCGTTGGGCAGCTGAACCGCAAATTTGAAGGCGATGGCCGGACGCGCCCCTTTCTCTCCGGCCAGCTTCAATTTGGTGCCGAGCACGAGATCCCCGAAATCCGTGGTCGTATTGCCGTCAAATCTTGCAGGGATAGGCGGTTGCTCGGTGCGGCTCGATACCGTAAAGACGTCCTGCATTACGCCCGATATCTGGAACTCGGCGTACTCCCCCACTCCGACGTGTATGCTGGTCACCCCCAGCCTTGTCAGGTCACCCTTGAGTCCGGGGAGCGACAGGCGCTGCGCCTGCAGGAATTCCACTCCGATCGAGGCTCGAACCTGTCCGGTGTCAAGCAGTTCCGCATCGTCGGTCCTGAACGGACGCTGCTGCCCGTAAAGGGATACCGAAAAAAGAGCCAGACCCACGGCAGGCAGAATCCATCTCATGTCAGACACTCCTCCTCATAAGCAGGGGAGCATTATAGTGCTATAGACAACGGATTACATAGCGGAGCGTGCAGGATTCATTCGGAAGATGCTGTGACAAGACAGTGCTGGACGATCGAAACGCAGGCAATCGCCGCCGTCTCAGCCCGCAAAATCCACGGGCCGACGCTGAATACCCCGAAACCTGCGGCATTCGCAGCCTCTATCTCGTCTGCCGTCCATCCTCCCTCCGGGCCGACACAGACAACCACCCTGCGGCAGATGCCGAAGCGAGGGCGCCATAATTCACCCGCTTTCTCGTAAAACAGGAGTTTGTCATAAGACGAAAACTCTTCGAGTTTCAGGAACTCGGAGAACGAGACGGGCTCACGCAGGCCTGGAGCATCAAGCCGGCGGCACTGCTTCGCAGCCTCGCGGATGATACGTTCCCAGCGCTCCAGGCGTGACTCTATCTTCTCCGGTGAAATCCGGATATCGCTCAGGCGTGTCGTCAAGGGGACAATCTCAGTCACCCCCAGCTCGGTCGCCTTCTGAAGAATCAACTCAAATTTCGCGGGTTTGATCAGGGATGAAGCGAGAACGAGGCTGGCCGGCGACTCCGGCGCGGCGATCCGGCTCAGGGAGTGAACTATTACGTCCGCGCCCTGGAACTCGATTGCACCGGCGTAGCCGGTTCCCTCCCCGTCGAAGATCTCAACTGTGTCGCCGGTCTTCAAACGCAGGACGTTGCGCAGGTGGTGGGCCTGACTTGAAGGGAGTACCGCTCGTCCTTCCCCAACAAGGTTTCTCGGGACGTAGAAGCGTCTTCGGGTCATGGAGAGAGCATCGGAGTTATCCGAAGATGTCTTTGACTTTGTCGAATATGCTCCGCTCCTGGGTCAGTTCCTCGTCCTTGCTCAGCTTGGCGAGCGATTCAAATATCTGCCGTTGTTCCTTCGTAAGCCTCGTAGGAATGACCACATTGACGGTCACGAACTGGTCGCCCCTCCCTCTCTCACCCAGGCTGACAATCCCCTTGTTTCTCAGGCGGAAGACGGAACCGCTCTGAGTACCCTCAGGGATCCTGAGCTTCTCCTCCCCTTCGAGGGTAGGCACCGTAATCTCCGCACCGAGAACAGCCTGGGCAATCCCGATCGGCACCTGGCAGTAGATATTGTTCCCCTGCCGCTGGAAGAAGGGATGCTCATCCACGTAGATGACGACGTAAAGATCGCCGGACGGACCGTTGTGAGGCCCGGCTTCTCCTTCACCCTGGATGCGCAGCCTTGCGCCGTTGTCGACGCCGGCCGGAATCCTTATCTCGAGGACCTTTTCCCGCCGTACTCTTCCGCGTCCCTGGCAGGTTTCGCATGGTTCCTTTATCACGCGCCCGCTGCCGCTGCACTGGGTGCAGGTTCTGCTGATCGAAAAGAAGCCCTGTTGGTAGCGCACCTGGCCGCTGCCATGGCAGGTTTGACAGGTGACCGGATTCTTCCCTTTCGGAGTTCCGCGCCCTTCACATGCGCCGCACGTGTCCATGCGGGGGATCTTTATCTTGGTCTTCAGACCGAATGCGGCCTCGCGGAAGGAGATCTTGAGATCATACCTTAGATCGGAACCACGTTCGGGCCCGCCGCGACGGCGCCCTCCGCCGAAAATATCTCCAAATCCGAAAAATTCGCCAAGTATGTCGCCGAAATCCCCGAAAGTGGCCGGGTCGAAGCCGCTGAATCCTCCCTGGAGCCCACTGTGCCCATACCGGTCGTAACGGGCGCGTTTCTCCGGATCGCTCAGCACGCTATACGCTTCGGCTGCTTCCTTAAACTTTTCCTCGGCATTCTTGTCGTTCGGATTCTTGTCAGGATGATACCGGAGAGCCATCTTGCGGTACGCGCGCTTGATCTCCTGGTCCGTGGCTTCCTGAGAAACACCAAGGATCTCGTAATAATCGCGTTTGTTATTCAAGCAAAATCCACCTATCGATGATTATGGCTTCGAAGTCACATGATCCAATGCAGATTTTAGCAGCTGGTTCACGTCGGATTCAGCCTTTTCACCGCCTTCCTCTCGGGCTCTCAATCCCGGCATTTCCGGCATGCTGAACATGGCCGAGGACAGCTTTTCCGCTCCCTTTTCGAGCTGGCTGAGCAAATCCCTAAGCAGATCGAGACCGGCTTCTTCTGGAGGAAGGCTCTTGGCCTGTTGAAGGGCGTCTTTTACCATTTCCTGTTCGCCGGCGTCAAGGAGCCATCCCAATTCGGAAAAGCTTCTCGACAGGGTCGATGCCTGGATCTTGATGCGGTTACGCAGTTCGGCCTGTTCCTTCGCCTCCCGGTCCTTCTCGACCGACTGTTTGGCCTCCAGTACCATGCGGTCGATTTCCTCTTTGCTCAAACCGGTCGACGGAGTGATCTTGACAGCCTGCTCCCTGCCCGAAAGCTTGTCTCTCGCAGAGACGCTCAGGATACCGTTGGCGTCCATATCGAACGAAACCTCGATCTGCGGCGTCCCGCGCGGCGCGGGAGCTATCCCCACGAGGCTGAACTTTGCCAGAGAGCGGTTGAACTTTGCCAGTTCACGCTCCCCCTGAAGAACGTGTATTTCGACGATCGTCTGGTTATCGGCCACAGTGGTAAAAATCGCGGTTTTCTTCAGCGGGATCGTCGAATTGTTTTCAATAAGTCTGGTGAACAGGCCGCCCTGGGTCTCGACCCCTAATGACAGGGAAAGCACGTCGAGCAGCACGATCTCTTTGAGGTCTCCCTGAAGCACGCCCCCCTGGAGCGCGGCCCCGACAGCGACGACTTCATCAGGATTGACCTCCAGCGAAGGCTTCTTGCCGAAAATCTTTGCAACCTGCCGCTGGACCGCAGGAGTGCGGGTCTGGCCGCCGACAAGTATTACCTTATCTATGTCGTCGGCGACAAAACCTGCGTCCTTCATTGCCTTTTCGCAGAATGGGGTGGTTTTTTCCACCAGCGCGGCGACCAGCGACTCGAAATGCTCGCGTGTGAGCACCCTGTCGAAATGCTTCGGTCCGTCTTTGTCGCTGGCGATGAAGGGGAGATTGACACGCGTCTCCGACTCAACCGAAAGATCGCACTTGACCTTCTCCGCGGTCTCCTTGAGACGCTGTCGTGCCAGAACATCATTGCCCAGATCGATGCCGGTATCGGCCTTAAACTCCGCGATCATCCAGTCCATGATGCAGCGGTCGAAATCCTCGCCGCCAAGGAGGCTGTCGCCGCAGGTCGACTTGACTTCGAATACCCCGTCATTAATCTCCAGGATGGATATATCGAAGGTGCCGCCGCCAAGGTCGAAGATAGCCACTCTTTCGCGGTCCTTTTTCCCAAGTCCATACGCAAGGGCGGCCGCGGTAGGCTCGTTTATGATTCTCCGGACATCGAGACCGGCAATGCGCCCGGCATCTTTCGTCGCCTGGCGCTGGGAGTCGTCGAAATATGCCGGGACCGTCACAATCGCTTCGGTCACCGGCTCGTTGAGGTACTCCTCCGCCGTGCTCTTTAGGTGCTGCAACAGCATGGCGGAGATCTCCGGAGGGCTGTAATCCCTCCCCTGAACCGAGACCCTGACGTCTCCATTTGCCGAAGCAGCCGTGTCATACGTGAGATGCGATCTGATCTCCTGTATCTCAGGAGCGTCAAACCGGCGTCCCATGAGTCGTTTGACGGCATAAACCGTGTTGGCCGCGTTTGTAACCGCCTGCCGTTTGGCAATCTGGCCGATGAGCCGCTCACCCTTATCGGTGAACGCCACGATCGATGGAGTCGTCCTGCCGCCAAGCTCGTTAGGAATGATCTGGACGGAGGAACCTTCCAGCACGGCGACACAGCAATTCGTGGTACCCAGATCTATACCGATAACTCTGCTCATCAGGATGTCTGGTCTTTTCTAGAGTGAACCGCAACAATCACCTGTGCCGGGCGAAGGAGCCTGTCTTTGAAAAGATATCCCCGTCTCAACTCCTTCGCTACTGTGTCTTCCTTCACTTCTGAGCTTTCTTCGCGTGACAGAGCTTCATGAAGGTGCGGATCGAAGGGCTTTCCTTCACTCTCGATCGGAACGACTCCGACCCGTTTTAGGGTGTCAAGCAACTGCTTGTAAAGAAGTTCCACCCCTTCCTTGTATTGATTGAGAGTCGGCGACGTCTCACGGGTCTCCGCGAAACTGTCCAACGCCCGCTCGCAGGCGTCCGCGACCGGCAGGAACTCGATCAAGACCGAACTCTTGGCCAGCATCATTGAGTCTGCCTTCTCCCGGTCTGTCCGTTTCCGGAAATTCTCAAATTCGGCAGCCTTGCGAAGAAACCGGTCCTGCCATTCGGCCACTTCGTCCTTTGCGGCCTTCAGATCCGCCTGCAACTGCGCCATCGGGTCGGCAGGAGCCGCGACCGATTCTGTCGTCTCTTCAGGTACGGATTCGTTGTCGTTACTGTTCCCGGACGCTTCCGCATCCGAAGGATGCTGATAAATTCTCCATGTCATCACTGATTTCCTGTCTCGAGCACCCGCCCAAACAGCCTCGCCACGTAGTCCACCAGCGAAATCGCCCGTGCATATTCCATTCGCGTGGGGCCCAGAATCCCCAGAGATCCCTGAGTCTTCTCACCCACTCTGTAGCGTGAGGTAATCAGGGCGCAGTCCTCTATCCCAGGAAGAGCATTTTCAGCACCTATGGTAATCCGCACCTCCTGGCTGTCTTCCTCGATGCACCGGGAAAGCAGGGTAGCCAGCCGGTTCTTCTGTTCGATAGTCTCAAACAGAAGCTTCATTTTGTTGATATCGGAAAATTCAGGTGTATTGATTAGATTGGATGCTCCATCCAGATAGACTTCGACGTCCATCTGATCCTGAGTATCGGCAAAAGCCCCCATACCCAGGCTTATAACTCTCTGCATGAAGTCGTCATAGAGAGCCTTTTCCTTCTGAAGCATCTGCAGAATCTGAGTCCTGATCTCAGACAGAGTCTGGTCTTTGAAATTCTCGACTAAGTAACGTGCTGCCTGGTCGAGCTCGGTTTGTGAAATATCTCCTGAGTAATGAATAATCCGATTCTGGACAATGCCTGAGCGCGAAACGATTATGACCAGAATTCTGTTATCCGTAAGTTTCGTAAAATGAATTGTTTCAAGAGCAACCCGGCTGATCGGCGGCGACAACACGATCCCTATGTTCTTTGAGACGCGTGACAGCAGCTGGCTGGTCCGCGCCATCAGGTGTTCGGCAGTGTCGTCAAGCCTGAGGTCTCGATCGATGATGTTGCGCTCTCGAGGCGACAACCCTCTCCTCTTCAACAGGTAATCGACATAAAACCGATAAGCCTTGTCGGTTGGGACTCTGCCGGCCGAGGCGTGCGGCTGATGGAGATAGCCCATTTCCTCGAGCTCAGCCATTATGTTCCGGACTGTGGCGGGACTGAGCTGTTCCCTGCTGTGCCGTGCAATCTTTCGTGATCCCACGGGTCTGCCTGTTGCGATGAACGTAGCTATGACCCAGTGAAGGATCTCCCGATTTCGCTCATTGAACAGGTAATCTCTTGCATCCGGCATAGTCCGCAATTCCCCGTCAGCCGACGATAGCCCAAGTTTGAATCCGAGCTAACTCGCTGTCGGCAAAGATTATAGTATCGCTCGGCCCAATGTCAAACGCGGCGCGCGATGATGCAGCAAGGTACAACAAAACAACCACAGGCTCCAACATTTCCGCCGACAAGGCAATCTTATAATTCCAGCGCGGATATGTGCAACCTGTGGTTGTAACTGACGCTACGGCTTTACGAGGCTCGTGTAAAGGGGGCCGAACTCCAGTTTCGTGCCGCTCTGCCGGACTGGCCGCATGAATTTCAACACCATGGAATCGCCGCTCTTCAAACTCTTGACATAATCGCTCAGGTCCTGCGGCGATGTAACGGGCTTACCGTTGACTGCAACGATGATGTCACCGGGACCACTCTGGCCGCCCTCACTCAGTCCGGCATCGTATGCAAGACTCCCCGGTTTCACCGAAAAGACGTATGCGCCCTCAGAAACATTTGACATCTTCACGACCCTTGACGGAATCGTGTCGATCGTGAGTCCCAATTCAGGTTTGGCCTTCGTGTCGCTCTCGTCGAAGGCGTACTTGGTTTCTTCCAGTTCCTTGAAATGACGCTCGCCGACGGTTATTTGAAGCACTTTTTCCTGGCCGCCCCGGACCACCTTCATCTTTGTATTCTTGCCCGGCGGACATTCCGCGACGGCAAAGACGAAGTCCTGCCGGCTCATGATCTTCTTTCCATCGAACTCGATGACGACATCCTCGGGCTGCACCCCAGCTTTTTCGGCGGGTCCGGGACCGGAAGCGTCACCTTCGTCGTTGCTCAGAGAGGTGATCAGAACCCCTGATCCCTGCTTCACGCCGAAAAATTTCGCCATTGCAGGCGTAAACGTAGGATTCATCAACACTCCGACGAACCCGCGCGAGACTTTGCCGCTCTGAAGGATCTGATTGTAGACCCTTGTGAACAGATGAGATGGTACGGAAAACCCCACCCCTGCATTCGCGCCGGAAGGGGTGGAAATGAAGCTGTTGATCCCGACCACTTCGGCATTCATGTTCAGGAGCGGCCCGCCGCTGTTGCCGCGATTTATCGAGGCGTCTGTCTGAAGGTAGTCGTTCAGGTAAGAGTAATTAGAGGGTCCACCGCCGTTTTCGAAAGTCCGCCCGATAGCCGAAATGATGCCGGCAGTCACAGTCTGCTCGAGTTCGAACGGACTCCCTATCGCTATCACCCAGTCACCGACACTCATGTTCCTGGAATTGCCGATCTTCGCGTACGGGAAGGGGGTCTCACGAGTGATCTTTATCACCGCAATGTCTGAGATCGGATCGGAGCCTATGAACGACGCCGTGTACTCCTCTCCGCCCATCAGCCGGACCTTGATCTTGGTCGCACCCTCAACGACATGATTGTTGGTAATAATGTATCCTTTCGGATCCACAAGCACGCCGGATCCGAGGCTCCGCCGCAGCTGCGGACCCTGTGGCAGATCGAACGGCCAGTCAAAGAACCGACGAAACATTTCGGAGGAATCCGAATCACTGGCGGTGCTTTCCGTGTTTATGTTGACGACGGCGGGCTTGGCCCGGTTTGCCACTTCCTTGAACGCCTCTGAAAGGGCAAGGGCAGGAGCCCCCGCGACAGGCTTTCCGCCCGACTGCATCTGCAACTGGCTCTCGGCAGGTCCGGTCGCGTCCACCCTGTCGGTAATCAGGGTTCCGATTCCTATCCCCAGGAAAAGGACAAACAAAACCATCAATACGCCGAGGAGTCGCTTCCCTTTTCGGGAACTCTCAGGCTGTCTGCTCATCTTGAATCCTCCGCAAATAAAGATTGCGCCCGACTTCAGTTTTACGCAATTAGTAACCTGCGGTTTCAGATTTTGGGCGATACCTCACTTACGAAATCTTTCATGAATTCCTGACGATCTCAAGTCCTTTGGCAGGAAGAGCGATTTTGTACAGCACGTTCTTGTCATCGATCCACAGATCGATCTGCACAGTACCTGAGTCTGCACTCAGGTGATGCAGTTCCCTGTTCTTGCCGTCGACACGGATTTTCTCGATCCCGACCTCTCTTATTCTCAGGATGCCGTTTTCCAGTTCCTGCGGAATCACCACCTCGACCGATTGAGCGTTCTCCTTGTTGCCAAGGTCGAAGAGACGGCCGACAAAAACGAAGTGGTGAAAAACATTGGTGTCGAGCACCAGGTACTCGTCTCCGACCAGCAGCCCGCTCTTTGTCGGCTTTCCGGCGGCAAGATATTCAAAGGAGGCCTCTCCAGGAGCAAAAACCCCTTTGACAATTCCTTTCTTCCCATTTATGTCGGTTCGGACCTCATAGTTCTTGGGGACAAACCGGGCGTTTGCCGCCAGCTGAGTCTCAATCCGGACGCTCTGGCCGCTGCGTGGTGTCTTGAAACTCAGCGTAGAACTGCTGGTCACCGAGTCGCCTGAAGCACGAATAGAGAATCTCTCCTCGCCGATCTCCTCGCCATTTACAAAGATTTCAAATCTGGCCTCATCACGCCACGCGTTTTGCTCCGCGCCTATGACGGCCGGCAGTATGAATCCCAGGAAGATCAGAACTCCGGCGCCGGCCGGTTTCAGCAGACTTCTTCTCGTTTTCATAAATGAGCCTTCCCGCCGCACTCTGGTTTGATTTCACGTTTATTGAAGGCGCGCTTCCATTCGGTGAAGCCGCCGCCTGCTTTCCAGGCGTCGAGCGCGGCCAGGCCCGCGGCTTCGCCACACTGTGAAAGCATGTATTCCACCCACGCCCAGCGAGCGGAAGCGGGTCTGACTTCCACCATCCCCTTCACCCCCAGCCTGATCCTGGCAAGCTTTGCGTTGATGGAAGAGATCGGTTCGAAAAGAGCACCGTCAAGCGGGGTGTTCCGCTTTGCCACAAACGGAGATATTCCCAGCGAAACCGGCGCAATCCTGGAGAGTTCGAGGGAAAAGCGCACGAGCTCATCGATATCTTCCTGCGTCTCTCCCGGGAGCCCC
>Ga0209723_1003133_pt1 | contig 20431 bp, 15 predicted proteins | sample BiotimSIPDNA_2_FD_185750 | JGI IMG/M metagenome (GOLD analysis project Ga0209723, IMG submission 185750) | Anaerobic biogas reactor microbial communites from Washington, USA - Biogas_R2 time_0 SIP DNA (SPAdes) (version 2) | ecosystem: Engineered > Bioreactor > Anaerobic > Unclassified | place... | reverse complement strand
ATTGCAGCAATGCTGCTCATGGCTCATTCACTGCCCATGGAAACCGCTATAAGTAAAAAATCCGGAGCTAAAGTTGCCTCATTGGTATTGGTGCGGATTATCATGGCTTTTTTGGTGGGAGCCGGTTTTAATATTATTCTATAAGGAGGTAGTCTGGTGCCCTATACAGCTATTGCGGCGGAAGCGATCATCGGCAGTCTGGACGGTATTTTTAAAATAGCTATGATCGTGATCCCTTTGATGGTTTTGGTTGAAATCATTCAGGACATGAACTGGCTGGATAAAATGACAGCAGTTTTGACCCCGATCACGCGTTTGATAGGTATTTCGCCGGAAGCAAAATTACCGATAATGGCGGGATTGGTTTTTGGAATCAGCTATGGCGGCGGTATCATCATTGACAGTGCGCGCCAGGGCAAGCTCACTTATCGGGATGTTTACCTTATCAATTTATTTCTGGTGATCTGTCATTCTCTTATAGAGGACACTATTTTATTTGCTGCTATCGGTGCCAGGTGGCTGCCGATTCTGATTGCCAGGATCCTAATGGCGATTATAATCTGCTGGGCAGTGGCCCGGTTCATGCCGATAGAGAAAGGTGTCAGTGCCCGGGGAGAACAATGAGAAATGGGCTACCGAAAGCGGGGCCGCATTGATTTTACAGGAACCGGACCTCTGGTTATGGTATGATATAGGTACATCAATAAAGGTGGTTTTTTTATGTCACATTTGCTTCATGACTTAAACCCAAGCCAGTTGGAAGCAGTATCTCATCTGGAGGGTCCCTGCATTGTCCTGGCTGGGGCGGGAAGTGGTAAAACCAGGGTCATTACCCGCCGGATAGTAAATCTGATCGATAAGGGTGCGCGTTATGATGAGATACTGTCCATTACTTTTACCAATAAAGCAGCACAGGAAATGAGGAGCAGGGTTGCTGCCATCCGGCCTGATTATACGGGTTATTGGACCCAGACCTTTCATGCAGCCTGTTACCGGATTTTACGTATGGACATACACAACCTGGGGTTTGACCGCAATTTTACCATTGTTGACGATGCCGACGCCGGCGCCGTGATCAAAGAGATATTAAAAGAGGAAAACGATTATGAAACCAAACCGGAGCATCTTTTACATGTGTTCAAACAGGTAAAGAACAGCCAGGATGATCCGGAAAAATATTTTGCCCGCTTGAAAATGCCTTTTGAGAGCAAAGAAAAAAAACTGCAGATCTACAAGCAGTACAATCGGCGTTTAAAGGAACTCAATGCACTGGATTTTGAAGACCTGATCGTTTTGTGTATCAAACTGTTTAACGAATACCCGGAAGTATTGCATAAGTATCAGAATCGCTTTCGCTATATTATGATCGATGAATACCAGGACACCAATTTTGCCCAATATCAGTGGGCCAAATTACTGGCTGCCCAAAACCGTAATATTTTCGTCGTTGGTGACCCGGATCAATCTATTTACAGCTGGCGGGGGGCAGAACCTTATAACATAAAGAGGTTTATTCAAGACTATGATGATACCAAGATAATAAAGCTGGAAAAGAATTATCGTTCTACACCTGAAATCCTTGCCGCTGCCAATGCGGTCATCAAAAATAATTCCGATCGTGAGAAAAAAGAACTATATACCGATGCCAAAGTGGGAGAGAAACTGATTCATTTTTGTGCCGGGGATAGTTTTCAGGAAGCAAGGTTTATCGCGGATACCATTGGTGATTTAATTGATCGGGAAAATCGTGACTATAATGATTGTGTCGTTTTTTATCGGACCCATGCCCAGTCCAGGATCCTGGAAGAAGCACTGGTCCGCAAGTATATACCCTATCATCTGATAGGAGCCAAACGCTTCTACGAGCGCAAGGAAATCAAGGATATAGTGGCTTATTTAAAACTGGCCTGTAATAATAATGACCGTTTGAGTCTGCAGCGCATAATAAACACTCCCCGCCGCGGCATTGGGGACAAAACCGTGGAAAAAATCATCAACCACGCCACTGAAAACAATTTGACCCTGATGGAAGCTTTGAGTGAACCAGTTAAAATAAATGGAATCAGTAAGAAAATGAGCAATACTCTGGAAGAATTTTATGGCATGATCAGATATTTTGCTGATCTGGCCCAATCGGAGACTCCTCTGCGGGAGATAATCGACATCGTTATTGAAATGAGCGGTTATATAAATGAATTGCATAAGAACAATCTCCCCGATGTTGAAACCCGGCTGGAAAACCTGTATGAACTGAGGTCCCTGGCTTATGAATTTGAACAAAGCGGTGCTGACAGCCTGGAAGATTTCCTGGCCCAGATCGCCTTGTCCCAGGACAGTGATGAAGTGGATCATTCCAATTCGGTCCTGCTTATGACTTATCATGGGGCCAAAGGTCTGGAGTTCCCGGTGGTGTTTATGACGGGAATGGAAGAGGGGGTTTTTCCTTCTTATCGCAGTGAAACATTGGAGGAGATGGAAGAAGAGAGGCGTTTATGCTATGTGGGGATAACCAGGGCCAAGGAAATACTGTATCTGACCAATGCTGTTTCTCGTTTGCTTTATGGATATGAACGCAGCAACCCGCCCTCCCGTTTCCTGAGTGAGATCCCACAGGAACTCCTGGTGTCGCCCCAGCCCAAGAAGATAAGTCACAGCGTTCTGGGTGAAGGAGACAAGGTCATACACAGAAAGTTTGGTATGGGGAGGGTCTTGAATCTTATTGAAGATGATATGGTAGCAGTGATCGATTTCGAACGAGCCGGGACCAGAATGCTGCGTTTAGATATTGCGCCCCTGGAAAAGATAGAATAAAAGATCTTTTAATAGGAGGAAAGGCATGACAGACCCGGAACGCAGGATCAATGAGCTGCTGGAAATGATCAAAAAGCATAATCACCAATATTATGTTTTGGATGATCCTTTGGTAAGTGATTCAGAATATGACTCACTGATGCTGGAGCTTAAACAACTGGAGAAGGACCATCCCCAATTTGCCCGACCCGATTCGCCGACAAATCGGGTCGGGGGGCAGGCATTGCCGAAGTTTTCTCAGATTGCCCATCGCTATCCGCAGCTAAGCCTGGATAATGTATTCTCCCGACAGGAACTGGAGGATTTTTATGCCCGTATAACTCGTACTGTTGCGGAGTCTGAAATTGTCGCCGAATTAAAGATCGATGGAGTTTCCATCACGATTATTTATGATAACGGTTGTCTGATCAGCGCTGCCACCCGTGGTAACGGGTTGGTCGGCGAAGATGTCACCAATAATGTAAAAACAATAAGGAACATTCCCTGGCAATTAAAAACACCGCTGCCCCGCCTGGAAGTCCGGGGTGAAATATATATGCCCAAAAAGGAATTCTTAAGACTCAATCAGGAACGGGAAGAAAATGGGGAAAAATTATTTGCCAATCCCCGTAATGCCGCTGCTGGTTCCCTGCGCCAGCTGGACGCAGCAATCACTGCTAAAAGGGCCCTGGAGGCTTTTGTTTACGATATCATTTATTGTGAAGGGGCAGCGATAAATTCCCAGCAGCAGGCTTTAGAATACCTGTCTGCCCAGGGATTGCCGGTGAACCTGGATTATTGCTTTTGTCGCAGTATGGAGGAAATCAATAGATATACCCAGAGATTTCAAGAAGAAAGATATTCATTGCCCTACGAAATTGATGGGATAGTTGTTAAACTCGATTCATTTCGTGGACGGGATGAATTGGGAACGACATCCAGGAGCCCCCGCTGGGCAGTTGCGTATAAATTTCCGGCAGAGGAAAAGCAGACCCGGCTTATAGGAGTGGAAATAAATGTTGGGCGTACCGGTGTGGTTGCACCTACCGCCATACTTGAACCGATAGCATTGGCCGGGAGTACCGTCAGCCGGGCCAGTCTGCACAATTTTGATCTGGTCCGCAGCAAGGATATCAGAATCGGTGACCTGGTAATAGTGCGCAAAGCGGGAGATATAATTCCGGAAATAGTTCGGCCCTTGCCAGAGGTCAGGAATGGAGAGGAACAAGAAATAATACCGCCGGAGACCTGCCCGGCCTGTAACAGCCGGGTAGTCCAATTGGATGGTGAAATTGCCCATCGCTGTGAAAATATAAATTGTCCGGCACGGGTAAAAGAAAGCCTGATATTTTTTGCATCCCGCCCGGCCATGGATATTGATGGTTTGGGACCAGCTGTCATCGAACAACTCCTTGATCATAAAATGGTGTCTGCCATTGATGATCTGTATAATTTGACCGCTGCAGATCTATTGCAATTGGAGCGGTTCGGACCTAAATCAGCCGAGAATCTTATTAAAGCCATCAACGACAGCAAAGGCAGGCCTTTGCACCGTTTAATCACTGCCCTGGGGATCAGGCATGTGGGGGCAAAAACTGCCCGTCAATTGACGGAATGGTTTCCCAGTATCGAAGCCTTTATCCAGGCGAAACCGGAGGAATATCTGGCCGTTGATGAAGTCGGCGCAACCATCGCCGGGAGCTTGACCGCTTTTTTTGCTGAAGTCCGCAATCGCGAAATGATTAAAAAATTGCAGCTATCCGGGGTCAACACAGTGGAAATGACCGGGAGAGAAAAAGACGGCCCCTTATCGGAGCAAACCTTTGTATTGACCGGCACCTTAAACAGTATGTCCCGCCAGGAGGCCAGTGAAAGAATAGAAAGCCGGGGAGGAAAAATCGTTAATTCAGTCAGCCGGAAAACTGATTACGTGATAAGGGGCAATGAACCGGGCAGTAAATATGAAAAGGCTCTGGTTCTGGGAATAAAGATTTTGAATGAGGAAGAATTCCTGGAACTGTTAAAGGCTTGATGCAGGAAAAAGTTAATTATAAACACTTTCCTTCCCAGGGGGTGTTATTTTTTTGCCGAATCGATTATATCTGCTATATTATTAGGGTTGACAGCTGAAGAGAGGCGGAGGAGAAAACTGATGACAGGGACATTGATCAATGCAGGTGCAATTGTTCTGGCCGGATTTTGCGGCCTCTTGCTGCGCCGCAAAATCCCGGAGAATATCAGCAACACCATGGAAAAAGCTCTGGGGGTTTTGATTATCGTTCTTGGCATACAATATGGCATAAAAGCGGAGAATTTTGCTGTTATCGGGCTAAGCCTGGCAGGTGGTGTGATAATCGGTGAATGGAGAAATTGGGACGGACGTTTGACTGGACTGGGGAAACGCTTGCAAAGTCGTTTTGGCAATGGAGAAAGCGATTTTGCCAATGGTTTTGTTTCTGCGTCGGTATTATTCTGCGTGGGTGCCATGGCAGTTGTCGGTTCCCTGGAGGAGGGGCTTTACGGCAGTTACCAGATTTTATTGGTTAAATCGCTGCTGGATGCAATTTTTTCTATCATATTTGCCGCCAGTATGGGAATAGGAGTGATATTTTCGGCGATCCCGGTATTGATTTACCAGGGGTCTATCAGCCTTCTGGCTGGTCTTATCGAACCAATTTTGACCGAGCCCGTTTTAAATAACATGACATCTTTAGGGGGCATACTTATTGCGGCTTTGGGTCTGAACCTTGCCAGCGCCGCCAGTATCCGGGCGGCCAACCTTTTGCCCGGGTTTTTGCTGCTGCCTGTTATAATGGCTGTCCTGTCATTTTTCTAAACCGCCGGATTATACTGCTGGATGCAGTGCAACACTAATGTATACACGGTATACACGAAAACAATTAGTTTATCAAGTATGTATTTGCTATAATATTCAACATAAATGTCTGCCATTGCTGGAGGTGTCTTATGATGATGGATGTCAAGGAAATTGAACACCTGGCAATACTGGCCAGGATCGCTTTATCCCCGGAAGACAAAACGGAATTAAATCAACAAATGAACAAGCTGCTGACATATATTGAAAAGTTAAAGGAATTAAACACGGCAGCAATTGAACCTTTATATCATATATTGCCGCTGCATAATGTTTTCCGTGAGGACCTGGCAATTGAAAGTCCCCCTCGTGAGGAACTGCTCTTTAATGCGCCCCAGTGTGAGGACGGTTTTTACAAAGTCCCCAGAATTCTATAAACGAAAGGGTGGCTGATGTGGAGCTTTATGAATTAACTTTACAACAATTAATAAAAGAACTGGAGTCAAAAAGGACCAACGCTCAGGCAATAATGACCGCTGTTATGGGGCGGATCAATGAAGTTGATGGGAAAGTCCAGGCTTTTTTGACTTTAAATCAGACCGCAGCTATGGAAAAAGCTGCGGAATTTGATCGGCAGCCCTGGCCGGGAGTTATTGCCGGCATTCCTTTCGCTGTGAAGGACAATTATTGCACCAGAGGAGTTAAGACTACCTGTGCTTCGAAAATGCTGGAAGATTTCATTCCCCCCTATGATGCTGCAGTGGTGGAAAAACTTCATGGGGCAGGGGGGATATTGGCGGGTAAACTGAACATGGATGAGTTTGCCATGGGTTGTTCCACAGAAACATCGGCTTTCTTTCCCAGCCATAACCCCTGGGATCTGGAACGGGTGCCGGGTGGATCTTCAGGCGGTGCAGCAGCAGCTGTGGCCGCAGATGAAATTCCTTTGGCCCTGGTATCAGATACCGGCGGCTCTGCCAGACAGCCCGCCTCCTACTGCGGGGTTGTTGGACTTAAACCTACCTATGGCCGGGTATCACGCCGGGGAATAGTGGCTTATGCCTCTTCCCTGGATCAGGCCGGCATCATCAGCAAAGATGTAGCTGATGCGGCTTTGGTGCTGGGGATTATTGCCGGGCATGATCCCAGGGATTCTACCAGCGAAAAAAAGGAAGTTCCAGATTATTCTACAGTCTTGACCACTGATATTAAGGGGCTTAAAATCGGTTATCCCCGGGAGTATTTTCAGCAGGCCGAGGGTAATGTCGGCACAGCAGTGAAAAAAGCTTTGCTGGAATTTGAAAAAATGGGTGCTATTGTGGAAGAAGTCTCCCTGCCTCACAGTGAATATGCTTTACCAGCTTATTATATTATCGGGCCGGCGGAGGCCAGTTCCAATATGGGCAGATTTGATGGCATCCGCTATGGGCAGCGGGACAATTCCGCGGAAAATGTAGCTGAGCTGATCTCTGGTTCGCGCCAGAGGGGATTTGGGCCGGAAGTGAAACGGAGGATCATACTGGGGACCTATGTTTTAAGTTCCGGTAAATATGAAAAATATTATCTGCAGGCCCTTAAAGTGAGGCGGCTGATCAGGGATGATTTTACCGGGGTTTTTAACGATTACGATGTGATCATTGCTCCGACCACACCGAACACGGCTTTTAAAATTGGTGAAAACGCCAGTGATTTAATAACATCTTACCGGAGCGATATTTTCACGGTGCCGGTTAATATGGCCGGTTTGCCGGCTATTTCTGTCCCCTGCGGCCTGGTCGGTGGTTTACCGGTGGGAATGCAGATCATTGCCAAACCATTTGCTGAAACCACTTTATTAAATACCGCCTATGCTTTTGAACAGGCCACGGATCATCATCAACTCAAACCTGATCTGGGGGTGAGATAAATGAGTAAAGAATTTGAAACAGTTATAGGATTGGAAGTCCATGCCGAACTTAAAACTGATACCAAGATATTCTGCGGCTGTAAAACGGCCTTCGGGGCAGAACCCAACACTCAGATCTGCCCGCTCTGCTCCGGGTTTCCCGGTGCCCTGCCGGTATTGAACAAAAAAGTGGTGGAATTGAGTATTAAAACAGGTCTGGCACTCAATGCAGAGATTGCTGCCCATTGCCAGTTTGACCGCAAAAATTATTTTTACCCGGACCTGCCCAGCGCCTATCAGGTTTCCCAGTTATTTCTGCCGATATGTCTCAATGGTTATCTGGATATTGAAGCGGAAGGAGAAAAAAAACGCATCAGAATCAATCGGGCCCATATGGAGGAGGATGCCGGCAAATTGATCCATGAGGGTACCATTACCACTACTTCATTTTCCCTGGTAGATTTAAATCGTGCGGGTGTGCCTTTGCTGGAAATCGTCTCAGAACCGGATATGAGAAGTGCTCAGGAAGCCCGGATATACCTGGAAAAACTGCGCTCTATACTGCTTTTTGCTCAGGTATCCGATGCCCGGATGGAAGAAGGCTCCATCCGCTGTGATGCCAATGTCTCCGTGCGCCGCCGGGGAGAAGAAAAGCTGGGTGTCAGAACAGAAATAAAGAACCTTAATTCTTTTAAAGCCCTGGAAAGGGCTATCGAATACGAAGCCCGCAGGCATAGGGAGGTCATTGAGGACGGTGGAACATTGATCCAGGAAACCCGAACCTGGGATGATGAAAAAGGTATCACCCGTTCCATGCGCAGCAAGGAAGAAGCCGAAGATTACAGATACTTTCCTGATTTGGATATCCCGCCAATTTATATCGACCCCGCCTGGGTGGAAGAAATAAAGAAAACCCTGCCGGAAATGCCGGAACAGGCCCAGCAAAGATTACGGGATGATTATGACCTGCCGGAATATGATGCAGCCATCATTACTGCCACACCTTATTCCCTGCAGTTTTTTGACCGCTGTGTCGCCCTTTATCCGGAGGCTAAAACAGTATCCAACTGGATGATGGGGGAGTTGAGCCGGCTGCTTAACCAGCACAATATGGAAATCCAGCAATGCCTTATTGCCCCTGACATGCTGGCCGACCTGTTGAAATTGATCGATGATGGGACCATCAGCGGAAAAATGGCCAAAAATGTTTTCGAAGAGATGTTTGCCAGCGGCAATTCCCCGGCCAGGATCATAAAAGAACAGGGTATGGTCCAGATTACCGATGAAGATGTTTTGGGAGAAATCATTGCCGGGGTGATACAGAACAATCCCGGGGTGGTTGATGATTATAAAAGCGGCAAAGAAAAAGCCCGGGGATTTTTGGTCGGGCAAGTAATGAAAGCTACTAAAGGTCAGGCTAATCCTGCTGCTGTACAAAAAATATTAAAAGACTTGCTGAATTAAGGGGGGGTAAAGATGTCATTAAACTTTATAAACGAAGTTGAGTGGTTCCAGCTTCCTGGTGCCAGAGTCAATATTGTCGACACCACCTTGCGAGATGGAGAACAAACTTCCGGAGTAGTTTTTGCCAATGCAGAAAAGATAAGGATCGCGAAACTGCTCAGTGATATTGGCGTAGACCAAATCGAGGCTGGCATCCCGGTTATGGGCGGGTCAGAAAAGGAAAGCATCAGACAAATTGTCAGAATGGGTTTAAAACCAAGCATAATGGCCTGGAACCGGGCCGTAATCGCCGACATCAAAGAATCCATCGATTGCGGGGTGGATGCTGTTGCCATTTCTATTTCCACCTCCGATATTCATATTGAACATAAATTACAGACTACCCGGGAGGCTGTTTTAGCCCGGATGTCTGATGCGGTTAAATTCGCCAAGGACAATGGGCTTTATGTTTCGGTCAATGCCGAGGATGCATCCCGTTCTGAGATCGATTTTTTAACCGAGTTTGCTCTGACAGGCAAAAATGCGGGTGCAGACCGGCTGCGTTTTTGTGATACTGTCGGTACTCTCACCCCACTTTCTGCTTATCGCTATGTAAAAACCATCATTGATGCCGTGGGGATAAATATAGAAATGCACACCCATAATGATTTCGGCATGGCAACAGCCAATGCCCTGGCGGGCATCTATGCCGGCGCCGCTTATGTAGGCGTTACTGTTAATGGATTGGGTGAGAGGGCCGGTAATTCATGTTTGCAGGAAGTAATCATGGGGATCAAGCATTTGCTGCAAGTCGATGTGCCCTATGATACCAAACTATTCCGGGAAATTGCTTTATATGTTTCCCGGGCTTCAGGCAGGCCTTTATCAGTGAGCAAGCCCATCGTCGGCGACAATATTTTTGCCCATGAATCAGGCATACATGGTGATGGAGTATTAAAAAACCCCCTTACTTATGAAGTTTTCACTCCGGAAGAAGTGGGTATGCAAAGGCAGATCGTTATAGGCAAACACTCAGGTACGGCATCCATCCGTTCAAAATTTATCAATGAATATGGTATTGAACTTAAGGAAGAAGAATCTAAATGGATTTTAGATAAAGTCAGGGAACTGTCAATAAGCTTGAAGCGCCCTCTTTTTGATAAAGAACTTATGTATATTTACGAAGATTATATGAAGGAGAGAGAGTGAAATTGGGTAAGACAATCGCGGAAAAAATACTTTCCCATAAAAGCGGCCGGGATGTAAAAGCCAATGATATAGTCATTGCAGACCTGGATTTTATTATGGGGCAGGATGGAACTTCACCATTGGCCATCAAGGCTTTTCAGGATATGCAGGCGGCCCGGGTTTTTGATCCGGCGCGCATTGCCATGGTTATAGATCATAGTTCACCCAGCCCGCTGGAAGGGGTATCGGAACTGCATCGGCAGATGCGGGTCTTTGCCCGGGAACAACAGATCAATTTTTATGATATTGGTGAGGGGGTTTGTCACCAGCTGGTCCCGGAACAGGGCCATGTTGTACCGGGAGATCTGGTTATTGGTGCTGATTCACATACCTGTACCTACGGCGCCATCAATGCCCTGTCGACGGGAGTTGGTTCTACAGATTTAGCGGCCGGTATTATATCCGGGAAACTCTGGTTTAAAGTACCGGAAACCTTTAAATTCATTCTTAATGGGCGGTTAGGTGAAGGGGTGTACGCCAAAGATCTGATCCTGTTTTTGATTGGGGATGTGACGGCAGATGGGGCTACTTATATGGCCGCAGAATATGGCGGGGAAGCTGTCGCTGACCTGTCCATCGAAGCCCGTTTCACCATCAGCAATATGGCGATTGAAATGGGGGCCAAATGCGGCTTGATGGAGGCGGATCAAAAGACGGTCGAATGGGTGCAGCAACACAGCCGCAAAGAATTTAAGCCGGTTTTCGCCGATCCGGATGCGAATTACGCCCGGGTCAAAGAATATGATGTATCAGCACTGGAACCACAGATTGCCCGCCCCCATACGGTGGACAATGTAGTGGGAATAAGTCAACTGGGTGAGGTGTCGATACAGCAAGGGGTAATAGGGACCTGCACCAACGGCCGCATGGAGGATTTGCGTATCGCAGCGCAGATCCTGAAAGGACAGAAGATCAGCAAAGAGGCCCGATTGATTATTGCCCCGGCTTCACGACAGATCATGATCGCTGCCATGCGGGAAGGCTTGATGGAAATATTTTTACAGGCGGGCGCAGCAGTAGTAACGCCAGGCTGCGGTCCCTGTGTCGGCACCCATAATGGGGTTCCCTCGGACGGGGAAAATGTCATATCAACGGCCAATCGTAATTTCAAAGGCCGGATGGGCAACAATAAAGCTTTTGTATATCTGGGATCACCTGCGACGGTGGCGGCTTCAGTTATAACTGGTCAAATCACTGATCCCCGGCAATTTTTGCTTTAGATGATGAAAAAGGAGAGGTGAGGAAATGAAATTAGCAGGCAAATGCCATAAATTTGGTAATGATGTCAACACAGATTATATTATTTCCGGGCGGCATAAGTTTAAAACTTTGGACATGAAAGAATTAGCCAAACATGTTATGGAAGACCTGGATCCGGAGTTTTATACCAGGGTCAGTAAAGGTGATTTCATTGTGGCAGGGACTAATTTTGGCTGCGGCTCCTCCCGGGAACAAGCACCCCTGGCGATTATCAATGCTGATATCGGCGCAGTTATAGCTAAATCCTTTGCCCGAATCTTCTATCGTAATTGCATCAACACTGGTTTGCCCTTGATTGAATGTGACACGGATCAAATCAATGTCGGAGACCAGCTTAAAATAGATCTGGACCAGGGAACCCTGTTGAACGAAACCACTGGTGCGGTGATAAAAATTGCACCCCTGCCGCCGGTAATGCTTAAAATTCTTTCGGAAGGCGGTTTGGTGGAACATTTCAAAAAACATGGTACTTTTCAATTTGAGGAATAAAACCCTGGCACGACAATATTCATGATGGAAAAAATAGTGGGGATTATTAATCCCAGAGCTTTTTCATAGAAAACATAAAAACTGGAGGGTAAATTATGGCGGGAGAAAAAATAACGGTGAATAATGGTGTTTTAAATGTCCCCAATGAAACCATCATCCCTTTTATAATAGGAGATGGTACTGGACCGGATATCTGGGCGGCAGCTTCCCGTGTCCTGGAAGCTTCAGTACAAAAGGCTTACCAGGGAAAAAAAAGAATTGTCTGGAAAGAAGTATTAGCCGGAGAGAAAGCTTTTGAGGAGACGGGCAGCTGGCTGCCGGATGAAACGGTGGCAGTGATCAAAGAACATATCATTGCCATTAAAGGCCCCCTGACAACGCCTATTGGCGGCGGTTTTACTTCTTTGAATGTAGCCTTGAGGCAGAAACTGGACCTGTATACCTGTCTGCGTCCCGTACGCTATTTTCAAGGTGTCCCTTCGCCGGTCAAACGGCCCGAAGATACTGACATGGTTATATTCAGGGAAAACACGGAAGATATCTATGCTGGCATCGAATATCCCTTTGATTCAGAGGAAGCTAAAAAACTGATCAAATTTCTTCAGGAAGAATTCGGTGTTACCAAAATCAGATTTCCGGAAAGTTCGGGGATCGGGATCAAACCAGTTTCCCAGGAGGGTACCTATCGTCTGGTGAGGGCCGCCATTGATTATGCTATTAAAAACAATCGCAAAAGTGTGACTTTTGTCCATAAAGGCAATATCATGAAATATACTGAAGGGGCCTTTAAACAATGGGGTTATGATCTGGCGGAAAAAGAATTTGGGCAGTATGTTTTCACCTGGGATCAGTATGACCGCATTAAAGAAACAGAAGGAAGCCCGGCAGCAGATCAGGCCCAAAAGGATGCCGAAGCCCAGGGGAAAATAATCATCAAAGATGCTATTGCTGATATATTCCTCCAGCAGATCCTGACCCGTCCGGCAGAATTTGATGTGGTGGCTACCCTGAACCTGAATGGTGATTATATTTCCGATGCACTGGCAGCGCAGGTTGGCGGCATTGGTATTGCCCCCGGTGCCAATATAAATTATGTCACCGGCCATGCAATTTTTGAAGCCACCCATGGTACTGCACCTAAATATGCCGGATTGGATAAAGTCAATCCCTCTTCAGTCATTTTGTCCGGGGAGATGATGCTCAGACATTTAGGCTGGAATGAAGCGGCCGATCTGATTATCTCCGCCATGCAAAAGACCATCGACCAAAAAGTGGTCACATATGATTTTGCTCGTCTGATGGCGGATGCCCGGGAGGTAAAGACTTCTGAGTTTGCTGACGCCCTGATAAAAAACATGGATAATATTGGTTAAAAGTATATGCAACCATGAAATCAACAACTGTTTATTTTTATAAGCAGTTGTTTGGTTTTTCAGGGAGTAGTCCATCCTGTCACAGGAACAGTACTAATTAAGATTATGTCTGCATAATTGAAAGAAATGCTGCATCCGGATCATATATAGAATTAACTATTTATTTGCTCAAAGATAGAAGCGAATCAGGTCCAGGCTGGACAAGGATACCATCAGCATATTTATATTACAGTAAAAATATTTTTGGAGGTGCATTAATGAAATTTCCGCGAACCAGTAAAAGTATTGCCCTGCTTGTGATGACAGCCCTGTCTGTTGGTGTTTTGTTGCATTTGCCCCTGGGGGCGAGAGCCGGGGAGGCCATCAAAATATATATAGACGGAAAAGTGATCGCAACAGATACTGCCCCTGTCATTATCAATGATCGGACCATGGTTCCTATCCGGGTGATCAGCGAGAGTCTGGGAATGGATGTGGACTGGGACGGGGTCAGCAGAATCGTATATATAACCACCCCTGAGCCAGTGCAGACAGTTTTAAAAGAGACAACAAATTTGAATACAAACCAGTGGCAGAGCATATCAATTCTGGGTGAATCGATGGTTAGCAGCAAAGAGCTTACCCGGCTGGCCCGGGAAAATAACCCCAGCGCACCTGATCTGGCAGCATTATACATAAGCATAGGTAAAGAATATGGCATCAGAGGAGACATTGCCTTCTGTCAGGCGGCCAAAGAAACTGGATGGTGGAAATATGGAGGATTGGTTGAACCGGAACAAAATAATTATTGCGGTTTGAGTGCTACCGGCGCAGCGGCCACTGCTGAGGAGGATCTTCGGGGGGCTGATCCTGAGCGGGTCTGGTTTGAAGAAGGGTGCCATGGGGCATTTTTTGATACACCGGCAACTGGTGTTGAGGCCCATATTCAACATCTTTATGCTTATGCGACAACAGCGCCGCTGCCTCCGGGAAAAAGTGTTTTAAGTCCGCGATTTGCTTTAATTAAACGGGGAAATTCTGCTAATTGGGAAGACTTAGGCGGTAAATGGGCGGTGCCTGGCTATGACCGCAATAAATATCCCGATTTTGCTGCTGCTTTTGCCAGTTGCGATACCTATGGGCACAGTATTATAAACGACTATTATAAAAAAGTATGGAAACCGAATGATCAGGTGAGCAGCCAAAACATTGCTATTACCCCCGAAGAACGGATCAAAGATCTGGAAAGAGAAAACCGCTTCTTAAGGGAGCAGGTTGCCGAGTTGAAAATGAAATTATAGGTCCGCAATAGCCCATGATAAAAAGCACGGCCCCAGGCCGTGCTTTTAATCAAAGAACAAATTATCTGCTATTTATTTCCCGGCATTGGCAAAAGGACCAAAAGCATCTCCAATGGGTAAAATGGTCATACCATAATGGGTATTCAAGACGGCAGCGGCTGAACCGTAGAAAGAAAAGATGGCAATGCCCAATTCAGAATAAGCCGCCAGCATATGCCAGAAATGACCGCCCAGTCCCAGGGTGTTTATAAAAAGGCCCAGGAAGAGCAGATCAATCAAAAAGAAAATTATAAATAGCACTTTGTTGGTGCCCATGGCGCCAATCGTCATATATATAGTGAATATAAAATATCCCAGGAAAGCAAATCCCATTTGGTGAGGGTCAAAGGCAATACTGCCTTTACCGATCATACCGGTAGAGATCATCCAGCTCATCGCCATGCTGAACCAGAAGAATCCATAGGCGCAAAACGCAGTTGCTCCAAAAGTATTATCATGTTTATAGTCCATGATCCCAGCTACAAATTGGGCGCTGGCTCCCAGGAACAGTGCCCAGGGAATGATATAGGCTGTACCATCGGTGATGCCAAGTTTACTTGATGATGCCACCAGTGTTACGATAGCCAGCCCAAAAAGGCCCAGTGGTGTCGGATTGGCAACTTTTTCCTGAACATGACCGGTAACCTTCATTTCATTAACTGCAGACATTAATAAAATTCCCCCCTAAAAATAATTCTTTCGATCTTTGCCGAATTATTTCTACAAACCCTCCCTCCAAAATAATGCTATTAGTATTCAACAGAAAACCATAAATTCCTGTTATTTAATTCACAATTATTTAAAATGCCGCCGGTTTCGTATCTGAAGGTCTGATTCATAATGAATGAAACAGGCAGTTTTCATGGTTCAGAAAACCACTTGACTGACAATCATGGTTTCCTGGTTGTTTGGTCAGTGGACAGCTGAGGACTTCAGTCGGACACTATTTCAGGAAAGGCTTACGCCAGAGCTTGCGGGAATGAAATTTGAGCAACCGGGTTAATATAAAATAGCAAAGCAATAGATGTTCTGCGGCACAGCTGGCCTGGCAGCCCCGGAGGATCATAACAGATCATCCGGCTTCCCATTTAAGGCCGGCAATATACCAGGAAAACTTCCTTATGGCTTTAGTTGTTGGATTAGTGGTAATTTTACAATATTTGTCCCAGGGTTTAAAAAGAATTTTAAACCACCTATAATTAAAAAAATGGCCGCTAAAAATATGGGGGGTGTTAGATCGAATTGGGGAGAATTGGTGTTAAAAACCATGATTCTTGGCAGTAATCTATCGAATGGAATTTTTAAGGAGGATTTTTAATGGCATCAAATTTTTTATTTTCGACCAGGGAACATAGATTTATTTTGAAAGAATGGCTGGATATGGAGAAGGTTCTGGCCTACGATGCTTATAAGGATTATTACAGTGTTGATGATATTGACGGCATCCTGGAAGCTGCCTTGAAAGTAGCCCGGGAAGTTATTGCCCCTACCAGGGATGATAATGAAGCTGTCCAGGCAAAATTTATCGATGGAAAAGTAGTGGTACCCCCTTCCTTTATAGATGCATACTGGTTTGTGAACCAGAACGGCTGGGGCGGCAGTAATGAAGATCACGATTGTGAAGGTAGATTGCCAAACACCCTTTTCAGAGCCTGCGGCGAATTTTTAGCCGGTGCCAATGCAGCCATAATGCCCTATATTCTGGCAACAGCGGGTGCGGCCGGATTAATAGCCAAATTTGGCAATGATGAGGTAATCAGTCTTTTCAAAGAAAAAATGTACAGCGGGGAATGGGCTGGTACCATGTGTCTGACCGAACCCAATGCCGGTTCAGACGTGGGGGATTTGCTGAGCAAAGCCTACCCCACTGACAAAGAAGGCGTATATAAGATAAAGGGGACTAAATGTTTTATTACTGGCGGTGACCAGGATATTACCGAGAATATCATCCATCTGGTTTTAGCCCGAGTGGAAGGTGCCCGGCCGGGAACCAGAGGGATATCACTGTTTGCAGTACCTAAGTTTAAAGTGGATGAATTAGGAAACATCATCGGCCCCAATGATGTTAACTGCGTGGGTATTGAACATAAAATGGGTATTAAAGGATCGGCAACCTGTGTTATGGCCTTTGGTGAAGACAATGATTGTGAAGGTTATATTCTGGGTAACCCGCCTGATGAAGAAGGCAAGGGCGAAGGCATGGCGCAAATGTTCCAGATGATGAACGGCGCTCGTATGGAAACTGGGCATGCTGCCGTATCAGAAACCGCTATCGCCTATCATAATGCAGCCAATTACGCCCAGGAGCGGATCCAGGGACGGCCCATCACTAATCCGCGGGGGGAAAGAATAAATATCATTCAACATGAAGATGTCAAAAGAATGCTGCTGGATCTGAAAGCCCATATTGAAGCTATGCGGGCCCTCATTTTCAAGACTTACTATTATTTTGATATTGTGGAACATACCCAGGATGCTGAAGAGAAGCGGAGGATCAAAGCCCGCATAGAAGTTAATACGCCTATAGTCAAAGCTTATTGCTCGGACAAGGCCTGGGAACTATGTGCAGAAGCCATGCAGGTATTGGGCGGCAATGGATACTCCGAGGAATACCCCATTGCAGAATTGTGCCGCGACGTTAAAATCTATTCTATCTGGGAAGGTACCAACTATATCCAATCAATGGATTTGATCGGGCGTAAATGGATGATGGGCAAAGGCACAGTTTTTGCCGATTGGCTGGCTGAAATAGAAGCTTTTGCTGCTGATAATGCCGATGCACCAGGTTTTGAAAAAGAAATGGCCATTGTAAAGCGGAGTGTTGATGCCTACCGGCAGATCCAGATGGCGATAGCTGGTTTTGTCGGCGATGGAAAGATGAGCATGATGCCCCTTTATGCCACCCGCATATTACATGCCACCGGTGAATTAGTCTGTGGACAGCTTTTGCTGGAACAGGCTTTGATAGCCCAGAAGCAAATTGATGAATTGGGAACAGACCATCATGATTACGCTTTCTATAATGGTAAAGTAAATGCTGCCAAATACTATGCCCGCAATATCATGCCCAATATTTTCAGAACTCTGGAAGTGATCAAAGAAGCTGATACATCGGTATTGGATATTGTTGAGGAAGCATTCCTGATTTATTAAAAAAAATTAAAATCATATCCGCCTGCAAGCCCTGCTGGACCAACAGCAGGGCTTGCAATTTTTCGTGCGCCGATAGGTCAGCTTCTTAAGCTGTGCAGGAATAAAACCAATCATAAATTATTAATTTTTGGCAGGAATATAAATTAAAGCAATTAAAAAAAGGGATTTCCAGTAGAAAGTTAGAATATTCAAAATTAGGCAAATTGTTATTGAATGATTTTTATTTGCATAAGTATATAAAATTCTTTGCAGGTAAAAGCTTCTGTGTTCTGACAGCAAAGAACTGTATCTTTTGGCAGTTAGGGAAAGTCTGGGGGGTGGTGGTTAGTCAGAAACAAGGTCGAATTATTTATTTAAGGAAGAAAAATTATTGTGGGAGTTCTCAAGGGCAATCCCTGGGGGGGGACTCCAGAAGAAGGGGGAATTGTAAAAATGGCAGCCAATTTTGCGTATTTAAATGCGCGTGACTTGAAATTTATTATCAAAGAATGGTTACCGACCGAACAAGTTTTCAACTATCCGAAATTTGCTGATTATTATTCCAAAGAAGATGTGGATTCAGTTATTGATCCCTGTCTGAAAATGGCCAAGGAATTGATCGAACCCACTAATGAAGATGGGGACAGCAATCCGGTCAGATTCGAAAATGGCAAAGTCATACTGCCGGAATCCTTTGGTCCCTTGTACCATCAATTACAGCAGGAAGGATGGGGGACCAGCAATATCGACGATTCTGAAGATGCAATGGTATTGCCCAATATTCTGGTAGCTGCAGTTTGGGAGATGTTTGCAGCAGCCAACCCCACTTTCGGGCCTTATATCATCCTGACCAGCGGTGCCGCTGGATTGATTCAAAGTCATGGCGACGAAAAACTTAAAGAGATGTTTTTGCCCAAGATGATGGATGGCACCTGGGCAGGTACCATGTGTCTGACGGAGCCTACCGCTGGTTCTGATGTCGGAGACATATTGTCCAAAGCCTATCCCACTGATGATCCGCGCATCTTTAAAATTAAAGGGAATAAAATATTTATAACCGGCGGGGATAATGATTTTACGGAAAACATTATCCACCTGTATCTGGCTCGCATTGAAGGAGCATCTGATGGCACCAGAGGCATTTCCTTATTCGTAGTGCCCAAATACTGGGTTAATGAAGATGGAAGTTTGGAAGATAATGATGTCCAGCTGACTGGTATTGAACATAAATTGGGGCAGCACGGATCAGTTACCGCTTCTCTGGCTATGGGCGAGAATAATAACTGCCGCGGCTGGCTGCTGGGGAATGACCCCCGGGAGCATGAAGGCAAGGGTCAGGGCATGGCCATGATGTTCCAGATGATGAACGAAGCCCGTATGGAAACCGGACATGCAGGACTGTCCTGTCTGGCTAATGCCTTTTATAATGCACGGGATTATTGTAAAGACCGTATCCAGGGACGCCCGATAACCGATTTGAAAGGTGAGCGCATCCCCATCATCCAGCACGAAGATATCCGCAGGACATTGATGCTGGGTAAAGCCCACGTTGAAGCGATAAGGGCTATGATGTACAAAGTCTATCTGGCTAATGATATCAGAAAACATGACCCCGATCCGGAAGTTCGTGAAGCGGCTAATAATCTCATCGAAGTGGCCACACCGCTTTGTAAAGCCTATCCAACTGATGAAGCCTGGTGGCTCATCGGTGAAGCCATCCAGGCCTACGGGGGCTATGGGTACTGTGAAGAATACCCGGTAGCTCAGATAGCCCGCGATGTTAAGATCTATTCCATCTGGGAAGGAACTAACTATATTCAGGCCCTGGACTTGATAGGACGTAAATGGACAATGAAAAAAGGTGCAACATATGGAGCTTTCATTCAGGAAATGAGAGATTTTTATGAAGCCAATAAAGATGCTGCCCAGGCGGAACAGCCGCCGGAAGGGGGCATTGACCTGACTCTGGGTAAAGAATTTGCCAATCTGGGCCGGGCTCTTGATGCCTATGGTGAGATTCAGATGGCCATTCTTACCTATTTCACTTCAGGCAGAATCAGTCTGATGCCGGTTTATGCGCGCCGCATTTTAACCGCTTCGGCACAGCTCTTTGCCGGGCGCTGTATTCTGGATCAGGCTCTGGTGGCAGCTAAAAAGGTCAAAGAAGTGGGCCCGGATCATTTTGATTATAATTTCTATGTGGGCAAGGTCCTGGCAGCCAAATACTATTTGAGAAATGTAGTTCCCAATGTATGGGCAACGGCAGACCTGGTCAAAGATGGCGATACCTCAGTTTTAGACTGCCCGCTGGAAGCCTTTGATTATTAAAACCGAGAAGATAAAAAAGCCGCCCCTCACCGGGCGGCTTTTTAATTGACAGCATTTTCTTATGAGATTGGCAAACAACATATTGCTGAATTAAAAAAAGAAACCGTCCTATTCAGGACGGTTTTGCTCATATACATAAGTATAGAGCAATAAGGAAAGGGAAAGTAAGGTTCACAATAAAGTTCATGATCAGGTTGATTGTCAAGTTAGGGAAAAAGACGGTTATTCAGGCGCTTCATAAAAAGTTATTAAAGTGAGATCTGTGCTCAGTAAGGAATCATACTTTATTGATTACCTGATAACAATCTATGAAGTGACCGGCAGAAAGGTGACAGGTGGATGAGAGAAA
>Ga0209723_1003132_pt1 | contig 20437 bp, 19 predicted proteins | sample BiotimSIPDNA_2_FD_185750 | JGI IMG/M metagenome (GOLD analysis project Ga0209723, IMG submission 185750) | Anaerobic biogas reactor microbial communites from Washington, USA - Biogas_R2 time_0 SIP DNA (SPAdes) (version 2) | ecosystem: Engineered > Bioreactor > Anaerobic > Unclassified | place... | reverse complement strand
AATTCCCGCGGACCGCCGGGCAAGCCTCGTCGCTACGCCCCTTGATCCTCGCCGCCCGACCTCCCCCCGCAACGAAACCGGCCAGGGAAATTCCGAGAAAATCAAACCGAGATGTGCGGAAAGAAGGATGTCTCCTTATGTTACAAATGGTTTGGTCTTTCCGTTCCAGAGTCATCTTAGTTTTGCCCTCACTCGATCTTCCATTTCCTTTTAGGTCAAACCAGGCTCTGACAAGCGTGTCCTTATCCAACTGCTCCCACCTCGGCTTGCTTTGGTAGTGATCGTGTTTCCGTCCATGCAAAACCGTTCGTGCTTCCAATCATCACCGATTCCCTCAATCCGAACCCAGGGGAGCGGAACTCCGTGGCGACCGGAGCCGCCTTTGATGCTGCACGGGTTCGGCACATCAGGAACCCTTTGGGAACCGCTCGTTGAAGCTTCTGCCGCGGATTACAGGCTGACTATTCCCGACCTTCGAGGCTACGGACACGACGGACCAGCCCTGCGAGCTTCCCTTCACACTCACGGGGCGAGCTACTCGGTCAATCAGTCGTCATCTTCTTCTTCCGCATCAACCTTCGTGTTGTATGTCGCGAGCAGCAACCAACGATCATTTTCTCTCTTCCATGTGTTGTGACCTCTGATGATCAGCTCTTTCTGGTTTCCTTCGTCGTCTTTTGTCAATATATGAAGGTAGAAATTGATGATCGCCACGTCGTCAACGACAACGACTGAAACCGGAATCATGTTATGGGCGATGATATCGTCCTGACCTTCCAGCCACTTTTTGTAGTATGAAATGCTCTTTGCTGACACCGAATCCGGTACAGGTGATTGATCACCCCATAAGCAGGCTTTCGGGTGCAGGTACTTCATTTCGCCGTCGAGGTCCTTCTTCATGTCAAGCGCTACCTGCTCCTCCAGAGTATTCCATGGTATCTTTTGCTCCTCCGTAAGTTCCAGGCTGTACGCCAACGGAGCGGCAACGAACAACACTGACAACGCCAATACAGCAACTCGCATAATGTGACTCCTTGAACTTGGGGGAAAAGAAATGATCATTCTAGCAAATTCAATCGCAGACATTTCGCAAGGGACACTCCACAATGTCGTTAGTGGTCATCATGGATTCTCGTGCGTAGCGATTATCGGCCGGACGTTGGTGGCAGGAACCACGTCCCCCTCGACGAAGCCTGGGGGACGGCGAGCCCAACTTGCCATCGTCGAGATGCGTGACGCCGCCCTGTATGCCGTCGCCTTGGGTATCCTCAGCGATCGGATACTATTGATTGTTCTCCCAGCATCATGACAATTGTCCATTTCTCTGTGATGGGAATGTCCCGGACTTCGCCCGTCTCCGCAAACATTTTCCCGATTTCTTCGGACGTTTTGTCGGGAAAGACCTTCGGCAGCGACGCTTCCCACCATTCAGATGTGATGCTTTTCAGTGCTTCACCTTTTGGAAACAGGTGAACTGCGACTTGATTGGAGGCACGCTTCGTGCCACCAGGAAATCGGCAATTCCACAACAGCCAATTCGAACGTAGACCGTCTTTCGTGGCCTGCAACCAGATCTTCTTCCAGAATTCCTTTTCAAGAACCTGATGACGCTGGCCGTTCTTCGACTTCATGAAGGACAACTGAATCGTCGGGTCAGAACCGCTCTGCCCCAACAGATCCTCAACGGCCGCGTCCTTGAGTTGCCAGAGTTCGGTGTGAACCATTTCTCGCGAAGCCAGCGTCTTGTTGAGGATCTCCTGGTCTTGCTCGTCGAAAGCGATCTTCTCAAAGAACCCAGGTGGATAAAATGTCTCGATCTTTTCTTACGAATCAAACAAGTGAACGACGGCGTAGTTGTAATCGGTCGTCGGTCCTTCGGAGCGTTCTACCTTGAATAGCACCCATTGGTTTACTAAACCTGCTGCCTGACGCACGGCATGCACCTTGTTTCTCCATAGCTCCTCGACCTTCAGGTACAGCTCATCACCGCCTTCCGGCACTTGCATGAACTCCACGTAGGCGAAAAGAACTGGAATCTCCTGCTCCTCCGCCGGTTTCGTGCTTACTTCTTGGGCCCGCAAAGCCGTGCAGCATACGAGTGAAGCTGCCAGAACGACAACCACAGAGCGACCATAGATCACCATGGCAGTGCCCCCTTGTGAGATGGAAGTGAAGAGAGATCTGACGTTCCGAACTACGTCAGACTGGCTTCTTATAGCCGACCAACTCAAACCAACACAAGCCCCCCGGAATAGCGAACGAAGTTGGGCTCATCGGGCCCATAAACGGCCAGTGAGAATCTTCACTTTCACACGTGCTCTGCACTTTCTGAATTGACGGGCTATATCAAGTGGCCAACGCCATGAGTCGTTGCGTCAGTCGGAGGATTTTTCGCGGCAGCGACCAGACTTCTGTAATGGTTGATAATTCGGTTTGTAGGATGTGACGGCGTAAGGCTTTGCGACGATCCGCGTGCGAAGGACGTCTGTCGGGATCGTCCCATGGAGAATCGCGGCGATCGCAGAGTTCCGCATGAGGTCGGTTCCATGCCCAGAGTTCCACCAGCGTATGCATCCAGAGATTGAGATGATAGGTGGCAACGTTGGTCCAGATGTTGCGCACTTGTTGCTGGCCCGCTCCCCAGACTTCCTTTACGTCGTGGAAGTCTTGCTCGATCGTGGCCCGGTCGGCGAACGCTTCCACAATCTCCGCTGCGCTCACTCGGGGATCGTTGGAGAAGAAGGGAAACCAATCGTGCTCCTCTTTGACGATCACGACGCGAATCACACCGCCGACAGGCCCGTAGGTCGCCAGGAAAGCCTTGTAGGTTTTGACAATCGTCTTGCCGTAAACCGTGCATTGCATCGTTTGCCAGCCTTGCCGGTGTCCGGCTCGCTTGGCAAGACTGATCTTGTTCTTTCCGTACTTGGGGGGACGGCCTCGTCCGCGTCGCAGTGGACGAGGCAGGTCGCGCAACGCGGCGTCCTTGCGAAGTCGGCCGATGATGGTCGCGCCCATGGCAATGACTGGCTTCAAGAAGGGCTCCTTGGTATACCCACCATCGACAACCACCCACAACGTCTTTCCTGCTCGTTTCGCCAGCGGCGTAATCCACTTCACCAAGCGGGCTGCCAATTCGAGCTTGGTCCGAAATCGCCAGCCACGTTTCCGCGGGATGCTGGGAATCGTCTTCTGGCGTACGTACAGCATGGCGCGCAATGGCAAAGCCAGCGGGCCCCACAACGGATGCCGCAGCGCGAGCGACATGGTGACCCAAATGTGTCCATACAGGTACTTCTGGTCGGCCGGCCCGGGCGTGGGATTGTGGTGGATGGGCCGTTACAAGCGGTGAAGAGTTGGGATCAATTCTGGTGGACGAGGAGCTTGAGGATATCGAGTTCTTTCCAGACAGGAATGCCATCGTCACCGCAACTGAAGAAGGGACGGTCAGAATCTGGCGAGCTGCACTTGCCGAGGACTGTCCGTGATCAGCGGATTTCTCATAGCACGCGCCCTCCCAATCGCCTTAACGGCCAATGACACTGAACGTCAGCTTCTGCGGTATTTCGGTCCGGGGACTCCGTCGACGCCGCCAGCCGAGTGGTTCCGTCCACGTCTGTGATGGCTCCTCGGGACGCGATCGGAGGATAACGGGCAAGCCGCTCCGACAGGCTCAGGATCGTGTCGCCCGGATCGACGCGGACCTTGTAGGCCTGGGTGTCGAAGGGGATCACGACGCTGTCCGGATTGCGGCGCAGGATCGCCGCGGCGAACAGGGCCGCCACGTCGACGCACCGCATCTTGCTGGTCGCAGAAGCCGGTCACCGGGCAGCCCATCGAGCCGGACGTATCCAGGTCCGTTTCACCATCGAGCCGTAGGCGGAAGGCATGGGATTTGAACCCACATGACCCGTAATTCGCACGGTTTAGCAAACCGGCCCGGCGAACCGTATCCGGCTACCTTCCATTTGTTAGTGGACCCACCGGGAATCGAACCCGGATTGCCAGTCTGCCGAACTGGGGTCTTCCCGTTGGACCATGAGCCCGTGTTTCAGTGGACCGGATGGGAATCGAACCCATCACACCGATCTTGCAGGGATCAGTCGCCTCCCTTGGTACATGCCAGCCCGTCTCGTCAGAGGTCCGTCCGGGAATCGAACCCGGTCTCCGTCCTTACCACGGACGTGTGCTGCCGGAACACCTACAGACCGTTGTGTCAGTGATCCCGGCTGGAATTGAACCAGCTTCACAGCCTTGAGGGTTCGACTCCCTCCCTTTCCGCTACACAACACGTGCCCTTGGCCGATCGGCAGAGGCACCAGCCTTCCAAGCTGGCGAGGCAGGAATGATCGCAAGATCGTGACTCGAAAGCATCGCAGCCGCTCCGCAGGTCAATTCGACTGGGTTCTATAGCATCCAGTCGCGCCGGCTTGGTGAGCTTCACCGTATCCGCAAATGATTACCTGCGAAAGGTGCCAGACCGAGTTCACTGCCCATGGTGCCCAAGGGTACCCAGGTGGAACGGACCCTCCCGCGTCGCATATCGCGTACGGGCTCGTCTTTGGGATTGCGGGCGCTGTTTGCCTAGCGGTGGGGCTGTTTGTTCTTCGAACAGTCATGCTTGCACTCGGGATAGCTGGCATCGTGGGTGCCCTGTTCTCGCTGTCAACGATTCCTGAGGCGAGGAGGATTTGCGAGCAAGCCGGAGGCGGAATATGCCCTTCCTGTGGCCATAGAAACCAAGTGAAATGGTATTCGTAGTCGATAACCGCTGCTTTGTGATGTCAAACGCTAATCGCATTGAATACGGGCGCCGTGAAGAGGGAGGACTGTATGGCAACGTCAGATTACGAACTAGTGAGCCCGCCCGACCGCGATCGCGCACGTGAACTGTGGATCCAACATGCAGCGGGGCTTATCCTAATGGAAGACGTTCGCCGAGCCGCGACCGAGAGCCTCTCGCCGGGTCTCACAGACGCCGAGTTGGCGATCGCACAGCAGGGAGTGGATGCCGCGTTGTACAGCCTCATGAGCCTGGTAGACGGTGTCACTGGGGGCCTGAGTAACGGGGATGAACGAGTCGACCTTACTATGATCGTTCGCTATTCGAGCCGGCTGCCGTCCGGGGAGATGCAACAGCAATACGCACTCGACCTCTCCGAAGGCGATGGCATGTGCATGGGGATCCATGGGTGGCTCGAAAGTGACTTTGGCATGGATCCTGTCGCCAAACCACGAAGCGGCGGCTGAACATGGCTGGCGAGATATTTCGGGGCTCCGCGGATGATTAAGAGGCCCTTCCATGTGTCGGTTTCGGTGCTCCCCACGGTCCTCTCAAAACCCCTGGGGTGCAACGTATGGACCCTGACAGCTTTCAAGCCATAGGTACAGCTCGCATCAATTTGCCGTGAGAGGCCCCAGAATCCCCGGCCGAACATCGGTTTCCATACCCGGCGCAAGTCGAAAAGTGGCCAAGAGTTAGGCCCAGAAGCCAAGACGCTGCAAGTGGTTATGTCTTGCAGCGTCTTGGGTTACGTCGATTGTACTGAGAGTACCCCCGGTTGGATTCGAACCAACGACCACCGGTTTAGGAAACGGAATTTGATGTCGCCCAAGGTTGCACGTGCGTAAGGGGTTACGGCGACAGGCATGTGGCGGGGTGCTCCGAGCGGTGCTCGACAGCTTGCTGTCTATGGGTAAAGCTCGCATTGATTTGGGACTGTCTGACGGCATGAACGAAGGCTGGGAATTACCGCGAATATGAGATTCCACCGTTTGCCACAAGAATTCGAAGACCGATCGACGTTGCTGTGTGCATGTGGCGATGGTGGTCCAGATCCACTCGCACCAGCGGCGGCCGGTTTCGCTGCGTGTGCCTTGCGTGATCCGGCGGTCGATCACGACGAAGCGGATCGCTTGTTCCGCCAGGTTGTTTGTCGGTTCGATGCCCGGTGTGGTGATGAATTGGAAGTAGGCCTCGCCATGCTTGTGGAAGCGTTTGGCCAGGTTCTGAGCGTGCTTGCCTGGCGGCGAGCAGACAGTCGCCACGCGAACCACCTCCGCGCGAGCCGCTTCCAGGCTGCGTGCGAATCCGGCCTCACTGAAGTTCTCGCGTCGTTCGCACGCTTCCCCAGCAGATCCAGGCAGTCTACGTACGGATGCTGCCACAGCCCCCGACTGTGATTCCTGCCGGCGGTCCGCGTTGCCAACCCGACGCGTGGAGGCGTTATCTTCACACAAGCAGACTCACAAGAGGTTGGACAGCTTGTCCAATACTCTTAGCCTTGATCTCGTCCAGTATCCCCGGAACGGACAGCCCTATCACGTACAGCTTGGCCTTCGCGGCTCGCCCAGCACTCCGGACATGTAGCTCCCGCCGGGAGGATACATTGCCTTCGGACGGATAGACCAGAGCCGCCCGTGGTACAGCGTCTCCTTGGGGCGTAAAGGCATGAGCGTAAACGAACGATTGATAGATGTCGTGAGCCGCGACACGAAGATCGTCGTACAACTTGTACTTCGCGTCCAAAGCAAACCTTGTTGTCCTCGCTATCTTGTACCGGACGAGGAAATCTGGAATCACGCGGGCGTACGGCTTGTTCGAGTCGGCGTGTACGATCACCGAGCGATCGGGACGCTGATACTGAACCTCGCAGGAAGTGCCGATCAGCACGTGCTCCAGCAGTCTCGCTACAAACCGCTCGAATAACAGGTTCATGTCCAGCATGAACGCGAAGACGCGGGTGCTCCCGTTCACGAAGAGATTGTCCACCCCGAGACGGCCCAGGACCAGCCAACCGAGGTCGTGGGCGGGCTTGTAGTGCTCGTTGAGCCGATCGTAGAAAACGCTCTGTCGGGCTGCGTCCAAGTCGAGCCCCACAGGATCGCAGACCTCGTGGAACACGTAGCCGAGTTCTCGGGCCTTGCGGCGGGTGGGCAGATGGGAAGCGTACCGAGCACATGCATCCAGCGCCGCAGCCAGCAACTGGTTCTCGACCACATCCTGTCTGCGTTCATCAAAGCGGCATAACAGCCGGTCCACTCGGCCGAATCGTTCCAGCACTTGGCGTCCGGCCAGCAACCGTCCCCGAAGAACCGGCAGCTCATCCTCCTCCTCAACGTAGTCCGCCAAGAGACCGGCGCGGAGCACTCGCTCCGCCTCCTGCACGAACATCGCCGCGATCAGATCGAATAGATGCGATCTTTCCGACAGCAGCTCGTGGACGCCTGGAAATCGACTGAGGGCTTCTATGCCATCGGTAAACTCAAGCATTTCCAAGAGCCGGAGATCCCTTCCCACCAACTTCGGCACCACGCGAACCTCGAATCCGGTCAGCCGCACAACACCCACCCACGACGACGCAGTGAAGCGAAGACCTTGCCGCAATTCATCGACCTGGAAACGACGAGCGTTGCCGGAACACAGCGACCGTAGAAGCGAACGGTCCTCGCCGCTAAGCTGCAAGGCTGCGACCTCACGGGTCTGCCACTCCACAAGCTCGATTCTAGGCTTCTGTCCGGTAATCACGTCTGCACTTCCGCGGGGGAGGAGAACTCTTCTTCCAGAGCGGCCAGAAGACTGTCTGGGTCGTCGAGACGGTCCGCTCGTAGTGTTTGGGCCTCTTGGTCAACCAAGCCCTCACCAAGATACCGAGCCAGCGCCCCGAAGTCGTCATAACAGTACTCTTGGAGCAGCGGTAGCACTTCCTGTCGAAATCGCCGGGCAAACTCGTCTACATCGGTGATCGGTTGATCGCCCTCCATAAAAAACGAATGGCCAATCTGTTTTTCGCGTCCGACGTGCTGGGCAACACGCCCGTTCAACTCCACCACGAACTCGGCGAGATCCAACGCCCCCACTTTTGCCCCGTGGAGCAACTCGACGTCCGCCATCAATTCAACGAACGCAAAACGCCTTCGGATGGCGGCGTCGAGGAGTTTGATACTGCGATCCGCCGTATTCATCGTTCCGAGCAGATAGACATTCCTCGGAATTGCGAAACTCTCCTTGCTCTGTGGGAGAGTTACAGTCAGGCCTCGTTTATCGTATTCGATCAAGGTGATCAACTCGCCGAGCACCTTCGCGACGTTTGCGCGGTTGATTTCGTCGATAAGGACAAGGTAGTCCTTGTCGGGGTTGGCCTGAGCCTCGCGGCAGACTCGCTTGAACACTCCGTCTTCAAGCCGCAGTGTCAGGCCGCCTCCCGATTCAACGGGGCGAAAGCCCTCGATGAAGTCTTCATAGCTGTAGGAAGGATGAAAGGTCAGACGCGTAAGTTGGCCGATACGCGCGCCGTCATCGAGGAACTCCGCCACCAAGGGATCGCGCTCCGCCAGGATCGCCAGAAGTTGCTCTGACTCCGGGGGAGCCAGGGCGAACAAAGTTCCACGATTGCGAAACCGCATCGGCTCGGTACTCTTGAGCACCTCGTCTGCCAGCAGTTCGTCGTAGGTCAAGCCGTTTGTCAGATCGCAGAGGTAGGCCACCTCGATCGTGGCTGCGGACTCCGCTGACTTCTCTAGACCCCGTGAGATTCGACCAATCGTCACAATTCGCTTGTCGGGTGTCGATTGGTATCCGAGAAGGAGCCACATCATGACAGCCGTTACAGCACGCGATGTCGAACACATATTCGAATCGTTGCGGAAGGGGCTCGTCCCCGAGCGGAGCATCGACGCATTTGCTGTTGGAATCGAGAAGCAGCGAGGTGAACTCCGTCGACAATTGGATCTCGTCGCGAACCGCGAGGGATCGATCAAGTTTCTTCGCGGCGGCTACGGTTGCGGCAAGACGTTCATGGCTCGACTGGCCTTGCTGGACGCGCAGTCGCAAGGCTTTGCGACCAGCTTCGTCGTCGTGTCCGACAACGATCTCCATTTTCATCGCTTCGACGATGTCTATCGGAAGGTGATGACCGAGCTGGGCACAGCATCCTGCCCACGGGGGGCGCTGGGAGATATTCTCGATCGATGGATCGGTTCGGTCGAAGAGGCGTTGGTCAATGCGGGTGCCGACGATAGCGCCGATGATTTTGATGAATCAGTGCGCAAAAGACTGAACGAGGATCTGATTTCGCTTACGGGAGGAAAAGCGCCGGAAGACTTCATCCGCGTCATACAGACGATCTTCGATCTTAAACAAGACGGGGAAGCCTCCGAGGCCGGTGCATTGATCTCGTGGCTGTGTGGCAGCGGCAATGTGGCCGCGTCGGCCAAAAAGGCAGCCCAGGTCAAAGGCGATGTAGAAAGCCGGGATGCATTGCATTATCTTCGCGGTGTCCTCGAAATCGTGAAAGCCGCAGGCTACAAAGGGCTGGTCATTGTGATCGATGAAGCGGAAACCATTCTCCGCATGCGGAAGGACTCACGAAACAAGTCCCTGAACGGAATCCGGCAAATCGCTGACGCCGCCAGTTCTTATCCCGGGCTGCTGTGGCTGTTCACAGGAACCGCCGAGTTCTTCGACACCCGCCAGGGCGTGGCTGGCCTTGCCCCGCTTCACGATCGCATCCGCTTCATGTCCACCGGCGAGTTTGCCAGCATGCGGCAGGCCCAATTGGAGTTGAAACCGTTCGACGCGGAGCGACTAAAAGCCGTCGCCCTTCGATTGAGGGAATTGCATCCGACGAGGGATCGTCCGCGGCTGGAATCCGCCATCAGTGAGGAGTTCATTCAGAGACTGGTCGAGGAAGTCACAAAGGGATTCAAGGGTGACGTTGGGATCGTGCCGCGACAGTTCCTGCGGGAAGTCGTAACGCAAATGGACCTGGTCGATGAGCACGAGGCCTACGAACCGGCCAAACAGTATGGCTTCTCGCCCACCGAATTGAGCCCGGAAGAACAGAGTGTGCTTTCGGGAACTCGAACAAGATCCGAATCGGAGAGAGACGACCTTGTGCCGACGGAGGACGCATGGTGAGCGTCTTCGCGAGATTCGCTCCACGGCTTCAACAGGCCATCGTCGCACGCCTCGGCTGGTCCAGTTTGCGCCCGGTTCAGGAGATGGCCGGTGAGGCTCTGCTGAATGGCAAGAACGCCGTTATTCTTGCTCCGACAGCGGGAGGCAAGACCGAGGCGTCGATGTTTCCGACACTCTCGAACCTCGTGGACCGACAGCCGGTCGGCGTGGGAGCCATCTATGTCGCTCCCATCAAAGCGTTGCTGAACAATCAGGAAGACCGATTGGGCCTCTACACCGAAATGGTGGGGCTGCACCGCTTCGTATGGCACGGTGACACGATTACCAGTGCTCGCCAGCAGTTTCTGGGAGAGCCGGCTGAACTGCTCATGACCACCCCCGAATCGCTGGAAGTGATGCTCGTTTCGCCTCGTGTCGACGAGGGCGAGTTGTTCAGCGATCTTCGGATGGTTGTGATCGATGAAGTTCACGCCATCGCCGGAACTGACCGAGGCGCTCATCTGATGAGCGTGATCGAGCGAATTCGTCGCGTTTCCAGGCACGACATTCAGCGTGCCGGCTTGAGTGCGACGGTCGGGAATCCAGAAGCTATTCTCCAGTGGCTGCAGGGCACCTCCGAACGAGAAGGCGCTGTCATTGATCCACCGAAACGATCGTCGCGACGGCAGTTACTGATTGTTCACGAGCCGGATCAGACGCGGATTGCGGCCGCCGCAGCGCAAGTTGCGCGAGGACACAAGAGTCTGCTGTTCTGCCAATCCCGCGCAACAGCGGAGGCGGTGGCAGAGACGATGCGGCGCGCCGGAACGACCGTCTTCGTGCACCACAGTGCGGTTTCAAAGGAAGAGCGACTGCTTGCAGAACAGGAGTTCCATCAAGGCTCGGATGCGTGCATCGTCTGCACCTCGACTCTGGAACTGGGAATTGATGTCGGTGATCTCGACAAGGTTCTGCAAGCCAACGCCCCCGACACGGTGGGCTCCTTTCTGCAGCGAATGGGAAGAACAGGCCGCCGCGAAGGCCAGGCTGCGAATACAACGTTCTTCTGCGAGACCATCGATACGGTTCTGCAAGCCATCGCCCTGATCGAATTGGCTAAGGCAGGCTGGGTGGAAGATGCGGCTGTCAACGACCGGTGCTGGCCGGTGCTGATTCATCAATTGCTGGCCATGTCGCTGGCCAGCAATGGCATTGCGGCCGAAGACGCCTGGTCGCACCTTTCTTCGGTTCCCGATTTTCGAGGCATCTCCCGCGAGGAATTCGATCGGCTGATCGACTGGATGATTCACGACGGTTCACTGGTACTTACCAGCGGCCGGCTTGTCCTGGGCCCCAAGGCCGAACGAAGGTTTGGCCGGCGGAACTTCATGGAGTTGTACGCCGTCTTCTCCAGTCCACAGTCCTACACGGTCGAAACGATCAACAAACAAGTCGTCGGCACGCTCAACCAGGATTTCGTCGACGGACTTGTCGATGGCGTCAGCTGCTTCTTGTTGGGCGGGCGTGCCTGGGCGGTGTTTCACGTCATCCACAAGGACAGATCGGTTATCGTCGAGTCGGCGCCTCGTGGGCGCCAGCCGACCTGGGGCGGCTTTCTTCCGCAGTTTCTCGGCTTCCATTTGTGCCAGAGAATACTTGACATTGTCACCAGCGACGAAGCCTATCCGTACCTGACGCGACCCGTTGCCCGTCTGCTCGATGAGGAACGCGAAAGGTTGCAGTCTCTCGTCGAACCACGAATCGGCGGTATCGCTATGAACGATAATGGCAATGAAGTCGTATGGCGAACCTTCGCCGGGGGTAAGATCAATTCGACGCTTCGCTACGCCCTTGGCACGCTCGAGCCAACCTGGACAATCACCCCCGACAATTTCGCCGTTCGAGTTCGTGATGACAACATGACGGAAGCACATTTTCGATCGGTCGTCCAGGACTTGAAGTCAGAAGCGTTTTGGCAGGACGAGACGGTTTGGCAAAGCATCCGCAACGCTCTTCCCGGATACCGCCTCAGCAAGTTCCAGCCATTGATGCCGCAATGGGTTGAAACAGAGGTCGTCGCCACCTATTTGCTCGACGTTTGTGGGGCGAAGGAGTGGATCGCCCGAACGATGTAGGTACTACCGAGAATCGGACATTTTCCAACCCCCAGGAAGTGACTCACTGGCAGTTTGGAGGCGTTTGCGTTGCTCTGATTCTTCCCAGATCGCTCCAAGAGATCTCTTCGCTCGGACAAGCAGCACACGCGAAGGCGAATTGCGGGAGGGTGAATGCTTGCGAAGACGCTTCAGAACAGCTAAACTTCAGCATCCCGACGTCATCCAGAATGACCCTCAGGTATTAGCTGGATAGCCTCTGGGAGTCTCCCTGATGTAGCCAGTTCAGAACGGCGATGTTTGAGTTCTTCGGCGGGTAGTCCCTGCAATTCTCCGGTGTGGAGGCAAGTAGGAACACGCAAACTGAGGATTGGTGGTATGAGTGGCGGAGCTTCGGGGCTGGCAGGCTATGTCTACCAGCAACTGTATGTTGCGTATCGTGTGCTGGCTGCTGTTGCCACAGAATGCCTGGATATCGCCGACCGACCACCGAGTATCGGTTCCTTCGGTGTGGAAGCACAATCAACTCCAACTGGCCCAGCCTGGGATGTTCGTTTGGAACTGACAGACGGCTGTATCCAATTGCGAGAATGCAAAGACACTGCGATCTCCAAGAAAGACCGCAAGACTTTCTATCGCCGGATTCGCAAAGAAGTCGCCTCAGGTACGCCGGCCAGCAGATTATCGGCTGGTTGGGTCGTGAACCAGGACAAGCAGCAGGGACTCATCCTGAACCATCTGGATGGCATGAGAAAGCTGGCTGACGTCAGCAACTCACTTATAATCCCGGTTGGCCCGCCCAATGAAGTAGATGCCGCCGATGCGGCCCTTCAGGAAGCTCTGTACCATCTAACAAGTCCGTGTGCATGTGGTGAAACTGACTGCACCTGCAAGACGCCTTTGTCGACGAACGATGCTCGTGAAATAATCCGGCATCTAGAACTTGATTGTTGGCGAGCAGATGACCTCAGCACCTCGGTGCATCTGTTGGCGGAGAACGTTTTCGCGAATGGCACGGGATCTTCGATCTGGAGGTACGTCTGCGGCGAACTGACTGACCGAATCCATAGTCAAGGCCACGCGGAGTACTCCGTAAACAGTTTCCTTAACGTCCTTCAGACAGGTCCTCTGGCACTTGCCGCATCCGATCTCCTGAAGGACCTATTAACTTTCAATAGCGCGGCAGGGCACCAGCCATCCATGCCGGTCTTGAGATGGCGACGACTTGATGGAGAACCAACGAAGACTTGGCCGCTTGAGGAACGTCTGCCCGGACTAGATGGCAGCCGGTCTTGTGTCGTGGTAGCGCCCGTCGGCACGGGCAAATCCGTGAGCAGTCAGCAAGCTTTTGAGGAGGAGAAATGTCGGCGTGAGCCACATCACGTCCTTCGAGTTGAAGCTCAAAGTCTTGACCCACTCCGATTGCGCGCGCTGGTCCAATTAGCGTGTGTTCTGAGTGGCGTAGCGCCTACCTGGATCGCGATTGACGGCTTGGACGAGATATCCCGTGACGACTCGCGAACATGGCATGAGGCTATCCAGAAGCTCCTCAGCATTCCAAATCTGGCGGTTCTACTCACGGCTCGTCAAGAGGTAGTAACTTCTCAGCAATGGCTGCAAAAGATCACGGACATCGTGCCGGAAGTGCCACTTCCACCTTTGACAATAGAACAAGTGTGCGGTGCGTTCGAGGAAGTTGGCCTTGCCGCGCCGCGCAGCGAATCCCTAATCCAAGCTCTTCGCAACACATTTCTGTTTTCACTGTACGCAGGTGTAGCGACCCCGGATGATATGCCGCTTTCCTATAGTGGCGCCGCTACTGCATTTCGAGTCGTCGAGGAATTCTGGATGCGGACCGTTCTGGCTGAGAGTATTGGACATCGAATTGTCGGGGATGCGTGTCGCACACAGCAGGCCAAACGGGAATCGGTAGCGTACTTGGTGGCCCAAACGCTTGATGATTGCACCACAATCTCCTGTGTTGGAGTGTCCGACCGCGTGTCCGACGGAATCGAAATGCTCGTCCGAGAAGGGCTCTTGGTGAAGCACGGTTCGCAGGCTGTGCAATGGGTGCATCATTCGGTACGCGAGTATGCGGTTATCGACTACCTGATATCGCAAGTCAGTAGGGAAGAGGTAGCCACTCTCCTTGAGGTACTGACTGCCATTTCGGTAGACTGGGTGCGCCGGCTCGGTGCCGTTGCAGGTCTCAAGTGGGTAGCGTCGCATCCCGATTGGGGAACACCCGAGCAATACTTGAATCAACTATGGACCCGTGATCGGAACCTTGCGAGAGAGGCCATCACGTTTGTCGTTGAGGGGTCTTCGACGGTTCTAGCACTTGCGCGGCTGTCGATTCCTCTGCTGATTGAGGCCATTGAACAAGCCATAGTGCTCAAAGCAATTCAGTGGGAGCAACAAATACTTGCCTTGCCAGAGTCGTTCTTTTCGGACAATTTTGGAGTGACCTTGAACGAAACGGTGACAAGGTACGAATTGGAGATGGGACGGTGACAATAACAGCCTTGGAACGAGCGCAACGCTTGATCGCTCAGAATGACAGGCTTCGAGCAGCGGGTCAGCAACCCTTGTGGGGTTCAACCTACGGACTAGTGGAGTACATTGCATCGGAAATGCTCTGGGGTGATGCGTTGGTGGTCAATTGGTTGATCGAAATCGGGGGTACAACAGGTGTCCATATCGGGAGCATGATCTTGCGGGACGTGGTTCGTCCTATGCTAGACGCCGGAGGAACGGTAGATGCATACAAGATCTATAGGCGTGTGCTCGGGCTAGACGATCCGGCACGATGGGAAAGGCTTGCTCCCGTCCTTGTTAATCATGGCATGCTGGACGCCGCCGCATTTGAAGAGATTCTGGCCTATCCAGCTCTTCTTGCAGAACACCCGGCAACATGGGGGGCCACGGCAGTTGACTTGCTCGCGCGTCTCGTTCATGAGGTCCAGCAACAAGAGTGGCCGAGTCAACTACGATACCAGCAAGCGGTTGCTGAGCATCTGGGACAGTCGTTTGATGCCGATGCACCCTTCCAGCCACGCCACGACGATGGCCCCGACGCTTGGTACTTTGGAGCTGCCGACGACTCGCGTCCACATGTCGTGGTGGCACGCCACGTGGAGGGGGCGTTGCGGGAAGCCGCAAGACTAGATGAACAAGCGACCTTCCAGTCTTTAGCTGATAGGCTTCTTGCAGCGGGCTACGCTATCGGGGGCGGGTTGATACTTGCAGTGCTTCTAGATTGTCTGAGCGGTAGGTTGTCGCACGCCGCTTGGCTTCACGATGAAGCGATGCGGATTCTAGCACAACCGGAGATACAGAAGTATCAGTCTCTGTCGGATCTCCGTCGCCTGACCCGCCTCGCACTCCCCACGCCGACGGACACATTTCTGGCGAAAGAGATCTTGGAGAGCATTCGTGAATCCGAACTGGCCAACGAATGTCGGATTGTCGAATTGGCCGATTTGGAGGCTTGGGGAGGATTGGCCCAGGTCGAATGCGAGGCCATAGCAGAAGCAAGGGAGGCGGGTAGGATTAACGCACCTTCCGATCCACGTGACAAACCGGCTATGCGGAGCAGTTTGATCCCCAACGCCCGTCCGCGACAGCAACCCAGTTGGCCGCATCCGGAAGATCATGAATGGGTGAACAAGTTCTCCGAGCCGTGGCAAAGAGAGGACCCGTCTGCACTACCTGCCGATTACGAACTGAAGCTTACCGCGCGGTTGGAAGCTCTGGGGCGCATCGTTTCTCGTGACGAGGCCAGGAGCGATCGGTGGTTGGGGGAGATCTTGGGATGGTGTCATCGGGGAGTGACGGAGCTCCGGGCTTGGTGTCTGAGCCAACCGAAGAATAACCAAGATGAACGATCGCTCCTACCCCTGGAGTGGAAGGATGCGATGGACCGGTTTGCCCCTTGGTGGCTAAAGCAAGTTGAGCTCTCTCTTCAACGGTTGCGAGGCGAGATACCCGTTGGCCACGAGGACGATCATTCGGGCCATTTGGCGTGGGGATCGAACGATCCGATCTATCAGTCACTATCTTATCTTGATGAAGTCCTTTCGATCGAGCCAGATGAGCCGTTTCAGGAATATCAACAAGATCTCGCCGAAGCTATCGACAATATTTGGGATGATTGGCCGGCTTTCACTCGCGCAACTGCACTCTGTGTTCTGCGTCCTTGGTTTTGGCAGTCTTGTCATCTACTGCGAACACGGCTTACTACGGTCATAGAAGCTGAGATGAGTCCTTTGGTCCTTAATTATGCACTGGAGAATCTTCTTCAATTCCTGTGGCCAGAAATGGCTCAACTGCTCGAACGACTTCTGTTTCGAGCAATGCCGAATTCCGAGCTGGCGGAGATCGTGAATCGCGTTGCTAACCAGATCGGGTATGCGGTTGTTGCGGATCGCGGGAATGAAGCTGCGGCGCCTGAATTCCTAGCATTGACCGACATCCTTTCGGCACACAAGTCGCATCCAGTCGAGAATGCTCAGACGGAAGAGAACTTCGTCAACGGCCTCCTGCGGGGCTCAACGCATTGCTTGGAAGAATCGCCTATGTTAACCGTTCGGCATGCGGAAGGCTGGCTGGAAATCGTCAATTGGGGAATTCAAAGATGGCCTAGTTTCGCGTCAGGCTCCGACAATGACCGTTTTCCATTGCATTCGGTCTTCACCGGGTTATGGCGCCCGTGGCCAGACCCCGTGCGCGCCTATGTGTATCATGAATTGGAAGACGGCCTGCTGCACATCGTGAGACAGGGCACGCTTGGTGACTTCTGCATGCTTCACTATGAACTTCGGAATGAGCTTGAAGGGAAGAGGAGAAGACAGTCTGTTCTCCAAGGTAGTGGTAAGCCGGCATTGTTGGAGTCCGGATTCACAGATCAATACCTAGTCCGCTTCTGCCAGGAATCCGCAGCCCGCGTGTCCCGGTGGCGAGCGGAAGGTAAACGCTCAGATGACCTGGGATGGATGGGCGGGCCCTCAGGGCAAGATACAGCCCAACTTATCGAGAAGGTAATTGAACACGGCCGCGACCGCGATTACCTCCGCCGAATGTTGCCCTCAATCATTGATACGCTTTCGGAAGCGGAATGCACTACGCTAGCCGCGAAACTGAGAATAGGTGTACGAAACATGTGAAGTGGTGGCTGCAGACGGGTCTGTTAGGCAATTGTGGCGTTTATCGTTACTGCGTGTGGCTGGACATAGGGCGCACTGCGGGATAGCGTTCGTCACGATGAACGCCTCGACGCGGACATCAGCCGCACTGGGCAAACAGGCGTGGTAGTCGCGAGAGAGTTGCCATTGCGCTGTCCCTTGCAGATTCAGTTTTCGCTCCATTGTGCTGAAATAGGCGACGGCCGGGCACTTCCAAAGGCATCCCCGATACAATTGCGTACAGGTCTTCTGCATGCAAATTCCATAAGCGACCCCAGGATCAGAACTGAATGGCATCGGCTTCCCATCCACAATCCGATACTGCCGCATCCAACGTCGATGCGACTTTCGGATCTCGATCCGAATGCCGGGATACTCGGCTCGCCATCGCCGCAGGAGTCGCTTGACCTTGGCGAACTCCTTCATGTACCGCCGGGCCGTCCCGTGCTGACTGACGTCGAGACGACAGTCGGTGTCGACCAGCACGCGGGGCAGGTCAGGATGGCGGTGCAGAAGGAGTCCATTGCTCACGAGCATCAACTCCGAATCCGGCCACGCCTTGCGAGCCAGGCGAACGTGCTCAACGAGCCGCGGATTGAGCGTCGGCTCACCACCAAGGAGGGCAAATCGGCCGGGGCGAAGTCGACCTGACCAGGCGGCATACTCCTCGGCCGTCTCCTCGGGCGTGGGCATTGGGACCGTGGGATGGAAATTGGAGTAGTGGGAACACTGCTCACAGGAGAGGTTGCAGTTGTGGGCAACGTGATATTCGAGAACGGGAAGTTCGATCATCGCCAGACCACCTTTTGGATGCCGTGTTTCTTCTTTCCAATCGCCAGGAACTCAGGGCGCCGGCGGAGGTAGCCGGGCGGGTCGACGTGGACGTGGTCAAACGAGTGGTCAGTGGCGACACCGACGTTGACGCCGGCGATCTTGGCCCGCCAGAAGAAATCCCAGTGCTCTTCGATTTTGAGCTGCTCGTCCCAGCGGATGGCTTGAAGGATGTCGCGATAGGCGACGAAACAGTTGCTGACATAATGGCAACGGGCGATGAAGTCGTGGCGACGGTAGGCCCCTTCGGGAATGTGCAGAATCTGGTCCTTCACGTGCATCAAGCGTGGGCCACCGTCCCGGCCGCTCTTGGCGGCGAGTAGGTCGAGATTATGAAAGCGGTCGAGTTTGGCGACCAGTTCCGTCAAGCGGGTGTGCTCGGTGACCAGGTGATCGTCGTCGGTGAATACGACGACGGGCGAGTTGCCAAGGTCGAGCAGACGATTGCGGCCGGCGGAGAGACCGATGTCGCATTCGGTCTCTACCAGACGATCGACCATGGTGGCTTCTTCGGGGCAGTGCCGCGAGAACCGCAGTTCGGGCCGGCCGTCGTCCAGGACGTGGATCGTAGGGCGGCGGTCGCCACAGTGCTCGTAGATCGAGCGAACGAGCGCGGCACAACACCGGGGCCGATGGATCGTCTTGATGCAGAAGGTGACTCGATCACGCATGGACAATGGTTCCTCCAGGATAGCGCATCGAGTGAAAACCGTGTTTGCGAAGTCCCATGGCACGAAAACGTGCCCGCCCTCGCAGGCCCCCGTAGTTCTTGGCCTGGACGTGGGCGTGGCGGACGAAACAGTCTGTTGCCACGGCAACTGCCAACCCCTCAATCCGGCTGGCCCGGTAGAAGAACTCCCAGTGCTCGTAGGTCTTGAGGGCCGGATCCCAGCGAAGAGAGGCGATCGTCTCGCGGCGGGCCAAGAACGCGTTACTCGACATGTCGCACCAGGCGAGCGCCCCGACGCGATGATGCTCGCCTCGGTACATCCAGATCCGCCTGGCGTTCATCAGCGGTGCTAAGAGCAGTGGCTGTCCGCCGTCGCCCTGGCGGACACCCAGGATGTCGATCTTGTGGCTGGCGAAACGCAGGCAGACGCGATCCAGGTGCAGTTGCGGTGTGACTACGTGATCGTCGTCGAGGAGAAAGATGTACTCGGTCGTGGCCGCGTCGATCGCCGCGTTGCGCCCCACGCCGACACCCACGTCGTGTTCCGCAAGGTCAATGACCTGGCAGTGTCTGGCCGTTTTGGGATATTTCTTCGAGAACCGCAAATGATCACGCCCGTCGTCCACGACGATGATCTTGGGATCACAAAGATGCTTGCGGATCGATTCGACCAGCCGATGGCAGGCCCAGGGACGGTGGATCGTCTTGATGCAAAAGGTGATGTCACGCAGCTCGATCGTCATGGTCCTACCCGAATTTGCGAAGCGTGGGATTGACGTGGGCGATGGCCGACTGGATCTCTTCGTCGGTGGGCTGGATGCCCAGGAAGTCGACGAGACGAGCGATCGTGCCGGCAGGGTCCTCGGTGAGCCTGGCAAACTCGATCCGATGGACCGGGACGCTCGGGTGCGTGTCAATGAACCGTTCCCGATATTCGAGCAGGCTACGCTGCAGCCGCTCGCAGGCCGCGTCGTCTGCCGAGAACCACTGGCCCTCGTGTTTGCGGCTGCGATCCTGCAGCGATCGGATCGAGGCCTCGATCGGGCGGTCGACGGCGATGATGCGGAGCGACTTGCCGAGCCCGGCATACAGATGCTCGGCAAACCGGCAGAGGTGCGGATACTTTCCGCCCGCCACGGTCCGGTCGCGATTGGCTTCTGTCTTGCGGGCGACCACCCAACTCTTGAGCTGCTGGGTGAGCTGTTTGTCGGGGATCTTGGGATCGACCGTCGGGAACGGCATGGCCTTTTCGCAGAGCTTTGTCAGGCCCACGGCCTCGCCCCCGCCGGTCGCCTCGTAGCCGCCCAGTTCGTTGCCCATGTGGACGCCCAGATGGTGCATCACCATGGCGACGCAGGACGTGCCCGAGCGGTGGGGCCCCATCCGGACGTTGCCAAGCGGATCAAGGCCTGGCTGGAAACGAAGAAGCGTTTCGGCCCCAGCACCATTCTGTTCCCAATCTCCAACCGCGTCCCCGGGGGCGTCAATCGGCGAACCAGCAAGATGATCGAGCGCGACCTCATCGTCGCCCGCGACAAGTGGCTTGATGAGGCGAAGACCAACGCGGACCTGAAGGACCGCCTCGAATCCGACTTCCTCTGCTACTGCAACCACGACGATCTCTACGCCGACTTCCATAGCCTCCGGCACCTCTTCATCACGAACCTGGAACGCGCCGGCGTGACGCCGAAGATGGCCCAGACCTTGGCGCGGCATAGTGATATCCGCCTGACGTTGGGTG
>Ga0209723_1003130_pt1 | contig 20449 bp, 21 predicted proteins | sample BiotimSIPDNA_2_FD_185750 | JGI IMG/M metagenome (GOLD analysis project Ga0209723, IMG submission 185750) | Anaerobic biogas reactor microbial communites from Washington, USA - Biogas_R2 time_0 SIP DNA (SPAdes) (version 2) | ecosystem: Engineered > Bioreactor > Anaerobic > Unclassified | place... | reverse complement strand
CTGTAAGGCAATCCGCCCACATATAACTTCTTGTTCATTTGAATGCGAAAAATTAACTTGGTAGGGCGACCCGCTCGCCGGTACTTAAAATTTTAATTTAAGAAAACCTTGGAGAAACACCTACGCTCATACTCCTACTATATCACCAATTTAAAAAAAATCAATAAAAGCGATATTCCCGCGGCAATGCTTGCCATTAAAAATCAAAACGCGGTATAATCAAAATGCGGACAAAAATAATCAATAAACAAATAAAATGGAAACCGAAGACAAATACATTATCGCCGGAATATCGCTGGTTCTACTGGCGGTGATTCTCATTCTTTTCAGTCCCTTTGCCATCGTCGGCGCCGGCGAAAAGGGAGTGGTGCTCAATTGGGGTGCAGTTTCCGATCGGGTGCTGGGCGAGGGATTGCACCTGATCGTCCCCGTCTACCAATCGGTCAAAAAGATCAATGCCAAAACGATAAAATATGAAACCGACGTGGCCGCCTATTCCAGCGATATACAAAATTTGGAAACAAAAATCGCCCTGAATTACCATCTGCGCGGCGACCGGGTCAACAAAATTTATCAAGAGATCGGCGATATCGGCGCGGTGGAAGACACGATTATCAATCCCCTGATCCGGGAAACGGTGAAAGCCGCAATTGCCAAATCGCCGGCTCAAGAATTGATTGACAAAAGAACCGTCCTGCTTGAAGAGATTCGCGCCAATTTGGCGGAAAAGCTGGAAAAAAGAGGTATTGTTTTTGACGATGTTTCCATGGTTGATTTCCGCTTCAGCGACCAATACGAGAAGGCGGTGGAACTGAAGCAAGTCGCCCAGCAACAAGCGCTGAAAGCCGAAAACGATCTGAAAAGAATAAAAACCGAAGCCGAACAGCGGGTCACACAAGCGCAAGCCGAGGCCGAAGCGATCAAAATCCAGACCGCGGCCATCACTCAGCAGGGCGGTAAAGATTACGTGCAATTGAAAGCGATTGAACAGTGGGACGGCGCCCTGCCCAAATCAATGGTGTCCAACGCCACCCTGCCGTTTTTGAACATTGAACAGTGATGGATAAAAAAATTCCGACAAAAATTCCTGCGCCGAACCGGCGCGCCGTAAAGCCGCTGGCGTTCGCTTCTTTCTTAAATGACTTCGGCTCCGACATCGTCTACGCGGTCTGGCCGGTTTTTGTCATCTCCGTTTCGGGAGCGAATATGGCAATACTGGGGTTGATAGACGGATTGGGCGACGCGGTGGTTTCAATTTCCAAGGCAATTTCCGGTTATTGGTCCGACAGAGTTAAAAAACGCAAAGTTTTTGTTTGGATCGGATATTTTTTGGGCGCGCTGTCGCGCATCGGCTACGCTTTCGCTCCGGCATGGCATTGGCTGGCGCCGTTGAAAGTCCTTGACCGCGCCGGAAAAATTCGCAGTGCTCCCCGCGACGCAATTGTCGCCGACGAATCGGATTTTTCCAACCGCGGGAAAAATTTCGGCTTCCTCAAGGCTGCCGATCACGTCGGCGCGTTCGCCGGAATCATTTTCGCCATCGGCCTCTTTCCGCTTTTGGGTTACCAGAAATTGTTTTTGTTTGCCGCGATTCCTTCGCTGATTGGCGCAATTTTCATCGTCGCTTTCATCAAGGAGAAAAAAAACGCGGAAAAGAAAATTTTCCCCGGATTGCGCTTCAGGGATTTGGACGCGAATTTCCGTTTGTTTATGATCGCATCGGCGGTGTTTTCGCTGGGCGCGTTTTCCTATTCTTTTTTAATGGTTTTCGCCAACAAATACGGCTTTGCGGAAACAACGATCCCCTTATTGTATTTGATTTTCACCGCCGTCGCCGCCGCCGTTTCAATCCCTTTCGGCCGATTATCCGATAAGATTGGAAGCCGAAAGAAAGTCTTTTTGCTGTCCTATATTTTGTGGATTGCCGTTTGCGCTTTGTTTATGGCGAATCAATCCGCGATCGCAATCATCGCCGGATTTATCCTTTACGGACTTCACAAGGGAGCGTTTGAGGCCGTTCAGAAAGCGCTTGTTTCCGAATTGGCTCCCGAAAAATATCGGGCGTCAAGCCTGGGAGCAATCCAGCTGGTCACCGGTCTTTGCGCTCTCCCCGCCTCTCTGGCGGCCGGCATTCTGTGGAGTGCGTTCAATCCCTTCGTTCCATTTTTCATCTCCATAACGCTGGCTTCGGTTTCGGGAATATTGATGTTTTTCGTAAAAGAAAAAATCCGGTAAAATTAAAATCCGCGCTTTGAAAGTATGCATTTAAATACATATTTAAATACATACTTTTTATCGCGCCGGCAGAAATATGAAAACAAAAACCGCGATAATGATCTTGGCCGCAATTGCGATTGCCGCGGTTGGCGGCGCGATGTTTTTTTTAAACAATAGCTCCCGACTGCCAATAGCGGACGAGAAAAGTGAATTGAAATCCGAAAGCAAAACGCGGGAAATCACCGATGGCACCGGCAAAAAAATCACCATCCCGGCCAAAGTGGAGCGGATCGCCGCGGCCGGCGCGTTGAACCAAATCGTTTTTATGCTGGGCGGCGGCGACAAACTGGTGGCCACGGCGGAAGGAGTGCAAAAAGGATTTTTTCCGGTTGTTTTCCCGCGGATAAAAGAAATTCCCGCGGCCTACGGCGGCCCCGGACCCGGGACGCTGAACATGGAAACGCTTCTGAAAGCAAATCCGCAGGTAGTTTTCGGAAGTTATGTCAACGACAAAGATGTTGAAACTTTGGCTTCGGCCGGAATCGCGCTTTTCGGTCTGAAACTGGAAACGCCGCCGGATATCAAAGACACCATATCAATGGTCGGCAAAATCATCGGCCCGGAAGCGGAGCAAAAAGCCGCCGATTTCAATCGCGATTACGACCAAATTTTGGATTATGCCCGTCACTTAACCGCGGGCGCATTGAAAGTCAAGGTATTCGCCGCAAGCAGTGATGGCGGCGGCGGCCCGATAAGCACGGTTCACGGCAACGACATTCTCACTTCCTACATTGACGCGGCCGGCGGAGTCAATATCGCCGCCGAAAAATTACCAACCGCGCTGGCCGACGGATCCGCTTCAGTGGATTTTGAATTTCTGATCGCCCAACAGCCCGAAGTCATCATCGCCCAAAACCGGCAAATCTACGACTATATCACCGACGAAAAAAACGGCAGTCAATGGCAATATCTTGACGCGGTAAAAAACAAAAAGGTTTATCTCAATCCGAAAGGCGTTTATCTCTGGTCGGTGCGCAGTGCGGAGGGAGCGCTGGAACCATTGTGGCTGGCAAAAATTCTGCACCCGGAACCGACAACGAGCCTGGATATAAAACAAAAAACAAAAGAATTTTACCGCGATAATTATTATTACGAATTGAGCGATACGCAAGTTGAGAACATTTTATTCCCCGAGAATTAACCGCCATGACCACCAAAGTTTCCCAAAAAATTCCCGCGCCGCGGAGGAAAAAAATGTCAAACGGTATGATCGTCGCCGTTTTGGCCGCGGCGCTGGTTTTATTGTTTTTCCTTTCGCTGTGCGTCGGCAGATACGAAATTCCGCTCCGCCAATTGGTGGAAATAATCGCGGCATGGATTTCGGGAACACCCGCCGGCGGCGCCGCCGAGACCGTTCTTCTTTATGTACGCCTTCCACGCATTCTGGCGGCCGTAATGATCGGCGCGGCGCTGGCGGTTTCGGGAGCGGCTTATCAGGGATTGTTCAGAAACCCCATGGTTTCGCCCGACATCCTCGGCGCTTCGGCCGGCGCGGGATTCGGCGCGGCGCTGGCAATATTGCTGTCTTTTGATTCTTGGGGAATTCAAATCAGCGCCTTTCTGTTCAGTTTGGCGGCGGTAACAATCACCTATTTGACCGCAACCGTAATTGGCCGCAAAAACGACGCCGTTTTGACGATGATATTGGTCGGCATCGTAATTTCTTCGCTTTTCTCTTCGCTGATTTCCATTGCCAAATACGCCGCCGACACCGACGATAAATTGCCGGCAATCACTTTTTGGCTAATGGGAAGCCTGTCTTCGGCCGGCATCGGCGACGCCAAAATTTTGGCGCTGGCGCTGATTATCGGCGCCATTCCGATTTTCCTTTTGCGCTGGAAACTCAACATAATGTCTTTCGGCGACGAAGAAGCCCGCAATATGGGGGTGGATGTCAACAGAATCCGGCCGCTGATCATCGCCGGCGCCAGCCTCCTCACCGCCGCGGCGGTTTCAACCGGCGGAATGATCGGCTGGGTGGGGTTGATTATTCCTCATATCGCCCGGTTTCTGGTGGGGCCGAACTACAAAATCCTTTTGCCGGTTTCCCTTATTTGCGGAAGTTTGTTTTTGCTGGCAATTGACAATGTCGCGCGCAACGCTTTCACAACCGAAATCCCTCTGGGAATACTCACTTCATTAATCGGCGCGCCGTTTTTCATCTTTCTTCTTTGGAAAGGGAAAAAATCCTGGGTCTGACATATTGAAATATGAAAATTGAGATCAAAAATCTTGCCTGCGGCTATAATACCGGCATCATCGCCGAAAATATTAACCTTCGGATTGAGTCCGGCCAGATACTTTGCCTTTTGGGCCCCAATGGCGCCGGCAAAACCACTTTACTGAAAACGATTCTGGGGTTCATCAAACCGAAACGAGGAGATATTTTGATTGGCGGCAAAAATATAAATTGCCTGTCCGCAAAAAAAATTTCCCAAAGCATCGCCTATATTCCGCAAATACACACTCCGCCGTTTCCGTTTTCGGTTTTGGACGTGGTGACAATGGGGCGCAATGTCCATCTGGGAATGTTTGCTTCCCCGTCAAAGAAAGATTACGCTCTGGCGGAAGAAACCTTGGCATCTCTGGGAATATCTTTTTTGAGGGACAGGATATACACTGAAATCAGCGGCGGCGAAAGGCAAATGGTTTTGGTCGCCCGGGCGCTGGCGCAACAGCCCCAAATTCTGGCGATGGATGAACCGACGCTGAATCTTGATTTCGGCAACCAGACCCGCGTGCTCAACCAAATCCGCCGGCTGGCGCAACGCGGGATTGGCGTTATTATGGTTTCGCACTTTCCCGATCACGCGTTCTTGCTGTCGGGAAAAGCCGCGCTGATGCGAAAAAACAGGCCATTCATTTTCGGAAACACCGACGAAGTAATCACCGAAGACAATCTGAAATCGGCTTACGGGATCAATGTGAAAATAACCGGCATCAATATGGATGGCGGCGGTTGCGTCAAGACTTGCGTCCCGGTCATAAGAGAGTAAGATTAATCACACCGCCAATGCCCGCAATAATCCGCGACAAAAAAAACGATGCCTTCGGCCCGGGAAAATATGATTTTATGGGACACCTGCCCGTGCCGCTGAAATACACCTTTAAGGAAGGACTTGAAGAAATTCAAAAAAAATATTCCGGAAAAACCGGCAAAACTCTCAATTGTTATTTTCCGATGGGCGGGAGCGGCAATAAGCCGTTTAAAATTCTCGGCCGGGCAAAATCCGCAAACGATCTGCCCGGAATCGTTTTGTCTTCCGCATTTGACGGTTTGTTTTGCAAAAAATTTTTGGAAAAATTTGCCGATAGCGGCGAATTCCGGTCTTGCCAAAAAACACCCTTGCCGCCGATCTACGCCGATTGCGGGATCAAAGATCCGCGAAATTTTTTTACCGTTTTCTCGGTGGCGCCGATCGTAATGCTGGCGGATCTTGGAAAACTGAAAAATCTGCCGCGGCCGCGGCGCTGGGCCGATCTTCTTAATCCGATCTACCGCAAAAAAATAATCTTTGGCGGCTGGCGCAAAGAAGGGCAAAAAAAATTTTCGGAGTTCAACAATTTTCTGCTTTTGAATTTGTATAAAGACTACGGCGCCGAAAGCTTGAAGTCGCTGGCGCAAAACACGCGAAATTTGCTCCATTATGTTTATATGTCGCGCATCGCGGGCACCGCCGAGTCGGAAGCGGCAATATACATTATGCCATGGTTTTTGGCCGGCATCTGCCCGCGCCGCGGAAAAACCGAAATCATCTGGCCCGAAGACGGCGCACTGGCATTTCCGACTTATCTTTTACTCAAGAAAACCGAATCGGAAAGGCTCGGAATTTTGGCGCGTTATCTTGCCGGCAAAAAACTCGGGCAATATCTTAATGATAACCGCTATCCTTCATTGAATCCCGATGCGCGCAATCCCTATCCGCCCGGCGCCAAATTGAAATGGATCGGCTGGGATTATGTTTATTCAAACAATATTTTAAAATTGATGGAAACGACATCAAAAATATTTTTTAACCATTGGCGCGATCCCTCGCCGGCCAAAACAAAAAAATGAAATTAATCACCATCGCCGGACCGCCGTCTTCGGGCAAAACCTCGGTAATTATAAAAACCGCGCGGGCATTAAAAAAACGGGGCATAAAGATTGCCGCGGTAAAATTTGACTCCCTTTCAACTTTTGACGATTTGGCCTACAAAAAAGCCGGCCTGCCGGTTCTGGTCGGATTGGCGGGCAATTTGTGTCCGGACCACTTTTTTGCCGTTAATATTGAAGACTGCTTTAACTGGGGAAAAACGAAAAAAATTGACATTCTGATTTCAGAAAGCGCCGGCCTTTGCAATCGCTGTTCGCCCCATATTGCCGGAGTCCTGGGAATTTGCGTGATTGATAATCTTGCCGGAATCCTCACTCCCAAAAAAATCGGCCCCCTGCTGAAATTCGCCGATGTCATCGTCATTACCAAGAGCGATCTCGTTTCCCAGGCCGAACGGGAAGTTTTCGCTTTCAACGCCGCGGCGGCCAATCCGCACGCAAAAATAATTTTTATTAACGGCATCACCGGCCAGGGAGCCCGCGAATTGGGCGAAAAATGGCTGGCCGCCGCCGAAATCGGCAAAATTGAAGGCAAAAAATTGCGGCTTTCACTGCCGTCGGCGGTATGCCCGTATTGCGTGGGCGAAACGATTTTGGACAAGGATTACCACCGCGGCAACGCCAAAAAAATAGCAATCAAAAAATGATTATGATTAAAAACGATTACCGGCTGAATTCTTTGGAAATATCGGGGGGAACCGATAAGTCCGGACGGCCGGAAAATATCAATATCGTTTTGGCTCCCGGAGAAATCGTTTGTGTCGTGGGTAAAACCGGATCCGGAAAAAGCCGCCTGCTGGCCGACATTGAATGTTTTGCGCAAGGCGACACTCCCAGCGGGCGCAAAGTATCAATCAACGGCGATAACATAAAAAGCGCCGGCATTGACGGACGGCGAGCAGTGCAGATTTCCCAAAATATGAATTTTGTCGCCGATCTTCGCGTCAGAGATTTTCTGGCGATGCACGCTCAATGCCGCCAGGCGGCAAACATCAAAGAAACCGTCAAAAATGTCATCGGCGGCGCCAACCAGCTCGTCGGAGAAAAATTCCACGCCAACGCGCCGCTAAGTCAGTTGAGCGGCGGCCAATCGCGCGCGCTGATGATTGCCGATGCGGCGATGTTGAGTTTTTCCCCGGTGGTGCTCATTGACGAAATTGAAAACGCTGGCATTGACCGCAAAAAAGCGCTGGCGCTTTTGGTGAAAAAAGAAAAGATCACGCTTATTTCCACGCATGATCCGCTCTTGGCGCTGATGGGAAACCGCCGCATTGCAATGAAAAACGGCAGCATCGCGCGTATCGTTGAAAGTTCCCCCGAAGAAAAGGAAAATTTAAAGCGGCTTGAAAGAAACGACAACGAAATGGCAAACCTGAAAGACCGTCTCCGGCGCGGCGAAGAAATTAAATATCCGCTGTCTTTTCTCCCTTCCCGTTAGACAAAACAAAGGGGGGCATTGGCGGCGGCAAAACCGCGGTCACTGACAATAGCAGGCGGTTTCGCCCACGGAAAACATTGGATGTTTTTTGCCGGTGAGAATGTCCATTCCGCACGGTTCCCATTCCGGCTTGCAGGGGCTGGAATATTCCAGACAAGCCAGAGGGTAACCATTCGTGTAGGTATCGGAACATCCGCTTCCCCGCTCCAAATTTCCGGACAGTTCGCAATTGAGGCCGATATCATGCACCACCGAAACACAGCGGTTCACAGCGACATTGGTCAGACCCACGCCGATGCACTTCTGGCCGCGCGCGGCGCAAACTTCGTCACAGGTGTACTCATAACGGCTATTATAGGCCCGGACGCCTTGTTCACCAAAGGGAATATCCATTTCCATTCCAGTGCGGTGCGGCCGGTATTCTTCCGTTCGCACAACGTCAAAGCTCACCCCCGGATCGGTGAGGTCTTTGCCGCCGTCGGCGGTGCCGCAATGATCTTGCGCCGCGGCTTCTTTTTCGATGATGATTTTGCAGAATTCGTTGCAGGGAGTGTCCGAAAGCCCGGGCTCGCATTCCTCCCCCGCCTGCACAATGCCGTCGCCGCAATGAGTGCAGACCAGTTCAAATTTCCACCAGGTGTCTTTGTTGAGGGAATTCATTCCCGCCAAAGACACGCCCACCAAAAGCCAGCCGCCATAGGCGATCAGGCCGCCGATGATGGCGGTGAACATTATTTTTTTGGCCCGGGCCCAAACATCGGGATCTTCCTGTTTGAGCATCATCATCACGCCCGCGGCGATGACCGCCAGAATTATCGCCGACGGCACAACGAATTTGAGCGTAATACCGATAACCTCTACCATCATCGCGAAAAAGTCGCACAGGGTGCAGGCATTGTTTTGGCCGGTGCAGGCGTAAAGCTGGGCCGCGGCGGTCCGGGCGCAACCCAAGCTAAGGAGGGTTATGGCGGCAATGGCTATTTTTTTCATTAGTCGGTATTAAAAACGTTAAAAACAATATTTTATTTCCTGAAAACCGGCGCGAAAAGCGGCAACTTCTTTGCCGACGGTTTCGGGATTTTCTTTGTCCAACACCACGCGTTTGATAAATTCGGCGATCTGTTTCATTTCATCCTCTTTCATCCCGTAGCGCGTCATTTCCTGCACGCCGATGCGAATGCCGCGCGGATTGCGCGGATCAATGCCGTCTCCGGGAATGATGTTTTTGTTCAAAATTATATTGGCGCGCTCCAGCGCGGCGGCGGCAACACCCCCCGAACCCGGCTGGCCGCAATTCACCAGCACCTGATGCGACCGGGTAAAGCCGCGCTCCTTAGCCAAAACATTAAAGCCCAAACTGTCCAATTCCCGCGCCAATGCCTGCGCGTTTTTAACGATCTGTCCGGCATAATCTTTGCCGAATGTCTGCATTTCGCGCAAGGCGCCGTAAAGCGCGGGCATACGATGCAAGTGATGGTTGGAGGAAAACTGCGGGAATACCGCCGTTTGAATTTTCTTTTGCGTTTCTTCGCCCACATTTCCCAAAATCACACCTCCTTGCGGCCCGGGAAAAGTTTTATGGGTGGAGGTGGTGATTAAATCCGCGCCCTCCCGCAACGGATCCTGAAACATCCCGGCGGCGATCAATCCCAAAACGTGCGCCGCGTCATAAACGATTTTGGCGCCGACCTTGTCGCACGCCTCGCGCAATTCTTTGATTGGCTGGGGAAACAAAATCACCGATCCGCCGATAACGATAAACCGCGGTTTATATTCCAAAATTTTGGCGCAGGATTTTTCCGCGTTCATCGTGCAATCATCGTTATATTCCAACCATCCCACCTCCAATCCAAGTGTTCCCGCCGCGCCCGCCTTTTCATGGGAAACATGGGAGCCATGTTCCACCCCCAGCGACAAAATTTTGTCGCCGCGCGAAGAGATTGCGGCAAACGCCGCATAGTTGGCCAGCGTCCCCGAAATCGGCCGGGCATCGCAAAAACCGGCGCCAAAATGCTTTTTGAATTCTTCCTGAACCGAATCTTCAATCTGATCAATATATTCCAGCCCCTGGTAAAAACGCTTGTGGGGCGCCCCCTCGGCATAACGATGCATCAAATCGGACACGTAAAGCTTTTCGCACGCCGGCGACATCACGTTCTCCGAAGCGATCAAATTGACGCAAGAACCTCTCCATTCATTGTGTCGTTGCAATAACGAATTTATTTTATCCATAAATGTGTTTTCTGTTTATCTGCCGGAATGTCCCGGCCGACGGAACAATTCATTCCCCGCCGTCGGGCAATTTTTCGGACATTGCTTGTTCGTAATCGCCAACCCCGTCGCCGTCGCTGTCTCTTGATGCCGGATTGGTGCCATAGACGATCCATTCTTCGCCGTCGGTCAATCCGTCGCCGTCAACGTCCGCATTGTAAGGATCCAAATTCATAAACAGTTCGTTGGCATCGTTCACCCCGTCGCCGTCCGAATCAACCTTGGCCGCTTCAATGTGTCCCATTTGCGCCACTTTATAGCAAAAATTGCGGTAATTGTTGGTGTCCCGGTCATTTTTCATATCAATTTCATTGCAATCGTCAAAATTCGGATCGCCGGAAATGATCGCCTGCGCCAGGCAATATTGCCGAAACGCTTGGGGAACCGCGGCGCAATCGCCGTCAAATTTATTTTCATATGAATTTATCAGGCATAATTTTTCATATTCCAGGGTTTTCAGATCCGCGCATTTGGAAATGGTTTCTTTGTCGCCGTCTTCGGCGATGATAAATGACATCACCCGGTCAACGCACTCCTGTTTTTCATAAGGTTCGCCATCTCCGAAAAGATCGCAAACGGCGGTGTCTTTTTTGACGATTCCCACAATGCTCAAACAGCGCGTTTTGCCAAATTTTGATCCCATAATTTCGCACAGCTTTTCGTCGCCGAGATTACGCGCCACGGCAAGGCGGCAATCATCGCGCACCCATTCATCCTTGATTTCGGCGCATCGGTAAAAATCCCCGTCATTCACCGCCTCGGCGGCAATCACCCTGTCCAGGCAAAAATCGGCATCTTCGGAATTTTTCATTTTCAGGCAGTCCTCCCGGGACGGCGCGATATAATTATAGACTCTCTGCGGCGGTTTGTTCCGCGCCGCATCGTTTTGGATCCACGCCACGATTCCCCAAACCACCGCCAGCAACGCCAAAAGCGCGGCAAAAAAGATAATTATCCGGCGGCGTTTTTTGCTTTGATCCGTTCCCTGCGGATCATCCGATGAATTTTCTGCCATATTTTAATTAAATCTACCGCGTAAATATTCACGCAGTAGATCTGTTGATTATTATTCTTTTGCAAGCACATCAAGGCATTCTTGGCGATAATTTTGCGGCACGGCGCCGCAATCTCCGCCGAATTTATTGATGAAAGAATGGAGAAAGCACAGATCAATGTATTCCTGGCTTTTCAGCTTACGGCATTTATACAAGCTGTCCTTGTCTTCGTCCCAAGCGATGGAAAACGCCGCCACTTGATCTTGGCAATTTTGCCGATCCTCCAAAGAACTCAATTTGTCGCACAGCGCCGGATCGTTTTTTTCCGAAGCGATCATCGCCACGCAACGATATTGGGCAAGGCTGTCGCTGGTTTCAAGGCACAGATCCGCGTCCTGAACGCCTTGGGCGACCCTTGAAACGCAGGCAAAACGCAAAGATTCGTTTTTTATTTCATAGCAAGCGCTCAAATTTTTGCCCTGAATCGCCTTGTCCGCGGCAACATTGTCCAGGCATAATTGAATCTCCTCTTCCGAAGAAAGACTCTGACAGCTTTCTTGGGACGGCGCTTGATAATTATACTCTTTGGCCGGCGCCGCGGAGCCCGCTTCCGATTGATTTTCCGAAGCCGCGCTTTCGCCGCCCGCCGGCTGATTTTTTTCCGCCGGCGCCTTGACGCCGCCAGTCTTTATAAAAATCAACAATGCGATTATCGCAATTACTAAAACGCCGGCGACGGCAAAAAGGGCCAATTTAACCCAATCCACACCCCGCGACGGCTTGCTTTCCCTTCCTTCCTCTTGATAATTTTCATATTCTTGTTTCATCTTCGCGATTTAAATTATTGGCAATAACAGGCAGCTTCATGCACGGAAAATTGCACATAGCTTTTCCCGTCAACGGCGCCGGAATTTGCCGCCGCGGAACTATGTCTAGCTGTCGACTTTTCATAGACTCCGCACGGCTCCAATTCCGGCTCGCACGGACTGGATATTTCAAGGCAGGTGTCATCGCTGATACGATAATGATCGGAGCATCCGCTCCCTTGGCTTAAATTTCCGGACAATTCACAAATACCGTTGACGTGATGTATTACCGAAACACAACGATTGGTGGCGACATTGGTCAGTCCCACGCCGATGCATTTTTGGCCACGCGAGGCGCAAACCTCGTCGCAGGTATACGCGTTCATATTGAAAGAAAAAAAACTGACCCTTCGCTCGTTCCCGCCGCTGTTCACAAACCCGTGGGCCCGCACGATGTCAAAACCCACTTCCGGATTGGTGAGATCTTTGCCGCCGTTGGCGGTCCCGCAACGATCTTGAATCTCCGTTTTTTTCTCGGTGATAATTTTGCAGAACTCGTCGCAGGAAACTTCCGAAAGCCCGGGCTCGCATTCTTCCCCCGTTTGCAGAACGCCGTCGCCACACTGAGTGCAGACCAGTTCAAATTTCCACCAAGTGTCTTTGTTGAAAGAATTCATTCCCGCCAAAGACACGCTCACCAAAAGCCAGCCGCCGTAAACAACCAAGCCGCCGATGATCGCGGTGAGCATTATTTTCTTGGCCCGGGCCCAGACATCGGGATCTTCCTGTTTGAGCATCATCATCACGCCCGCGGCGATGACCGCCAGAATTATCGCCGACGGCACGACGAATTTGAGCGTGATGCCGATAATTCTCACCATCATGGCAAAAAAGTCGCAGATGGTACAAGCATCATTTTGTCCGGTGCAGGTATAAAGTTGGGCCGCGGCAATTTGGGCAACGCCCAGCAAAATCAATATGGCCGCAACAACAATATTCTTTTTCATCGGATTTATATTGACTGAATTTCTTCCATTATAATCCATTCGCACGAAAAAATACAACCCGCAAAGGCCCGCTAAAAAATCCGTTCAATTATTTTTTTCATTAATCCATCAAAAAAAACGCCATCAGCGGCGCCAAGCGACAAACCCAAAACCTTCAACACTCAAAAGAATGCCGGCAAACAATCTTTTTGCTCCGTCCAAAAAGAAAGAAATTTTCCCGCGGCCGCGCGGCCGAAAAATTCGGAGAACTCTGACAAAAATCGGGCGCAGAACCTGATTCCCTGATTTCGCCGAAACGAAATCATTGCTTCATTCTATCCATTGCAAAAAAAAATTCAAGACTTGCGCGGATGAAAAATCGTGGTTTAAAAAATCACCGGCATCACAGCAAATCGCGCGGCAAAAGCCAAATGTAAATCCCCAAAAAAATTGATGCGGCCGACATCAGGCAAAACAACCAAAAGTACCCCACCAGCTGGATCACAAACCCGCTGATCAACGCCGCCGCGCCCGTGGCGATATAAGCCATTCCTTCCCATTGCCCCCATTCGGAGATTGATTTTTCACTGCTGGTGTGCTTGCCATAGGTAGCGTCAAACGCCGGCACGCCCAGCGCCGATCCGATGCCCCATAAAACTTGCGTGAAGATTAATTGGGCGACATTTCCCATAAACGCATAACTCAAAAAAACCAACCCGCGGATAAAATATCCCACCGCCAGCAAAAGCTCCTGCTCCTTGACCTTCATTCCCAACTGGCTGAAAAGAAAAATCAAAATCCCCGCCACAATCGGATAAACCGCCCAAGAGAATCCGGCGATTGCCAAACTGCCGCCAATTTTGTCCTGCACATAAACCGCGTAGAACGGGGAGAACATTGCCACGATAAACACCATTGCGGTGTTGACCATCGCCAACACCCGCAAACTTTTGTTCAGTCTCCTCGCCGGAAAAAGTCCGCCGATAATCTTGAAAAAATTCAAAAAAGAAAAATTCATAAAAAAGATGGCAATTCCGCCGCGGTTATACTATAATGTTAGCGCCAAATCGCCGATATGTCCAAACTGCCGCAAAAATTTAAATTTTTGAAAAAATCCGCGGGCGCGGGCGCTTTTGCGGTTAAAAAGTCTGCCGGTAATTTTAAAAAATTCCTAAAAGCCCGCTGGCGACAGCGAAAAAAGATCAATAAAAGCGCAGTGGCAAAAGCGTTGGCGGTTTTTCTGTTTTGTTCAACGCTGGTTTTTGAATATTTCCACGCCGAAAAAATTGCCCGGGAAGAAGAAGCGATCCGGCCGTTGAAAGAAAAAATCGGCCAAATGTTGATGCTCGGCTTTCGCGGCATCGCGATCGACGCCAATTCCGACATCGCCAAAACAATCGGGGAATTGAATTTGGGCGGCGTGATTTTGTTTGACTACGATGCGCCGTCAAAAAGCCGGCCGCGCAACATTGTTGACCGGGAACAAACAAAAAAACTGGTTGCCGATCTGAAAGGATATGCCAAGAACGAACCCCTGCTGGTTGCCGTTGACGCCGAAGGCGGACTGATCAACCGGTTAAAACCTTCAATGGGATTCTCCAAAATTAGCTCGGCGCAATCCTTGGCGGAAAAAAGCGGCCTGGCCGCGATTAACGAATATTGGACGCTGGCGCGGCAGTTGGCCGATTTGGGATTCAACATCAATTTCGCGCCGGTGGTGGATCTGAATCTGAATCCCGAAAGCCCGGCAATCGGCGCGCTGGAAAGATCCTATTCGGACAACCCCGAAACCGTCGCCGGCTACGCCCGCACCCTCATCGCCGCGCACCGCGCCTTCGGCGTTTTGACGGCACTCAAACATTTTCCCGGCCACGGCAGTGCGGACGCCGACAGCCATTTGGGACTGCCCGATATCACCGCCTCCTATGAAGAGCAGGAGTTGGCGCCTTACGCGGAATTGATTGGAAGCGGCGGCGCGGATTCGGTGATGACCGCGCATGTGATCAACCGAAACATTGATCCGGAATATCCCGCCACGCTTTCGGAAAAGTTCATCAAAGAAATTCTGCGCCAAAATTTGGGATTTGACGGCGTCGTGTTCTCCGATGATATGCAAATGGGCGCGATTGTTGACCATTACGGATTTGAGGACGCCATCGTCCGCGCGATCAATGCCGGTTGCGATGTACTGATTCTTTCCAACAACGGCGCGGAATACGACGACTCCGTCGCCCGGCGCGCCCGCGATATCATTCTGCAGGCGGTTCTTGACGGCCGCATCTCCGAATCCCGCATCAATGAATCTTACGCCCGCATAATAAAACTGAAAGAAAAGCTGAAATAAACTACGCCGGGGCAAAGCCCCGAGGTATTCTGGCGGGTAAATAAAATACCCCGGACAGAACCCGAAGTATAAAGAACATCCTTACATACTCAAGTATGTAAGGATGTTCTTTTATGCAAATTGAAGCTACTGACGATTCATAATTAACTTGCATCATTTTAAGGCTAAAAACATAGCAAGCTAATTACGGAACATCAGTAGAATTTTAAAAGTTGGCAAGTAATTTGTTTTTTGACGACATCAATTTTTTCTTGCTCCGCGGTAGTGTCTTGCCATCGGGCGGGAACATCTTTTACCCTCATTTTTTCGTTGAAAAAGTGGCGGTATGACAATTCTTTTTCAAACCGCTCAAACAAAAACGCGCAATCGCCGTTTTGCAAAAAAACATAACCGCCGTTTTGCCTTTTCATCGCGGCCGCCGTTTTCCACAATGCCGGCCGCACCGGAATACCATCCGGAATTTGCATTTCCCGAAAAATATCCTTAATCTCGTAGGCGGGATAAAATTCGGTTGCTTTTCTGGATTTGGGAATGAAGTGCAAATGTGCGTGAGAAACGCTCTGCCCGAAAATGCCGTATTCCACCAAAAACGGCGTGCCGAACGCATCCTTGATTTTCTCAAAAATCAAGCTTTTTAAATCCTCAAATTCCGGCCACAAATCCTTCAAAATATCGGCGCAACAGGCAAAATGTTTTTTGGGAATCAGCATCACGTGCCCCGGCGCGGCCAGTCCGATGCCAATGCCGGCGAAAAAATTTTCCGTCTCAAAAATTACTTCGCCTTTGTTTAATTTCAGATCGCAAAACACGCAATTTTTAATTTTATCCATTGTCCCGAAATTTATGCTGTTTCTCCATTCTACCAAAAATCCGCCCGATCCAAAGCATCGTTTCTGGCACGCCGCAAAACTTAAATAAAAAATCCTTAAAAAAGTTATGGGTCTGTTGCCGAATAGCTTGACGCCAAGCATTTGGCTACTTAATTGGCTAAAGCATCTTCGCTTAAAAAAGCTGAATCCCAGCTGACGGTTTGGACAATGCGATCCACGGTGGCGTCAAGGTCAAACGCCTCCCGCTCGCTGGCGCAGGCCCGATTTCGTTCCTCGTCGTAATTGGCGCAATTTGCATAGCGCAAAACAAAACTGGCAAAAACCAATTTTCCCCGAACGGGAGTCGTATAAATATAGGAAGAATAAACACTGCCCGCGGCGCCTTCGTTTTTGACATTGACGCAATAAATCCGGTTGTCAACCACTCTTTGCGAAGTTATCTCCATCATACTGCTTACTTCCTGCGGCGTTTCCGCGCAAGAAAAATCGCCGGATTTGATCTCAACCGTTGGCGGCCATTCCACGACAGAAATATATTCGGCGGTCAGTTTCTCCGGATACCGGAACGAAACGCCGTCTCCGCGGTATTCTTTCCAAAGGGAGTTTTCTTCCGGGGCGATTGCCGACACTCCGGTTATGAGCCAGCGATCGCCGAATTTGACCACCCCGATTTGGACTGCCCGCGATCCGGCCATGCCGGCATTGGTCATATCAATGATTTTCCCGTTCACATCATAGGCGCCGGAACCGAATCTGCTAATGCTTCCGATTTCAATGCTTTCCGGCCAAGGGCTGGAAGTCGTCCGCCCCAATGCCTTTGACGGATCGGCTTTCCATTGCGCCAGCAACGCCGGATCAAGAAAATCCCGATAGTTTGTTTCAATATCTTCTCCCGCCGCCGGCGACAGCAATGAAACATTTTTCAACGCGCGGCCGAAACCAACGACTGTTTCTTTTGCCGCCGCTTCCTCGGCTTGCCAATCTTCCGCTTGCCGGTTTTCCGCCCGGTTCTCTTCGCGAGCCAACGATTGCCAAAAATAAACGCCGATTGCCGCGGCGGCGATCAAAACCGCGATCGCCGATGTGGCAATAATTTTTTTATTCATGTAATATTGGGATATTTGCGCCCAAAATTTAATTCAAGTTTCTGCCGGCGGCGGAATCCGGAGGTGTGCCTTTTGGGACGAAAACAAACTTTAGCCGCCGGCGGCATAACGATAGATACAGTAAAAATGGACGGAAGTGCCCGCCAGAACAAAAAAATGAAAAAGTTCGTGAAATCCCACGGCCTTGCTCGGGTTCGGTTTTTTGATTGCGTAAATAATCGCGCCGATGGTGTAGAAAATTCCGCCGAGTAGCAACAGCGCGATGGCCGCGGGATGTTTTCTGAGCGGATAGATCAATGTCGCGCCGATCCAGCCCATCAGCAAATAAAGACCGGTGGCCGCGCCGCGCGGAAAGGATTTCCAAAACGAAGGGAAAAATACCGCGGCCGCGCCGATGCCGGCCAGAATCCAAACCGCCGCAAAAAGAGTGGCACCCCAAAATCCGCCCGCGAGTATCAGGCAAAACGGCGTGAAGGTTCCGGCAATGAGAATATAGATGAAAGCGTGGTCCAGCTTGCGGACCAAACCGATCTTCCCGCCGGGCGATCCGAACAAATGATACCAAGCGCTGGTTCCATAGAGCAAAAACGCCGAAACGCCGAAAATGAGAAACGCCGACATTTGGCGCGCGCCATCCGCTTTTTGCGCCAGCGCGATTGTGCCGGCAAAAGCCAAAACCGCTCCGATCAGATGGGAATAGCCGCTAACCGGATCCTTGATTGTTATGGACATACCTTGAATGTAGAACAAAATCCGCTTTTGGCAAGCCGCCAAAACCGCCCCAAGCACATTTAACTTTCCAATTGGCCTCGCCCGGACTGAGCTATCAGAAACATAGCAAAGGTCTTGTCTCCGCAAATCATATCGCCCAATAGCATAACGCAAAATACTCTCAAATTCGATAAAAATTGTTTTTCGATGCCACTCCCAACCGGCAATCGTTAGCTTCAACTAGTGCAGTGGTGCAGTTAGCGACTAACACCATCGTCAGATTTCTTTCATAGGCACCGGTAAACCGATTTTTTGAAGCGGTAAATATTGGAAATAATACTGACAACCGACTGAAATAACATAATCCAAAGTATCTTTATACTCCGGTTTTCTAAACCAATCACTTAAAATATAGATGTATTCAACCTCAATGTTTAGCGGTGCAAGTAATTTTCTATATTGTTTTGCTTTAAAGTCGCAAGTTTGCAATTTTTCATCAATCGATCCACCAACCTCTTGACTTTTCATCTCGATAACGAAAAGGGTGTTATTGCAAATCACATAAACAGCTTCATCGGGTAAAAGTCTTTTTGAAATTATTTTTCTCCAATCGACCCCGCTTGCCGCAAGATACTTATACAAACCGTGCTTTTTATAGCTCCGGGCTACTTCCTTGCCTTCGTAATAAATAATATTTTCCTTAACCGAATAACCATTAAGATTTTTAACTAAAGAAGCAATATCGCGCCCTCTTTCAAATTTCAAGCCTGTGATAGTGTTACCTCCGCCAAATCCGTGTTTTTTCATATTTTTAAATTATGCTGTTTGAGTTATGCGCTTATTCTTAATATTTTTATCCAATTCCTCAAATCGCTTGATAGATAAATCTAAATATTGTTTTTCGGTATCAATGCCGACAAAATTTCTGCCGTATAAATAAGCAACCAAGCCCGTTGTTGAACTGCCGGTAAATGGATCTAGTACTAAATCTCCCTTTTTTGTGCTAGATAGAACTACGCGCCATAATAAAGCTTCTGGTTTTTGAGTTGGATGCTTTCCGAATTTCTTTTCAATTGAGCTCGGTGTATTTATTGCCCAGACCGATCTCATTTGTTTTCCTTTTTGGTGAAGAAAATCTATTTGCTCTTCTTTATGAGTATGCTTACAAATAAAATTCTTTTTATAGTTTTCCTTCCAATCTCTCATTTTTTCATAACGAAAAGTATGTTTGCTTTTTTCTTCCTTTCTTGCCCAAAGTAAAGTTTCGTGGCTAGCTGTAAAAAGACGGCAACTTAAATTCGGCGAAGCGTTGGGCTTAAACCAAGCTATGTCGTTTAATATATGGAATTTGTTAATTTGTAGCGCAAATCCACATTGATAAATAGAGTGATATGTTCCACTAATCCAAATGGTTCCGTTTGGTTTCAAAACTCGCCTGCAAGCTTTTATCCACTCGTTTTGAAATTCAAAATTTTTCTTCAGACCATTGCTTAAATCCCAATCGCCTTTTTTTACACTTACCATTTTTCCGTTTTGACAAGTGAAAGATCCGCTGGAAAGGAAATAAGGGGGATCGGCAAAAATCATATCCACGGAACTTTCCGGCAATTCATTCAAAATATCCAAGCAATTCGCTTGGTATAGCTTGAATTTAGGTTTTTCGTAATATGGATTTGCCATTAATCTTGTATTTAGCTACTTCAATTACAGACTACCCCTTTTATAATGTTTTTTCAAATTTAAAAAGGCGAGGCAGAATGATTTGTCTGTCTGCCTTATATTTAAGCCAAATGCAGATGGAGCAGTTTTGATAGATTGCGATTTGTTTTTTTGAGTTTGTATCAACCACAAGCTGGATATTCATTGTCGCCTCCGGCGTTTTGCCAGCAGTTTTCAAGCTATCCACGGTCAAGGACAATTTTAATAATCTCCTTGCTGTGAAATGGCTTGCTCGCTTCATTCAAAAGGAAAAGGATTAGTCTTTGATTTTGAAAAATTATCAACGGTTAAGTGCGACGAGTTTCCATGCGTCTTGGTCTTTTTGGCACAGGGTCAGCGAGGCATTGTCCAAAACGGCAAAATGAAAAAAGTTTCGGAAAATTTCATAGGTGAGCGCGTCGCCGTGCATCATCGCGGCGATAACCGCTTTAATGAAGTACTCATGGGATACCGCTAAAATATTTTCTTGTTTCAATCCGGAAACATAATCAATAAAAAGCCGGGCGCGGCGTTTAATGTCCGAAAAGTTTTCTTCATCGCTGTGATGCCAATTTGGATCGGCAATATTTTTTTCTTTTTGCAAATCAAAAAACTTTTTGGCTCCCGAATCTTCCAGTAACTTGCCTTCAATGGCGCTTGGCCATTTTTTTTCCGCGAGTAACGGAGTCTCTCGGACTTCCTTGCCAATGGCTCCGGCAATAATTGCGGCCGTTTCTTTTGCCCTTTCATACGGACTGGCAACAAATCAACTACCCCGCGGCAAGCCGCGAGGTATGCGGAATCCGGGTACGAAATACTAAATGCAATCGAATAGTTTAAGTTGATTGCGATATATTTGCTTGTATGTTTTGCCTTGTTCTTTAACATATC
>Ga0209723_1003128_pt1 | contig 20454 bp, 16 predicted proteins | sample BiotimSIPDNA_2_FD_185750 | JGI IMG/M metagenome (GOLD analysis project Ga0209723, IMG submission 185750) | Anaerobic biogas reactor microbial communites from Washington, USA - Biogas_R2 time_0 SIP DNA (SPAdes) (version 2) | ecosystem: Engineered > Bioreactor > Anaerobic > Unclassified | place... | reverse complement strand
GCTCTCCAGGATTTCCAGCGCCCGGTGCAGCGAGTGCTTTAGGTTCAGCGTGCCCGAAAGGGCCTGGTTCAGCTCCAGGAGGGTGGCCAGTCTCTGGGTCTCGGTGGCGGGTTGATGGCGCATGGGGGCTCGATTACAAAAATGTAAAAATGTAGAATCATCCTACTGAAGTGTGGTGCAGGCGTCAAGGGTGAGATTCGGGGAAGGAACTTGTTTTGGCCGCCTGCCCCGTGCTGGGCCTCCGGCCACTTCAATTATTTCGTTTGCTTGTTCAAATAGTTGGATTATACTGGGGCGCCATCCTGGGCGTCCGGGTATGATTCCCGGTTAATTGACTGTGGGAAAAAGGGATGTAAGTCGGTGCCCCGGTTTGCTGCAGTTGGCATGGAATATGCTTGCATTAGGATGGTACAATCCAGGTTCCGGCCCTGAAACTTGGTTTTGAGCACACGAAATCAATTCGCGGTCCCTTCCCGCGAAGCCAGGGATTTCGGGTGTTGAAGGCTCGAGTTCGGGGTCGGGCTTGGCATCTTCTCACTCTGGATCTCTTCCGGCTGCAACACCCCCCGCTAGTGGCATCTTGCGGGACTACTCCATTTCGGGGAAGATCTGGATGTAGGCTTCCTCGCGCAGTTGCGTGATGAAGCGGTCGTATTCGGGATTGCGTTTCTCCTGGTACAGCCTGTTCTTGATCTCCTCTTTGACCTCTTCCAGGGGACGCGCCACGGGCTCCCTGCGCGCGTCCACCCGGAAGATCGCGTACCCTTCCTCCAGCCTCTGGGGTTTGGAAATCCCCCCCTCCCCGAGCCCGGCGACCGCCCGGGCGGTGTCCGGATGGAGATTGGCGCCGAGATAACTCCCGATGCTCCCCCCCTTGTCCGCGGTCGGGCCCTTGGAATACTGGCTGGCGAGGGCGGCGAAGGATTCCCCCGCGAGGAGCCGCCGGTGGATTTCCCCGGCGCGGGTCGCGGCGGCCTCGTCCCCGTCGTCGGGGGTGATCAGGATCTCGCTGAGGGTGATCTCCTCGGGAGAGGTGAAATCGGCGAGGTGGTTTTTGTAGTACTGCTCGATCTCCGGGGTGAGCAGGCTGATCCGGGAGTTGATGAAGTCGTTGACCAGTTCGCTGGTGATGATCTGCCGCCGGAGGAGGTCGCGGTATTCCCGCAGGCTCTGCCCCTCGCGGGCCAGCGCCTCCTCGAATTCGTCCGTGTCCTTGAGGTTGTTTTCCTTCATGACCCGCTGGATGTAGGCGTCGATCTTGGAATCGGCGTCGGCCTCGTATTCCAGTTCCACGGCCTTCTGGTAGACGAGCTTTTCCTCGATCAGCGCGTCCAGGGTGCCCTGCTCCGCTTTCTCCAGGGCCTTTTGCAGCTGTTCCCCCGAATACTTGGCCCCCAGTTCCCGGCGGGCCGGCTCCATGTGCCGGTTGAGCTCGGACAGGGTGATGATCTCCTCGTTGACCTTGGCGATGATGCGGTCCACCGTGCCCGCCTGGGCAAGGGGAAGTCCCAGCAGGAGGAGGGGGAGGATGGTGGAGATCTTTTTCATGGTGGTTGTCCTCTGCGATCAGTGAAAGCCGTAAGCCCCAATGTTATCTCAAAATCCCCCACACGGACAGAAGATTGCGCTCCCCTATAGCCGGATCTCCTCCAGGATCCCGTGGATGCGGTCGAAGACCTGCGGGGGGGGGAGGAGGGGGACGTCGAGCGCCAGCAGCCCCTGGGGGGAGAGGGTGGCCCCATCCCGGCGCATCACGAGCGCGAGCAGCTTCTGCGCATCGACCTTGGAATGGTCCGCGAAGCGGAAGAAGACCTGGTCTCGGTTTTTCTCCACCGAGGGGATCTGCAGGGCGAGGATCTCCTGCCGCAGCCTTGCGTAGCGGAAGAGGTTTTCCACCGGCTCGGGATACGGGCCGAAGCGGTCGCGCATCTCCCGGCGGAGGAGGTCGAGTTCCTCCGTGTCGGCGGCCGAAGAGACCCGCTTGTACATCCGCAGCCGCTGGCCGGAATCGGCGATGTAGATTTCCGGGATGCGGATGTCGAGGTTGAGGTTGATGGTGGCGGAGATCTCCTCCTCCGGCCTTTCCCCGCGCAGTTCCTCCACCGCCCGCTCCAGGAGCTGGCAATAGAGATCGAAGCCCACGGCCTCGATATGCCCATGTTGTTCCCCCCCCAGCAGGTTGCCGGCGCCGCGGATTTCCAGGTCGAGCGCGGCGACGCGGAACCCCGTCCCCAAGTCGCTGAATTCGCGGATGGCCGACAGGCGTTTGCGCGCGACCTCTGAAAGAGCCTCGTCGGAGGGGATGAGGAGGTAAGCGTAGGCGCGGCGGTCGCTGCGGCCCACGCGCCCGCGCAGCTGGTAGAGCTGGGAGAGGCCGTAAAGGTCGGCCCGGTCCACGATGAGGGTGTTTGCCCGCGGGATGTCCAGTCCGTTTTCGATGATGGTGGTGGCGACCAGGACATCCAACTCGTTGCGGACGAAACGGAGCATGATGCGCTCCAGGTCCCGTTCGTTCATCTGGCCGTGGGCCACTCCGATCCTGGCTTCTGGGATGAGTTGCTGCACCTTCGCCGCCGCGGAGTGGATGGTCTCCACCCGGTTGTGCAGGTAATACACCTGGCCGTTGCGGGCCAGCTCCATCTCGATGGCGGAGCGGACGGCGTCCGGGCTGTATTTGAGCACCGAGGTCTGGATGGCGAGCCGGTTCTTCGGGGGGGTCTCGATCGTGGACATGTCGCGCATCCCCAGCAGGGCCATGTTGAGGGTCCTGGGGATCGGGGTGGCGGTGAGTGTCAGCACGTCCACCCGCGTCTTCATCTGTTTAATGCGCTCCTTGTGGGTGACGCCGAAGCGCTGCTCCTCGTCCACGATGAGGAGTCCCAGGTCCTTGAACTTCACGTCCTTGGACAGAAGCCGGTGCGTCCCCACGACCAGGTCGACTTGGCCCGTTTCCAGGTCCTCGAGGATCTGCTTCTGCTCCCGGGGGCTGCGGAAGCGGGAGAGCAGCCGGGTGCGTACGGGGAAGGCGGTGAAGCGCCCGGCCAGCGTGTTGTAATGCTGGAAGGCCAGCACGGTCGTGGGCGCGAGCATCGCCACCTGTTTTCCATCCATGATGGCCTTGAAAGCCGCCCGCATGGCGATCTCCGTCTTGCCGTAGCCGACGTCGCCGCAGATCAGCCGGTCCATCGGCCGCGGGGCCTCCATGTCGGTTTTGACCGCTTCCAGGGCGTCCGCCTGGTCCCGGGTCAGCTCGAACTCGAAGGCATCTTCGAATTCCCGCTGCCAGGTGGTGTCCGGGGCGAAGGCGTGGCCGGGGATCGTTTGGCGCTGGGCGTAAAGCTTGAGGAGCTCCTCCGCCATGTCCCGCATCGATTTCCGGATGCGGGTCTTGGTCCGCGCCCAGCTGGTGCCCCCCAGGCGGTCGAGGGTCGGCCGGGTGCCCCCCATGCTGCTGTATTTCTGGATCAGGTCGAGCCGCTCGACCGGGACGTAGAGCCGGGCGTCGTTCTGGTAGGTCAGCAGCACGAACTCCTTGGCCCCTTCCTGGAGCCCGATCGACTGCAGCCCCTGGAACATGCCGATGCCGTGATCCACGTGGACGACGTAATCCCCCGGTTTCAGGTCGCGGAAGTCGGAAAGAAAGAGGTTGCGCCGGGCGGACTTGGTTTTTTTCGGGCGGAGCCCGAGGTCGGTCTCGTCGAAAACGTCCGAGTTGGCCAGCAGGCGCAGGTTCGCCGCCGGCAGAAAGCAGCCCGCGTGCAGGGCGCCCGTTCCCACGAGCACGTTGCCGGTGGGGCCCGCGGGTTCCGCCTCCGCTCCGCGGCAGAGGTGGGCGGGGATGTCGTATTCCTTCAGGATGTCGTGGAAGCGTTCGGCGCGCCCGGGGTTGGTGAGCACGAAAGCGAGGGTTTCCCCGGCGGCGCGGAATTTCCCGATATCGGCGATCAGCTCCCGGATGTTGCCGTGATATTTGCGCGTGGGCTGGGAGGAGAGGTAGACGCGGGAGGTTTCGGGACCCGTGACGCCGAGTTCTTCCAGCTCGATCCGGTCGAAGCCGTCGGCTGCGGCGATCAGCTCGTCGGCCGCCAGGAAGAGCCGCTCCGGGGCGAGCACCGGCTTCTGCGCCTCGGTCCGGTCCACGAAGCGTTCGTACAGGGTGGCGTGGTGGCGCTCGAGGGTGGAGCGCACCGCTGCGCGCTCGACCAGGGCGAGGCGGTGGTCGCGGACGTAGTCGAAAAGGGTATGTTCGGGCGGATCCACCGCCGGGAGGAGAAATTCGCAGGCGGGGAACCGTTCCCCGTGCCGTGCCAGCGCCAGCTCTTCCTCGAGGTGGGACAGAAAGGGGGCGCTCCAGAGCGCGGGGGCTTCTCCGGCCCAGCGCCGGAGCCGCTCGGCCCCGGCGCAGTACTCCCTCATCGGGGCGATCTGGAGGGTCCCGGCCCTGGCGGTGGAGCGTTGGGAGTCGGGATCGAACAGGCGCATAGATTCGATGCGGTCGCCGAAAAACTCCAGGCGGACCGGTTGTTCCAGGTTCGGCGGGAAGATGTCCAGGATCCCCCCCCTGAGGGAGAACTCCCCCGGGTCGGTCACGGGGTCGTCTTCCAGGTACCCCGCTTCCCTGAGATGTTCACATGCCATTTCCGGGGAGAGTTCCTCCCCCGGTACGAGCGTCAGGCATCTGCCGAGGAAACGGCCGGGGGAGTGCAAGCGGACCGCCGCGGCCCTGGCCGAGGCGACCAGGACGATGGGGCCCTCCTGGAGCAGGCGCCAGAGCGCCCAGGCACGGGCGGCGGCGATTTCGGGGTGGGGGGAGAGTCCCCGGTAGGGGTCCACCTCCAGTTCGGGGAGGTGGACGACCTCGGGCGGTACGGGGACGAGCAGGTCGAGGCAGAAGCGGATTTCCTCGGCGAGGGTTTGCGCCTCGGCGCCGGTGGGGGTGATGACCGCGAGCGGGCGCTGTCCACACAGCGCCGCCTTGGCGAGGACCAGCGCCTTCGCCCCTCCCGCCGCCCCCGAGACGGTGACGACGCCCGCACCCCCGCGGAGCATTTCCTCCAGCCGCTCGAAGGCCCCGCCTTGCAGTGCCGCTTCCAGTGTTCGTTTCAGAGAAATCACCGCCCGCCTATCCGAAACGCTCGAGAACCCTTTGAATGATGTCCGTGGTCGACCCCCCCTCGAGCGGCGGGATGCGGCAGACGCGCCCCCCGGCGCGTTCGACCGTTTCCCGCCCGACGATCGAGTCGGGGGCCCTGCCCGCGTCCGTGACCAGCACGTCGGGGACCAGGGCGGCGATGACGGTTCCCGGGGTGGCCTCGTCGAAAACGACCACGAAATCCACGGGGGCCAGTGCCGCCAGGATTTCGGCCCGCTCCGCTTCCGGCACTAGGGGCCGCGCCGGGCCCTTGATCTCCCGGATCGAACGGTCGCTGTAGATCGCCACGACCAGCGCGTCCCCGAGGGAGCGCGCCCGCTCGAGCGTGCGCACGTGGCCGACGTGCAGGATGTCGAAGCAGCCGTTGATGAAGACCAGCTTCCGGCCCGAATCCCGCATTTCCGCCCGCAGCGGCACCATTTCTTCGATTGTCCGGATCTTGGGAGAGGTCATGGCCGACTGGAGAATAGCAGATGCCCCGGCTCGCTACAAGGCGGGCGCGCGGGCCGTCGCTACCTCCTGCGCTTCAGCGTGATTTCCTGAGGGTCGGTCCCCTTGACGGTGAGCGCCCCGCCGAAATCGTCCAGGACCTGCACGGAGGGTCTCACCCTCCCCGGGAGCTGGGACGGGTCAATGGCGCCGGTCCGGACGGAGACCCGGAAGTTCGCAGCCCCCGTCCTACCGATGACGTCGGGGGGGGCGAAGATCTGGATCGCGATATGCCCCGGGGTCGTGGTGAAGGCCGCGTTGTCCAGCGCTACCGGGACCCGGGGGATGGTGTGGGTCCTGCGGCGCGGTCCGATCAGGATGTCGACCTGGACCGGCTTTCTTGCAGTGGTGCGGACCAGCTGGTCGGTGATGTTCAGGTTGGCGAAATAGCGGACCGGCTGCTTCTGCCCCCCGATCGAGATCGGGTCGGTGGGGATGTCGTTCAGGGCGTCCACCCGGGAACGGGGCCCCGAGATCAGGACCGTGGGAGGGGTCAGGGTCTTGCTGTAGACTTCGAAGCCCTCAGGAGGGGATTCGAGCATCGGCACCACGATGGGCACTTCCCGGGAGATGGTCTTTTCCAGGATGATGGAGATCCGGGCGGGGCTGACCTGCAACACCCGGATGCCGGAACCCTTGGACACCTTCACGTGCTCCGGGGTCAGGGCGACAGTGTGTTCCCCCTCGCCGACCCCCTCGAGATCGATGACGCAGGAGGGGAGGAACTTGCCGAACCACATGTTGGAGAAGGGGGCCCCGCGCATCGTCACCTCCACCGTGGTCGGGCGTTCGTTGACGATTTCCATCATGTGGGGGACGCGCAGCTCCAGGGGAACCGAGAGCACCCGCTCCGGTCCGGGTTCCCCCCGCACGAAGAGCCATAGGATCAGGGCCAGGAACGTGGCGGTGGCCTTCAGGGTCCAGTTTTCCAGCGCGTATTCCCGCAAGGTCTTTTTCATAACGCTTCCCGGCGCGGCTTCAGGCCCGGATCGACGGCCCGGTTTCCCGTTCCCTCGACGGCGTCGGCGAGAGCGGCGCGCAGCCCCGGGCCGTCGTAATTACGGGTGATGTTCCCCCCGACGGCGAGCGCGATCGTCCCCGTCTCCTCGGACACGACCACGGCGACGGCGTCGGTCTCCTCGGTGATCCCGATGGCCGCCCGGTGCCTGGTCCCCAGCTCGTTGCTGAGGTGCGGGTCCAGGGTGAGCGGGAGAAAGCAACCGGCCGCCAGGATCCGGTTCCCTTGCACGATGACGGCGCCGTCGTGCAGCGGGGTATTGGGATTGAAGATGGTGACCAGCAGGTCGTAGGTGATGACGGCGTCCAGGGCGATGCCGCTCTCGACGTAGTTCCTGAGGCCGATTTCGCGCTCGATGATGATCAGGGCCCCGATCCTCCGGGAAGACAGGTGCGTCGAGGCCTGGACGATTTCGTCGAGCCCGAGGTCTTTCCGTTCCCGGTTGCGCCCCCAGATGGAGGTGTTCCCGATGCCGGCCAGCGCCCGCCGGATCTCGCTCTGGTAGAGCACGATGATGGCGAAGACGATGTAGGTGAGGACGTTCGACAGCAGCCATTCCACCGCCGTAAGGTTGTAGAAGCGGATGATCCAGTAAAAGATGAGGAGGACGACGATGCCGAAGGTCATCTGCACGCCCCGGGTCCCCTTCATGAGCAGGAGGAAGCGGTAGATGATGTAGGCCACCAGCGCGACATCCACAAGATCGCGCAGCGAAACCGTCGTGGGCTGGAAAAAACCCGCTATGGATTCCATGAAACTGCGTTACTCCCGAAAAACGTTCTGGAGAGAGGTCCGTCTCGGCTTGGTTCGGGCGCCCGCTTCCCGGTCCGCGCGCCGGCGTCGGTGACATCGTCCGCGTGCAAGACATCGAGGATGCCCATGGCCGGGGTCCGTTTTCCCAGCTCGAGGGTGACGGTCCTTCGGGAGCAGGGCTCGGGCATGAAATGCGGTCCTTTCCGAGTCGTGGCCGGTCCGGTCAGGCCAGCGCCGGCTTGCCTTCCGGGTTGATCAGTTGCGGGTGCGGGACGCTCTCGGGCTCCTTGTCCCGGACCGGGGTTCCCTCGGGGTCGGAGGGCACGGACGACCGCGGCTTGATAGGCTGCCCCTTGATGAGAGCCTCGATCTCCGTGCTGTCCAGGGTCTCGTATTCCAGCAACCCCTCGGCCAGGCGCACGAGGGCGTCCCGGTTCTCCTCGAGGATCCTGGCGGCGCGGCTGTAACCCTCCTCCACGATCCGTTTCACCTCCCTGTCGATCCGGATGGCGGTGTCTTCGCTGTAGTCGCGGTGCTGGGAGATTTCGCGGCCGAGGAAGATCTGCTCTTCCTTCTTTCCGAAGGTCAGCGGCCCCAGGGCCGGGCTCATCCCCCATTCGGTGACCATTTTGCGCGCGCGCTCGGTGGCGACCTCGATATCGTTGGCCGCCCCGGTGGTCTCCTGGTCCAGGAACAGCTTTTCGGCGCACCGGCCGCCCATGAGGATGGCGATCTGCCCCTCGATGTACTCCCGGGTGTAGTTGTGCTTGTCGACTTCGGGGAGCTGCTGCGTCAGCCCGAGCGCCATGCCGCGCGGGATGATGGTGACCTTGTGCACCGGGTCGCTCCCGGGGATCATGCAGGCCACCAGCGCGTGCCCCGCCTCGTGGTAGGCCGTGACCTGCTTCTCCTTGTCGGTGAGGACCATGGAGCGTCGTTCCTTGCCCATCAGGACCTTGTCCTTGGCCCCTTCGAAATCGCTCATCATGACGGTTTTGCGGTTGTACCGGGCCGCGTTGAGGGCGGCTTCGTTGACGAGGTTCGCCAGGGAGGCCCCGGAGAACCCCGGGGTGCCGCGGGCGATCACGGAAACGTTTACATCGTCCGAAACCGGGATCTTGCGGGTGTGGACCTTCAGGATCCCCTCGCGGCCGCGGATATCGGGGAGCGGAACGACCACCTGGCGGTCGAAACGGCCCGGTCGGAGCAGCGCCGGGTCCAGGACGTCGGGGCGGTTGCTGGCGGCGATCAGGATGACGCCGTCGTTGGATTCGAATCCGTCCATTTCCACGAGCAACTGGTTGAGGGTCTGTTCCCGCTCATCGTGGCCACCGCCCAGCCCGGCCCCGCGGTGCCGCCCCACGGCGTCGATTTCGTCTATAAAGATGATGCAGGGGGCGTTCTTCTTCCCCTGTTCAAAGAGATCGCGCACCCGGCTGGCCCCGACTCCCACGAACATTTCCACGAAGTCCGACCCGCTGATGGAGAAAAACGGGACGTTGGCCTCCCCGGCGATGGCCCGGGCCAGCAGCGTCTTCCCCGTTCCCGGGGGACCCATCAGGAGGACGCCCTTGGGGATACGGCCTCCCAGTTTCTGGAATTTCTGCGGTTCCTTGAGGAATTCGATGATTTCGGTGAGCTCTTCCTTGGCTTCCTCCACCCCGGCGACATCCTTGAACGTCACCTTTTTCTGCTGGCTGGACAGGAGCCGGGCCCGGCTCTTACCGAACGAGAGCGCCTTGTTCCCCCCGCTCTGCATCTGGCGCATCAGGAAGATCCAGAATCCCAGCAGCAGGATGAGGGGGAGCCAGGAGGTGAGGAAGATCGACAGCAGCGAGGAGTGGGAGGTCTTTTCGACCTTCACGGTTACCCCGTTCTGGTTGAGGTCCTTGACCAGGTCCCAAGCCCCGTCGGCCGGGATGGTGGTCTTGAATTTCTGCCCGGAGACCTCTTCGCCCTCGAGATCCTCGCCCATGATCCGGACCGACTTCACCTTCTTGGCCGTCATGTCCCGGTAGAAGGTGGTGAAATCCCGGTCCTCGATGTTCACGTCACGGACATTGACCAGGACCTGCCACAGCACGATCAGCGAAACGCCTACCGCCAGCCATACCAGAACGTTCTTCAGGTTGCTGTTCAAAGGAAAAACCTCCAATCGGGGCCTGCGGACGGCGCCCGGCCGAAGCCGGGCCCCGGTTCCGCCGGGGCGCCCCGCCGCGCAGCGGAGCACCGTCCCCCGTCTGCCAGTATACCAGAGCCCTTGCGCCAAACTCGAGGGATCATTCGGCGCATCTTTCGCTTTCCGGGGCGGGGAGCATCTCGACGAGGATGCAGGGGGTTCCCGGTTCAGCCTCGTGCCGGCGGGAGGGACGGAAGCCCGGGATCCAGACGACGGCGTCGCCGGAGACCACCATCGGCAGGCGCGCGCGCTCGAGGCGTGGAATCCTGGCGTCGATCAGCATCCGCTTGACCTTCCGGCGCCCCTCCCCCCCGTAGCGGTCCCCCGGGATCCGGGACCGGACCGTCAAGGGGCCGGGGAGGGTCGATGCGTCGAGAAACGCTTGTGGATGCGAGGGTAATTTTCTCGATGCCGGGTCCGGGGCGAGGCAGGTCGAGGCCCGCAGGGTCACGCCGGTTTGCGCGATGACGCATTGGCCGGGCACCGGGAGCGGGTGGGTGTAGGCGGGCGCTTCCGCAGGCGGCCGCCCCAGGAGCGTCAGGGTGTCGAACTGGCGGACGGCCCGGCCGCCATGGGGAAGCTGGACTTGGCCGTCCCCCTTCCGGCGGGCGCACAGGGACAGGATCCCCTCGACATGGACCGAGCCGATGCCCCGGAGCGACCCCAGGCTCTCGAGGAGCGCCTGGCGCACCACCTCTTTCCTCAGCGCGGGGTGGAGGCCCATCAGCGCGGGGATCGCCAGGGCGCGTCCCTCCCCGGCGGAACTCAGGATGCCGCTCAAGGCTCGAACCGCCTGCGTCCGGATGTAGTCCCATGCTTCCCCGGCCATGCGCGCCTGGCGCGCCAGGGTGGGGACGAGGCGCGGGTTGAAGCCGCGCTCAAGGCAGGGGATGGTCTCGTGGCGGAGCCGGTTGCGCGCGTAACGGAGGTCGTTGTTGGAGGCGTCTTCCCGGTAGCCGATGGCGCGGCGCTCCAGGTAATCGAGGATCAGCCCGCGCCCGCAATCGAGCAGGGGGCGGATCACCAGGTCGTCCACCACCGGGCGGATGGCCGCGAGCCCCGCGATCCCGCTCCCGCGGAGGAAGCGGAAGAGCGCGGTTTCCGCCTGGTCGTTCCGGTTGTGGCCGACGGCGATCTTTCCGGCCCCCGCGCGCCGGGCGGCGGCGCGCAAAAAGCCGTAACGGACCCCGCGCGCGTGTTCTTCCAGGTTCCGTCCGGTCAGTTCCGCCTGCCGCTTCACCTCGACCGTCGCGCCTACGAAGGGGAGTCCCAGCTCGAGGCTCATCCGGCGGACAAAGTCGGCGTCGGCGTCGGCGGCCTTTCCCCGGATCCGGTGGTTGAGGTGGGCCACCGTCAGCCTGAGATCGTATTCGGACGACAGGGCGACGAGGCAGTGAAGCAGCGCCACGCTGTCGGCCCCCCCGCTGACGGCGACCAGGACGTGCTCCCCCGCCGCCAGCATGTCGTGGTTTTGAATGGTCTTCCGGGCCCGCCGCTCCAGCGGGTGGAACGCGCCGGGCGGAGTAAGTTTCCCCATCGCCAACTTCTACCACAAATCGCGGGCGATGAAAACCGGCCAAATGGGGCGCCCGTCCCGCCCGGCGTCGTGATATAATCCCCACCATTGTTTACGGGTGGGTCCCCTTCCGGCCGACCCCCCGGTTTGAAAGGGAGTGGTGTCATGTCCTTTCCGGCGATGCGTCCGCGCAGGCTCCGCAGCACCGGCCCTATCAGGGAGCTGGTGGCGGAGACCCGGTTGTCCCCCGGGCAGCTGGTGTATCCCCTCTTCGTATGTCCCGGCGAGGGGGTGAAAAAGGAGATCTCCGCGATGCCGGGGAACTACCACTGGTCCGTAGACACCCTCGTGGAGGAGGTCCGCGCCGTGAAGGCGCTCGGCATCGGCGGCGTCATGCTCTTCGGCGTTCCCGGCAAGAAGGACGACCTCGGGAGCGGGGCCTGGGACGACGGGGGGATCGTGCAGAGGGCGCTCGGCGCCCTCAAGCGCGAGGTTCCCGGCATCGTCCTGATCGGCGACGTCTGCCTGTGCGAATACACCACCCACGGCCACTGCGGCGTCGTATCCGGCGGGGAGATCGCCAACGACGAGACCCTCGAGCTGTTGGCCCGGACCGCCCTGTCCCAAGTCAGGGCGGGGGCCGACATGGTCGCGCCCTCCGACATGATGGACGGGCGGGTGGGCGCCATCCGGTCGGCGCTGGACGCCCATGGCTTCCAGAGCGCCCCGATCATGTCCTACGCGGTGAAGTACGCCTCCGGGTACTACGGCCCGTTCCGCGAGGCGGCCGGATCGGCCCCGGCGTTCGGGGACCGGCGCAGCCACCAGATGGACCCGGCCAACGCGCGCGAAGCCCTGCGCGAGATCGATCTCGACATCGAGGAAGGGGCCGACATCATCATGGTGAAGCCCGCCGGCCCTTGCCTGGACATCCTCCGGATGGCCCGTGACCGTTGCCCGCTCCCGCTGGCGGCCTACCAGGTCAGCGGCGAATACTCGGCGCTGGTGGCGGCCGGGCGGATGGGTTGGCTCGACCTGCCGCGCACCATGATGGAATCGCTGATCGGCATCCGGCGGGCGGGCGCCGATATCATCCTGACCTACTTCGCCAAGGAGGCCGCCGAAGTATTGGCATAAACCGACTACTGTCAGATTGGAGCCAGGCTTGTGAAAGATCGATCCCAAGAATTGTTTGCCCGTGCGCAGAAACGAATTCCCGGGGGGGTGAACAGCCCCGTGCGCGCCTTCCGCAGCGTCGGCGGCGTCCCCCGGTTCATCCAATCGGGGAAGGGGAGCCGCGTGACCGACGCGGACGGGAACACCTACATCGATTACCTGGGCTCCTGGGGCCCCCTCATCCTGGGGCACGCGCCGGCGCCCGTGGTCGGCGCCCTGCGGCGGCAGATCGGGCTCGGCACCAGCTACGGCGCCCCCACCGAGAACGAGGTGGTCCTGGCGGAAATGATCGCCGCGGCCGTCCCCTCCATCCAGATGGTCCGCCTGGTCAATTCCGGCACCGAGGCCACCATGAGCGCCATCCGGCTCGCGCGCGCCTTCACGGGGAGGAACAAGATCATCAAGTTCGACGGCTGCTACCACGGGCACGTGGACAGCCTGCTGGTGAAGGCGGGATCGGGGGTGGCCACCCTTGGGCTCCCGGACAGCCCCGGCGTGCAGCCGCAGGACTGCAGCTCCACCATCTCCGTCCCCTACAACGATATCGATACCGTGAGCAAAGTGCTGGACTTGAACCGGTCGGAAGTCGCCGCCGTCATCATCGAGCCCGTGGCCGGAAACATGGGGACCGTCCTTCCCGCGCGGGGATTCCTCCAGCGGCTGCGCAAGCTCACGCGCGAGCACGGCACCCTGCTGATTTTCGACGAGGTCATCACCGGGTTCCGGCTCCTGTACGGGGGGGCCCAATCGCTCCTGAAGGTCAAACCCGACCTTACCTGCCTGGGGAAGGTCATCGGGGGGGGGCTCCCGGTCGGCGCCTACGGCGGCCTCCGTTCCATCATGAAATGGGTGGCCCCGGAGGGGCAGGTCTACCAGGCGGGAACCCTGTCGGGCAACCCCCTGGCGGTTTCCGCGGGCATAGCGGCGCTCGAGCGCCTGAGGGCGGAGGGAGCCTATTCGAAGCTGGCGGACCTGACCGACTCCCTGGTCGCCGGCCTGAAGCAGGCGGCGGAGGAGGCCGACGTCCCGGTCCGGATCAACTCCATCGGGTCGATGTTCACGGTCTTCTTCACCGAGGCCGAAGTCAGCGATTTCCAGACGGCCAAAACCGCCGACACCGAACGGTACTCCCGCTTTTTCCACGCGCTGCTCCGGCGGGGGGTCTATTTCCCGCCGTCGCAGTTCGAGACCTGTTTCCTGTCGCTGGCCCACACGAAGAAAGACATCAAGGCCACGATCGCAATGGCGCGGGAGGCGTTCAAGGAAGTGGCGGACTGAGCGCCGACCAGGCTTTGGGGGTTACGCCGACGTCCGCACCCGCACGGTGACGATGCGGAACCCTTCCGCCTTCTCGATGGTGAGGACCAGTTTTTCGTAACGCACGGTCTCCCCCTCGACCAGCAGCCGCCCCGTCAGCGATTCCAGGAACCCCGCCAGGGTGGCGTACCTGGGCGCTTCCGGGATCTTCTCGTCGAAGTAGCGGTTGAAATCGCGGACGGGGATATTTCCCGCCACGCTGTAGAGGTGGGGGCCCAGTTGCCGGACGGCTTCGGTTTCCGTGTCGTGCTCGTCCCGGATTTCGCCCACGATCTCCTCGAGCAGGTCCTCGAGGGTGACGATCCCCTCGACCCCCCCGTATTCATCCACCACGATCGCCATGTGCAGGTGCATCGACTGCAACCGGCGCAGGACGGCGTCGATCCGGGCGCTGTCGGGGACGAAATGCACGGGGCGCAGCAGGGTCCGGATGCTGACCTCCAGGTTCGATTTCCGGACGTAGGGGAGCAGGTCCTTCACGTTGAGAATGCCGATCGGGTTGTCGAAGTTGCCCCGGTACACGGGGATCCGGGAGTAGTGGGTCTGGATGACGATGTCCAGGATCTTCGCCGGTTCCTCGCCGATGTCGACGGCCGTGACCTCACCCCGGGGGATCATGACCTCGCGGATCTGGGTCGACCCGATCTCGAAGATGTTGTGGAGCATCATCTTCTTTTCGTCCGGGACGCTCGCCTCGCTGGAGCTGGCGATCATCGCCTTGAGCTCCTCCTCGCTCAGGCTCTGGGCGTAGGGGCTCCCCGTCGGGTTCAGTCCGAACAGGCGGACGATGCCGTTGGCCATCCAGGCGGCCATCCGCGCGAAGGGGTTCAGGACGGCGATGAAGAACCGGACCGGGGGCAGGAGCCTGCGGGAGATTTTCTCCGGGTGAGTCGCGGCGACGATCTTGGGCGTCAGCTCGCAGAAGATCAGGATGATGAAGGCGAAGACTAAGGAACCGACGAGGCCGGCGATCTCGACGTACCTGTCGGAAAAATAAGAAGTGACGATCGAGGTGGCCAGCCCGGCGGCGGAGATCTCGGCCACCGTCACCCCCAGCAGGATGACCCCCAGCAGCCGGTCGGGATTGGACACGATCCGGTGGATGGCCTCGGCCTGCCGGTCCCCCGATTCCGCCTGGTACTTGATCTTGAGCCGGTTGACGGCAACGAAGGCTGTTTCCGCCGCCGAAAAAAAGGTCGACAGGACGATGAAAAAGAGAAGGAGAAGGAAATAGAGCAGCAGCGGAGACAAGGCTATTCGGAGGTATTCACGGAACGTGAATAGGCCTCGGAAAGTGTGCGATCGATCTTTTCCTCGACGGACTTTTCATCCAGGCTCCGGACAGTGGCCACCTCGCTGATGATGAGCTGCTTGGCCCGGTCCAGCATCTTCTTTTCACGGAACGACAGGCTCTTGCGGTGGCTGAGGTAGAACAGGTTCTTGAGCACCTCGGCGACCTGGAAGATCGACCCGGTGCGCATCTTTTCGGAGTGTTCCTTGTAGCGCCCCTTCCAGTCCGCTTCCGGTTCGAAGAAGTCCTCTTTCAGGAGCTTAAAGAGCCCGTCCACGTCGTCCTTCTTGATGATGCGGCGCAGGCCGACGTTCTTGACGTTGGATGTCGGAACCATGACGAGGGAGGAGTTGGCGTGGATTCGGAGCATGTAGAACTGCTCGGCGGTACCGTTGACGTTGCGGCTGCTGACCTCCTCTATGATGCCCACTCCGTGGTTGGGATAGACGACTTTTTCACCAATGCGAAAATCCATAATTCCTCCGGGATTCAAGCATTGTATCACACCGGCGCCTCCCGGGCAAACGCCCCCCGCTGCGCCCCCATTTGTGTCGATTGACTCGGGAGGAGTCGATAGGCTACCATGAGCCCCCGAAGACGGCGGGAAACCGCCGCTGGGCCGAAGTGGCGGAACCGGCAGACGCACGGGACTCAAAATCCCGCGCCCCTTGCGGGCATGAGGGTTCGACCCCCTCCTTCGGCACCAGTAAAATCAATCCCTTGCAAGAATTCAATTTTCGGAATCCCCCCGAAAAGACATGGCTTAGCCCGTGACTTTGCCCGAGAGAGGTAAGCGTGCAATGATCCCCACATTCCCAAGGTCCTGGTGAATGCCTATGATGCCCCCCAAAAAACGGGAGGAATCACGGCGGTCAAAACGGGACAAACCAGAAGCCAGGTCTGGCGGCGGCACGTCGAAGCCTTCCAAAAGAGCGGACTGACCAGACCGGCCTACTGTCGGAAGCATCGTATCCGGGTATCGCAGCTCGATTATTGGCGACGAAAGCTATCAAGCGCCGGGATTGGGGAAGAAGCGGCCCAATGGGTGCCAATACGAGCGCCAGAAGCCATAAATCAAATCAGGCAGCTGTTCGACATAGAGCGGCAACTCAAGCGATGTACCCCGGAGGAGCGGCTGACCCTTCCTAATCAGAGAGGTCGGAAAATTGTCGGAGACTTTCATGAATGGCTACTGGATATTCGTCCCGGCATACTCCCCAGGAGTCTGCTCGGAACAGCGGTCGCTTATGGCCTGAACCAGTGGGGAAACCTTGTGCGTTTTCTTGAAGACGGCCGTATAGAATTAGACAACAACCGAGCCGAACGGATCATCAAGCAGTTTGTGATCGGCAGGAAAAACTGGTTTTTCACCAATGCTCCAAAGGGCGCGCGGGCCAGTGCCACCATCTACAGCATCATTGAAACTGCCAGGGAAAATCGGCTGAACCCGTACGCCTACCTCAATCTCCTGTTTGAGATCCTACCCAACCTGGATTCCCGTGACGATGCCACCCACGAAGCACTGCTGCCCTGGAATGTGAAGCTGCCGTAACCATCCCGTGTGCAAGAATTGACGCTTACAATTCTTTGCTCTATTAACGATTCAATTTCATCAGCAGCTTAGATTTGTCAAGCTTTTCTCTGCCTACGTATTTTAGTGTTCCCCTAAAATCAAATTCGAACTGCCATTCTGAAAACATTATCTGGTCATTATTGAGACTGAAGAAAGTCACTCGAACAGTCTCAGAAAGGCGTTCAATTTTGGGAAATAAATATGGATGATTTTCATTATCTGTTTTCGCGATTTCATTAACAGTGTTTGTTGTTATTAGTCGAGGCATTTCGCCAATCATCCCCATATAGCATACAGCCATTTGAAGCCAACGATCATCTGCATCCAATCTCAACATTTCTCGATCAACGATTTCGCTAAAAAATGCCCAAATTATGGGGATCCTGATATGGATCCCCAAATGTTCTTAAAGAGCCGTGCCACAATGGGATTATCTTTATATCACCTGCGGCATAAGGAATTACCGCAACGAATTCGGATGGATGCATGTCATTCAGGCTCTTTCCCTTCAACAACATGTGTTTTTGTATCAGTTGGCATCGTATCGCTTCAAACTCCCATGGCACTCCTTTCAGATCGTATCGGTAGAAACGAGAGCGATTTGCCAAATCGTCCATGTGCGCATCCAAAATTGCATGCTCTGATGCATTTAGGGGCGTAAATGTTATGGTTTGATCCATTTCAATGCTCTCTCGTTTTGGCTCCTGGAGCGACGGCCCGATGATCGTTGCAGAAAACAGTAATGCGATAAGTACGATCATTTCCCGTTCTCCTTGCCTTTTCGATAGCTCTCGACAATCCCATAACCTGGGGGTGTAACGTTCTTTCTGTAAATTCAAATTTGAACTGATTAGGGTTGGGGCCTGAGAGAAGGCGAGGGAACCGAGCCAGAACACAGGCCCCCAACCCCAGCCTTGTAGTGGTGGGCCAAATCTGTTTTTCTGATCTTTGAACGACGAATTCAAAAGAAAGGAAACCGAAGTGGCCCACCAATCCGAATGTAGCGCAGTAGATAGCGTTGTTCAACTCCTCAGTGAATCCGGCTTGTCCCATATTGCGGAAGCCGTGAGAATCATACTCAATGAGGCCATGAGAATCGAACGCTCCCGTGTAATCCAGGCCGCCCCATACCAGCGAACCGATCGCCGGAGGGGATACGCAAATGGTTTCAAGCCAAAAACCGTCAATACCCGGATGGGAGCGATCACCTTCGACGTGCCGCAAACCCGTGACATAGAATTCTACCCGTTGGCCCTGGAAAAAGGTATTCGCAGCGAACGGGCGCTAAAGCTTGCAATCGCAGAGATGTACGTCCAGGGGGTGTCTACCCGCAAGGTCACTGAAGTCATGCACCAGCTCTGCGGACTCGACGTATCGAGCGCCCAGGTTAGCCGGGCCACTCAGCTGCTGGACGAGGAGCTGACAGCCTGGCGCCAGCGGCCCATCGGCAACATCCAGTACCTGATTCTGGACGCACGATACGAAAAGATCCGGCATGGTGGATCCGTGGTTTCCTGCGCTGTTCTTATCGCTGTGGGCATCACGCCCGAGGGTCGTCGCAGCCTGTTGGGTGTGAGCGTCTCGTTGAGCGAGGCTGAAGTGCATTGGCGCGACTTTATTGCCAGCCTACAGGATCGAGGCATGCATGGGGTTGTTTTGGTCATCAGCGATGATCATGCGGGCTTGAAGGGGGCACGCGAAGCACGTCTCCCCGGCGTACCATGGCAGCGGTGCCAATTCCATTTGCAGCAGAATGCCGGCCACTATGTGCCCCGAGTTGAAATGCGTCCCCGCGTAGCCTCTGATTTGCGGGCGATATTAAACGCTCCGAATCGGGTGGAAGCCGATCGCCTTCTGCAGCTTACGGTAAAAAAGTATGAAAAGACCGCACCAAAGCTTTCGGTCTGGATGTCTGAGAACGTGCCTGAGGGATTGACCGTATTCGCTTTTCCCGAAGCACATCGCCGGCGCCTGCGAACCACCAACATGCTTGAGAGAATCAACAGGGAAATAAAACGCCGCACCAGGGTAGCCAACCTTTTTCCAAACGAGGCCTCTCTGCAGCGGCTGGTCAGCGCAGTATTAATGGAAATCAGTGAAGAATGGGAAACTGAAAAGCTTTACTTGCGAATGGAAAACAGCGGCCCGGTCACACAGGAAGAGTGAATTTACAGAAAGTATGTTGCTTTGCCATTGCACGCTTACGGGGAGGCGAAAATACGCCTCCGGAACGGGCGTGTCGTCCGGGCCGAACTTCACTGGTACGAAGCACACGGCATCGGCCGCAAGGAATTAAAACGGAAACGGTATCTCGACTGAAGATAAAACCATGACGAAAAACAGAAAAACCGAAGAAGCGGGATTTGTGGTATGCCTGAAAAATGACGGATATGCCGCGTCTCTTGAACGGCACAAGATCTACCGCCGGCTCCATGACCCGGAAGCCGAAAAGGACGGCGATCTGCGCGTGATCGATGAAAGCGGCGAGGATTACATCTATCCCGGGGACTGGTTTGTCCTCATCGACGTCCCGAAAGCCGTTGAGGTGTCGTTACGGAAAACGGCGTGAGAGGGATCTGCAGGATTTTTGAGGTGTTTTGATTTTGTGACTTGTTCCTACTCTCCATTCAAATCAATGACTTCAAGATTAAGGACTTCCAGAAGAACCAGGCGATGAAAGACCATATGCCCTTCATACGGTAACACCATTTCGGGACCCCATTCATGAACTTCTTCACCGTCTGTTTTTTTCAAATATATATCATATCTTCCTCTGATTGTTGCGAATACTTCCCCTTTCCCTTGTATCATTTGACTCACCCGGACCTCTCTTGATAGTCGCCAGAAATCCTCATATAGTTGGTTTTTTTCTGATTCAAGTCCAGATTCGAGACCTATCCTTTCAGGTGTAACAACAAAAAAGCCGGCATCATCACCTTCTATAAACGTTCCATGATATTCGCTGCCCACTCTCCCTCGCACGTTCACAATTTTGCCGCGGTATTGTTCTCCATTTTCAACCAGATAATCGACCGTCATAACAACATTGTTATTCAGAGATGGATCACGTCCAACACATGCGATGATCATACTCACAAGCAATATCGTTATTATCTTTAACATTATTTTTTACCGGATCTTCGACCGTGAGCTTGTCGAGCTTTCTCTGTAGAATTTTTGGCATTTTCATTGATTGCTTTTTCCCGCAGTTTCGGCGCGTCAGCCATTGTCCAACTTGGATCATGCAAACCATGCATGGAAATCGTGTCCAGTAAGATATAAATTGCTGATTGAGCCCGATACGCACTTTTTTCATCCTGAAGAACTTGGTGGAAAGGGAAAGAAATGTATTTATCGGGTCGACCAAAAGACAGATACTCATGTGTGACTTCATGCACCACTACACCGGCTGTTTCAATATCTCTATCAGCTGCACGTCCTGAGGCTAAAATACGATCAATTTCCTGATCAAGCAGATCCAAATTGATTGTTATCATTCCTCCTGATGAATAGCCATAATCAGATATCTTATTATCAAATGCTACGAGGATTCCGGGATCGCCTTCTTCACCAAGCATCTTGATGACTCTCATCAAATCCCAATACATTTGAGATGATGGTGGGGCTTTATCTAGTGCTTCTTTTATCCTTCCATGCGCAGCTCTGAAACGTTTGCGCTGGGCTTCGCAGTTGCCTCCTGTTTCGCATTCTGCGGCCCATTCATAGAATCCCGTCGGATCTACAAATTTAAGCGGGTTATTCAATGTATATGCGTATCTATTCCATGATTGCGGTTGCCAAGGTCTGCCACTGTTTAAAAGCGGATCCGGACTCGTAAACCTCCCATGCGACCCCGAGTAATACCTCGCCCCGAAGTAATCCAACCCGGTCTCATCCCGTTCTTTGCCGGTGAACTTCTGCGGAGCCCTGCTGTCATAGTTGGCATCGGGCGGGTCGGGGTAGCAACTCCCGCGCCCGCCGACGCCAGAC
>Ga0209723_1003127_pt1 | contig 20462 bp, 16 predicted proteins | sample BiotimSIPDNA_2_FD_185750 | JGI IMG/M metagenome (GOLD analysis project Ga0209723, IMG submission 185750) | Anaerobic biogas reactor microbial communites from Washington, USA - Biogas_R2 time_0 SIP DNA (SPAdes) (version 2) | ecosystem: Engineered > Bioreactor > Anaerobic > Unclassified | place... | reverse complement strand
ATTGTTCCCATTGGGGACACTTTTTCTTACACTGGAAAGCATCGAGTTTCACCGCCTTTTGTCAAGATCACATCAATGGATTTGTGCAACTGACGGGTATACACTTCACTTCCCTGCCCGAACAGGACAGCCTCGATGCGGCCAGGAGAACTACAAAGTCCTCTTGTGGCAAAAGAAGTAGCAGGCACTCTCCGAGCGCCGTTCGCGGAAAATCGGGATTTCCGGCAGTTCTGCGGACGGCACGGCGGAGCGTGCCTGCTACTTTGCGGACGGCACGGCGGAGCGTGCCTGCTACTTTGCAGTTCCCCTGTCGATGCGGCATTGGCCGAAGTCGGTCGTGGTGGTTGGTTCAAAGCTAACCAGCGGGCAAGTCGCCCGTTGAGCGGAGGGGCCTGTTGCAGAATCGTAAGGTAAGCTACCATAAGGGCTTCTGGTGCGCGCCGATGGGCCGGTCTGCCGGTGCGCGATGTCTTCGAACAGGTGAAGATGGTGCGCCCGCGGGGCGCCGCACGGCATTTGCGATGATCCATGCTCGCGGACTGACGAAGCATTACGACGACCTTCGACGCGGCAAGTTCGTCGCGGTCGATGCGATCGACTTCGATACGCAGCCCGGGCAGATCTACGGGCTTTTGGGCCCTAACGGGGCCGGCAAGACCACCACGCTGCGAATCCTCAGCACCGTGCTCAGGCCCACGGCCGGCACGGCCACGGTGAACGGCTACGACGTGGTCGCCCAGCCCTCCATGGTTCGTCGCCAGATCGGATTCATGTCGGCCAACACGGCCGTCTACGATCGCATGACCGCCTGGGAGATGGTCGAGTACTTCGGACGCCTTCACGGGATTGCGTCCGAAGAGTTGACGGATCGCATGGAGCGGCTTTTCGATCGGCTCAAGATGAACGACATTCGCGATCTGCTGGGGGCGAAGATGTCGACCGGCATGAAGCAGAAGGTCTCGATCGCCCGGGCGATCGTTCACGATCCGCCGGTGATGATCTTCGACGAGGCGACGGCCGGACTCGACGTGCTGGTGGCCCGGGCGCTGCTGGATGCGGTTGCCGAACTGCGCGACCACGGCAAGTGCGTGGTATTCTCAACCCATATCATGCGCGAGGCCGAGCGGCTGTGCGATCGAATCGCCATCATGCATCGCGGACGAATCCTCGCCGAGGGCACCCTCGACCAGTTGCGCGACTGGTGGAAACAGGACGATCTGGAGGAACTGTTCTACCAATTGATCTCTCGTAGCGAAGAGGAGTACTTGCAGCGTTTGCGCGATTCCGGCAATGGTGGTTTGGCTGCGGAGGGTGCCGGATGAACTGGTCGAACGTGAAGCTGATTCTGACGCGTGAACTTCGCGATCAGGCCCGCGACCGGCGGACGATCTTCATGATTGCCGTGTTGCCCATTCTGCTCTATCCGCTGCTGGGCATGAGCATGTTCCAGGTGGCCCAGTTCATGGAGGAGAAGGCGAGCCGCGTGCTGGTGGTGGGCGTGAGCGGCCTGCTTGGCCGCGAAGACCTGCCACCGCTGCTCGAGGCCGGTGATTCGACTCGCTTCGACAAGGACCTGTTTCATGACGCCGCTCAGCATCGCCTCCTCGAAGTGACCCTGTACCCCGAGGAGCCCACGCGACGGGCCGAGCCGAAGGAAGACGTGTCGAAGACAGTCCGAGCCCTGGTCCGGGACGGGAAGTACGACGGAGCGATCGTTCTGCCGCCGGAGTTGCCGGACCAATTGGCGGAGTTTCGCCGGGCGATCGAGCAGGACGAAACAACTTCAACGCTGCAAGTGCAGCCCGAGATCGTCTATTCAACGGCCAATGAGAAGTCGCAGATCGCGTTTGCGCGGCTGTATCCGGTGATGAAACGCTGGGTGGAAGCGATCGGCGAGACCAATCTCAAGGCCGCCGGCATTCCGCCCGACGCAGCACGTCCGGTCGACGTCGGTTCTGCCGACGTGGCGGGTGAAACCAAGTTCAAGGGGGCGGCCATCTGGTCGAAAGTCCTGCCGATCGTGTTGCTTCTCTGGGCGATGACCGGCGCTTTCTATCCGGCCATCGATCTCTGTGCGGGCGAGAAGGAACGCGGGACGCTCGAAACGCTGCTATCCAGTCCTGCCGAACGGAGCGAAATCGTGCTCGGCAAGCTGCTCACGGTCATGGTCTTCAGCATGGCGACGGCCGCATTGAACCTCGTCAGCATGGGCTTGACCGGCTGGCTGATCCTGTCGCGGATGCCCCATTTGGGATCGCCGCCGGCCGAATCGATGGTCTGGTTGACGCTTGCGCTGGTTCCGGTGGCGGCGCTCTACAGCGCGTTGTGCCTTGCCCTGGCGGCCTTCGCCAAAAGCACGAAAGAGGGGCAGTACTACCTGATGCCCCTGCTTCTGATCACGATGCCTCTGGTGCTCGCCCCGATGACGCCGGGAGCGGAACTCGATCTGGGCAACGCCCTGGTTCCAGTCACGGGAATCGTGCTCCTGCTCAGGAACCTGCTGGAAGGCGCGTATTGGGAATCGCTCCGCTACCTGCCGGTGGTCGGCCTGGTCACCCTCGCCTGCTGCGTGGCCTCGATCCGCTGGGCGATCGAACAGTTCAATTCCGAGGCCGTGCTGTTTCGCGAGAGCGAACGGCTGGATCTCGGGCTCTGGCTCAAGCACGTATTTCGCGACCGGCAGCCGACTCCGACGATTTCGGCGGCCGTCGTCTGCGGCGTGTCGATCCTTGTGGTCAAGTTCTTCATCGAGATGGCGGCTACCGCGCCCGGAAATTTCCGCGCTTTTGCCGTCCAGGCCGTGATGCTGCAGGTGGCGGTGATCCTCACGCCTGCGTTGATTCTGACCTTCAGCCTGACGACCAGTCCCGCCCAGACCCTGCGTTTGCGCCTGCCGCGATTTGCCGCAGTGCCCGCGGCGATCCTCCTTGCCCTGTTACTGCATCCGGTCATCGGCGCGATTCGCGCGATCGTCATGGAACTCTATCCCATCCGCGAGGATCTGCTGGGGCAACTGGAAGGACTTCAGGCGATGTTTGTTGAGCCACCCGTCTGGCAAGCCCTCCTCGTCATCGCGCTGGCGCCCGCGGTTTGCGAAGAGCTGGCCTTCCGTGGGTTTGTCCTCTCCGGGTTCCGCCACTTGGGCCGAAAATGGCGTGCCATCTTGCTGAGCGCCGTCTTTTTTGGTCTGGCCCATGGGTTGCTCCAGCAGTCCCTGATCGCCTTCCTCGTCGGAACCGTGATCGGATACATCGCCGTGCAGACGGGCAGCATCTGGCCCGGAATAGCCTTCCATTTGGTGAACAATTCCATCGGCGTCTTGGTGGCGCGAGTGACCCCGGAATTGCAGCAGGAGTATCCGATCCTGCTGACCCTGTTCGGGGCCCCCGGCGAGAACGGCGCTCTCTACAGTTGGCCTGTCGTCCTGGTGAGCGGACTGTTGGCGCTGGGACTTCTTGCGTGGTTCTCCTTGCTCCCGGTGGCTAAGTCCGAGGAAGAACTTCAGCGCGAGCTGATTGCCCGAATCCGAGACACGGGGCCGGAAGTCGAGTTCTAGGCCCTGCCGGTTTCCGGTGCCCGAATCCGCCGTTTTTGGGGTGGCCGGAATCAGGTTCCCCGTTCTGGACGGCAACGTATCCTTTATGTGGTGACAGAATCGGCGGGATACTCCTTCATGAAGCTGCAGAACAAGACGCTCCTGATCACGACCGCGGCAGTCGTTCTCATGTTCGGAACGCTGTTTGCGATGTCGTCGCGTCTTGTGTGGAACGGTTTTGCCGCACTCGAGCGCCAGGATATCCGGGAAAGGATGGCGAGGACACGGCGCAGCCTGCAGAGGGAATTGGACTATCTCGCGAGAACAGCGGCCGACTGGTCCTCTTGGGACGCGACCTATGAATTCATTGCGTCGCCGACAGACGAGTTCTTGCGCGAGAATACCAATCGCGAGACCCTGCTCTCGTTGAGAATCAACGTGATCGTTTTTCTCGACGCAGACGGACAACTGGTCCATGCGGACTGCATTAATCTCGATAGCGAGGAAATGGAAGAACTCCCCGCCGATTTGAGGGACCGGTCGTGGTCGACGGACCCACTGACGCATTTTCGGAACCTCACGGACTGCCACCACGGCGTGATCATGCTATCGGACGGCCCGATGCTGATTGCGGCCCGATCGATCCTGACGAGCAGCCAGCAAGGTCCTTCCCATGGAACCCTGCTCATGGGACGCTGGCTGAACGATTCGTACGTGAAACGTCTCGCGGAGTTGGCAACCGCGCCGGTCAGGCTCGACAGCCTGGAATCTGTGAAACGACGACACCCCTCGCGACTCGATTCCTCCGAACGAAAGGCGTATATCGATCTTGTCAGTACGGAGAAGGCCGAAGGCGCGTTCCTGGTGGACGACGTGTACGGGAATCCTGCCATTCTCTGCGTGGTCGAGGTGCCTCGCAGAATAACTCTGCAAGGGAGAGCCAGTCTCACCTATCTGGCGATCGGTCTCGCGGCGTGCGGGATTGTGTTCGCTGTGCTGGCGTGGCGACTCCAGGCGGGGCTCGTCTTGAACCGGCTGCTCCTCCTCGTCGGCGACGTCCAGCAAGCGGGTTTGACCAAGGAAAGAACGCCGATCAAGGTGGCGGGAAACGACGAACTGGCGCTCCTGGGTAAGGCAATCGACGGCATGGTGGATCGCCTCAATCAGAATCACGCCCAGTTGGAGCGAGCCCGGCAGGAAGCCGAGCAGGCCAGTCGCCAGAAGACCGAGTTTCTCGCCAACATGAGCCACGAAATCCGCACGCCCATGACCGCCATCCTGGGCTACACGGAACTGCTCGAAGAGTCGGTCGCCGGCGAATTCGAGCGCGATGCATGCCGGATCGTAAGACGGAACGGCGAACATCTGCTGCATATCATCAACGACATCCTCGACATGTCGAAGATCGAAGCCAACAAGATGCAGGTTGAGATGCGGAGTTGTTCGCCGCGAAAAATCGTATCTGAAGTCGCCTTGCTCATGCAAGTGCGCGTAGCCGGCAGCAAGGTATCTCTGGAAACGACTTTCGAAGAGCCGCTCCCCGAACGCATCTGCACCGATCCCAGGCGACTGCGGCAGATTCTCATCAATCTGGTGGGCAACGCCGTGAAATTCACCCCGGAAGGCTGGGTGCGGATCGCGGTGAGATACGCCGATCCGCATTCGCCGGCGGGGGCAATCGTGTTCGAAGTCGCCGATTCGGGCGTCGGCATGACGAGCGAACAGGTCTTTGCGCTGTTCGAGCCGTTCCGGCAAGCGGATGCGTCGACCACACGCAAACATGGAGGGACGGGGTTGGGATTGGCGATCAGCCGAAGTCTGGCCCATACACTTGGTGGGGAGATCTCTGTGAGAAGTGTGCCCAAGGAGGGGAGCATCTTCCAGCTTGCCTTGCCGATTGGAAGCCTGCCGGAACGTGCCGACGACGGTGGCAAGACCGGGGTGGCGCCGTGCGAATCGAAGGCGTCCACAAACGACCGATCCCTGGATGTTTCGTCCCCGCTCCGAATCCTGCTCGTCGAGGACGGGATCGACAATCAACGACTCATTGGGCTGCTGCTACGGAAACTCGGCGCCGAAGTGACGATTGCCGCCAACGGACGAGAAGCGTGCGACCTTCTCTTGCCCCCGGGCGGCAACTGGCAGCCCTATCGACTCGTGCTCATGGACATGCAGATGCCGATCATGGACGGATACGAGGCGACCCGGCGACTGCGACTGGCCGGATGCGACCTGCCCGTCATAGCACTCACGGCCGACGCGATGGTTGGGGCGGAGGCGAAATGCCGCGAGGCCGGGTGCGACGGCTACTTGACAAAACCGATCGACCGGGATCGGCTGGCAAGTGTGGTGGCCGAGTTCGCTTCTGTATGTTGCGGACGCGGCGGTGAACCGGCTGCCCGGACCCAGGATGACATGCAAGCCAAATGCTGAAGCTCAAAGCTCGATGGATCTTCCCGGTCGGCAGCACCCCGATTCAGGACGGCGTAGTCTGCGTCGACGACGATCGAATCGTCGAGATCCGGCGGGGTAGGGCAGGGCAGGGCGTGCGCGATCTCGGCAACGTGGCCATTCTGCCCGGCTGGGTCAACGCCCACACCCATCTCGAGCTGAGTGGAATCAATGCGCCCCTCGGCTATCCGGGGATTCCGCTGGTGGAATGGATCCGATTGGTTGTCGACCGGCGCCGCGCGGAGAGCCACGACGCGGCATGGGCTGTCCGGCGCGGGCTCGACGAATGCGAGATCGCGGGCGCTGCGGCCGTTGGCGACATCGTCCAACCATCGCCCGACCTGCACGAAACTCCGATCGCGGTGACCGGCTTCCTTGAACTCATCGGTCCGACCGAAGCCCGCACGGCCGAGGCACTGCAGACGGCCGCAGCGTATGCCGGGGCAGGGCAGGGGAGGGGAGGCAGGCGATTTGGTCTGAGCCCCCACGCGCCGTACAGTGTGCGACCAGGGTTGGTGGAAGGGGCCTGCCGGCTTTCCCGTGAATATCACGTCCCTGTGGCCTTCCATCTGGCAGAATCCCGGGAAGAGATACAGCTTCTTCGCGATAGCTCCGGGCCGTTCCGTAGGTTGTTGGAGAGGCTCGACGCCTGGGATCCAGCCTCGCAACCTGCCTGCCGCCGGCCGCTCGACTTCCTCAGAATGCTGGCCGAGGCGGACCGGGCCCTGGTCATCCACGGCAACTACCTCGACGAAGAGGAGATCGCGTTTCTGGCGGAGCGCCGCGAGCGAATGAGCGTCGTCTACTGTCCGCGGACCCATGCCTGGTTCCAGCACGATCCCTACCACCTGGAACCGATGCTGGCGGCAGGGGTCAACGTTGCCTTGGGAACCGATTCCCGAGCCTCCTCGCCGGACCTGAACCTCCTGGAAGAAATGCGGCATGTGGCGAGATGCCACCCGAATGTGCCCCCGGAGAAGATCATTGAGATGGGGACTCTGTCAGGAGCGAAGGCGCTGGGTATCGAGCAGGAGTTCGGCACCCTCGAGCCGGGCAAATCCGCCCGGCTCGCGATCGTCGATCTGCCTGATTGCCGGATCGACGATCCCTACGAGTTGCTCCTGGGAAATCGAAGTGCAGATTGACGGACCATCTGTGTGTCTAACCGGAAGATTCCCTTCGCTTGTCTACCTAGCCTTTCGCTCTCGGTTTGCGGCCGGCCTTTTCGGCCAGACCTGACCTGCCAAACCGTGTCTCCAGTTCCGCCTCGACATCCTCGAACGAGATGTCGCAGGCAGCCAGAAGAACGAGCGTGTGATAGAGCAAATCGGCCGCCTCGTGGATCACGAATCGTGGAGACGAGCAGCCCATATCGGTCGCCGCTTCAATTAACTCTTCGGCCTCCTCGCGGATCTTCGAGGTGACTTGCTGGATTCCTCCGTCCAACAAGTCCACGGTGTATGAACCGGAGGGGCGGTGGGCTTTGCGCGACTCGATCACGCGCATCAGACGTTCGAGAACCGGTTGTGACGTATCCATCACGCAGTCCCTTTCTCCTAGAGCCTGAATCAGTCAAAATGATACGAGTTCCTACACTACGCAGCGTAGGGACTTTGCGAATTGGCGACAAGTAGGGCGACCACGGCGGAGAACTGATGGGAGAATTTCAAGCCACCGATTGCTGGTTTCTGACCGGGCCGACCGCCGGAGGGAAAACGGAGATCGGTATCGCCCTCGCACGCCGGATTGGAGCCGAGATCGTCTCACTCGATTCCATGGCCCTCTATCGGGGCATGGATGTTGGTACGGCCAAGCCGACTGCCGAACAGCGGGCCGCCGTGCCCCACCACCTGATCGATATCCTGGAACCGCACGAGGAGTTCAGCCTCGCCCATTATGTCGATGCTGCCAAAGCTTGCACCGCAGAGATTCGCAATCGCGGGCGGGAGGTCCTCTTCGTCGGCGGCACGCCGCTCTACCTCAAGGCACTCCTGCGAGGCATCTTCGAGGGCCCCTCTGCCGACCCCGTGCTGCGCAACCAACTGCAAGCGAAAGAACGCGAGCAGCCGGGATCACTTCATCGCCGGCTTGCCGAAGTGGATCCGGTGGCTGCCGGGCGACTTCATCCCAATGACATGCGACGACTCGTACGAGCCCTGGAAGTGTTTGAAAAGACGGGTACTCCGATCAGTCAGTGGCAGCAACAGTTCGATCGCGGATTGCCTCCCGACCGTTGCCGTGTTTTCCTCCTCGAGTGGCCCCGCGAATTACTCTACCAGCGAGTGAACCGCCGCGTGGAGATCATGTTTGCCCACGGCCTGGTCGAAGAAGTCGCCCAACTCATGAAGCGCGGGCACCCACTCAGCAAGACGGCGGCCCAGGCCGTCGGCTACAAGGAAGTGATCGAACACCTCCGCGGCGGCCCGGGCCTGAAGGAGACGATCGAGTTGGTCCAGACCCATACCCGGCAGTTCGCCAAACGGCAATGGACCTGGTTCCGCAGCCTCAGCGAGTGCCGGTCCGTGCCCGTTGCCGAACCGGTTGACGTGGAAGCGATTGCCGACGCGATCAGGCAGGCCGGGACGGATGTTCGCCGATAGACGGTGTTGAAGGAACCAATAGGGGGTATGGGTAGCCGGCTCAAGGCCGTTGCGTGCCACCTTCGCGCCGCTCCCTCGGCGATCTAGAATAGGGGGTTTGCTATGCCCCGGTTCTGGAAGGACCGGGCCATGCCATTCCGGACACTATGTCCTAATGCCTTATAAGATAAAGGTTTCTGCATTGCTTCGATCTCATACTTGCGGCGAGCTTCGTGCGGAACATATCGGGGAGGAGGTCACCCTTGGGGGCTGGGTCGACACCCATCGCGACCACAAAGGCGTTCTCTTCATTGACCTGCGGGATCGCTACGGGAAGACCCAGGTCGTTTTTGCACCGGAGAGCGGCCAGGAGACGGTCAGTGTCGGTCGTGCCCTGCGGAGCGAGGACGTGATCTCGGTCACGGGCAAGGTTGCACCGCGGCCTGAGGATACCGAGAACCCGGATCTGGCCACCGGGCAGATCGAGGTCCGGGTTCGCGAGGTGAAGGTGCTCAACCGCAGCAAGGTGCCGCCGATGAAGCCGAGCGCCAAGGAGCAGCCGAGCGAGGATCTGCGGCTCCGCTATCGTTATCTCGACCTGCGGCGGCCCGAAATGCAGAAGACGCTCATTCTGCGGCACCGCATCATGAAGCTGATGCGGGACTACTTCGACGAACTGGGATTCATCGACATCGAAACGCCCATTCTGGGCCGCAGCACGCCCGAGGGAGCTCGCGACTACCTGGTGCCGAGCCGCGTCCAGCCGGGGACGTTCTACGCCCTGCCCCAGTCGCCTCAGCTCTACAAGCAGATCCTGATGATCGCCGGCTACGATCGCTATGTGCAGATCGCCCGCTGTTTCCGCGACGAAGACTTACGGGCGGATCGCCAGCCCGAATTCACCCAGCTCGACCTGGAAATGGCCTTTGTCCAGGCCGACGACATCATGGCCGTGATCGACGGATTGGTCGCCCGCATGGCGAAGCAGTTGCTGGGGATCGAATTGGCGCTGCCGCTTCCGCGAATGACCTACGACGAGGCCATGGAACGCTTTGGGCACGACGCGCCCGACCTGCGATTCGGGATGGAGTTGGTCGACGTGAGCGACCTGGCGAAGGAAGCTGAATTCCGGGTCTTTCGCGATACGGCCGAACAGGGCGGCCGGGTCCGAGGCATCAATGCCAAGGGAGCGGCGGAGAGGTATTCCCGCAAGGGAATCGACGAACTGACGAACTACGTGACGGGAGATTTCGGGGCCAAGGGACTGGCCTGGTTCAAGGTCGGCGACGGCCGGCGGCTCGCGTCGCCCATCGCCAAGAACTTCTCCGATGAACTGCTGGCCCGGATTGCCGAGCGGATGGACGCCGAGTCCGGCGACCTCCTGCTTCTGGTGGCCGACAAATGGGAGATTACCTGCAAGGCATTGAACGGCCTGCGCCGGCGACTGGGAGCGGAACTGGGACTCTACCAGCCCGGCCAAATGCATTTTTCGTGGGTCGTCGAGTTCCCCATGTTCGAATACGACGAAGAGGAGGGTGGTTGGGCGGCCATGCACCATCCCTTCACCTCGCCGCGCCCGCAGGACCTGGAACTGCTGCCCGATCAGCCCGCGAAGTGTCGTGCCCAGGCCTACGACCTGGTGATCAACGGATTCGAAGCGGGCGGCGGCACGATTCGTATCCACGACCAGAAGCTGCAAAGCCAGGTGTTCCAACTCCTGGGGATCGACACGGAGACGGCTGCCGAGCGTTTCGGGTTCCTGCTCGACGCCCTGCAATTCGGGGCGCCGCCTCACGGCGGCATCGCCCTGGGGCTGGACCGGCTTGTCATGTTGTTCGGCGGATTGGACAATATCCGCGATTGCATCGCGTTTCCCAAGACCCAGCGGGCCACCGACCTGATGACCGGCGCCCCGGGCGAAGTCGACAAGAAACAACTGCGCGAATTGGGAGTGAAGATCAGCAAAGAGTAGCCGCAAGGGACGGAAACAGACCTTGGATAGGAGAACCGACAATCATGGGCAAGTGGTTGATGCGTATGGGAGCGATGGTTCTGGCCGCCGTGGTTCTGACTGTCACGGGATGTCCGCCGAAGAGCGAGGAGAAACCTCCCGCCGGTGCGATTCCCGACAGTCTCCAGCCGCCCAGTCCCGCAAGACCCAGTCCGGAGCCGGTTGAGAAGGAGCCGACTCCGATCGACGTGTCGGAGACTTTGGAGAAGTTGGAGCCGAAAACGGAATCGATTCCGGAAACAAAACTGACGAAGGCCCAACGGGACACATGTCTGGTCTGGGTCGGCGATGCGCTGCCGGCAGGTGAGGTTGCGAAGCTCGACGGTGAGAAGGTGAGCCTTGCCGACCTGCTCGGCAAGAAAGGCAGCGTTGTCATTTTCTGGAGCGCCGGCAGTTCGGAAATCGCCGAGAAGTTGGCCGCTCAGGCTTTGGCCGATCTTCAGGGCGACGCCCAGGCGGCCTTCGGCGACAAGGGGCTGGCAGTGATCGCGATCAACCCCAAAGACCCGGTCGACAAGGTCAAGGAAGTGCTCGGCACGGCCAAGGTCGACTATCCGGTCTTGCTCGACGACGGCGGCAGCCTATTCGCCAAGGTGGCCAGCGAGGGACTGCCCCGTGTGTACGTGCTCGACGAAGCCGGCAAGATCGCCTGGCTTGACATCGAGTTCTCTGAGGTCACACGGGAGACGCTCAAGCGAACCCTGCCTGTCGTGCTGGGTGATTCGAAGGCGGGCAAGGAATAAGGGATTTCGATGACCATGGCGGAAGAATCGTCGGGCACCGTCAACATCGCAGCCCGGTTGGCGGTGATGGCCGAGCGGAGGCCCGACGCGGTGGCGGTCGCCGAACCCCTCGGCTACGACCGCCAAGGCCGGCGCCGCTATCGCCAGATGACCTTTCGCCAACTCAGCGACGACAGCGACCGGATCGCTCGCGGGCTGCGCCGTCTCGGGGTCTTGCCCGGTACGCGTCTTGCCCTTCTGGTCCGCCCCGGAGTCGACTTCGTCTCCCTGGTGTTTGCCCTCTACAAGGCGGGGGCAACCATTATCCTGATCGATCCGGGCATGGGGCGCAAGAACCTCGTCCGCTGCCTGGAAGCCGCCGAGCCCGAAGGATTTGTGGCAATCCCCATCGCCCAGGCTGTGCGGACGGTGCTTCGCCGTCGTTTTCCCAAGGCCCGAATGAACGTGACCGTCGGCCGGCGATGGTTCTGGGGCGGGGCGACGCTGGACCGGTTCCGCAGAATGCCCCACGAAGGCCCCGAATTGGCGCCCACGAAGGCGGACGATGCAGCGGCCGTCATTTTTACCACCGGCAGCACCGGGCCGCCCAAGGGCGTCAAATACACTCACCGCAATTTCGACGCCCAGGTTGAGCAGATCCGCGATTTCTACGGCATCCGGGAGGGCGAGATCGACGTGCCTGGCTTTCCCCTCTTCGGGCTCTTCAACTGCGCCATGGGCGTCACGGCCGTGATTCCCGACATGGACCCGACCCGTCCCGCCCAAGTCGATCCGAAAAAGATCATTGAGGCGGTTACCGACTGGAACGCGACCCAGTCGTTCGGCTCGCCGGCCATCTGGAACCGTGTGGGACGCTACTGTGTGGAGACCGGTGCCAAGCTGCCCACCTTGCGCCGCGTGCTGTCGGCCGGGGCGCCGGTGCCGGCCCACGTGCTGCGGCGGATGAAGGCTTGTATCCATCCCGAAGGCGACATCCACACGCCCTACGGCGCCACGGAGTCGTTGCCCGTTGCTTCGATCGCCGCATCGGAGATCCTCTCGGAAACGGCCGCCAAGACCGACCGAGGGGCGGGCGTCTGCGTGGGACGCAGATTCTCCGAGATCGAGTGGAGGATCGTCTGCATCACCGACGGCCCGATCCCCACGCTTCAAGATGCCCGGGTCCTGCCCGCGGGCGAGATCGGCGAACTGATCGTCTCCGGGCCGGTGGTTACCCGGCGCTATGTCACGCGAACCGAAGCGAACTCGCTGGCCAAAATCGCCGACGGCGACCGGATTTGGCACCGCATGGGCGACGTGGGCTACCTCGACGACCGGGACCGCTTCTGGTTCTGCGGGCGCATGGCCCATCGGGTGCAGACGGCTGCCGGACCCAAGTTCACGGTTCCCTGCGAAGCCATTGTCAACTGCCACGCCGATATCTACCGCAGCGCCCTGGTCGGCGTCGGCGAACCGGACTGCCAACGCCCGGTGATCATCGTCGAACCTCACTCCGAGAAGTTCCCCGGCGACTCTGCCGCGAGAGGACGACTGCTGGCCGAGATTCGAGAGTTGGCTGCCGCCAATCCACTCACGGCCGATATCGACACATTCCTCATTCACCCCTCATTCCCAGTCGATATCCGCCACAACGCCAAGATCTTTCGCGAGAAGCTGGCCGTTTGGGCCGCCGAACAGTTGGCATAGGGCAGGGCAGGGGGCCCCCGGTTCCTGGCCGATTCTGCCGCTTGAAGGTAGACTGGAACTATGTAAGCGGGGTAGCGTTCCGTCCTGAACCCCGAACTCTGAGCCCCGACAACTCCTTCTCATGGCCGAGTGGTACACCAAGATCGCCGAGCAAGTCGTCGGCCCACTGTCGGCCGATCAGTTGCGAGCCCTGGCGGACGGAGGCCGCCTGGCGCCCAACGATCCGATTGCCAGGTCGAAAGCAGGTCCCTGGGTTCCGGCCTCACGAGTGAAAGGACTGTTTGAGACGGCAGCGGTCGACGCCGGGTCAGAGCAGGAGCTTGCTGCGCCCCGGCCGGCTGCAGAAAAGGTCCCGCCGCCGGTCAAAGAGCCGCCGATTCCCCAGCCGCCTGTGGTGATGCCGGGCCAGAAGGTCGCATCGGAGACGGTTTCCATCTCTCCACCCAGCGGGCCTGGCGAGGTTGTTCCACCGATCCAAGACTCGGGGCAGGGGAGTGGTTTCGCAATTCAGACGGAAGAAGTTGCACCCTCACAACGACGTCATAGTCATAAGCGAAAGCGAGAGAAGAAACCGCGAGAACCGCTCACGAAGAAGCAGAAGAATGTGCGGCTGGTGAAATGGCTCGCAGTTGCGGTCGTGGCCGCGATCGCCGTGTTTGCCGCCATCCCGTTCGTTCGTAGACTCGTGCAGCCGGCGCCCGAGCCGGTTGCCACGAGCAATCCGGTTGTCGCCGATGTCGACGTCGCTGCGGCCGATGACGGCCTCGAGGAGGCTTTCAACACTTCCTCGCAACCTGCTCGCCCTCGATCCAGGCCTTCGGCGCCCCAAGGCAGGGGCAATTCGACCGCGGGACGCCAAGTCGAGCCGATGGAGGAGACACCGGAGGGGGCCATATCGGGCGATACTGTCGACGTCAAGAAAGCAGGGTATTTCCTTGACCGGCCTCTGATGAGCAGTGCCGATGGACGCACGGCCCGTCCCGCGAATCTTTTCCTTCTCGTGAAGTTGGAACTGACGGCAAAGAACCCCGACGCCACGCCGCGATTTCGTGGATGGATCAACTACGCCAAGGAGATCTCGCTGACGGACAACAACGGCGTCGAGTACAAGGTGCGCACCCCTCAGAACTTCGGTGGCATGTACGTCGACGGGCAGTGCCATGAGATGGTCTTCCTGTCGGCGGAAAAGCCGACGACCGATGTGATCGTCTTCGCCTGGCCTGAGGACGAAGGGCCCGTCCTCCCTTCAAACAGCGACGCATCCCTGTATCTGAGATTGCCCAAAGCCGCCTTCGGTGAGCAGGACGAGTTGAAGATCGCGATCCCGCTCTCCGAGATCGAGGTGACCGAAGAGGCCTTGAAGAGATCCCTCGAAAAGCCTACGGCCGAGAAGGCTGCAACGTCCGATAATGTGGAAACGGACGACGGCGGACCGATTCGGATTCCCGGTTTGACGGACAAGCCATGAAAGCTCTGGTGACAGGCGCGGGCGGATTTCTCGGGCTCTACATCGTGGAGCGACTCGTCGCCCGCGGCAATGCGGTCCGGGCGTTCTGCCGCGGAAGCTACCCGGAATTGGACCGGCTGGGTGTCGAAACGATCCGTGGCGATATCCGCAACCGCAACGAGACGATTGCGGCCTGCCAGGGCGTCGACACCGTCTTCCACGTGGCGGCCCTCGCCGGGATCAGCATGCGGTGGAGCGACTTCTACGAGATCAACGTACTCGGTACGCGGCACGTCGTCGAGGGCTGCCGCACGCACGGCGTGGGCCGGCTCGTCTACACGAGCAGTCCGAGCGTGACGTTCGATGGTAGCGATCAGGAGGGCGTTGACGAATCAGCACCCTATCCCGAGCGGTTCCTAGCCCACTATCCGCACACCAAGGCGATTGCCGAGCGGGAAGTGTTGGAGGCAAACGGCTCGGACGGTTTCCTGACCTGTGCCCTTCGCCCCCATTTGATCTGGGGCCCTCGCGACCGGCACCTGATCCCCCGCCTTCTGGCCCGGGCACGTTCCGGGCGCCTTCGCCGCGTGGGCGATGGCAAGAACCTCGTTGATATGATCTACGTGGAGAACGCGGCCGAGGCCCACCTTCAGGCGGCTGACGCGCTGACGGACGGATCACCCGTCGGCGGCAGGGCTTACTTTCTCAGCCAGGGCGAACCGGTCAACTGCTGGGACTGGATCAACGACATCCTGGCTCTGGCCGGCATTCCCCCGGTCAACAAGTCAATCTCAGCCTCCGCGGCCCACAGGGTCGGCGCCGTTCTCGAAGGCATCTACCGAGTCCTGGGCCTCAGAGGCGAGCCGCCGATGACGCGATTCCTGGCGGCCCAGTTGTCGACCCATCATTACTTCGATGTCACGAGAGCTCGGGAGGATTTTGGGTATAACCCGCGAGTTTCAACGGTCGAGGGGATGCGGCGATTGGGGGAGGAATTGGCTCGATGAGATCCGGTATCAAGCTGCTGGTAGACGTGGTGGGCGATGGTGAGACTGTCATCAAGGAAGACGTGGTGGAGATCGAGTATGATCTCTACCTGAACCGAGGTGAACTTATCCAGTCAGAGGTCCGATGCAGGATTGGTCTCGGTGATCGAGAGAGCATCGCAGGCCTCCGCTACGGCATCGAGGGGATGCGCGTGGGCGGGCGGAGGAAGTTCCGTGCCGGTCCGCATTTGTGCTATCGCGACGAAGGTGTGGCAGGGAAGATCCCGGCTGATGCGGCGCTGGTGTTTGATGTCAGACTGCTGACGAAAGTATCGGACTGAATTCTCGCATGCCGACTACGACAGACTTCTCGAGCGTCTGTGAAGTCGTGGCCGAGCTAGCCGGGCGCGTTGTCGTGCGGCTTCATGCCTCGCTTGCGATATCCCAGTATTGCGACCGCATTCACGAGTTGCTCCTTGTTGTTTGAGAATGGGATCTTCGTTCGCCATTCCCTCTTCGGCAATGTCCCTCTACGGGGTGGTTTGTTTCCGTCGCCACTGCTTGCCAATCCCGGGCCCAACCGCTAACCTGAAGAGTTCCTAACCTTTTGCGACGCCTACGCCTAGGAATCGGCGCCATGCCCCGAGCCTGGGGGTGCGCAGTCTCTGCCGGACCCGTGGGGGTCGATTTTCACGGATAACTGTGCGTTGTGATGATTGCTCCATTGCCCGACGAACAACGGATTGTGATGACAGGGATCGGGCTGACTGCGCCCAACGGCAACAGCCTGGCCGAGTATCGCGAAGCGCTGCTCTCCCACAGGAGCGGTGTGCAGGACTACGAAATCCGCTATTTCGGCAAGACTTTGGCCGGGATCTGCAACTACGACGAGCTGCGTTACCAGAAACGCAAGGAGCTCCGCCGTGGCACCCGGGCCGGAAGCGTCGGCATTTACTGCGCCCGGGAAGCCGTGCTCGATTCGGGGATCGACTGGGAGAATACAGACAAATCTCGGGTGGGCGTCTACGTGGGCGTGACCGAGCACGGGAACGTGGAGACCGAGAACGAGATCTACCAGATCAAGGGCTACGACTACGACACCAAGTTCTGGACGCACCACCACAACCCGCGAACCGTGGCCAACAACCCGGCCGGCGAGATCACGCTCAACATGGGCATCACGGGGCCCCATTACACGCTGGGAGCCGCCTGTGCGGCCGGTAATGCGGGGGTGATCCAGGGCGTCCAGATGTTGCGGCTCGGCGAATGCGACCTGGCGATCGTCGGCGGAGTGTCGGAGAGCATCCACACGTTCGGCATTTTCGCCGGGTTCAGCAGCCAGGGGGCCTTGGCACGGCACGACGATCCCACCAAGGCGAGCCGGCCTTTCGACGCCAACCGCAACGGGATTGTCGTCGCGGAAGGCGGATGCCTGTATACCCTGGAACGATTCAGCGACGCCAAAGCCCGGGGCGCAAAGATCTACGGCGAGATCATTGGCTATGCCATGAACAGCGACGCCTACGACTTCGTGTTGCCTCACCCGCAGCGGCAGGCCGAGTGCATGCAGTTGGCCATGAAGCGTGCCGGGATCGCGCCCGAGCAGGTCGATCTCGTCAGTTCGCACGCCACCGGGACCATGTCGGGCGACGTGCAGGAATGCGAAGCGATCCGGCTGGCCTTCGCCGGTGCGGAGAAGGTGGCGGTCAACAACACCAAGAGTTTCATCGGACACGCCATGGGGGCGGCCGGGGCGCTCGAACTGGCCGGAAACCTGCCCTCCTTCAACGACGGCGTGATTCATCCTACGATCAACCTGGACGATCTGGACCCCGAGTGCGCCCTGAACGGCCTGGTGATCAACGAGCCTCGCGAGGCGGGCAAAGTGGAGATTATTCTGAACAGCTCCTTCGGAATGCTCGGAATCAACTCCGTGGTGATCGTACAAAGAGTCTAACGAATTGGAAATTCAGACCATGATGCGTGGTTGTTGTTAGGGTTCGGGGTTCAGGATCGGACCGTCCGGGTGACGTTCGGCCACTGAACCCTGGACCCCGAGCCCTGACAACTTCCCCGGACGGAGACGTTGAATGACTGGCGCCGAGATCAGAGAGGCTGTTGTCGAGATTCTTTCGGATATCGCTCCCGATGAAGACTGTTCGAACCTGAAAGAGGACGTGGCATTTCGCGATCAGCTCGAACTGGACAGCATGGATTTCCTCGACATCGTGATGGAACTGCGCAAGCGCTATCGCGTTCAGATCCCCGAGGAGGATTATCCGCAACTGGCCAGTATGGCCAGCACGGTGGCCTACCTCGAACCGCGGATGAAGGACATCGAAGAATAGGCGGCAGGGTTGCCGGGCCGATTGTGCGGGTTGTTTGAGAACACGGGTACGGCCATGTACGACGCGATCATCATCGGCGCCGGCATGTCGGGATTGGCGGCCGGAATCCGACTGGCCCATTTCGATCAGAAGGTGTGCATCCTCGAGAGGCACACCACGATCGGCGGGCTCAATTCCTTCTACCGGATCAACGGCCGCAATTACGACGTCGGCCTCCACGCCGTGACCAACTATCTTTCCAGCCGGGCTCCCAAGCGGGGACCCATGACCCGGTTGCTGCGCCAACTGCGGATCAAGTGGGAAGACCTGAGCCTCACTCCCCAGGTCGGGTCGACGATCGCTTTCCCCGGCGTGCGGCTCGATTTCACCAACGAATTCGAACGGTTCGAGAGCGAGGTGGCCGACAAGTTCCCCGGCCAGGTCGACAACCTGCGGCGGCTCGTCGACCAGTTGATCGACTACGACGATCTGGGCCAGGTGGGTAACGAGACCTCCGCCCGCGAAGTCGTGGGCCGCTACATCGACGATCCGCTGTTGGTCGAGATGATCTTCTGCCCCCTGCTCTACTACGGCGGCGCCCGGGAATGCGACATGGAATGGGGGCAGTTCTCGATCATGTTTCGCTCGATCTTCCTGGAAGGTTTTTCCCGGCCTTTCAAGGGTGTGCGACTGATCCTGAAGAACCTCGTCCGCAAGTTCAAGTCGCTGGGCGGCGAACTGCGGCTTCGAGCCGGTGTCAGTCGCGTCGTCGCCCGCGGAGGACATGTCGAGCGGCTTGTCCTCGACGATGGTTCCGAAGTGGAAGGGCGTCGTATTTTGTCCTCGGCCGGCTGGCGAGAGACGATGCGGCTCTGTGAGGAGCCGACTCCGGAAAGCACGCCCAGCGGCCAACTCTCTTTTATTGAGTCGATCTCCGTCCTCGATACGTTTCCTCGCAATCTCGGCCACGACCGCACGATCGTTTTCTTCAACGACTCCCGGGAGTTCCACTACGAGAAACCGGAAGGGCTGGTCGATCTGCGCAGCGGCGTGATCTGTTCGCCCAACAACTTTGCCTATGAGGAGCCCCTGGGCGACGGCGTTGTGCGGATCACGGCCCTGGCCAACTACGACCGCTGGGCCGAACTGGACGAGGACGCCTACCGCCTGGAGAAACTGCGGTGGTACGATCGATCCGTCGACTCGGCGGTCCGTTTCATGCCGGATTTTCGCCGGCACGTTGTCGATACCGACATGTTCACGCCCACAACGATCCGCCGCTTCACCGGTCACGACAACGGCGCCGTCTACGGAGCCCCCAGCAAACGCTACGACGGCCGCACCCATCTCGACAACCTCTACGTCTGCGGAACCGACCAGGGGATGGTGGGCATCATCGGCTCAATCATCAGCGGCATCACCGTGGCCAACGCCTACTGCCTGCGGGAGTGAGAAGAGGGGTCAGGCCTCTTTGTTTCCGGCAGACTTGTGTTTTCCGCTCGCCCGAATCGTAGAGTTTGGCCACATCCCCGTCGCCCCCCTGATCGGCCGCGGCCGTCAGGTTGCGGTAGCCCCGGGCGGTGATGCAATACTCGTCGCCCCGTTCCACACCCTCGGCCGAGCGCGGAGCGTTCATCATCTCCACCTTGTGCGTCTTGGCGACGAGCACGTCGCTCCCGGCTCGAGTCGAGGGACTTTATGAACGCGTTTGGGGGTTGCGGTTGGGTGGATGTTGGGCGATGGGCGAGGGTGCAAGTGGTTTCGCGGGCGTGCTTTGTGACGGTAGGGTCGAACGCAAGTGTAATTACGTCTACTGGGGGGGCGTTCAGAAAGTCGGCAGGGGTCGGCATCTCCTCCGCCAGGGGTGTTTTTCGGGTTGGGATTGGCAGTGGCGCCGGCGGTCCGATGGGGCCGACAGTGGGCGTTCTTTTTTCGTCGGTCATGATCGGGGCTCCGGGTTTGGCGGAAAGGGGGGCAGAAGAAGCGGCGCGTCGAAGGCGGGTAGCCTCGGTGCTTGTTTTGCAGACGATAAGCGAATTGCCAAGGAGCGAACGCTACCGCGGAGTTGCGGCCATGTGTACACCAGTATATATATCTGGCGGCGAAAGTCAATACAAGAATTGAACACCTGGGCGGATTTCTTTGAGTCGATGCCAGAACCATTGGTTGTGGGGTCGACGGCCGGGGGACACAAGGCGTTTTACGCCGGATGGGGTTTTGCGCCGCCTTTGAGTATGTTGCAGAACGGTTCGGCCGCGGGGCGTGGTCGGAAGTGCCGTTAATACCGGTGTTTACACCAATGCCGGCGGCCGCAAGTTTCGGTTGTCCAGCGGGGGGTGTGTTGCATAACTCGGTTGCGAGCCCCCTGTTGGACGGTGAATGGGGCCGGATGAAACGCGTTTGGATTACGGATTTGAGGAGGAGACGTGGGGGGGCGGGGTTTCTTGGGCAAGGGGATTGGCGATGGCGGCGGGTTGTTGAGGGGACTCGTCGTGCGGCACTGCTTACTTGTTAGCAGTGTGAGCGCTTTGCCCTGGTTAAGGCACTGTCAACAAGTAGACAGTGGCACACTACGCCGTTAACCATACCGAACAGCGGGAAGAAGTGATATTGCAAAAAATGCCTTGATACGGCAAGGATTCTTGTTTTTCAGGATAGATCCTGGACTGCATTCATCGTGCAGTTCCCGCCCCCCCA
>Ga0209723_1003125_pt1 | contig 20470 bp, 17 predicted proteins | sample BiotimSIPDNA_2_FD_185750 | JGI IMG/M metagenome (GOLD analysis project Ga0209723, IMG submission 185750) | Anaerobic biogas reactor microbial communites from Washington, USA - Biogas_R2 time_0 SIP DNA (SPAdes) (version 2) | ecosystem: Engineered > Bioreactor > Anaerobic > Unclassified | place... | reverse complement strand
AAAATTGCGGTCAGGTTGGCCCGTCTGCAGCCGGAAAGAATATCGGAAGAAATTTTCTGCAAAGATTCCTAATCTTTGAACTTTTCTTTTGGCTGGAAAAGGGTTAAGAATCGCTTTCTCCTTCTATTTGATTAAAGCAGGCGTGTCAACCTTCAAGCCGGGCGAGAATGTTGGCAACCAGTGAAAGGTTTCCGCGAATCATGAATTTAAAGGCAACCCTGGAACATATCGCGGTCGTTTTGAACCACCCGAAGTATGCCGGAAACATCGGTTCGGCGGCGCGCTGCGCCAAGAACATGGGGATTGAACGATTGATCGTGGTGAGCGACCGGGAGTACCGCCAGGAAGAAATCCGGCAGATGTCCACCCATCTCGCCGCCGATGTTGTCGATTCAATCGTCTACTTCAGGGATCTCGGCGAAGCCCTGTCCGGATTTAATTATATCGTCGGCACGACCGCGCGGCTGGGCCTTGCCCGGGGCCCGGTGGTTTCACCCCGGGAGATGGCGGAACAGGTGATCGAAATTTCCCGGGACAATGAGGTGGCTCTGCTTTTCGGTCCGGAGGACACCGGATTGACCAACGACGATCTGCGTTACTGCCATACCGTGGTTTCCATTCCCACATCGGAGCGGTTCCGCTCTCTCAATCTTTCTCATGCGGTTATGATTCTCTGCTATGAAATCTCAGTTGCGGAAACAGGCATTCCGGTGCGGTTCACCCCGAAAATGGCCTCATCCCGGGAACTGGAGGGGATGTACGGGCACATCGGTGCGCTCCTGCAGGAAATCGGTTTTTTGAATCCCGAAAATCCGGAATACTGGATGATGCATATCCGGCGGCTGTTTTCCCGGATACGGCTCCAGGCCAAGGAAGTAAGGATTATTAGGGGAATCTGCCGGCAACTGTGTTGGTATCTTCACCATAAAACACTTGACATTCCCGACAGGGAACCTTAATAGTCCTTGAAATTCATAAGGGAATATAATCTGGGAGGTTAAAACTCATGCCCGGTTTGGAACTGATTGGTCAGGAAGAACGAAAGGAAGTCATGGATGTCATGGAAACGGGCGTCCTGATGCGTTATGGTTTCGACAACGAAAGGAAGGGCGTTTTCAAGGTCCGGCAGTTTGAAGAGGAATTTTCCCGCTACTGCGGCGCGGGATACGCCCTGGGAGTCACATCCGGTTCCGCCGCGCTCAAGATCGCCCTGACTGCCCTGGATGTCGGCCCCGGCGATGAAGTCCTCGTGCCGGCCTTCACGTTTCTGGCCACCTGGGAAGCGGTCCTCGAGGTGGGGGCGATTCCCGTCATGACGGATATCGATGAAACCCTGAACATGGATCCCGCCGATATGGAGCGCAAGATTTCGCCTTCCACCAAAGCGGTCATCCCCGTGCACATGTGCGGTTCCGCCGCCCGGATCGCCCGGATCGTGGAAGTGGCCCGCAGTCATAACATCCGGGTCCTGGAGGACAATGCCCAGGGATGCGGCGGCTCTTTCCAGGGGAAAAAACTGGGCACCTTCGGCGATATGGGGATCTTCAGCTTCGACTACTACAAAACCATGACAACCGGCGAAGGCGGCATGGTCATCACGAACAGTGAAACCCTCTATCATCGGGCCGACGAGTACCATGATCACGGGCATGACCACAATCCCAAGGTCAGCCGGGCCATGGAAGGGAGGTCAATTCTGGGCTTCAATTTCCGGATGAATGAGCTCCAGGGGGCCTTGGGGCTGGCTCAGGTGCGGAAGCTGGATTTCATGATTTCCGAGCAGAAGAAAAACAAGGCGGCGATCAAGGCCATGCTGTCCTCTTTAAAAGGGATCAAATTCCGGGAGCTTCCCGATCCGGAAGGCGATACGGCCACCTTCCTGGCCTTCAATCTGCCCGATGAAGGTACGGCGGAAAAATTTCAGCAGGCCCTGAGTGCCGGAGGCGTCGATACGGTCTGTTACAAAAAGAACGCCTGGCATTATGCGATGAACTGGGAGCATTTTCTCGCCCAGTCAACGGCAAACTCTAAAAAGTTCCCCTTCACCAACCCCATGAACAACAGAACGGTGCAGTACAATCGCCGGGATATTCCGCAGGCGGATGATCTCCTGGGCCGGACGCTGGTGATGGGAATCAACATCCGGATGCCGGAGGAGCGGCTGGCCACGATTCGGCAGGCGATTGAAAAGGCCGCGGACGTCCTGTAATTTTCAGGAGAAAAGAGAAAAGGGATGGAAAAAATCGTCTGTATTATCCCCTCGCGCTACTCATCCAGCCGCTTTCAGGGGAAGCCCCTGGCCGATCTCTGCGGCAAACCGATGATTCAGCATGTCTACGAACGGGTTCTGAAATCCGAGCTCGTTTCCTATGCGGCAGTGGCCACGGATGATTCCCGGATTTTTGAAGCGGTCCGGAAGTTCGGCGGCAAGGCGATCATGACGGCGGCAAGGCATCGCTCCGGAACCGACCGCATCGCCGAAGCGGTGAACTCGCTGGATCTGAAGGATGACGACATCGTCGTCAACGTCCAGGGAGATCAACCCATTTTTGAACCGGAGCAGATCGCCGAGGTTACCCGGCCGCTCCGGGAAGACCCTTCCCTCCCCATGGCGACCCTCATCTATCGGATTGTCCGCGAGGAAGAGATTACCCACCCCAACGCGGTCAAGGTGGTTTTCGATCGCAATTTCAACGCCCTTTATTTTTCCCGGGCAACGATTCCCTATGTCCGGGATGACCGGCATCCCATCGCTTATTACAAGCATCACGGGATTTATGCCTACCGACGTGCGTTTCTCCGCACCTTTACCGCGCTGGAAGAAGGGACGATGGAGCGCTTGGAATCACTGGAGCAGTTGCGGCCCTGGAATTCGGCTATCGGATTCGGGTCGTGGAAACCCTTCATGATTCCGTGGAAGTGGATACCCCCGAAGAGCTGGCCCGGGTCCGGGACATCCTGCTGGGCCGCGCCCGTTAGACCCTGTTCCAATTCCATATCGAAGCGCACTCTTCGTTGGCTTCGTTATCGGCTCCTCGACGGTCGTCGAGGAGCCGCCTGTCTTGCCTCCTCCATTTGCCTTGTCATCCTTATTAAATATTGAATATGGAATGCAACTTTGCTGGAGATGCAAAACGTTCCGCGCCTTCATGAGTCCGGGAAGAGGGAGATTACTGAAGATCAGGGCAGCAGGAGTTGATTGTCCTGCGACCGGGATTCTCCGATGCTGGTCACCCTGATGGCGGGTTGACCGAGGACCGGGCATTTGGCTTCGCAGATGCCGCAGCCGACGCAGAGTTCCAGATCCACATGGGGCTGTCGGAGGGTCATGGTCCGGCCGGTCCTGTTTTTCACCCGCACGGCCTCAAGCCAGATCGCCTTTTGCGGGGTGGGGCAGACCTCCTGGCAGACGATGCAGGGGGTTGCATGCGCGAAAGGAAGACAGCGCCCCTTGTCGATCATGGCTGTTCCGATCCGGACCGCTGCCTTTTCCTCCAGGGCAAGTTCTCGAATCGCGCCTGTCGGGCAGACCTGCCCGCAGAGGGTGCACCGGTTTTCGCAGTAGCCGATCCTGGGTACGAGAACCGGCGACCAGACCCCGTCCAGTCCCGCTTCCAGCAGTGTGGGCTGGAGGCCGCCCGTGATGCAGACCTTCATGCACTGCCCGCATTTGATGCATCGTTTCAAAAACTCCGTTTCTTCCAGGGAACCTGGGGGACGGATCAACCGGGGTTCAGCGGCACCGGCTTTTTTCAGCGGCGAAACTTTGAACAGGGGGACGGCGACCAGCCCGGCGACAATCGATCCGATAACCCGTCGCTTTCCCAGATCCAGCGCCGCCCCGGATGGTTTCCGGGAAAATCCGAAGCGGACGGCATTCCGGGGGCACAGATCATCACAGTTCATGCAGACCAGGCATTCCGGCTTGCGCCAGTTTTTCCTCGAATCCGGCAAAGCTCCGCCCGGGCAGACCTCGCTGCAGGATCCGCAGCCGTTGCAGGATTCACTGACGGAGCGGTTCAGCAAGGCGTATCGGGAACAGAGCCCGAGCAGGGCCCCCAGCGGACAGAGGTATTTGCACCAGAAGCGTTTTTCCGCAAGATTCAGGGCCAGGATACCGAAGAACAGCAGGCCGACCAGGACAGACTGCTGAAAATGGGGCTGGTGGAAAGAGAGGAAGGTCTTTTTCAGCAGATCATAAATAAACTCGGAAATATCGGTAACGACAGGGAAATTCCAGGCATAGACGGTGTCGAAGACGCTGACGGTCGCATACTGGATCAGGGGGTAAACGGCCAGCGTCAGCGATCGGATCAACAGGGAAAGAGGATCTGTGATCCCGGCAAGCTGAAGGGAAAAGGCCGAGGAAACCAGCAGAAAGATCAGCAGGAGATATTTCCATAAATAGAGATTGCGGGGTTTCTCGGTGACATTCCGTCTCTTCAGGGAACTTACCATGTTGTGCAGGGTTCCCAGCGGGCAGATCCAGCCGCAGAACACCCGGCCCAGCAGAACCGTGGCGATCAGAACGAACAGGGCCAGCAGGATAGGGGTGTCCAGCCTCCGCGTGGACAGGATCGTGGTGAGGGTGAGGAGCGGATCGGCGTCAAGGAAGATTTTGACCGGGTAGCCCAGTTCATTGGCCCCCCGGGATTCCGTCGAGAGGAAAAGCCAGAGAAAAAGAAGCAGAAAGATGGCCTGAGTCAGGCGTCGGATATTTTTAAGCATCGGGCTTTGATGTCGTGCAGGAAAGTCGGGCGCCTGCATGCAGGTGGCGACATGCTTACAGGGTAATTCTCCTGATGTTCATTCCGGCCAGGTCCATGCTTCCCAGTCGGCGCTGGTGGCCGATGCGGACAAAACCCAGTTCCGCCGGTTTCATCCCGAAGAGGGTGGCTCCGAAGGCGTCGACCGCCACGGCGTCCGTTCCGGCGATGACCATGTTGAGCCGCCTCACATCCGCCAGGTTTCCGCCCTGAGGTCCGTTATCCGTCAGAATCCGGACGGCATCGAGGATGGTCAGCGTGGGCTTGATGAACGTCGCCAGGTCTACGAGGCTTTCATCGATGCGCTGATGAATCCGTCCCCGCCAGCCGCCCATCACTCCCATCCAGTTTTTCATGCCCAGAGTTAATTTTGACGTTCCGTGAGTTTTGGCGATGGGGATGTTGATGACCTTGTCCGCCTCGAAGACCTCCGTGTAAAGAGGCCATGATTTCAGCGAAGAGCCGTTGATGCGCATATCCTTGAATTTCCGGCTGTCTGTGAATAAGACGGAAGCGCCCAGGGCGGAAGCCGCGGCGGCGATGCCGCTCTGCCTGTAAGTTCGCCGGGGATCATTGACGGGCCGGTCGAAAACCTTGACCTGTTTGGCGCCCGCTTCAAAGCAGAGACGGACGACGGCGCCGACAACTTCGGGATTGGTATTGGCGGCGTACTCCGGGGTGCGGTCCCAGCCGATATTGGGTTTCACGACCACCACGTCGCCCCGTGAAACGAAGCGTTTCATACCCCCCAGACTGTCGATCGCCGCCCGGGTGATCGCGGCGGGCGGAGTTCCGCGGACAACTGCCAGATCCGGTCGTTCGGCGGCCTTGAGGACGGTGAGGAGCGGATCCATGCCTGCCGGCAGACCGAGGGCCGCCCCGGTAATCAGTGCGGATTTCAGGAAATCTCTGCGGTTCATGGCTTTTCCCTCTTCTCACAAAGGTCTTGCATGTTTACATTATCTTACGGAGGCGTTTAAGCCGGATTTATCCCCGATGCTTTCATCGGTCCGCAACTGGAAGAAATTCTACTACAATCACATTCACTAATCAAACGAACGACGGCATGGCCATAAATTTGGGGAAAATTATCGGTCTAATGGTTCATCATAATGCGAGAATAGTTTGATTCTCCGGTATTTATGCTCTAAAAAGAAACAGGGGATAATGTTGGAAAACTCATTTTGATCAGTGACGGGCAGGGAGAAAATGAACTATACATGAAGGAATCTTTTCCCCAGGCACTGGGGCATCATGACCTTTTATCAACGCTTTGAAAGTCTCGTTGGCATGGTGGTGACGCTGCTGATTACGATTGTTGTCATTGTGACCATCTACAACGGTTGAGAGTTGAGGCGAGATAAAGGACTTCTCGCCAATTACAGATAAAAGCGTCCTGTTATTATGGGATTGCCGGTGGTCTTTCCAGCGGCTGCCATTGAAATTATTACTTTATAAATCAGTCAAACTTCGCATATATGAAAACGCAGTTGAAAAACGGAAAGGAGACTAATCAATGCAAGTGACATCGTTCATGTGCCCGCACTGCAAAAAGGAGCACGGCGTCCGTGACGTAAGTTTATGGATTCCCGAAAGAGACGGTTTTCAAATAGTGACTCAGATGGAAGAGGCTGATTTCTATGATACGGAATCATTGAACGCCCAGCCGGAATTCAAGGCCAAAATGGAAGAGGAATACGGGCGCGCTCCGGATTTTGAGATCGGGCAATATTCCGGCTGGTGCCTTCGCGAAAAGGCGGTAGAATAACTTCAGATTTCCTGCTCCAGGAGCTGGCCGTGCTCTTTCAGCCAGGCCCTGGCCTTATCCATCGTCGGAGATTGCGTGCGGACGATATTCCAGAATCTGGCGGTGTGGTTGGCCTCCATGAGATGAGCGAGTTCGTGGACGATGACGTAGTCGATGACCACCATGGGCGCCTTGATCAGCCGCCAGTTGAAATGAACATAATCTCTTGGAGTGCAGGAGCCCCAGCGGTAGCAGTGGTCGACGATCCTCACCCCGCAGATGTCAACACCGAGTCTGCGGGCATGAACCTTCACTCGGGGAATGATCTTTTCCCCGGCCCTGCCCAGATACCATTCCCGCAAAGCGTCCTCTCTTTTTTCCTTCCGGGCCGCCGGAATCAGGAAGCGCTGAACAAATTCCACCTCATGCAACTCCGTTCCAACCATCTCGATGCGGTATTGCCGTCCCAGATAAAATGCGGATTCGCCGCTGACCAGTTCCTTGCCCGGCGGATGAGGCAGGTCCCTGTATTTCTGAGGGTGTCCGGATTTCTCAAAAATCCATTTTCGTTTTGATTCTACTACCTGCTGGATTTTTTCATCGGATGTTCCTTCCGGTGCATGCACGACGACGCTGCGATCCCGTTCGACGGTGATCGTCAGCTTGCGCCGCCCGGCCGAGCGTTTAATCGTGTAATCCAGCTCCATGGTCTCTATTCCACGTAAAGGAGAGTGTCGTTTTCCTCTTCCACAGCGGCCAGGGCCTTGTTGAGCATGTTGCCGATGTCGTACTTGAGGTCCTTCAGGGCGGGGACCAGCTCGCCGTTTTCATCCACCCAGGCTTCATGCCAGCGGGTGCGCACGGGGACGAAAAAGGTCTCGCCGTAAGAGGTCTTGTCTTCAAACAGTTCTTTGACGAGTTCAAGCTGGTCTTTCAGGTGGGCGAAGTCTCTGTTGCGCAGTTGTTCTCGCTTGCGGTCGAATTCATCGGAGAGGCGCTTGAGGAAGAGCATTCCGAAGATGAATTCCTTGAACTCCGAGGCATCCATCTTGCCCCGCAGGATGTCGGCGGCCTTGAAGAGAAAAGATTCGAGCTGGGACAGGGTGATTTTTTCAGTGGTCAAGAGCGATTCCTCTGTGTCTTCTGTAACTTGTAAACCGAACCCTGATTACCTACGCTCTTTTCGCTGAGATTTCAACAGCCATTCCTGCCCTGGCAGTGCGCCATCACTTAGAATTTAATGGACAGCGAGAAGGAGCCGAAGTCGTCGTGGCTGTCCTGGGAGCGGAACTCCCGGGAGCGCAAAACATGAGTGTAGCTCAGACGAATATCGGACCAGTCCAGGACGATGCCAAACTGCAGATCGCCGACGAAGGGCTTCTTGTCCACACTGCGGCTTTCCCGGAACGTGTTGCCGTCGAGAAAAATATTCCGTGCAACCGCCCGTCCTTCGATTCCAGCGAAGAGATACCAGCCGAAATCGTTCTTCGATGAGAAATCTCCCGATCCCGGCAAGCCGGGCTGGATGCGCGGCGGCCCGTAGTCCCGGGGCAGTATTCTTCCGTAGCGTACGGTTAAACCCCCGCTGCCGTAAGTAAACACATTGCCCAGCGCCGCTCCGATGTGGGGCGTGAAATCCAACTGATTCCCGGAAAATGTCGTTGTGACGAGTCCTCTCCAGCTTCGCTGGCAGGTCAAGACGATGCCCGGCTCATTTTCCAGCTGGGTATCCCAGCCTTCCGGTTCATCCGAGTCGATGAACCTGTGGATAAACGTCTGGCTCTGCTCCGCGAAGGAAGCCGGACCGACCATGCCGAGCGTGATGCCGAGCTGATCGAGTTGCCGTCCCGACTCCACGGCCAGTCCGATTGTTGCATACAGCCAGCCGGCATAGGGCCGTTCCTCTGAGGGGGGATCGGTCAGAGTGATGTCGCTCGGCGTGAACATGCTCTGGCCGAGAGCGTAGCCATGATTTACCTCGCCTTGTTCGGGGAACCATGGCACAAGGCCGGCCAGCTTCATGGCCCACTTCGGTGTCGGGACAGCCTTATCCGGCACCCAGATCAACCTCATCCCATTTGTATAGTGCCGATCCTTGCCGGAAAACAGATCGTTTTCCAGGACAAAGCTGAACGTTCCGTTGCGCGCCGGTTCCGCCGCCCAGGACGGGAACGGCCCAGAGGCCGCAATCAGCAGAGCTGTAATCAGCATCATCAAAAGTTTCATGCCATTGTCGCCAGAGTTTTGCGGAAGCGGGTCAGGGACAGGCCGAACAGAGTGGCCCCGATCAGGGCCAGGGAGACAAATTGCGGCCAGACAATCGACAGTCCGGCGCCACGATACAGAATGGCCTGGGCGAGCATGACGAAATGGGTGTTCGGCGCCGCCAGCATGACGAACTGGACGAACGCCGGCATGCTTTCCCGGGGTGTGGTGCCCCCTGAGAGTACCTGAAGGGGGATCAGCAGCAGGATCATCAACAGGCCGAACTGAGGCATGGAGCGGGCCAGCGTGCCGAGGAAAATTCCCAGTGACGTAGTGGCAAACAGGTGCAGCGCCGTCCCGGCCAGAAACAGTCCGATGGAACCTTCGGTGGGGACCTTGAGAAGACCCTGGACGATGAAGAACAGTGAGCAGGTCGTGGCGATGAGCACCACCAGCGCCATGGCCCATACTTTGGAGGTCATGATCTCGAAAGGGGTAACCGGCATCACCAGCAGATGCTCCACGGTGCCATGCTCCCGCTCGCGGATCAGCGCGGCCCCGGTGAGAATGATGGAGAGCATGGTGACATTGTCAATGATCTTCATAACCGCGCCGAACCATGTTTTGTTCAACTCCGGGTTGAAGCGGGCCCGCATGGCCAGATCCACCGTGGGAGCAGGGCTGGAACGGTAACCCTGTAGGAAGCCGGCAACCTCGCTGCTGATGATGGTCTGGATATAGCTGTTTCCGGTGAAGGCCTGGCTCATCCGGGTGGCGTCCACATTGAGCTGAATCGTCGGTGAGCGGCCGGCCAGCACATCACGCTGGAATTCCGGAGGGATGTTGACGGCAAAAGTGTCGAGGCCGGCATCCATTCTGGAATCCATCTCCGCCTGCGATATCATCACGGGAAGCATGAAGTACGGCGGGTAAAAGGCATCGACAATACGCTGAGAAAGCGGTGATCGATCCTCGTCCACGATGGCTATGGGCGCTTTGTGCAGCGTCTCGGGCATGGCCGTGGCGCCGACATAGATTGCAAACGTAAAAGCGTAGATAATCAGAAACAGCATCACTGGATCGCGCAGCAGGCTGCGCAGTTCCTTAATCCCCAGATGGAAAATGTTGGCGGCGCGCATGGTCAGGATTCCTGTTTCTTGAGCAGAATGGTTCCCAGACCGACCAGGAGAGGAACGGCCAGGAGCAGGGGAATAAACGAATTGTTCAGATCAGCGAACCCGAGTCCTTTTGAGAAGGTGCCGCGGGCAATGGTCAGGAAATGGGTCGTCGGATAGATATGGCCGATGAAAGCACCCGCCCCTGACAGCGAAGAAACAGGATCGATCAATCCGGAGAACTGGATCGCTGGCAGGATGGTCAACAGCGTTGTTCCGAACAGGGCGGCAATCTGGCTGCGCATGAAGGTCGAAATGACCAGCCCGAGAGCGGTGGCTGCGATTACGTATAGGAGTGCCGCCGTGGTCAGAGTGAAAAAACTCCCCTTGAGCGGCACCTGGAACAGAAAAACGGCCAGGGCGGTCAGAAGCAGAAAGTTCAGCAGCGCCAGAATCACGTACGGGATCTGCTTGCCGAGCAGGAACTCCAGCCGGGTGACTGGGGTGACGTAGAGGTTGACGATGGAGCCCAGTTCTTTTTCCCGCACCACGGACAAAGCCGTCAGCATGGCCGGGATCATCATCAGGAGAAGGGGGATCACGGCCGGCACCATGGCCGGCAGGCTCTTGACGTCCGGGTTGTAGCGGAAGCGGGTTTCGATGGTGGCCGCCCCTGCCGTTGCCGTGGATCCCATGGCCTGCCGTGCGATGGTGGACAGCCAGTGGGCGTGGATTCCCTGCACATAGCCGCGCACCGTTTCCGCACGGGTGGGCATCGCCCCGTCGATCCAGGCGCCGACGGCAACCGGCGTACCCCGCCGCAGGTCACGGGCGAATCCGGGGGGGATTTCGATGGCCAGGCTGATCTCGCCGGCACGCATGCGCCGGTCCAGTTCCGCGTAGTCTTTGATTGGCGCCCGTTCGATGAAATAGCGCGAGCCGGAGAGATTCAGGGTATAGTCGCGGCTGATGACGGTCTGGTCCCGGTCGAGCACCGCGAAGGAAAGGTCTTCCACATCCATGTTGATGCCGTAACCCATGACGAACATCAGGACAACGCTTCCCAGCAGGGCCAGAGTCAGGCGGATCGGATCGCGCCGCAGTTCCATGGCCTCGCGCCGATTGTAGCTGAACAGTCGGCGCGGGCTGAATAATCCATGCCGGGCGGCCGGCGCCGACTGTGTTGCGTCCTTCTGTGACGGTGTGTCAGGAGCAGACTCCTCTGCTGCCGTCCCGATAACTTCAGCCATTTCGTCAACTGCCTCTTCCAGGTAGCTGATAAAGGCCTCTTCCAGAGTTTTTACCCCACGCTTCTCGATCAGCGCTCCCGGCGCATCGCTGACCAGCACCCGGCCCGCGTGCATCAGCGAGATCCGGTCACAGCGCTCGGCTTCGTTCATGAAATGGGTGGAAATGAAGATGGTGACTTTGTCCCGGCGGGCCAGATCGACCATGATCTGCCAGAAGGAATCCCGGGCCACCGGGTCCACGCCCGAGGTCGGCTCGTCGAGAATCAGCATTTCCGGCCCATGGATCATGGCCACCGCCAGGGAGAGCCTTTGGCGGTGCCCCAGCGGCAGGGCGTCGGGAAGGCTTTCCATGACTTCCATCAAGCCGAAGCGCCGGGCCATCTCCTCAACCCGTGCCGGTATCCGGTCTTCCGGCATCCGGAATAGACGCGCGTGAAGCACCAGGTTCTGCTGAACCGTCAGCTCGCCGTAGAGCGAAAAGGACTGGGTCATATAGCCGACGCGCTGCCTGGTCTCCATGTCCTTCGGGTTCACCGGCCGTCCGAAAAGCCAGGCTTCACCCTGACTGGCCGGCAGCAGACCGGTCAGCATCTTCATGGTCGTGGTTTTGCCGCATCCGTTGGAACCCAGGAAGCCGAAAATCTCCCCCCGCCCGATGCGGAAGCTGACGGAATCGACGGCGATGAAATCGCCGAAGCGCATCGTCAGATTGGAAGCTTCGATAGCGGTTTCGCCGGTGGCGCTGGTCTCGCGGGGCGGGATGACAACGGGCCGGTAGCCTTCGCGCTGAGATTGAGGAAGCAGGGCGATGAACGCCTCCTCCAGGGTAGCGGCGCCGGTTTGGGTCAGGAGTTCCCGCGGAGCGCCCGTGGCGAGCACTTTTCCGCCGTTCATCGCCACCAGCCAGTCGAAACGGGCGGCCTCCTCCATGTAGGCGGTGGCCACCATCACGCTCATGCCGGGCTGCCCGGCGCGGATGCGGTCGATGAGTTCCCAGAACTGCCGTCGGGATAGGGGATCGACGCCGGTGGTGGGTTCGTCCAGGATCAGCAGATCAGGATCATGGATCAGGGCGCAGCAGAGGCCCAGTTTCTGCTTCATGCCTCCGGAGAGCTTGCCGGCGGGACGGTCGGCAAAGGGGGCCAGCCCGGTAGCCGAAAGCAGCTCGCCGATCCGCCGCGTCCGCTCCCGGCGCTCGTGACCGAACAGCCGGCCGAAGAAGTCGGCGTTTTCGAACACCGAAAGCGTCGGATACAGGTTCTTTCCCAGACCCTGCGGCATAAAGGCAATCTTTGGACATACTCTGCGGCGATGCTCCGCAGCGGCCATGTTGCCGCCCAAAACCTCGATCCGCCCGCCCTGGATCTTCCTTGCACCGGCTACCAGGGAGAAGAGGCTGGACTTGCCTACCCCGTCCGGACCTATGAAACCGACCATGCAGCCGGAGGGCAACTCCAGTGTGATCCGGTCCAAGGCCATGGTTTTGCCGTAGCGCAGACTGACTTCCTGAAGCCGAACCACCGGCGATGATGTGGAGTGGGACCCCTTTGCAGTCGTATCCGGGGAATTCATTGTACGAGCTTTTCCTTGAGGCGGGGCGGCCAGTCCGCATTGGGATCCAGCTTCACCCAGGCCACGCCGGGCAGTCCCGTCTTGACCTGGGTGATATACTTCTGCAGCAGCTCCACGGGGATCTGCGCCCGGACGCGGAACATCAGTTTCTCCCGTTCAGTGGCCGTCTCCACGGTCTTGGGGGTGAACTGGGCCACATCGGCAATGAACGACACCCTGGCGGGAATCGGATACTCCGGTGCGGCATCGAGCACCAGCCGCACTTCGGTGCCCAGGGCTACCCTTCCCACCGCGGCCGTGGGAAGGAAAAAGGTCATGTAGACATCGTTCAGGTCAACGAGACTCAGCACCCGCCCACCGGCGCCGACGACCTCGCCGGGCTGGGCGACCCGGTACTGCACCCGGCCGTCGCGGGGAGATTTGAGGGCGCTGTCCCGAATATCCGCCTGGATTCGCTCGATCGTTGCCTGCGCGGCCTTGATGGCTGATTCCTTACCGGCAACCTGTTCCCTCGCGGTTGCAACGGCGGCCTCGGCAGCGGCTGTCTGTGCCTGCGTCGCTGCAACGGCGGCTGAACAGCTCTGGACGCTCGCCCGGTCGTCATCCGCCTCCTGCCGTGATGTCGCACCCTCCGCGGCCAATGCTGCCGAACGAGCCAGGCGTTTTCTGGCTACGTCAAGCTCTGCCTCGCGCTGTCTGACGAACGCCAGAGCCGCCTTCTTTTCGCTTTCCCGTTGCACCAGTTGACTGCGCGCGATAGCCGCATCGCTTTGTGCCTGCTGCAGCCTGGCCTCGGCTTCCCGAAGCTGTGCCTCTAACACATCGGTATCCATATGAGCCACGACCTGCCCCGCCTTGACAAAATCGCCTTCCCGCATCAGGATTTCCTTGATCCGGCCGGCGGTTCTGGCGGCAATGTCGATCTCGGTAGCCTCGATCCGGCCGTTTCCGCTGACCAGACCATCTTCCTGTCTATCCCCGTAACGCTTCCAGGCGCCTATGGCTGCAAGGCCGATGACCAGAGCGACGACCACTCGAATCAACCATTTCTTCTGCTGGAATGTCATCATTCATTCTCCTTTGCTTAAACCATGACTGCTGACGGCATCAGAGTTGAGTCATCATCGCGTCCCTGCAGCCCCGCCTCCCGATGCGGCATAAAGATTGACCCCTCCGGCAGGTTCGGCGCGCCGTGTCCGCGTAGTCGGTCAGGGCCACGATCAGAATTACGGAAAGGATCAATTGCCGATTCATCTTTGCAGGCCTTTGCTGTTCATGAGTTCAGCGGGGGGCTGCTGTTGGGGTGTCCATAACGTCCGGGCGATTTCCCGGCTTGCCTGTGCCAGGGTGCTGCTGACGGCCGCGGCCAGCGCTTCGTAACTGCCGTCGGCCAGCCGTTCGGTGAACGCGGCCATGTGAGTGACGCCTCCCCGGTCCTGGCCGGCAAAGATCGTCCACTGCGTCTTGAGGAGCACCGAGTCGCCGGGTATGCAATCCAGCCGGAGAATGCGCAGGGCCATCAGGTAATCCGTTTTTTCACCACGCACCTGGGGATAAACGAATACCCGGTCTGAGCTGAGGAGAATTGAAAGGTTTTCGGCCATCACGGCGGCGATGTTTTCCCGGAGGGAACCCGCCCAGCGGTCGAATTCGGCAAGGTTCAATTCGTTTTTCCCATCCCGGGTCACAATCTGGGGACGATCGAGGTAATCGGGGATTTCAACCGGAGCGATGAGGACCGAAGGAGGTGGCGCCTCATCACGCGGGTTTGGCTTTGCCGCCTGCTGTTCAAGCGGCGTCAGCGTGTAAAACCGGGCAGGCTGCACGCTGGCGCAACCGGCAAGCAGAATCGCAACGGCTGGAAGAAACAGTCGGGAGATGCAAAGCAGGTTTTTCATGTCACTGTCCTTTGATGATGGCCTTGCCACGGAGCAGGGACTCCGGATGGCGCTCCAGATAATCGGAAAGGTGGCGCAGCGAGCGCGACGTCGCGCCAAGTTCCCGCAGAGTTTTGTTCATTTCCGCGACGAGCGGAGAATCCCCGGAATAAGCCTGAAGGGTCTGTTCTGACTGCTTCAGGACGGCCTGGGCCGATTCCAGGGTTGTCTTCGTCGATGCGACCAGTTCTTTCATGTCCTTCCGGACGGATGCGGCCGTCTCTTTGCTCTCCACCAGGGTCTCTTCAGCGGCGCCGGAGGTCTGAGAGAGGCCGGCAACGAGGGGCTCGATCCGTTCATCGATATGCCGCACGAGCGTCTGAATATCCTTGAGGGCGGCTTCCAGGGTCTGGGTGGTCTTGCGCGTATCCACCGAATTCACGATCCGGTCGATTCCCTGGACGGCGCTGTTGAGGCTGACGACGATCTCCCGCAGGGGAAGATGTTCGACGGTTCTCTGAAGTTCCTGCAGGGCTGTGGGAATCGTGGGGATCTCGGCGTACTGTTTTTTCATCCCCACGTAGCGGGGTGGCGCGTTGGGGAAGAAATCAAGGGCCACCATAAGCTGGCCGGTTACGAAATTCTGAAGCTGAAGCTGGGCTCTCAGGCCCATTTCGACGACATGCCGCATCGCCCCTTGATCCGTGCTCAGCAGGCTTCCTCCTTCGATCAGTTCCGGATCCAGGCGGATGAGCACGGGAATGCGCAGCGCGCGCTGCTTCTGGTCTATGACCACACTGATGTCGGTCACTTCGCCTATCTTGACTCCCCGGAACGTCACCGGCGACCCGACGCTCAGCCCTTTTACCGATCCATCGAAAAACAGGACGTATTTCTGAGACCTGCTTAAAAACTTTCCGGAACCGAGGACCAGCACCGCCAGGACCAGGATGGCAATCGCGCCGACGACAAATGCGCCGATCAGGGTTTTGTTTTCCTTTCCGCTCATTTATTTCTTCCTTCCCACGCGAAAATTGCTGCAACTATTCTTTGGTTCGCCGGCCAGTTCCCCGGGTCAGAAAACTGACCACTTTCGGGTCTTCCGACTCCGCCAGGATGCGCTTGGGATCGCCGGCGGCCGTCATGGTTTTCGCTTCGGGATCGAGGAAAACCGAGTTGGTGCCGATGGCGAAAATGCTTGCCAGGTCATGGGTCACCACGATGACGGTTGTGCTCAGGCTTTCGCTCAGCTCGATGATCAGGTCGTCCAGCAGGCGGGCGCTGATGGGGTCGAGACCGGCGGAGGGCTCATCGAAAAAGAGGATGTCCGGATCGAGGGCCATCGCCCTGGCCAGCCCGGCCCGCTTCTTCATGCCGCCGCTGAGTTCCGAGGGGTAAAAGTCTTCAAAGCCCCCGAGTCCGACCAGGGCCAGCTTGAACGACGCCAGTTCCCGGATCTGCGCGGGCGGGAGGTCGGTATACTGCTCCAGCGGAAGGGCGATGTTTTCCGCCAGCGTCAAGGAGCTCCAGAGGGCGCCGCTCTGAAAGAGAATGCCGAAGCGCCTCTTGAGCTGTTCCCGCACTTCCGTTCCGGCGTCCCAGAAACTGACGTTGCCGTACAGGACCTGCCCGCGGGCGGGTTTCTTGAGGCCCACCATCTGTTTCATAAGCGTACTCTTGCCGCAGCCGCTCCCCCCCATGATGATGAAGATGTCACCCCGGCGGATGTGAAAGTTCAGATCGCGCATGAGCACGAAAGTGCCGTAGGATATCTCGAGATCGTGGACTTCGATGACCGTTTCCCGCTCGCTTTCGGGAAGTTTTTCCGACGCGTTCATATCCCAAGCACCTGGCAGAGCAGAGTAATGATGGCGGTCGCCACGACGATGCTGACGATGCCGGTGACCACCGCCGATGTGGCGGCAAAGCCGACGGCGGATGCGTTCCGTTCACACTGCAGGCCGCGCAGACAGCCGGCCAGGGCCACGAGCACTCCGAAGACAAAGCTGTGGAAGAGTCCGATCCAGAAATAGGTCAGGCTTACCGCATTCACGGTTTCATGATAGTACTCGATGACTCCGAGATCAAGCATGCCGATGCCGACAATCAACCCCCCCACAACCCCCATGAGGTCGGAATAGATGCACAGCAGGGGCATCATCAGCATCAGCGCCAGCAGACGGGGCAGGACGAGGAAGTCCACGGGAGAAACGCCCAGGACTTCCAGCGCGTCAATCTCTTCGTTGACCTGCATCATGCCGAGCTGGGCGGCAAAAGCCGCACCCGTGCGGCCGGCCATGATGATGCCCGTCATGATCGCCCCCATGACCCGCACCATGGCGATTCCCACCACGTCGGCGACGTAGATCTGAACGCCGAACATCCTGAGCTGAATGGCCGCCACGAAGGCGAGGATCATTCCCACAAGGAGACTGATGAGGGAAACGATGGGCAGTGCCTGGGCGCCGGTTTCCTGAAGAATCAGGATCAGATCGGACCGCCGGAAGCCGGGTTTTCCCCGCAGCATTCGAAGGACGGAAAGGGTGGCATCGCCGACAAAGGCGAGCATGTCCTTGAAGCCCCTGCCGAAATCCAGAGTGGCATCGGCAACTCTCACAAGAAACGAAGGGGGAGATTTTTCGCGCGTTACTCCCGAACGTTGTTTTTCCGGTGAGGCCAGCTCCAGCAGTCTGCAAACGCCTGGAGGCAGGCCGGAAGAATCGACGGAAATCCCGTTTCCGCGGCAGATGTCGAAGACCTTCGCCAGAAAGATCAGCAGACCGCTGTCCCAGGCGCCGAGTCCGACCACGTCGAAGATAATCCGAGGCGCCGGAATCTGTTGTGAAAGGGCCTGCCGGATCTCTTCGGCATCAGGAAGCCGGCCGTTCGCCATCCAGTCTCCGGACAATCTCAGTACCAGCGCGTCCGTTGATGGTGAGATGAAGGAAAAAGTGGCTTCCTTATAAGTTGATGAACTCATCTTTGTTCCTCAGAAAAATTACCCTTCCCGGATCAGCTGAAACAGCTCGTCCGCCGACATCCGGCCGCTGATATCGCTGCCATCCAGCAGACTGTCGGCCAGATCCCGCTTGCTTGCATGCAGTTTTAGAATTTTTTCTTCAATGGTGTTCTTTGTCACCAGGCGGTACACCGTCACGGGCCGCTTCTGACCGATGCGGTGGGCCCGATCCGAGGCCTGGTCCTCCACTGCCGGATTCCACCACGGATCCATGTGAATGACAAAGTCCGCGGCGGTCAGGTTGAGGCCCACGCCGCCGGCCCGCAGGCTGATCAGGAAGAGGGAGCCCTTTCCCGCCTGGAAGGCCTCCACCTCCCGCCGCCGCTCTTTCGGCGGTGTGCCGCCGTCGAGGTAACGGTATTCGATGCCCTTCTGCTTCAGGTAATCCTGGATCAAAGCCAGATGACTGACGAACTGGCTGAAAACCAGCGCCTTGTGGGAATTTTCCAGCATTTCCTCCACGACCTCCCCGAAGAGAGCCAGCTTGGAACTGGTCAGTTCGCTGTCCGGCACGACCAGCCGGGGATGACAGCAGGCCTGCCGCAGGCGCATGATTTCCGCCAGGATTTTCAGGTGCTTTTGTCCGACGGGGCTGTCGTTCTGTTCCAGGGTTTCCACGGCCTGCCGGCGCATGGCCTCATAGAGGGCCGTTTCCTCCGGCGACATTTCCACCTGGAGGACCACATCGGTCCGGGGAGGAAGTTCGTCCAGCACCTGGGATTTGATCCGCCTCAGGAGAAAGGGGGAAATGAGCTTTTTCAGCCGCTTCCGGGCTTCCCGATCGCCGTTTTTTTCGATCGGAATGGCGTAGCGTTCGTTGAACTGCGGCCGGGAGCCGAGCAGGCCGGGATTGATGAAATCAAAGAGGGTATAGAATTCCCCCAGATGATTTTCAATGGGGGTGCCCGTGGTGATGAGTCGGAAATCACCCTTCAAAGACAGGGCGGCCTGGGCTCGCTGGGTCTCGAAATTCTTGATGGCCTGGGCCTCGTCGAGGACGATGGTGTGCCAGTGCGCTGTGGCGAGGAGTTCCGATTCCTGCTGAAGAAGCCCGTAGCTGCAGATCAGCACGTCCATGCCCTTGAGCTTCCCGATGCGTTCCTCCCGGTTCCGGCCGCCGAACAGGACAGGATTGAGGGTAGGAGCGAAGCGGTTAATCTCGGCCTGCCAGTTCATGCAGACGGAAGTCGGGGCGATTACCAGCGTGGGGCCTTTGGGACCGCGTTCCAGCATGACCGCCAGGGCCTGCAGGGTCTTGCCCAGTCCCATGTCATCGGCGAGACATGCGCCGGCGCCCCAGGAGGACAACCGGATCATCCATTCGTAACCGGCCACCTGATAATCCCTCAATTCCGCCTGCAGGGTGGAGGGGACGACGGGCTGCAGGGTCATTCCCTTTTGAAAGGTTTTTACCCGCTCTTTCCACGAGGAGTCCCGATTCACCTGGGTAAAGTCATCGAAGATTCCGTCCAGAACCGGAATGGCCAGGGCATGGCAGCGGACTGTTTTCCCACGCCGGTCGGCATAGACGTTCATCTCGTCCAGGCGGCGGCGCAGAGCCTCGGTGAGAGCGATAAACCGGCCCTCCCCGAGGGGGAGAAAACGACGGGGGGAAGATTCCACCAGCTCAAGGAGGGTCTTCATATCCATCACCAGACCTTCATCGAGCTGAAGCTGGCCGTCCAGCTCGAACCAGTCTCCCACCTTATGGACTTTCAGACGCATCTGCTCGAAAGAGGCCTGCTGAGGAGTTTTCAGGGATTCGCCTTCCGGCCATTCGATCACCACTTCCTCCGCTTCCTGCAGGGGGTTCAGCTCCAGCAGCAGGTCCAGACAATCTTCCGGATTCTCCAGATACCCCTGCCCCCGGTCGTTCATGACCATGAACAGAGTGGGGCACCGATCTTCCAGGAGCTTGACATTGCGGATCTCCAGGGCGAGATCGCGCCGGGCCAGGAGATGCTTTCCATCCATGTCCGCCATGACATGCTCCATGCCTTTTCCAGGTTTCAGGCGGGTTCCGCCGCTGCCGAAGGGACGAACCAGCAGCTCCAGGTGAAAACCATCGCCGGCCGGCGCCAGCTGGATAACAGGACGGGGATCGCCCTCGATTTCTTCGAGGGATTCCGCACTGCCGCCGATGGTGGAATGGATGGTCACCAGGGAGGAGAGTTCCGCCATGGCCGCCATCAGCTCATTCCTGGCCGCTGCCGGAACAATCAGCCCCTTGCTGCTCAGGATCTGTCCGATCCGATGATGGGCGTCCGAAATTTCGCAGATCCGGAACCGGCTGGGATTTTCGGGCATCAGGACCACCCGGGATTCCGTCAGGGGAACACTCAGACGCAGGCAGAGCCCCTCCGTCGACTCCGTCACCATCAGCTCAACCTCCCCCCGGAGGAATTCCACGGGTTTTTCCGGATTCTCTTCAGAAAAAATAAGGGGATGTCCCACGAGCAGCGGCAGGGTTTTCTCCCAGTCGAAATAGTAATCGGCGCCGCTGTAACCCCCGTAATACCGGGCTTCTGCTTTCAGGGTCGCCCGGATCATGTGATCCTGCCGACTCAGGTATTCCAGATTGGTCCCCTTGTGCAGCCGGCTGAGGGCGACGGGCCGCCCCGAGGTCCAGCCGCCCCGGGCCTTCTGCCGCTGTTCCAGCGGTTTGAGGGACAGGCCCTCCTCTCCATAAAGAAACAGCCAGATCAGCCTTTTTTCCTTGGAAACGATAGAGGGGCGTTCCATCGCCGCCGTCTGGGTCAGGGCCCGGAGGCTTTTACGCCAGGGCTCTTCGAAATGGATCGACGGGATGAGGGAAACCAGACCGGTGCCGGCGCTGATCTCCTCTGCCTGCTGTCGGTACAGAGGCGGATTGACGCCGGCGGCAGTGAGGAGGCCTGCACATTCCATCACGGCCCAGGC
>Ga0209723_1003121_pt1 | contig 20510 bp, 22 predicted proteins | sample BiotimSIPDNA_2_FD_185750 | JGI IMG/M metagenome (GOLD analysis project Ga0209723, IMG submission 185750) | Anaerobic biogas reactor microbial communites from Washington, USA - Biogas_R2 time_0 SIP DNA (SPAdes) (version 2) | ecosystem: Engineered > Bioreactor > Anaerobic > Unclassified | place... | reverse complement strand
GGTTATGCCCTCGATGTGGCCGGAGCCGCACTTGGGGCACGTCGCGTGAAGTCCCCTGACGGTCTGCCCGCAGTCCAGGCAGGAGGTGAACTCCGGGCTGAACGCGATCTGGGCGTTCTGGGTGTGGCGGAAGGTCTTCTCCACGAAGGCCGCAAGGCTCTCGGGGGAGGGCTTGGACTCCCCCAGCCATATGTGGGTCAGGGCCCCGGCCTCTATGAGGGGGTGGAACATGCCCTCGATCTTGGCACGCTCTATGGGTCCCACGTCCGCTCCCACGTTGATGTACGTGGAGTTGGTGTAGTAGACCTCGCCGGAGCCCCTGTTGCCCTTGACCACGGATGTGGCCTGCAGCGGGAACTCCTTGAGGTCCAGCTTGGCGAACCTGTACGCCGTGGACTCCGCAGGCGTCTGCTCGAGAGGTATCTTGGCGCCGTACTCCTTGGCCAGCCTCTCGGCCTCCTTGTTCATGTACGCCACGACCTTGAGGGCGAACATCTGGGCGCCCTTGGACTCGTGTATCTCCTGGCCGTAGTGGTACTGGACGAGCTCGTTGAGACCGACCATGCCTATCAGATAGGAGGACTTCTCTATCCTGTAGTAGGGCTCTCCGTCCATGTTCATGGTCAGCAGCGACAGGGGTCCGTGGTTCTTGAGGGCCAGCAGCTGCTTCAGGAAATCCTTCTTCTGCATGTGGGCCTTGACAGCCAGGTTCATGCAGCGGGTTATCTCGGCGAAGAGCTTCTGATCGTCCCTGTCCGCCATGTATGCTATCCTGGGAAGGTTCAGGGTGACGTTCTGCATGGCGGAGAACCTCATCTTCCACGGGGTCTTGGCCTCCTCCAGGTCATTGTTGTCGAGCTTGAAGGCCAGCCTGCAGCACTCCGAGATCTTGGCGGTGTTCCCGCGATCGAACACGAAGTAGGTGTTGCCCTTCTCGGAGGCCACGGTGCAGATCTTCTTCATGAACTCCTCGTGACCCTCGGTCTTGAAGAACTTCTCCGTTATGTGTACCTCGGGCTTCGGGAAGAAGAAGGGCCTGCCCATGGCATCCCCCTCCAGGTAGACGTCCATCAGGGCGTCCAGGAAGCGCTGGGCCTCGGGTTGGTAGTCCTCGTAGTTCTTCCCGGTGTAGACGCCCCCCGGGCCGATGGCCGGGACCCCGACGAAGTGGTCGGGGGTCTCCCAGTACAGGTTTATGTCGCTGAATATGGACTGGCCTCCGCGGGCCACGGCCTGCTGGGCGAACTCGTATATGAGGATCTGGGCGAGCTGCTTCATCCTGACGTCGTCCACGTCCACAAGGTACGGGGCAAGGAAGACGTTAAAGGCGTCCCATCCTATGGCTCCCGCGAAGTGCCCCTGGAGGGCCGCGGAGAACTTTATGACCTGCTCGATGAGGACCTCGGGGTGCTTGGCGGGCTTGGCGATGGACAGGGCGTTAGGCAGGTTGAGCCCGAACTTCTTCACGTATTCTATGGACTGTCCGCTGCAGTAAGGTCTGTCGACCATCCCCAGGTCATGCAGGTGGACCAGTCCGCTCATGTGGGCGTCGGCGATGTCGGGAGTGAAGACCTCCAGGAGTGCGAACTCCTTCTTTATGTTCTCCGCCAGGGTGAGGTTTGTGGCCTCCGGTCCGTGCGGGACGTTCGCGTTCTCTTTGTTGGGAGCCATTATGATCTCCCTCGCGTCGTATATGGGCACCCCCAGGCGGGTGTGTTGCTTGCGTATGCCCTCCAGCCCGTATTCCATGAGCTTGGCGTTGGTGAGCTCTCTGATCAGCGGCGCGGTGATGTACTCCACGTCCATCTTTGAGACCATCTTCTCAACCTCCCTGGCCACGATCGCGGCGGCATCCTCGTTGATGTCCGTCTCGCGCATGAGGGCATCGTAGACCTTCTGCTTATCCCACTTCTTGAGCTCCTCATCGGAGGTCCTCACGAAGAGCCCTATATCTGTGGACTCCGCCTTCTTGGCATCTTTGACTTGTCTGTTCTCCATGGATTCCATATGCATCATCACATCCCTCATCAATCTATATTTCCGACTAACCTCGACCATTGGCCCCCTCAATATAAAGGGTTTTTTGAAGCATCTCTGGTAAAATGTTAAGTCCGCTTAATTACCAATACTGTTATCATTATCGTTACCAATTATTTATATCCAGCACTTTTCAGATGTGAAGACATTGCCTGTTTTTTCTTTATGTCTAGGACAATCCAGGACTTTCGTCGACGATAGGATCGGTCGGCTTCAGGATAATCCTGCAACAGATACCTATTTAAGTTATCATATTTGTTACCACATCTGTATAATGTTCAACCCCGAGAAGGATTTCAACAGGAAGGTGATAGAATGCCTGGGCAAGGACGGGAAGTCCATAAGCGCACTGTCCAAAGAGCTCATGACCATGGGTATAAAACACCACCGCCTGATCCTGACGGGGTATCTGAGGGCCATGACGGACATGAACATACTCCGCGAACGTGAGGTCCCTCCGTCCAAGATATATCAGCCCATCAGATCGTTGCCGGAAAGCATATACGAATCCGTCGGCAAGTCGTGCCGCAAGCTTTCGCAGGATCCGGACGAGCTCATACTGTACGTCCTGCACGCCCTGTTCAAGCGCCCTGTATTCGAATCCGAGCTGCGGCTGGCGGGAGTGACCCGTCCCATCGGGAGGCCCGCTTCGGATCACGAGGTGTCCGAGTCCCGGAAGATACTCCGGCGTTCCGGGAACGTGGTACCTTCACAGAGCGCCTCGTACCCGTCCAAGGATTTCCCGGAGATCTACGCCGACGTGCTGTCCGACGCCATCCTGGATGTCAAGGACTCCAGGTATCTGGTGATGGACACCCGGCAGACAAAGCTCCTCTGACACCCCAACAAGCTTTTATCCCATAGCATTAATCCCAAGACATGCGCCTGGACGAGATGATTGGGGCTATAAGGGATTTCCCGGGGGTCACCCGTAAGCGCACGATCAAGAGCATCGTGGGCGCCCTCCCCACAGCATCGTTCCCGAATGTAGCCGCATCGGAGGGCGAGGATGCCGCGGCCATCGAATTCGGGGAAGATTACATCCTCTTCGCGGCAGACGGCATAATGGAGTCCCTGGTGGAGACGGATCCGTACTACGCGGGGTACTTCGCCGTGCTCGTGAACATAAACGACATCGCCGCCATGGGCGGAAGGCCGCTGGCGATGGTCGATGTCATATCCATGAAGGAGGGCAGGATATGCAACCAGATCCTCAGGGGCATGGAACGCGCGGTCAGGAAGTTCAACGTGCCGATCGTGGGGGGGCACACCCATCCGGACTGCAAATACAACGCGATAGACATCTCCATCGTGGGTTCGGTCCCCCGTTCGGACCTCATAAGGAGCGATACGGCGGTGCCCGGGGACGACATAGTGTTCGTGATGGACACCGACGGGTTCTTCCCCACCGGTCTGAAGTACGCATGGGACACAACGACCCGGAAGGACGACTCCCTGGTGCAGGCCCAGATGAGGACCATGTGCAAGGTGTCCTCGGAGCACATGGTGCATGCTTGCAAGGACATGAGCAACCCCGGGTGCATCGGGACACTGGGGATGATGCTGGAGGTCTCCGGGGTCGGAGGCACCGTGGACGTCGCACGCATACCCGTTCCAGACGACGTCGACCTTATGCAGTGGATACTGGCCTACCAGGGGTGCGGTTTCGTGTTCGCCTGCCCTCCGGAGAACACGCCGCGCCTGCTCGGGATCTTCCGGGAGGTCGGGTGCGACGGCGCCGCTGTGGGGAAGGTGGAGCACGGAAGGCGCCTCTCGCTGGTGCACGGAGAGGAGACCGGCGTGCTCTTCGATTTCGAGAAGGACATCATAACGGGCTGCCGCCCGAAGAAATGAAGTGTTAGGCCACAGAGGTTGACGTCGCCTCTGCCTCGGGTTGTTCACCTCGGTTCTCAACCCCGCTACCCCGCAAACGTCAGTGGTTCGCGGTGAGGCTGCTCCCGTCAGGACCTGGCCCGGTCTCCGCGATTAGTGCACTGACCACGACCCTCCGGCCGCGTCCGGTGTAGACGCCGACTCTGCAGGACAGGATCTCATAGTCACTCGGTGGGCCCGAAGGTTTGGCGGCGCCGTCCTCTGCTGTCACCCCCGCATATTGACGGTTTCGGTGTAAAAGGATACGCCAAGCATCCCGGTCGAGCCTAACGGTACCTCTAATCATGGCACGATATTTAACTTCTCGCCGAGAAAGCCTCGGTTCACTGCCTGCAGGGTTCACGTTCCCTGGGTGTCGGGAATCCTGGCTGCGACCCGGACGGTCCTCCGCCTCAGCACAGTTTATATACGATTCCCTCATACACCTGGGCATCGTGCTAGATGTTAGCACACTACACAGGTGAAATGATGACCTTGCTGGGAATACCCGACCCCTGGATTTGGATTGCGTACCTGGCCTCCTTCGCCACAGTGATATTCTGTTGCGTCTACGGATGGCGGAAGGGCAACGTGGAGGACGAGACCGATGAATAACACAGTGTTCTTCTCGGTGATGGCTGTGTTCATAGCCGCCACCCTGTTCCTGGGATGGTACGGGTACAGGAACACCAAGGACAACGACTCCTTCCTCCTGGGAAGGCAGAAGACCAACCCGATGATCATCGCGCTCTCCTACGGGGCCGCGTTCCTGAGCGCCTCGGCAATCGTGGGGTTCGGAGGACAGGCGGCCACGTACGGGATGTCCCTGATGTGGCTGGTCTTCCTGAACCTGTTCATGGGGCTGGTCGTGGCCTTCCTGGTGTTCGGCAAGCGCACCCGGAGGCTGGGCAGGAAGGAGGGGGCGTTCACGTTCTCGGACTTCCTCGGCAAGAGGTTCAGATCCCCGGCGATACGCTCGTTCTCCGCCGTGATAATCCTTGTGGGGATGCCCGTGTACTGCGCGGCGGTCCTCCTCGGCGGGGTCAACTTCATAAGCACGTCCGCGGGACTGGACAAGAACCTCGTCCTGCTGGTGCTGTCGCTTGTCGTGGCGGTCTACGTCACGTACGGCGGCATAATCGCCGTGATGTACAACGACGCGCTGCAGGCCGGGGTGATGTTCCTCGGAATGGCGGTCATACTGGTGTTCACGTACTCCGCGCTGGGCGGGGTCACCGCGGCCCACGAGGGGCTCACGGGCCTGTGGGACACGGCCCTGGCCGAGTTCCCCAAGGCACTGGCCCTGGAATCCAACGGCATGAACGGGTGGACCAGCTTCTCGTCCCTCGGGAGCAACATATGGCTCACCGTTGTCACGACGTTCCTGCTAGGTGTGGGCATAGGGGCGCTCACCCAGCCCCAGCTGGTGGTCAGGTTCATGTCCGCCAAGAGCGACAGGGACCTCAACAGGTCCCTGATAATCGGCAGCATCTTCATGATAGTCATCGTCGGAACAGCGTACACCGTGGGGGCCCTGAGCAACCTGTACTATTACGAGACGTACGGCACCATCCCGTCCCTGATGGGGTATAACGTGGACCAGCTGATACCCATGTTCGTGACGGACCTGTTCTCCGGCGTCACGTTCGGGGACGTGTTCGTGTCCATGTTCGTCCTGGCGATAGTCTGCGCCTCCATATCCACCATGAGCGCCCTGCTGCACACCATGGGCGTCTCGGGAGGGTACGATCTGCGCACGGTCTACGCCCAGAGGAGGGGCCTTTCGGACATAGAGAAGCAACCGTCCCTGAGGTACAACCGCATATGGACGATACTGATGATGGTGGTCGTGGTCATCCTGGCTTACGTGATGCCGAACAACATAATCGCCAAGGCGACCTCCATATTCATGGGCTTCACGGCGGCGACCCTGCTGGTCTCCTACGCGTACTCCCTGTACAGCGAGCGCCCGGACAAGCGGGCGGCGTTCATCAGCATAACCGCGGGCGGCGCCGTCTGGGTGGTCTGGGGGCTGCTGTTCTGCTCGAGCATAACCAATGTCCTGGGTTACTCGAGCCTGATCGCCGGGTCCTCCTGGGCCCTGGTGGACCCGCTGATACTGGCCCTCCCCGCCTCGCTGTTGGCCCTGGTGGCGACCCTGTGGCTGGCCCCGCACCGCGATCCGGGCGATCCTACAACAGGAGAGGCCGCATGAGCGGCCCCTCAGGGCCGGACGGCGATGCGGCCGGTCATCCTCTCGTAGGCGCGGTTCCTGATCCAGAGCAGGGCGTCAGTGGCCACCAGGCCCAGGTCCAGGAAGTAGAAGTACAGGACGTGGTCGACCTGGCCGGTGACGAACTTGTTCAGGATCCCGGCCGTGTATCCGACCATCACAATCAGCATGAAAACGAGGCTCTTTCCCTTGGTGCTGCGCGACATCAGGGACCTGTATATGGAGAAGGGCCAGGCCGCGGCGAAGCAGAGGAGCATGACTATCTCGAAGAAACCGTCTATCATAGGGGGCCATCTCTGCGCACGCATGTCCTCCCGGGGATATCAATCTTCACGGGGCGGCCTCGCCCGACGATGTTCTGTTCGATCTTCAATGTACACTAATATTCATTAATGAACACATATTAAATACTTTTACAGCATCTACGGCAAAAACAGAGGAATCAAAATGACCTATGAAACGAAAAGACCGGCGGCCGGGAACCGCAACACCGTGCTGATTGCAGGCATGATCGTGCAGTTCTTCGCCGGAGTGATCTACATGTGGAGCGTCTTCAAGGGCCCGGTCGTCGAACATCTGCAGTGGGATGCCGCCGCGGCCGCTATGACGGCGTCGATAATGCTCGTGATGTTCGTCATGGGCATGCTGGCCGGAGGCATCCTCCTGGACAGGTACGGGCAGAGGAAGGTCGCCGTGGCCGGGAGCCTGGTCATGTCCCTCGGGATACTGTCCTCCTCCTTCGTCACATCCGCCTTCCCGGAGATGATCTACCTGACATACGGCGTGCTGGGCGGACTCGGCATAGGCATGGTGTACACCTGCACCGTTTCCGTGGTCCAGAAATGGTTCTTCGACAAGCGCGGCTTCGCGACGGGGATGATGGTCGGCGCCTTCGGTTTCTCCCTGGTGGTCTTCACCCCGGTGGCCAACTATCTGCTGGAGAGCGTGGGGGTCGCATCCACGTTCCTGATATTCGGAGTCGCGTTCCTGGCGGTCTGCACCTCTCTGTCGTTCTTCCTGGCCCCGCCGCCCGCCGACTACTGCGTGGGCTCGGGGAAGGTCAGCGTGAAGGCGTCCCAGAAGCAGTACACCGTCAGGGAGATGCTCAGGACCCGCTCGTTCTACCTGATAACGCTGTCGCTGTTCCTGGTGCTGTCCGCCTACTTCATACTCAACCCCCAGTTCGTCACCCTCGGGGAGGCCCGCGGACTCACCCACGACATGGCCCTGGTCGGAGTCATGCTGGCGGGCGTGTTCAGCGCCCTGGGCCGCCTGACCGTGGCCTGGGTGTCCGACAGGATCGGCCGCATACCGGCGATGCTGATGATAGCGCTGCTGACCGCCGCGGGGATAACCGTGATGATATTCGCCGAGGGCATGGTGTTCCTGGCTTGCATAGCCGTCATATCCTACGCCTTCGGAGGGGCCTCCGGGATATACGCCACCGTGGTCGCGGACCGCTTCGGGACGGAGAACATGGGGACCAATTACGGCATAGTGATGATGGGGTTCGGGGCGTCCGCCCTGGTTTTCCCGATGGTGTCCAACGGGCTGTCCGGGGGAGGCGACTACACCTCGTCCTTCATCATGGTGGCGCTTACCTGCCTGGCGGCCCTGGTGTGCATACTGCTGCTCTCCAGGGAGAGGGACCAGCCGGGCCAGGCCTGATGCGCGGAGGGTCAGAGGAGGAGGTCGGCCACGGTCATGCCGACCGCCTTCTCCAGGACATCGGCCCGGATCTCGATCTGCAGGCCGACCCTGCCCCCGCCGATTATCAGGGTCCCCCTCCCGGCGGCCGACGAGTCCATGACGGTCGTCAGGGGGGTCCGGGACCCGACGGGGGAGCAGCCGCCGTGGACGTACCCCGTGATGCGGAGAAGGTCTTCCGAGGGCACCAGGTCCACGGAATCCTCGCCCACGCTGCACGCGGCCTTGCGGAGGTCCAGCCTCCCCGAGGACGGGACCAGGAACGCGTAGTGGCGACCCGATCCTCCCCGGGCGACGAGGGTCTTGATGACGGACCCCGGGTCCGCCCCCATGGCCTCCGCCACCTCTCTGCCGCTCACCGCACCGCTGCCGTCACTGCAATGCAGCCTGTACTCCAGGCCCATGCCGTCCAATATCTCCGCGGGTCCATCCATTCCATCGCCCCGCGGTCCCGCCCGGAGGGGGCACCGCGTAACACCGTACAATCGCTGGATATAAGAACGGTGCGCCGATTACACGCCTGATGCAAAAGTCCGAGAACGTGTTGGAGATGAGGAACGTCTCCGTGGTGAAGGAGGGCACGGTCATACTGGACTCCGTCGACCTGGATATACGCAGGGGGGAGAGCGTGGTCATCATCGGACCCAACGGCTCCGGCAAGACGACGCTGATAAAGCTCCTGCGCGGCGACATCCTGCCGTACTACGACGAGGAGTCCCCGGCGGTGCTGAGGCTTTTCGGCGAGGACAGGTGGAACATATTCGACATACGCAGGAGGATGGGGATAGTGTCCATGGACCTGCAGTCCCGCTTCGACCCCGGAACCACGGTGTCCGAGGTGATACTGTCGGGGTTCTTCAGCAGCATGGACGTCTTCAGGAACCACGTCGTCACCGACGGAATGAGGCGCAGCGTCCTGCATGCCGCCGCCCGCATGGGGCTGGACGACCTCATCGACCGGCCCATCGGCAGGCTGTCCCTGGGGGAGATGCGCAGGACTCTGATCTCCAGGGCCCTGACCGCGGACCCGGAGGTCCTGGTGCTGGACGAGCCCATGACCGGCCTGGACATATCCATGAGGTCCAGGTTCAGGTCGATGTTCGACATGATGATAGAGCGGGGGGCGGGCATAGTCATGGTCACCCACGAGCTGGAGGACATACCCGTCAGCGTGGACAGGGTGGTCATGATAAAGGAGGGCAGGATACTCGCCGACGGGGGGAAGCGCGACGTGCTCACCTCGGAGAACCTTTCGGAGCTCTATGGGGAAAGTATAAAGGCGGAGTGCGATGGAGGAGTGTATCGCATGCATCTGCAGTGAGGTGATGAGAACATGGTGTACTACTGCCCTGAATGCGGTTCGGAGATACCGAACGAAGCCGAATTCTGCTACATCTGCGGATGCAGGAAGGACAAGGCGATCTTCTTCGACGACAGCGGAAGGGAGGTCTGCCCCGGCTGCGGAGCGGCCCTGCCCCCGGGCAGCGATCGCTGCCCCGGCTGCGGCGCGCAGACGGTGTCCGCGGTCCCCCGGATGTCGAAGAACGGGTCCCTGGCGATAATGATGGCCCTGCTTCCGGGGATATTGGACGTGCACGGCCTGGGGCACCTGGTGCTCGGGGAGTACAGGAAGGCAGCGCTGTTCCTGATACTCTCCTCCGCGATACTGTTCGTCAGGATCTACTACATGCCCGGAACCGATCCCCTGTTCGGGACCCTGTTCTGGCTCGGGTCCCTGGCCGTCTTCATAGTCCAGGGGGTCGACGTCTTCCGCCTGGCCTTCAACCAGAAGCCCCTGTTCAGGCTCTGAACGCGGGGGCGCAAACGTTTTTACATCCCCCTGCCTATGGGCAGCCATGTCCGAGGACTGGACCGAGAAATACAGGCCGGCGTCCCTCTCCGACGTAGTCGGGAATCCCGCCGCGGTGGAGGAGATAAGGGCCTGGGCCCGGTCCTGGGACGAAGGCGTCCCCAGGAAGAGGGCGCTGACGATCTCCGGGCCGCCCGGGGTCGGGAAGACCACCTCCGCGCTGGCCCTGGCCAGGGACATGGGATGGGGCGTTGTCGAGATGAACGCCTCCGACCAGCGCACCGGGGATGCTGTAAAGAGGGTGGCCCTCAGGGGTGCGGGGTCCGACACCTTCGACGACTCCGGAGCGTTCCTGCGGGCCTCCGACGGGGGCCGCAAGCTCATAATACTCGACGAGGCCGACAACCTGTTCGGCAGGGAGGACCGCGGGGCCCTCCCGGCCATAGTCGAGCTCATCAGGACCACCGGGCAGCCGGTGGTGCTCATAGTCAACGACCTCTACGCACTGACGAGGAAGAGCTCCGCCATAAAGAACGAGACCGTCCTGGTGCCGTTCAAGAGACCGGTCGCCTCCACGATACACAGGGCCCTTGCGGCCGTGGCGGCCGCCGAGGGCGTGTCCGCGGGCGACCTCACCCTCAGGAAGATAGCCGACAACTCCAACGGGGACATCCGGGCCGCGGTCAGGGACCTGGAGTCCCAGGCCATGGGGAGGGAATCCCTGACCCCGGACACCTTGGAACTGTCGGAGCGCATCGTCAGGAAGGACATGTACGACCTGATGGGTCTGATGTTCAGGAAATCAGACGCGACCGGCTCCCGGGAGCTCGCCATGAACACCGACGAGACCCCCGAACAGATGCTGCTGTGGATAGACGAGAACCTTCCCCACGAGTACGCCGACCACGGGGACCTTGTCAGAGGGTACGAGAAGCTCGCCCGGGCCGATGTCTTCCTCGGAAGGGTGCACAGGAGGCAGCACTACAGGTTCTGGGCCTACGCCAGGGACGTGATGACGGCAGGGGTCGTCACTGCCAAGCGCACCAGGGGGGTCGGTCGGGAGAGGTTCAGATTCCCCTCCTATCTCATGAAGATGTCACGCAGCAAGGGCGTCAGGGCCACCAAGGCGGCCGTGTGCATGAAGTTAGCGGTCCATATGCATACCTCCACCTCCCGGGTGGCGGACGACGTCCTGCCCTATCTGAAGATCATGCTCAAGAACGATGCGGGGCTGAGGAGACGCCTTGTATCGGAGATGGACCTCGACCCGGAGGAGCTGGCCTTCCTGACGGACGAGAAGATAGACTCTCCGGCGGTCAAGGCCGCATTCTCGGCGCAGGCCCCCGTGAGGGAGGAGCCCGAGGAGGAGCCACTCGCGGAACCCGCCGTCAAGCCCCCCGCGCCCAAGGTTCAGAGGAGCCTGTTCGAATTCTGAGGTGCTGCAATGGACGAATCCTACCGTGAACTGCTGACGAAGCAGCAATACCGCCTGCACAATGACCACGCGGCCGTGAAGCTCTGCCACTGGATGAAGGAGTCCATGATACGGGGCAGGCACTGCTACAAGCAGGAGTTCTACGGGATAAAGAGCCACAGGTGCCTGCAGATGACTCCTGCCATAAACGAATGCGACCACCTCTGCCAGTTCTGCTGGAGGGTCCAGGGGCGCGATTTCGAGGTCGCCGAATGGGCGGAGCCCAAGGAGATGCTGGACGCCCTGATAGAGCACCAGAGGCAGCTCATAACCGGATTCAAGGGCGACCCCCGCTGCCCGAGGGAGAAATACGAGGAGGCCAGGAACCCCGATCAGGTGGCGATATCCCTGGCCGGGGAGCCCATCGTGTACCCCTACCTCTCGGATTTCATCGGGGAGTGCCATTCCAGGGGCATGACCACGTTCCTGGTGACCAACGGGACGTACCCCGAGCGCCTGGAGGCCCTGGACAACCTGCCCCGGCAGATCTACGTCACGGTGGCGGCCCCGGACGAGGCCACGTACATAAGGACGTGCAGGCCGAAGATAACGGACGGGTGGCAGCGCCTGATGCGCACGCTGGAGATGTTCCCGTCCCTGGACACCCGCACCGTGGTCAGGCACACCCTGGTGAAGGGGCTGAACTTCGGGCACGTGGACGGGTACGCGGCGTTGGACCGCATCGCCGATCCGGACATGATAGAACCCAAGGGCTATGTGTTCGTGGGGGACTCGAGGACCCGCCTGACCATCGACAGCATGCCCTCCTTCGACGAGATACTCGGTTTCTCGGAGGACCTGGCGGAGAGGACGGGCATGGCGGTCATCCGTCAGAGGCCCGACAGCCGGGTCACCCTGATAGGGGCCCCCGGCATGAGGACGGAGCTGGACTGACGGCCGGCATCACAGGATGCCGGCCCAGGCCGCCAGGAGCAGGACGATCGCGGCCAGGTGCAGAACGGCCATGACGTAGACGAGCTTGAACCTCGTCTTCCTGGTCTTGTGCCTGACCGACAGCATCCCCGCCGTGGCTCCGAAGGGGCCTGCGGCCGCAAGGGCCAGGAGGGTGGACTCGCTTATCCTCCGGCCGCCTTTGACGGCCCTCCTCTTGTCGAGCACGTAGACCGCGGACACGACGACGTTGACCGCCAGGTAGGCCGCCGCCAGGATGATCCATATGCGCAGAGTCATCCCTTCAACTTTTCCAGGAACGCGTCTATCTCGGAGGCGCTCTCCCTGACGACCTTCTTGCCCTTTATGAAGTACGCCCTGGTGGGTATGCCCAGGTCGGAGGATATCTTCTCCAGCTGATCCTCCCCGTTCTTGCCCTTGATCATGCCGCAGAGGAACAGGGCGGTGCGCTTGCCGGCCAGGTCCCCGCTGTGCGAAGCGATGTACTCCTCTATGTCCTTGGAAGGGCTTCCCGCATGGACCCTGGTGCCGAACACGACCAGGTCCAGCGGGCCCAGGTCCACGGAACCCGCGTCCTTGACGGGCACCGCTTCGCATCCCAGCCTGTCCGCCATGTACTCAGCGACGGCGGCGGTGTTCCCGGTGGTCGATGCGTATACTATCACTGCCGGCATCAGATCAAGCCCCCGATCTTCCTGGCCTCTTCGAGCAGGCCGGGGCTGTTGGCAGCCACGTCGGGCGGGTTGCCCTTGCTCATGCATATGCCGCCCACGTTCTTGAATCCGAAGAACTGCACCATGCTCCTCTCGATCTTCCCCTGGAGCTCCTTGGCGGCGTCGGTGCCCGAACCGCAGGTCACCACCACCGACAGCTTCTTCTGGGCCTCGATGTTGGGAACGAAACCATCGTTCATGAAGCCGAAGAACCTGTCCTGCAGGAGCCTGAACTGTCCGCAGGCCTCCCCGAAATAGCACGGGGTGGAGAGGATCAGCCCCTCGCACATGCGTATGTCCTCGAGTATCGGTTCGATGTCGTCCATGAGGGTGCACCTGCCGGCGCGCTTGCACGCCATGCACGCCTGGCATCCTCTGGCGTCCTTCAGGACGTTGAGATGGTGCACCTTCACTTCCTTTCCTTCCTCCCGGATGGCTTTCACCATCTCGTTCACTATGGTCCCGCTGTTGCCGTTCCTCCTGGGACTGGATACTATCGCTACTACGGTCGTTGTTACCACCGTCTCCCAATTGACATATTAGTATATATTTACTATCTGATAACACTAATATACTTGGGTGGTTATCGTATAGTTATGAGCGGACGAGGCAGGGCTCAACGCATGGATTGCGCCATCGATGCGACCATGTCGGTCATCGAGGGCAGATGGAAGTCCGTCATACTGTGCAAGCTGGCGGTCAAGGGGAGGATGAGGTTCAGCCATCTCATGAAGGAGCTCGACGGCATATCCCCGAGGATGCTCACCAAGCAGCTCAGGGAGATGGAGGAGGACCGCCTCGTGATCAGGGAGGTCTACCCCGAGGTCCCCGTCCGGGTGGAGTACTCGCTGGCGCCCAGGGGCCAAAGCCTGATGCCCGCCCTGCGCGCCCTCGCCGACTGGGGGCTGAGGAACATGCTTCCCAACAGGGTGGCGTTCGAGGAATCCGTGGAGATCCCCGACAGACGTGCCGAGGACCTATCCGGCAGGGCACCTTATTAACCCTGCATACCAATCCCGTCGGCATGGGATACGATGTCAGGCTCATAGACGCACGGCAGGTCGACGAGCTGTACGGCGCATACTCCTGCAGGAGGTTCTACACGTCCAAGGCGGACATATCGGGGGTATGCGTCAAGCTGTACACCGAGGACCACGGGGTGGCGGACATGTGGGACGACAACTTCTACTCCATGTCCGACAACGTCCGCTCCCACGCCCGCGTGGTGTCCGTCGCCGATCCGGAGAGGGGCATGGAGGTCCTGTACAACAGGACCACCTGCACGGCGTTCCTCTTCAACTTCGACTACTACGGATGGATAAAGAGCATAGCGCTGGCGGTGGCCTCCGATCTTCTGGAGGACGCCCACAGGGTGCACTCCGTCCACGGGGCCGCCCTGGACATCGACGGGAAGGGCGTGACGCTGATAGCACCGTCCAAGACCGGGAAGACGACGCAGTCCTGGGGCCTCCTCAGGGTGGACAACGCCCGCCTGATAACCGACGACTGGTACTTCGTCAGGCTCGGCAACGGCCGCCCGCTGGTCTCCGGCTCGGAGAAGAACTGCTACATAGACGCCGACATAGGGGACGTGTGGGAGGAGTACCGCCCGCTGGTCCAGACGGTCAGGTTCGACAACAAGGGCAGGGGCATCGGCAACGTGCGGTGGGTGAACGGCTACGGGTCCGTCATACCGATGACGACCATGCGCCATGTGATATTCCTCAAGCGCGACCCGGAGGACCGGAACGTGGTCACCGAGCTCGACCCCGGGGAGGCCTGGGAGTACATGGAGTGCAACGACCTCTGCAACCCCCACCAGATGATAAGGGACGACAGGAAGAGGGAGGTCAGGAAGAGGTTCTTCCAGGAGTACCTGAGGGACTGCGATGTGCATCTGGTGAACACCGTGCTACCCGCCAGGGAGACCCAGGAGCGGATACGCAGGATCGTGCTCTGATCGGAGGCCGACCCTGGCGGGGGTCCAGATCTATGCCGCGCCCGGTCACCGAGCAGTCGCAGGCCACGACCCTCGTGCCCCTGTCCGCGCCCTTCTCGGGTGCCCGGGAGAACAGCGGGCCGGTGGCCCGGAGGAGACGTTGACCAATATCTCGGGGCGGGGGAGGCCGCCGTCGCCACCTCCACGATGACGCGGGCGATCATGATGCGGCAGGGCGTTCGGAACCGTCCTCCGACTCGGGTGAATGTGACAGGGTGCGATCGATGATCTTCATCGGTCGATTTCGGTTTCCGTTCCGGAAGAATCCGAACCTGTCATTCAGCAACCCGGAACCGGATGTCGGTTCCTCCGCTTCGAGGTGATCCTTCAGCTCCTCCGCCCTCTCCGGCGTGGGGACGGGACCCGGCACCGCAACGGGGACGGTGCCCCCGCGATCCATGGCATACAGGGGGCATGCTAACATATTTAGACGGACAGTTCTTTCCGTGGTATCGGTGCTCTTCACTTGATGGGAGGTTCATGGTTCGAATACGAGGTCACGACCGAGAGGTCGGACGAGGCGGGGTCCGGATTCACCGAGAAGTACGTGGCGGTCTCCGTGGAGGAGGACGCAATCGTCTTCGAGAGGTATGTGGACGGGAAGCTCCGCGACACGGTGGAGGGCAGCCCCTCCTTCGCCGGCCTGCTTTTCGACCTGAGAGGGCTGTCCAAACTGGGCACCGAGAGCATAGACACGCCCTTCGGACCCAGGGACGTGACCGTCTACGGCTCCGACCGCTGCGGCGGGGGCGAGAGGGTATATGTCGGAGCCGGGGGCACCGTCCACCGGGATATCAGGACCCAGCTATGGTCCGGGGGCGTGGTGTACACCGAGACCCGGGAGCTGAAGGCCTCCAGCACGGTGGTCTGAAGATCCATCCGAGGGCCCCGGGGCGGGTTGACGGCCTTGATCGAGACTGAGATCGTGATGTGGTTGCAGCAGGCCCTGGCGGGGCCGGCGGCGGACGCCTTGGCCTCGATGCTGTCGATCAGGGGCGCGCCCGCGATGCTGTCAGGACTGTGCGTCCTTCCGCTGCTCCTGTCGGATCGTCACCGCAGGGCGGGGATCCTGATCCTGGCCGCGGTCGCCGCGGTCTACCTCGTCAACGAGCTGGGGGTCAAACCGCTGCTCATGCGCCCGCGTCCGTTCGAAGCGTGTCCGGAGATACTTCTGATAGGTAGCATGCCTTCGGGCTTCTCGTTCGCATCCACGCATTCCGCGGTCCTCTTCGCGACGGCCACCGCGGTCATTCTGACGTCGGACCGCAGATACGGGGCGCTGCTGTTCGCCCTTGCGGTATCGGTCGCGATCCTCAGGGTGTACGCCGGGGTGCACTATCCATCGGACGTGATCGCGGGAGCGGCCATGGGCGTCATCGCCGCCGTCCTCCTGGTCGTCGCGTTCCATCCCTCTCTGAGGGACGGCGGGACGGAGACCGCGTGACCGAGCGACACGATTCGTGATCCGGGGTAGAACAGACACTCAACGAAGCTTTTCGATCGAGGAAAGCGTGGGACGTTCTGTCGCGGAGCGCATCATGGCACCTCGGGGATCGCTGATAGGCGAAGACTATGCGGAGACATGCCGTCTTACGGTTGATACTGTCTCAAGGCTTTTCGTGATTATTTCCGAGTAGGTTGAGAACGGGATATCGAGTATGGATGAGGAGGGCCCACATTATCTGGCATTCGATTGGATAGACGCCTCCGAGCCGGATTACATCGTACCGTTGGACAGGCTGTTCTCGAATCAAAGAGACGTTGAAGCTCCGCGGTTCTCTGTCACCGACAGTGATGAGCGACCTCTCGTCCGAGGCCGGAAGATCGTTCGGCTGTATGGACGATTTCTTCTCATCGAGAGTCAGAAGGTCCGAGGGCCCGTTCGTGACTTTGGATCTAACATCTGTTCCATCCTATTCGTGGATGGACGGATGGTCGAAATGGGGCCACAACCGCGACGGAGAGGATCTGAAACAAACGGAGATCGCCATGGTCACGGACGGCGAAGGGATGCCGCTTGCGTTCACGATGCTACCCGGTTCCATAGCGGATTCCACCGTTCTCGACGATACGGTGGATATATTGCGTGAATTGGGCTGCTGCGGCCGCCTCGTCATGAACAGGGGATTCGAAACGGCGGCGAACATCTTCGGACTGCTGGAGCGCGGATCGGAGTTCACCGTCCTGTCCAATGCCAAGGCGGAGCCGATCAAGAAGCTTATGTCCCAAGCGATCGGGGACATGAAGAGATCGTCCGCATTCAGGAGGCACGAGGGGCATTCCTACAAGGTCGCGGAGTACGAGACGGGGATCGTGAACATCGACGGATCCTGCGAGTACGTGGTACACGTTCCGCAGAACCACAATGCTTCGAAGGCCATCGACGGCCTTTTCGAGACATCTCGCAAACTGAAGGTCTTCGTCGTGTACGACCCGAAGAAGGCCGCCGATGACATCGAATCCGTCATGGATGCCGTCTCGGACACCGAATTGAAGCTGGAAGACACGAGTCCAAGGGATCCAGACAAGACGTATTCCAAGCTGCCGGCGTTCATCAGGAAGTATCTGGGCTATTACGTCGATGCGGACGACGCGATGCATATCGAACGCAAGCAGAACGCGTTCACGTTCGCGGACAACCGCGCTGGCATGTTCGTAATGCTCGCATCTCCAGGCACCGATTGGGACACTATGATGTCCTCTTACGACGTCCGCGATTGGGTCGAGAAGGCGTTCGACGTTTACAAGAAAGACCTGGACGGCTCCGGGTCGAGGACCGGCGACCCGGATAGGGCGCGCGGAAGGCTGTTCATCAAGTTCGTGGCACTGATCATGCGCATCTATATGCAGAACATCCTGCGCAGACATGAAGAATCGGTCCTGAAGGGCGATCAGAAGAAGGATTCAGTCTACGGGAAGACGCTGGATGAGGTGCTGAGATCGCTCAACACGCTGATGGCGTTGGGGAATACGGGTGACTGGAGACTCACTGCGGTGACGAAGGACGTCAGGGACCTCGACGCGAGACTGAGGCTGTTCATGTATAGCACCCGGGACGATCTGGACAGACTCAACGGCATGAAGCACAAGAGGGGCGGGAAGCCGAAGGCTTCCGGCTCCTCATGAGATTATACCCCAATTTACCGAGTTAGAGTTAAAAAGACGAAAATCGGCAGACCTGAATCACTGCTCTGGATTCATGCTAGAGGCAGGATTCATCTTTGAGTTCCCAGCAAAGGGGCTTTATCGATACGAACCGGATTTTTTTTATTCACATGAAGGCACGAGAGTATTCAGATGTCATATGTTTGCATTGCCTCATTAAATGATTCATTCATTGACAATCCTGATCCTCTTCTGATCTTTGATGTAGAATGTGTTTATTATCGATTTGCCCTCTTCAGAAAGATGATATCTTCTTTCGTGTTTGTCTTTGTAGACCCATCCCCTCTTCTCCCACTCTTTGATAAAATCTCTATGGTAATACACAGATTCGGTACGTGAACGCGATTCCGAAGAGAATTCTGGTCTGAACCATAATCCGTTCTCCTTCAGATTGGAGATCACCTCCGGGCCTTTCGGAGCACGGTTTTCCACAGTGAGACGATTGAGTATGGTCAGACCCAATACCAATGACCGGTCTGGAGATTCTATGTTGTAACGTTGAACCGTCCGCGGTGTTTTCACAGACCTCGCCAATCCGACAGGGACGTCCTCCAGATAGTAATTCGAGGTGGGAACGTGATACTCTTTCGTCGAGACGGTGAAAGGAATGGACGTCGGGAACATCATGGATGACATCATGGATGCCGCTGCATATTCTGAACTCCCCGCAGATATATTGATGAATATATCCGCATTGGGATCCTCATCATATTCATCCATAAGTATATTGTAAACAGTTTTCAGCATCTCAGAGAAATCTGTAACATTGTTATCGTGTTCCAAGTTTCATTCTCCAATGACAACATAATCGTGACCAACCCCTTAGAGGGCATGAAACTACAATCATCGTGTTACCGTGTGTCAGCTCTATTCATAATCGGCAACATGACAATAACCACGCCTTTGTTGAAGAGTGCTGCGAAATTCGGGTTCCCGATAATACTGATGACAAGCACGTTCAGAGTATACGAGGTGATAGGACGTCGCACCGAGGGGAATACCGCCCTCAGGCGCGCACAGTACTCATATGATTCGCTGGATATAGCCAAAGGAATCATCGTAAACAAGATTGACAACCAGATATCCACTCTCAAAAAACAGGTTGAGCGTGACCCTCGGACTCTCGGCTTTATCGAACGTCTGTCGGATATTCATGAGAAAACATCGGTCTTCGAAGGAGATACAGCAGGATTGATGGGCCTAGAGGGAACAGCTTCACGTATATTCTTCGAAGGCAACTACAACAATATCGAATGGAACGGTCGCAAACCCCGGATGAAAAAAGACTATGTGAACTCCACCCTGGACATCGGATACACCATGCTGTTTAATATGATCGACTCTCTTCTGAACATGTATGGTTTCGACACCTATGTGGGAATACTGCACAAAGAGTATTACATGAGGAAATCATTGACCTGTGATCTTATGGAACCATTCCGGCCCGTTGTAGACTGGACCGTCCGGAAGGCGATAAATCTCGGTCAGTGCAAGCCCTCTGATTTTAATGTAGTGAATGAAAGATATCTATTGGATATATCGAAGAATAAGAACTACATCTCATTCCTGATGAAACCCTTATTGGAAATACGCGGAGATATGTTCGCATACATCCAATCATATTACCGTTTCTTCATGAAACGCAGAACGTACGGAACAGCACCTGTTTTCGAGGTTTGAATGATAATAATCAGTTACGATATAAAAAATAATAAACTTCGCGGGAAGTTCGCTAAATTCATAATACGCTTCGGGTGTCGCATACAATATTCCGTTTACCGTATCGATAACAGCGGACGCATACTAGATAACATAACATCAGAAATCTGCAACAGATTCTAGCCTGAATTCTCTGAAGAGGACAGCGTCCTCATTCTGAATCTCTCTTCAAGCTGCAAGATAATCAAGATGGGTTACATCAATCATGAGGATGGACCGATTCTGATTGTATGAAACCTCCGACTTAATTTCAAAAATTTGTAATCGTATTTAAAGAGTTGAGCGTGATATGATGCAATTTGATAAATACCAGTAAAAACATATGCAAAATACACCCAAAATGAGGGATAAAACGCCCCGAGGGTCCAAAACTCATTCGAAATTTCTACTTATGTAGATAGAGTAAAATTCTTTCATCTCTATATTCGGTCCAAAACTCATTCGAAATTTCTACTTATGTAGATATAACGTCCAATGCCCGCGCCATTACGAGTCCAAAACTCATTCGAAATTTCTACTTATGTAGATAACCCTAAGCTCGTTTTTAGAGGGTGGGTCCAAAACTCATTCGAAATTTCTACTTATGTAGATAAGCACACGCGGGTCATGTCCGCGTGCGGTCCAAAACTCATTCGAAATTTCTACTTATGTAGATTGATGGGGTCACACAAGTGACCAAATGTCCAAAACTCATTCGAAATTTCTACTTATGTAGATCTTAACAACTTGGGGGCCCCTACCGGGGTCCAAAACTCATTCGAAATTTCTACTTATGTAGATCCCTCTTCAGCGACCGGATGCTGCTGGTCCAAAACTCATTCGAAATTTCTACTTATGTAGATGATAGACGACATCTCCCTCGAATGGCG
>Ga0209723_1003120_pt1 | contig 20518 bp, 33 predicted proteins | sample BiotimSIPDNA_2_FD_185750 | JGI IMG/M metagenome (GOLD analysis project Ga0209723, IMG submission 185750) | Anaerobic biogas reactor microbial communites from Washington, USA - Biogas_R2 time_0 SIP DNA (SPAdes) (version 2) | ecosystem: Engineered > Bioreactor > Anaerobic > Unclassified | place... | reverse complement strand
TCCGGGTCAAGGGCTAAAATGCCGGCAATGGACACCCGTTTTTTTTCGCCCCCGGACAAATTGAAAGGATTCCGGTTCAAATAACTTTCATCCAAGCCCACCTGGGCCAAGGTCTTGAGGGCGATTGTTTTGGCTTCATCCAAAGGCACTTTATAATTCAAAGGTCCAAAAATAATATCCTTTTCCACAGTTTCTTCGAACAACTGGTATTCCGGAAACTGGAAAACAAGTCCCACGTGTTTCCTCAAATCGTTATAGCGGATTTTTCGATTGCGTTTTCGCGTGACCGAATGCCCAAAAATCTCCACGCTGCCTTCCGTGGGGAATATCAGTGCATTCATGTGTTGAGCCAGCGTGGATTTCCCGGATCCGGTATGGCCGACGAGCGCGATAAACTCACCCTTTGCGGAAACTTGAAACGATATTTTTTCGATCGCTTGATGAAACTGCAAATGGTTTTGCGGGTAATGGTAACTTACTTCGCGGAAACGAATTCCCATAAGAAATCCCTCACCCTCTTTTCCTTCTCGTCCGTCTTGCTCAACCCCGATTGGATTTTCAATGCCATCGGCAAATCAAGCCGAGCCTCGCGAAAGCGCTCCGGCTTGCGCAACAGGGTCGCTTTCGCATCGTCTTCAAAAATCGCGCCTTCTTTCAAGACCACGAGCCGATCCGCATACAACGCTTCTTCCATGTCATGGGTGATCATGATGATCGTGATTCCTTCGTCATGAAGCGTGCTTATATACGCCATCAGCTCATTTCGCGAGGTCGGATCCAGCATGGACGTGGCTTCATCAAAAATCATGATCTTTGTTTGCATCGCCAAAATTCCGGCAATGGCTACTCGTTGTTTTTGTCCGCCCGAGAGCGTGCTCGGCTCCTTTTCCAAAAGATCGGACATCCCGACTTTTTCAGCGTAAAATTGGATTTTTTCCAACATCTCTTCTCGAGGAACATTCAAGTTTTCCATGCCAAAAGCGATGTCATCGCGGACACTGACTCCAACAAACTGGTTATCGGGATTTTGAAACACGATCCCGATTTTTTTCCGCTCTTCATATAAAGTGTCGGGTGTCAATAACACCCCGTCGATGGCGATGGTCCCACTTTTGGGCTCCAAAAGTCCCACCAAAAGTTTGGCCAAGGTGGACTTTCCTGACCCATTGTGCCCAAGGATCGCAACCCATTCGCCTTGTTCCACTGTCAAGTTGATATTTTTGAGAATGAGTCGCTTTCCCGTATAGCTAAACGTCACATCCTGGATGTTGATCATGCTCATCTTGATTCTCCCTATCATCCACTACTGATTTTAGAGCGCCCGTTCGATGTCTGAAAGCGTCAATATGCCCAAAATGGACTCTTCACGCTTACCGGAAGGGGTCACAAACAACATTTCCAATTTATTCTTTTCTTTAAAATCTCTCCGGAAATATCCCAATGCCTGAAAAGCGGTCGCATTCTTGGCGATAAAAGCGAAATACTTCGCTGGAACACCATCCAAGTCGATTGCCTTTAACAAATCATGAAGGAGTCGGTTTTTGGTTATGACGGCATCGCGGTCCAGACTCAAGCAATAATACAGCGATTTTTCCGTAAACACCCCTTGAAGCTCATAGCCGGAAAAGACCGGTATTTTCGAATATCCCGTGGTTTCCATGAGCTGGATGGCTTCTCCGATCGTCGCCTCAAGCGACAATTTCTTGATCTGTTGTATCGGCACCATGATGTCGACAACCTTGATCGGATGTAGAATATTGTCTACGACTTGGAAAAAGCGTTTCATGAACCGATCGGTCGGTTCTGCAACGTCGGAGTTATGGACAATGATATTTCTTAATTGCGCCGCTTGTTGGAGTGTATCGAAATAATGCGGGTTGGCAATGATCTTGTTTTCCTTCCTCCCCCGAATGCGAAACAAGGTTCCCATGAACGTCGATTCTTTGTAACTTCCATTCACGTATTCGATGCGAAGATATTTCTCCAACTCCTGAAATTTATCGAGAAACGCGTGTTTTTTTTCTGTTTCCATTTTCTTGGTCACCTCGCGATTTTCCTCATGTTCACTATATCACGAAAAGCGCGTTTTAAACACCCCGAAAAAAAGAAAAAAGTGCTGATTAAAGACAGCACTTCTCTTCCGGGTGGTTTATACCAATTCGATGATCGCCATCGGGCAGGCATCGCCTTGGCGATAACCGACACGGTAGATGCGGGTGTATCCGCCTTTCGTCTCTTGATATTTCGGACCCAATTCCTTGAACAACTTTTGGAGCGCAGTTTGCTTTTCGATGGATAAATCGCGCAAAATGGCTTCCGCCAGCCGTATGTGATGCAAATCGCCTTTTTTGGCATAGGTGATCAACTTTTCAACACTGCGGCGGATTTCTTTCGCCTTGACCAGCGATGTCTCGATTTTCCCGTGCAATATGAGTTGCGTTGCCAAATCGCGACAAAGCGCCTTGCGGTTGTCACTTCTGCGGTTCAGCTTGCTATATCCTGTAGACATGGTAACCTCCTCCAACTAATGTTTCGCCAAGCTTAAATTGAGTTCTTCAAGCTTTTGTTTGACTTCTTTTAATGATTTCTTACCTAAGTTTCGAACTTTCATCATGTCTTCTTCGGTCTTTTCGATCAACTCGCCAAGTGTATGGATCCCCGCTCTTTTCAAACAGTTATAACTCCGGACTGAGAGATCGAGATCTTCGATCGGCTTTTCCAAATTGCGCGTTGCTTCTTCGGATTTGCGTTCGATCATGAAATCTTCCGACATCGACCGGGTGGAGAGTTCCACCAGCGAGTAGAAATGATCGATCAACATTTTTGCGGCCATGCCGATGGCTTCTTTTGGATTCATCGAGCCATTGGTCCAGACTTCCACCATGAGTTTATCATAATCGGCCGAATCATCGACGCGGGTCTTATCCACGGTATAGTTGGCGCGGATGACCGGCGTATAGATGCTGTCGATCGGAATCACGCCGACCATGTTGTCAAAGCGCGCATTCTTTTCTGCGTTGACATAACCGTTTCCCTTGCGGGCATGAAGAACCATGCGGAACCGTTTGCCTTTGTTGACATGGCAAAGGTAGTGGTCGGGATTGATAATCTCGACTTCATCATCAGCGATGATGTCTTTGGCTGTCACATCACAAGGTCCATCCACAATGATTTCCATCCGTTTCATGATGTTGGGGTTGGACGAATCAATGGTCAATACCACGCCTTTTAAATTCAAAACGATGGTCGTGACATCTTCCACAACATTTTCGATCGCCGTAAACTCATGTTCAACGCCGTCGATTTGCGCATTGATGATAGCGGCTCCAGGGAGGGATGACAGTAAGACTCGGCGTATGGAATTCCCAATGGTAATCCCGAAGCCGCGGTCAAGCGGCGTGATGACAAAGCGACCGTAAGTCGCATCGATCTCTTCCGTGATTGTTTTTGGTTTTTCAAATTTCAAGTCTTTCAATGGTATTCCCTCCTATCCGCGGGGCCGTTTGGGTGGACGACAACCGTTGTGCGGTACCGGGGTAACATCCCGGATCGCGGTAATCTCAAGACCTGCGACCTGTAAGCTACGAATGGCTGCTTCGCGGCCGGGTCCGGGTCCTTTGACTGATACTTCAACTTTTCGAACGCCGTTTTCCATGGCTGCTTTTGCTGCAGCTTCACTGGCAATACCGGCGGCGAAGGGGGTCGATTTACGGCTTCCCTTATAACCGATCGCTCCAGATGAACTCCAAGCAATCGCGTTGCCGGCGGGATCGGTGATGGTGATGATAGTATTGTTGAAGGTCGAATGAATGTGCGCTACCCCGGATGGGATATTTTTCTTCACACGACGTTTTTTAACGACATTACGTGCCATAATAGTCCCACTCCTCCTTATTTCTTCTTATTCGCAACGGTCTTTCTCGGACCTTTGCGAGTTCTGGCGTTGTTCCGGGTATTTTGTCCCCGGACCGGCAGCCCTTTACGATGACGGATCCCGCGGTAAGAGCCGATCTCCATCAACCGTTTGATGTTCAGCGCGATTTCGCGACGTAAATCGCCTTCGACGCGGTATTTTTGTACTTCTTGACGGATCCGAATGACTTCGTCATCCGTCAGATCTTTGACGCGTTTGTCTTCCGACACACCGGCGCTGGCAAGGATCTTTTGGGAAATGCTCTTGCCAATGCCATAAATGTAGGTCAAAGAAATGACGACGCGTTTGTCTCTCGGAATGTCTACTCCTGCGATACGTGCCATGTGACTTCCTCCTACTTGCCTTGTCTTTGTTTATGTTTGGGATTTTCGCAAATGACCATAACATTGCCATTGCGTTTGATTATTTTACATTTGTCACAAATTTTCTTGACTGATGATCTGACTTTCATCTGATTTCCTCCTAAAATAGGGTCTATATTAATTCATGCGATACGTGATGCGACCACGTGTTAAATCATATGTCGACAGTTCGACCTTGACTTTATCGCCTGGTAAAATGCGTATGTAGTGCATACGGATTTTACCAGAAACGTGACCGATAATTCGGTGTCCGATTTCCAGCTCGATAATAAATTGCGCATTCGGCAATACTTCGATGACCGTACCCATCATTTCGATGACATCGTCTTTCTTTGCCATTGAATCACTCCTCTTTTCCCTGGGTTGTGAATATGTCACAGCCCGTTTCCGTGATGAGAACCGTGTGTTCAAAGTGGGCGCTTAAGGATCCGTCAGCCGTGATGGTGGTCCACCCGTCAGCTAAGACGCGGACTTCCTTCCGCCCAAAATTGATCATGGGTTCGATCGCGATGGTCATTCCCGGTCGCAAGATAACGCCTCGCCCCGGGAGTCCGTAATTGGGGATTGCTGGGTCTTCGTGCAGATTTTTCCCGATGCCATGCCCGACAAATTCCCGGACAACACTGAATCCCAGACCTTCCGCGTACATTTGGATGGCGTGGGAGATATCAGACAGCCGGTTTCCCGCTTTTGCTTGTTTCAAGCCTTCAAACAGACTGGCTTTTGTGCCTTCCAACAAACGCCTGGTTTCTTCGGACACCTTGCCGCAACCATAACTCCAGGCGGAATCGCCATGGTAGCCCTTATAATTGGCTCCAATGTCGATTGACACGAGATCGCCTTCTTTTAAAATTTTCTTCTTGGAAGGTATTCCATGTATGACCTCTTCGTTGATGGAGATACAAGACGCGGCGGGAAATCCATTATAATTTTTGAACGAGGGAGTCGCACTCATTTTTCGGATGGCGGATTCAATGATGTCATCCAATTCGTGAGTCGATACGCCGGGTTTGATCCAAGGGAGGACCGCCTGATGAGCCTTGTAGACAATCAGTCCGGCTTGGCGCATCAGGAGGATCTCCCGTTCGGATTTAATGGTAATCATTATCAATCGCTTCCCAGTTTTTTGATTATCTCTTGGTACACACTCTCGGGATCTTGTTCGCCGTTGATCTCCCATAACAACCCTTGATTTTGGTAGTATTCCAAGAGCGGCCGGGTTTTTTCGTTATAGACGTCTAAGCGGATCTTGATCGCTGCTTCCTGATCGTCCGGTCGTTGGATCAGCGGGTGTTGGCATTTATCGCAAATGCCTTCCACTTGAGGTGGGTGGCTCACGATGTGATAGGTTTCCTGGCAATTCGTACAGACTCTTCTTCCCGCAAGGCGCGAGAGCAGCGTCTGATCGGATGCCCGGATTTGGATCACCCCGTCCAGTTTGAGTTTTAATTCTTGAAGCATCTCATCCAACATCACGGCTTGATCTTTGGTTCGGGGATACCCATCCAACAAAAACCCATGAGGATAATCTTTCGCCTGCAATGCTTTCTTCACGATCGCGTTGGTCAAGGGATCGGGAACCAGTTCGCCTTTTTGGACCAATGTCTTCACTTGACGGCCAAGCTCTGAATCCGATTGCATTTCCCGGCGAAAGATCTCTCCGGTCGAAATGTGTTTGATATTCAAGTTTTGAATCAACAGAGAGGCTTGGGTTCCTTTTCCCGATCCCGGTTTGCCCGTGATCAGAAGATTCCAAGTTTTCCCTTTACCGCATAAATCCGGCATAAGTCTTTTCCTGAGTGTCGGTTTCGATTTGCTTGGCTGTTTCCAAGGCGACACCAACGATAATGAGTAGCGATGTTCCTCCGATTTGAGCATACGAATGCCCTAAGATCATGGACGTGATGATCGGCAGACTGGCAATGACCACGAGGTAAAGGGCGCCGACGATCGTGACCCGAAACAAAGTTTTCGTGATGTAAGTCTCGGTTTCTAGTCCGGGACGAACTCCGGGGATGTAGGCGTTTTGCTTTTGCAAGTTTTCTGCCATTTGTTCCGGCTTGATCAGGATGAACGAATAGAAAAACGTGAAGATGAAGACCAAGACGATGTAGATGAAAAATCCAATCGGCTGATCATACGCAAAGATTTGCCCGAGCCAGTTTCTGGCGGAATTCGCCGCGGAAGAAGTTCCCCAGTTGATATAGCTGAAGATTGTATTGGGCAGCGAAAGCAAGATCGATGCGAAGATGACAGGAATCACATTGGCCGTGTTGAGCTTGATCGGCAAATTTGATTCCGATCGGCCGGTGAAACGCGATCCGGCTGGCCGGTTGGCGTATTGGATCGGAATCTTTCGAGCCGCTTCTTGCATGTAAGTGATCCCCACCAACACGATAATGAACATCAGAATGCTGACGGCGAAAAGTAAGTACCCATTCCATTCGCCTTGTCCAATGTAAACACCGGTGCCAAGCAATCCTTTCGGATCGGCAATGTAGTATTGCACTAAGGACGCAATCGTTCCCGGGAAGGAAATGATGATACCGCCAACGATCAGCATCGATGCCCCGTTGCCGATCCCCTTCAAGGTGATTTGATCGGCGAGCCACATCATGAGTGCCGTACCGCCGGTTAGGACGATGGCGATGTAAATATAGACGAGGAACCACAGATTGCGGGTTCCACCTTGGGTCGCCCAGTCCAACACACCGGATTCAAACAAAGATGTTTGTGAACTGTGGAACGCAAAGGTCATGGCGATCGCTTGAACAAATGCGAGCGCGATGGCTAAATACCGAGTAAGGCGGTTGATTTTCGCTTTCCCGATTTCCCCTTCTTCGCCCCATTCCTTCAATACCGGAATGATGTCCATTTGGAGTAGTTGCACAACGATTGAGGCCGTGATATATGGGCTGATTCCAAGGGCAATGATCGAATAGTTCCGAAGCGCGTCTCCGGAAATCGAGTTAACGATTCCGAGGAACCCGCTGTTTTCGAACAAACTGGTCAGCGATGACGCATCAATCAAAGGCATTGTCACGTAGGTAAGCAATTTGAAAACGAAGAAGATCAACAAGGTAAAGCCGATCCGCTTGAGGATGTCTTTATTCTTGAGTATTCTTTTTAACGTTTCCACCTAAATCACCTCGGTCTTGCCACCAGCAGCCGCAATTGCCTCCTCGGCCGAAGCAGAGAACTTGTGTGCTTTGACAGTCAGTCGTTTCTCCAGCTTACCGCTTCCCAGCACCTTTAAACCGGCTTTGAGATCGCTGATGCGTCCTTCATCCAGTAGACTTTCCGGCGTGATAACCGCGTCGTTGTCATATTGGTTGAGATCGCTTAAATTGATGATTGCGAATTCCTTACGAAAATAGTTTGTGAATCCCCGTTTTGGAAGGCGTTTGAAAAGCGGGGTTTGTCCGCCTTCAAAGCCTAAGCGAGTACCGCCACCTGTTCGGGAGTTTTGACCGTTATGGCCTCTACCGGCTGTTTTGCCGGTGCCGCTGCCGCTGCCACGACCCACTCTTTTCTTATAATGAGTGGCGCCCTCGACGGGTTTCAATTCATTGAGTTTCATCATGATGGCCTCCTATACCGATTCCACTTTCACCAGATGGGCCACGGTGTTGACCATGCCCCGAATGGCTTCGGAGTCTTCTTTCACGACGGATGAGTTGCGTTTGGTGAGCCCGAGAGCCCGAACGGTTTTGACCTGATTCGGTTTTCTGGCAACCAGTCCTTTTATCAAGGTTATTTTAATCTGTGCCATTATTTCAGCACCTCTTCTGCCGTCAACCCACGCATTTCAGCAACATCCTCGGTGCTTCTTGTGGACAATAGACCAGCCATCGTTGCGCGAACGATGTTGATCGGTGTTTTCGATCCCAGAGATTTGCTGAGAACATCTTCGATTCCTGCGAGTTCCAAAACGGCACGAACCGCACCGCCGGCGATCACACCGGTTCCAGGAACGGCGGGACGTAGGAAAACCTTCGCGGCACCATAAGTTCCGGTGACGGTATGATAAATGGTTGTTTTGTTAATCGGAATGTTGACTATGTTTTTCTTTGCGTCTTCAATGGCTTTTTTGATGGCATCGGGCACTTCGCTCGCTTTTCCGGTTCCAAAACCGACTTTGCCTTTGCGGTCGCCGACGACGACGATTGCCGAAAAACTGAAGCGACGTCCACCTTTTACGACCTTCGTGACACGGCCGATATTGACAACGCGTTCTTCGTAGAGTTTTTCTTCTTTTTTCCTTGGAGCACCGTGTGGCGCCCGAGACGGTCTTTTTTCTCTGCCGCCTCTTTCTTTATTCTCTTGCATCAGGCATCCTCCTTCTTAGAACTCGAGTCCGGCTGCGCGAGCAGCTTCGGCGAGCGCTTTGACCCGGCCATGATATAAAAATCCACCCCGGTCAAAGACCACGTTCTTGATTCCCTTTTCCAAAGCTTTCTCCGCAATCAGCTTGCCAACCAACTTAGCTCCCTCCACATTGCCGCCGGATGCACCGGAAATTTCCCGGCTGGAAGCGGCTACGAGGGTATTGCCGGCGAGATCATCAATGATCTGGCAATAGATGGCTTTATTGGAACGAAAAATGCTCAAGCGGGGTCTGGAGGGAGTTCCGCTGATGGCAATACGGATTCGAAAATGCCGTTTTTGCCGTTGCGCGACTTTATTTACTGGTTTAAACATATCTATTCACCTCGCCCACCTTACTTGGCAGTCTTTCCTTCTTTATGACGTACCTTTTCGCCACGATAGCGGATTCCTTTACCCTGATAGGGTTCGGGAGCGCGAACCTTGCGAACGACAGCCGCAAATTCACCGACTGCCTGTTTGTCGATTCCCTTGATATGGATTTCGGTATTGCTGGGAATCTCCACGCTAATGCCTTCTGGCAAAGCGAGTTCCACCGGATTGGAATATCCGACGTTCAACATCAATTTTTTGGCATCTTTCATTGCTGCCCGGTAACCCACACCCTTGATGTCCAATATCTTCGTGTAACCGGCGGTTACACCTTTGACCATATTGTTGATTAGCGCCCGCGTCGTCCCGTGTAAGGCACGATGCTTGAGCGAATCCGATGGCCGGGTTACAGAAATCTCATTATGTTCGGCAGCAATGGTCATCTCGGAATGAAATGTAAATTCCAAGGATCCCTTTGGGCCTTTGACAACGACATGATTGTTTGGATCGATATCGATTTGAACGCCTTCAGGGATGGCAATTGCCAGCCTACCAACACGACTCATAGTTTCTTGCACCTCCATTGATTGTTTTCATGCGTAGTTACCAGATGTAAGCCAATACTTCGCCGCCGACTTGCCGTTTTCTGGCTTCCCGATCGGTCATAATTCCTTGAGAAGTGGAAACGATGGCAATGCCGAGTCCATTCAGGACGCGGGGCAGGTCATCGGTCTTGGCATATACTCTCAGCCCGGGTTTGGAGATTTTCTTCAAACCTCTCACGGCTCTTTCTTCATTAAGCAAATATTTCAGGGTCACCCGAAGGACGCCCTGAATGCCGGAAGCCACCAATGTGTAATCGGTGATATAGCCTTCGGCCTTTAATAAGGACAGAATTTCCGCTTTCAGTTTGGAAGCGGGGATGTCCACAGTTTTATGTTTCATTTGATTGGCATTACGGATTCTTGTCAGCATATCCGCAATTGGATCGGTCATGACCATACTAATGTGCCTCCTTCCTCGATACGACAGAATTGAGTGTACTCATAATCAATTACCAGCTTGCCTTTTTGACGCCGGGAATCTGTCCCTTGTACGCAAGTTCGCGGAAGCAGACGCGGCAAAGCTTGAATTTGCGATAAACGGCATGGGGACGACCGCAGCGTTCACATCTCGTATAATTACGAACAGGAAATTTAGATCCCCGTTGTTGTCTGACTTTCATCGATGTTTTTGCCATAGGTTGCCTCCTAATTTTTCCGGAAAGGCATACCGAACAGTTTTAACAGTTCGAATGCTTCCTGGTCCGTGTTTGCTGTTGTCACAATGACAATGTCCATGCCCCGGATCTTGTTGACCTTGTCGTAATTGATTTCCGGAAAAATCAATTGTTCCTTGACGCCGAGGGTATAATTGCCTCTGCCATCAAATCCCTTGGGATTGATACCGCGAAAATCGCGGACACGAGGCAGGGCGATCGTAATCAATTTATCAAAGAAATCATACATCCGCTCACCGCGGAGTGTTACCTTGCAGCCGATGGCCATACCTTCGCGCAGTTTGAAGTTCGCGATGGAGTGTTTGGCTTTGGTGATGACCGGTTTTTGACCGGTGATTTGGGTCAATTCATTGACAGCATCATCCAAGACTTTCGGGTTGGCGACCGCGTCGCCCACGCCGATGTTCAAGACGATCTTACTGACCTTCGGGCAAGCCATGACGGAAGAATAGTTAAATTTGGCCGTCAGCGCTGGAACGATTTCTTGTTTGTATTTTTCTACTAAGCGGTTCATATTATGCTATCCCTCCTTTACTCCAGGACTTCCCCAGATTTTTTTGCATAGCGCACTTTCTTGGTTTCTTCTTGTTTTTTAACTTTCTTGACAACCGTTTTATAGCCAATTTTGGTCGGCTTTTTCGCCTTAGGATCCATTAACATGATGTTTGATACATGGATTGGCTTGTCCAGTTCGATAATGCCACCGTCCGGATTCGCTTGATTCGGTTTGATGTGTTTTTTGACTTTCTTCAAGCCTTCGCCTTCTAATAAAACCCGTTCGCTCTTGTTACTGATCGCTCGGATCGTGGCTTGTTTGCCTTTGTCTGGTCCGGAGATGATGACGACTTTATCGCCTTTTTTTAGTTTCATATAGTCGCCCCTCCTTAGAGTACTTCGGGTGCTAGAGAGACGATTTTGGAGAAATCGGCATCTCTTAACTCCCGAGCAACCGGTCCAAAGATGCGAGTCCCTCTCGGGCTTTTGTCATCTTTGATCAAAACGGCTGCGTTGTCATCAAATTTGATATGGCTACCGTCGGAACGACGGAGACCATAGGCTGTTCGGACGATGACCGCTTTGACGATCTCGCCTTTCTTTACTAAACCGCCGGGGGTTGCGGATTTGACCGTGGCCACAATGATGTCGCCAATATTGGCGTACTTGCGGCTGGTTCCACCCAGGACCTTGATGGTCAAGATTTCCCGAGCGCCCGAATTATCGGCGATTTTCAGTCTTGTCTCTTGTTGTATCATGCTTGTCCATCCTCCCTTACAAGACCACGCTGTGTTCGATGATCTCGAGCAAACGGAATCTCTTCAGATGAGACAATGGACGGCATTCCACGATTTTGACAGTGTCACCGATTTTTGCTTCATTCTTTTCGTCATGAGCGTGGAATTTCTTTGAGGAGATCACGCGCTTATTATATAAAGGGTGCGTTTTGTATGTGGTCACCAAAACGGTGATCGTCTTATCGTTCTTGTCGGAAACGACTTTTCCTATGAACGTTCGGCGATTGATTTTCGACTCCATGATGGCCCTCCCTTATTTACTTTCCCGCTCGGACATGATGGTTTTCATCCGGGCGATGGTCTTTCTGACCGTGCTGAGACGGGCAGTGTTTTCTAATTGACCGGTCGCATGCTTGAACCGTAAGTCAAACATTTCTTTTTTCAGATTGTCAATTTCTTTCAGAAGCGCGTCGTTATCCATTTCGCGGATTTCTTTTACATGCGTCATTTGGCTTCACCCGACTCTTTCTTCACGATTTTTGTTCTGATCGGCAGTTTGTGTGAGGCGAGACGCAGGGCTTCTTTCGCCATTTCTTCAGAAACGCCAGCCACTTCAAACATGACCAACCCTTCTTTGACGACAGCGACCCATTCTTCCGGCGATCCTTTACCGGATCCCATCCGGACTTCCAACGGTTTCTTTGTTTTGGCTAAATGCGGGAAAATCTTTACCCAGACCGACCCTTCCCGTTTCATATAACGGGTCATCGCGATCCGGCTGGCTTCGATTTGCCTGGCGGTTATCCAAGCACCTTCTAATGCCATTAGCCCGTAGTCGCCAAACGCCACTTCCGCATTGCCTTTGGCGTGTCCTTCATAACTGACACGATGAGGCCGGCGGTATTTCGTTCTTTTTGGCATCAACATGGTTTATTTGGCCTCCTTTTTGGCAGGCAGTATTTCCCCTTTGTAGATCCAAACTTTGATTCCGAGTTTGCCATACGTGGTCTTTGCTTCCGCGAGGGCATAGTCGATATCGGCTCTTAAGGTATGCAAGGGAACGTTTCCTTCGCTGTAGCCTTCGCTTCGGGCAATTTCCGCGCCGGCCAGTCGTCCGGAAATGAGTGTCCGGCAGCCTTTGGCTCCCGCTTTAAGGGCTCTTTGGATCGCCACTTTTTGAACTCTCCGGAAAGATGCCCGGGACTCCAATTGTTTGGCGATGCTTTCGGCCACTAATTTGGCATCCAGTTCGGCACGTTTAATTTCGATCACATTGAGAAATACTTCTTTATTCGTTAATTGTTTCAGTTTGCTCACAACAGCGTTCTTGGTCTCGCCGTTACGACCGATCACCATACCGGGTTTCGCGGTATTGACGGTGATGATCACCCGGGTTTTGCTGCGCTCGATCTCGATTTTCGAAATGCTGGCGTTTTTATACAGGTCATTCAACAGGTTCCGGATTTTCATGTCTTCTAAGAGCAGATTGGCAACATCTCTTTTTTCGGCGTACCAACGCGACTCCCAGTCTAGTATGATGCCGATCCTTTGTCCGATCGGACTGACTTTTTGTCCCATAAAATTCCTCCCTATTCCCTTTCCGCCACGGTAATGTAAATATGGCTCGTGCGTTTGAAGATCGAGAATCCCCGTCCTTGCGAATGGGGCTGCATGCGTTTCAGGGTTTTCCCCTCGCCCACCATGATTTCCTTGACATAAAGCTTGTCTTGGTTGAGCTGATTGTTGTGTTCGGCATTTGCAACTGCCGATTTGAGTAGTTTTTCGACTGGCTTGCTGGCGCCTCTCGGCGTGCTTCTTAAAATTGCAAACGCTTCGCCGACATTTTTATCGCGGATCAGATCCACGACTTGACGTACTTTTCTCGGAGCGATCCGAAGGGAGAAAACACTGGCATTAACATCCATCATTATTCACCTTAGGCTCCTTTCTTTTGGACTTTCTTATCGGCATGGCCGCGGAAAGTCCTAGTGGGAGAAAACTCGCCCAACTTGTGTCCGACCATATCTTCAGTGATATAGACCGGAATATGTTGTTTCCCGTTATGAACACCAATCGTGAGCCCGACAAATTGCGGGAAGATGGTGGAACGACGCGACCAGGTCTGGATAACTTTCTTGGAGTTGGCCTTGTTGGCTTCTTCAACTTTTTTCAATAAATGGTCGTCACAAAACGGACCTTTTTTAACTGAACGTGACATAGTGAGTTCCTCCTTTCCTACTTGTTCCGGCGTCTAACGATCAACTTGTCGCTAGCCTTGTGGGATTTTCTGGTAATTTTGCCTAGGGCGACTTTTCCCCAGGGTGTGAGCGGTGAAGGATGGCCAACCGGCTGTTTGCCTTCGCCGCCGCCATGAGGATGGTCGACCGGGTTCATGACGGAACCACGCACGGTCGGACGAATACCCATATGACGTTTGCGTCCGGCTTTTCCAAGTTTGACCAGTTCATAGAATTCGTTGCCGACTTCACCGATGGTAGCCCGGCAAACCCCTAAGATCCGACGGACTTCTCCGGATTTTAGACGCACCAAGACGTATTTGTCTTCGCGGCCCAAAATTTGAGCACTGGTACCGGCGGCACGAATCAATTGTCCGCCCTTGCCTGGATACAGTTCAATATTGTGAATGAAGGAACCGACCGGGATGTTCTTGATCGGCATCGCGTTCCCGGTGACGATGTCAACGACATCTCCGGAAAGAATCGTCATGCCGACAGTTAATCCTTTTGGCGCGAGAATGTAGCGCTTCTCGCCGTCCGCATAATGGATCAGTGCAATATTGGCGCTGCGGTTCGGATCGTATTCGATCGTTGCCACTTTGCCGGGGATGTTATCTTTGTTCCGTTTGAAGTCGATGATCCGATATTTCCGCTTTGTTCCGCCACCTTGATGGCGAACCGTGATTTTTCCTTGGTTGTTGCGTCCGGCTTCTTTTTTTGCCGTGATCAATAACGATTTTTCTGGCTCCGAAGTGGTAATCTCTTGATAGTCCAGCTTCGTCATTCCCCTGAGACCGTTTGTCTGGGGTTTATACTTGATAATAGCCATTAGTTGTTTCCTCCCGCCTACGCCTGATAAATGTCAATCTTGTAGCCTTCGGCGAGCGTGACGACGGCTTTGGAGACCGCCGGTTTGAAGCCGGAGTACTTGCCAACGCGCTTGGCTTTGGCAATGCCATTCATGACGTTTACCTTGGTGACTTTTACCTTGAAGATCTCTTCAACGGCGTTCTTGATTTCAATTTTGTTCGCATTGCGGTCGACTTCGAATGTATACTTGCGAGCTTCAACCGCTTTGGTAGTTTTTTCAGAGATGATGGGGCCTTTGATCACTTGATATTTATCCATGATTAACTCAAAGCCTCCTCGATTTTCTTGATGGCGTTTTCTGTCGCGACGATGACACTGGCATTCATCACGTCATAGACACTGATGTGATCGGACACCATGGTCACGACATTGGGTAGATTTCTCGATGCGATGTCACAATTTTCATTCATCTCATCCAGCACGATGATCGTTTTACCGGATGTTTTCAGATTGTCCAACACCTGGATCATTCCCTTGGTTTTGAATGTTTCCAGATTCAACGAATCGAGCACGATCATTTTTTCTTCCCTGACTTTGTCGGAAAGAACGATCTTTAACGCCAAGCGTCTGATTTTTTTATTGACTTTATAATCATAACTGCGTGGGGTCGGTCCGAAAACGACGCCGCCACCTACCCATTGAGGTGACCGAATCGATCCTTGGCGGGCGCGACCCGTTCCTTTTTGCCGGTACGGCTTTCTGCCGCCACCAGATACTGCTGAACGGTTCTTGACCTTGGCAGTCCCTTGACGCATGGAAGCGGTTTGTGCTTTCACCACATCATAGATGACTTGTTGATTGGGCTCGACTCCAAATACGGAATCCGCCAAGCTAATTTCTCCAACAGATTCTCCCTGTTGGTTATACACTGCTAATTTTGGCATGATGTTTCCTCCTTTCACCGATCGTGGCCTAATTCTGCTTCTTGACTGCGTTCTTGATGATGACCAAGGACTTGTTTGGTCCCGGGACATTGCCCTTGACGAGCAGAAGATGATTCTCCACATCGGAACGGACGATAACCAGGTTTTGCAGTGTCACGGTTTCGTGACCCATTCTTCCGGGCATTGGTTTGCCCTTGCGGATTCGGTTCGGAGCGATAACGCCCATCGAGCCGACGCCGCGGTGATACTTCGAACCGTGCGAATTGGCCGCGGTATGAAAATTGTGACGCTTGATGTTGCCTTGATACCCTTTTCCTTTTGATGTGCCTGTCACGTCTACATAATCACCAGCGGCAAATATATCACATTTGACCTCTTGGCCGACCTCGTATTCCGACATTCCGGAAAGACGGATTTCTTTGACGTAGCGCTTAGGCGTCGTGTTGGCTTTCGTAAAATGAGCAGTTTCGGGTTTGTTCGCTAATTTAGCGCGTTTGTCCATGAACCCGAGTTGAACCGCTTCATAGCCGTCAGTCACGACATTCTTTTTTTGTAGAACGACATTGGGTGATACTTCGATGACGGTGACTGGAATCAGTCTTCCATTCTCATCGAATACTTGTGTCATTCCGACTTTTCTTCCTAAGATACCTTTTGCCATGAGTGGACCTCCTATTTTATTTTTGTTACTTTAACACGATGTCGACGCCCGAGGGCAAGTCGAGATGCATCAGAGAATCGATCGTTTTCGCCGATGGATTCACAATGTCGATCAGACGCTTATGCGTGCGTCTTTCAAATTGTTCGCGCGAATCCTTGTTGACATGAGGGCTCCGAAGAATGGTGAAAATCTCTTTTTCGGTCGGCAGGGGAATCGGGCCGGACACATTGGCTCCGGTTTTCTTCGCGGTGTCGACGATCTTCTTCGCCGATTGATCGAGCAGTCGGTGATCGTACGATTTGAGTCTGATTCGGATTACTTGGTTTGTTGCCATGTTACTTCCTCCTATTTAGCATATAATTTGACTTATATACGGGCTCGTTGTAAATTACCTGACCTCCCACACGACATCGTGACAACGCCTATGTGTGTGTCAGCAACCTTACAAGTCTGCACCCTCCCGCGCTTCGCAGGCATTTAACATAATATCAAATCCGTTATTAGAAAGCAAGTTTTATTTCTCGGTTTTTCGTGTTTTTTCGACTTTATAATAAGGAAAAAGCAAAAAAACAAAGAAAAAAGCCGATTTTTCACAAAACCGGCTGGGAATCGGATGAGAAGTCGCCTATTATCTATCGTGAATTTCCGACGTTTTTTCCTCGCTCCAAAATTTTGAAATCTTCTTATTGATTTTTTCGAGATCATTGATCACTTCTAAATGGCTCCAACTTTTTGGATAAAGTCGTCGATATTTAGGTGAATTGAACCGATCATCGACCAAAATGGCAATTCCTCGGTCGGTGTTCGTACGAATCACTCGTCCGACAGCTTGGATGACTTTATTGAGTCCGGGATAGGTATAGGCGTAATCAAACCCAGAGTTAAATGAAAGGTCATAGTGAGACCGGAGAATATTGTTGAAGGGAGATAAGGCGGGAAGCCCGACGCCGACGATGAGGACGCCGGAAAGCATGTCGCCGATCAGATCGATCGATTCGCCAAAGACCCCGCCCATCACGAAGAGTCCTACCTGCGTCTTGTCGCTACCTTGTTTGAACATCATCAGGGTGGTATCGCGTTCTTTTTGGGTCATCGCCCGGGTTTGTTTGATGATCTCGATCAGGGATGTGTCAAAATTCAGATTCTCTTCCACCATTTTGAGATATTCGTAAGACGGGAAGAACAGAATATAATTGCCTTTTTTGCCTTGAACCAAGCATTTGGCGACCTTGACAATCTCTTCCACCGACTCCTTGCGGTCATTATACCGGGTAGACACGGAATCGACCGCTAAGAGCAGCAAGTGATTTTGCTCGAAGGGAGAGGGCATCTTCACGTCTTTGCCCGCTCCGTCCGTCAACAAGGTCTTATAGTAATCGATCGGCTCCAACGTGGCGCTGAAGAAGTGACAGGCTTCGGCGAAATCGTCAATGGTCTTCTTGATGTATTTGCTGGCATTCAGACACTTGATGGACGCAGTAATCGCGCCTTCGGAGCGTTCCAAAAGAAAGATGAAATCATCATTATAGAACTCGACGATTCGGACAAACTGGACCAAAGCAAAATAGGCTTCCATGATTTTGCTGCGGTTGGGGATCTTCTTCTCACTGGTGAGCGTCTGATCGAGTTTGACAAGCAAACGCTTGACAAGCTGAAGTAAGAACTCGTTCACGGTTTCCATTTTAATGAAATCGACATCGATCAGTTCCAAACCAAATTCCTCATACAAATCGAGGATCCGGTTGATTTCTCGTTTGGGATTCATGGGCAACCCTTTGACGAGTGCCATCAGCTCTTGAAACATCGCTTGGGACAATGAGGAGCTGTACATCTCCCGGCTTCTGGGCACCAAGTTATGAGCTTCATCGACAAGCAAGATCGGAGTAGCAGATTTCTCTTCGAAATAGCGGATCAAATGAACCCTGGGATCATACACGTAGTTGTAATCGCACACGATGATGTCACAGTAGTTAGAACAATCCAAAGAGAATTCAAACGGGCAGATGCGATGTTTTTTGGCGTAAGCGCGGAGCGTTTCTTTGCGAAGCAGACTTTCGTTATTGAACACATCGCGGATGGCTTTATAAACTCGGGAATAATAGCCATTTGCGTATTTGCATACTTCGGGATCACAATCTCTTTCTTTAAGAAAACACATAGGATCCTTCGCTGTTATTTCGCATGTTTTCGCGATTAACCCATGTTCTTCCAACAAAGAGACTGTATCAAGTGCAATCTGTTTTCCGTCGTTTTTCGCCGTTAGGTAAAAGACTTTCTGCCGTGGTTGATTGATTGCTTTGAGCGCCGGAAATATCGTGGCGATCGTCTTGCCGATGCCGGTCGGGGCGGTGAGATAGAGTATGCCTTTTTCCAAGATGTTGCGATAAACGTTCGCCATGAGTTCCCTTTGATAAGGACGATACTCGGGAAAGGGAAACTCGAGTCCCACAAGTGACTTCGTCCTAGCGTTCTCATGTTCTTCCAGTATTTGAATCCAATCCAGATACTTTGAAATTGCTTTCTGGAAGAACGTCTCGAGTGCGCGAAACGTAACGTTTTTCTCGATTTGCATAAACTCTTTTGTTTCCACGTGGATATAGGTGAGCAGGATTGTGATCCGCTTCATTTGTTTTTCAAGCGCATAGAGATAGGCATAGAGTTTCGCTTGGGCCATGTGGCTCGGAGTCGTCGTTTCGTCCAGTCCGTCCAGATCCTCATGGGTGGATTTGATCTCTTCGAGCATGGTTTCGCCTTCGCGGTTGACGATTCCGTCAATCCGCCCGGTCACGATCAAATGGCAATCATCCTGTTCGATCTCGGTTTTGACAAAAACTTCCTTATGGTCTTCAGGAAGGTATTTTTTTTGCCAATATTGGTGGATCTCCATGCCTTCTTGAGCACGAACCATCAGCAATCTTTCGTTTGCCAGATTCCCGCTCCCAAAGAGCAATTCCGCAATCTCTTTGGCACTCGTTTGTATGACTTTCATCGTATCACCGCGTCTATTATACACCATCTTCTCTCTTTCTAAGAAGTCCGGCAAACAAAAAGCGGGAGAACTTGTCCCGCTCTTGGATGGATGTAATCAATTTAGATTTTACTCGTTCTGCGAATATAGCGTTTCCCTTGTTTTTCCACGAAGTTTTCCTTGGCAAACCGAATGGTATCGTGGATCGAATGCTTGAGATCTCTCACGGTAAAGCCCAGTTCCTTGCAAGCCTTCTCGTTGGAAAAGGCATAGTTTGAATTGAGGACGATGACCGAATAATGCGTGAAGAGCGGTTTTCTTCCTGCCAGTTTATAGAAGACTTCCGCAAAATAGCTCATTGCTAGGATGAACCAATAAGCCAATTTGGTTTTGATCTTCTTTCTTCCGGTCTCAATAGCAATGGCATCGAGCAATTCTTTCACGGTGATCTCCTGTCCGGACAGGATGTAGCACTCACCGTTTCTGCCTTTTTCGGCGGCCAGTCGGATTCCTTGGGCGACATCTCGGACATCGACGAAATTGTACCCGCCTTTTAGATAAGCACTGAGACGCCCCATCAAGAAATCGACGAAGAGTTGGCTGACATTGGACAATTGGTAATCGTATGGGCCGATGACCCCCGATGGATGCACCACAATGATTTCCGTTCCGGAATCTTTGCGACCGAGAATATAATCGGTTGCGATCGCCTTGCTTTTGCCATATAACCCTCGGATTTTCTTCGGGTCAAACTCTGTCACTTCTGTTTGAGTGACTCCTTTGGGAAGTTCCGGGATCGCATGTACACTGGAAGTATAAATCAATCTCGGGATTTTATTCACCACACAAGCGTTCGCGACGTTCTTCGATCCTTCCACATTCACTTGCATCAGTTTCTTCTTCCGTCCGGTTCCGATCTCCACCATACCTGCTAAATGGAATACCAAGTCATATCCTTGAATTAATTCTCTCATTTGATCGGCATCCAAAATGTTCCCAAAAACGATTGATGAATAGGGCTCGATCATCTTATAGTTATCATTTGGTAGCACGAGAGAGGTGACATCATAATGGTGGTCATGGAGTTCACGTACGAGGACATTACCGATATGTCCGGTGGCTCCGGTCACAAAGCATTTCATATTGACCCCTCCTTCAACTACATTATACATGGATGTTTCAAAAAAGTAAACATATGTTTATTATTAAGATACATTCATGGACAATCGTTTATTATATGTCTTCAAAAAAACCGTTCAAGTTTCAGAACGGTTTTTTGAGTCATTATTTAAAAATCATTTACATGCCAACAAATAAATCTGTTTTGCATCCGCCATAGTCAATTTTTTATATGAACCAAAGATTTCTCCGCGATTGATTCTCAATTTTTCAA
>Ga0209723_1003119_pt1 | contig 20520 bp, 11 predicted proteins | sample BiotimSIPDNA_2_FD_185750 | JGI IMG/M metagenome (GOLD analysis project Ga0209723, IMG submission 185750) | Anaerobic biogas reactor microbial communites from Washington, USA - Biogas_R2 time_0 SIP DNA (SPAdes) (version 2) | ecosystem: Engineered > Bioreactor > Anaerobic > Unclassified | place... | reverse complement strand
GCAAAAGGAGTTTAAAAAGTTTTGGCGTTCCTTCACCGATTCCGGCAAGGTTCCGGTTCCGGGGATACCATCGGCAATGCACGCCGGTGTTATCGCGGTTTCCGGACAGGTGCCCGCCGGGACGGCGCAGCAGTTCGTTTACGCCTTCGCCTGGCATATGCCGGAAGGTCCTGGTGAAAAGAAAGGACGGGGCGGAGGATACAGTCATCGGTTCAAGAGCGCCCAGGATACCGCGAATCATGCTTTGAAGCACCTGATTTATCTGACCGGGGCGGTTGAGAAATGGCAGCGTAAATTGTTGACTCCGCCGTTGCCGGCCAATTACGGTGCCGCCGTTATTCACGGGAGTCGCGCCTTCACCACCCACACGCGGTACACGCCGAACGATGGCCTTATGCTGTGTCATGGCGATGTCGAGTCAGAGAAACCCTCCTGTTCATGGGATTTTCTCACGGGAAGGGCGTTTCTGATTTTTGCGCCTCATTTTCACACGCAGGCGGTAACAACATGCCTGGCCCAGACCCTGGCAATGCTGGACGAGAAAACGTATCCGGGCACGCCGGAGGCGTTATGCGCGACTGCCAGCCTGTTCCTGTCCGCTTATGCGGATGCGCTTTTCCTGGGCCACCGCGCCCGTATGAGCCAATGGCTGCGTTCCATGTATACGATTGTGGACGCCCTGTTTAACCGGTCTTTGAGTGGGTATGCTGTTTCAGGCGTGTTGTCTTCCTGGCTCACGCATCGCGGCATGGGGTTGTGGTCAGGGGCCCTGACGGTTCTGGCGGCCATGGCAAGGGAGGCGGGAGAAACAGGAGCGGCGGAGAAATATCAGAAACTGGCCGGGATTGTAGGTGTTCGCTATGACACGGAATTGCTGGGGGCCCTCTCTATCCTTGACAATGTTAAATCCGCGGGAGATCAAACAGGGGCGCAAGCCCTGTCCTGTGAGGATCTATTGGTGCTTGAGGGGCCTTGCTGCATGAGCCTCCTGGGGATAGAACCCGCATCGGCCTTGAAGAAAATATTGACAATCCTGACGGCGCGTCTGGAGAATGCGCCGGCTCATGAATATTGCCGGCAGGACGGAATTCATGCCTGTGTCTTGGGCGCACTCGTGTGCCTGCTGTACAAGAAGGGAGGCGGCCTTGTGAGGGAGGAGGCCGAAACGCTGCTGAAAAACCTGTTGGACAGGTATGGGGCAAGTATGCCGAAGGCGGCTGCCGGCGGCTTGTTTCCGCCTGTGGAAACACTGTCCCTGTGGGCGGTTTTGCAGGCTTTGACGGGATTCTATTATGACGGTCTTCACCAGACCCTGTACCTACGCCCTATTGTAATCCCGAAGGAGTCGATGTGTCTGCCCTTGTTCACACCGTTGTCGCTGGGTAGCATTATCATCAAACGGGATGACGGGGAAGAGCGGTCAGTGATGATTCGTTTCTCAACGGAGACGCCGTTGACCATAAGGTCGGTTATCGTGCTTCTGCCCATGGTGATGAGAGATGTCCAGGCGGCCTGTATCAGTGATTCCGAAGTGATAGTGGTTCAGCAGGAAATTTCCGGGGACGAGTACTCTACACGTTTGTTGTTGACCTTCAAATCACCGTTGAAAATGGTCGACTCATGTTTATTGCGGTTGGTTGAATCCCGGCAGGCAGGAAATAGTGGCAAGTGATGAGAATTATTGGATTGACAGGTGGTATCGGAAGCGGTAAATCCACCGTGGCCCAGTTCCTGCGGGAAAAGGGCATTCCGGTAATCGACGCCGACAAGACGGGCCATGAATTGCTGACGGACAACGAACTTATTCGGCGGGCCGTGGTGGAGGCTTTCGGTACAGAAATTACGGTGAACGGAGGGATCTCACGCGATAAATTGGCGGCCCTGATTTTCTCCGATGAATCCGCCCGTTACCGTTTGAACGGTATACTGCACCCGGCGATCATACAACAGGTTACCCTGCGTTGCGCGGAAGAATTTCAGCGGGGGCGGAGCGTCGTGGTGGTGGAGGCCGCCCTGATCGGAGAGGAAGAACAGCGTGAACCCTGGCTGTCCGGGTTAATCCTGGTTCTCACTGCGACAGAGGAACGGGTGAAACGGCTGGTAAGGGACAGGAATATGAAGGAATCCGAGGCCCGGGAGCGTATCGCCTCACAGACTTCTCCGGAAAAGAAGATTCCGCTGGCTGACTGGGTGCTATACAATGACGGGTATCTGGAAAGTTTGAAAAATCAGGCGGCTGCCCTTGCCAAAGAACTTATTCGTCTGGAGGAAGATGTTTCAGGTGCGGGCGGGAAGCGCGATTCCTGAAATCCTGTGTATGCGTCGCTTGGTATGATTTGAAATAAAAAGAGGACAGCGCAACGATGAAAGTACACGGATTATTATTCATTCTGCTCCTGGCGCATATTGGCGCCACGCCCTCCGGGGCGGTTCTTACTGGCCGCATTACGGATGCTTCCGGGGGGGCGGTGGCCGGCGCGCGCGTTTTCGCGGAGCCGGGCATTGAAAGCGCCGTGGTGGAAGGTCGTGTGGACCCAGACGGCACGTTCACCGTGGAAGGTGAATATTTCGGGAACATTGGTGTGTTTGCCGTGGCGCCGGGCTTTGGATTTGGCGGCGTTCACTTGAACATTGCGGATGCGTCCGGACTTTCCGGAACAACGATAACCTTAACTCGGACCGCCGCTGTATCCGGACGGGTTACAAATGAAAAAGGCAGGCCCGTAGCCAATGCGCGCCTGGCCAGTATGGCGATTGTACACCCGGTGAAGGTGGGCATTCCTTTTTTTAAATTAAGTGGATTCGGGATTCTGCCTCCTACCACGAATGACGACGGGCGTTTTATGCTGGAGGGCGTTCCGGACGGTGCGAAGGTGGCGCTGAAGTTCGAACACGCCTCCTATGCCCAGGAGGCGGTGCCGGAGGTGGCGGCGGGAACAAGTGATCTGGACGTGACGCTGTATCATGGCGTTACTCTGCGCGGGCGGGTGACTGTCCGCGGCGCCGATACGCCGGTGTCAGGCGCCATCGTGACAGTCAGAAACGCCCAGCCTCCCCATGACACGGCTTTCAGCGGCACGGACGGTTCCGGGACCTTTCGCACCATGCTTAAACCCGGTGTCTACATGGTGCAGGCCCATGCCGCGGGGCGGATCAGCCCCGGAATGCAGCGCGTTGAACTGAGAGGGGAATTGCCCGAACAGCAGGTGTTCCTTTCGCTGTCCGATAAGGGAGCGATCGCCGGTTCCATTCAGGACGCGAAATCCGGGGAGCCCATTGCCGGAGCCCGTGTGCTTCTCGAGACGGCCGGACAGGCCGCCGGCGCGGTTCGAACGGGTCGGGATGGACGTTTTCGCCTGGATGCGCCTGAAGGCATCAATACCCTGCATTTTGATTCCGTGGACGGTTACCTGCCCCCCGATACCAGGGCGCTGCAGGTTACGGTGCCGGCCCGGGGTGTGTTAGAACTGCCCGGTTTGTGGCTGGCACCCGTGTCCGACTATACCCTTCGCGTGGTTGAGTCGGACGGTGAAACCCCCGTGCCGGGCGCCTTTGTATCGCTGCTCTGGCCGCGCCAGTTCGGCTGGCAACGGGGTGATGATGCGGGCCGCCTGGTTATACGCTTCCGCACGCTGCCCTCGGATAACAGGATTATCGGCTTGGCGGAGCACCCGGAGAAAGACATGGCCGCATTGTTCGCCCTGGACCGCGCCCATGCGGCGGAGGCCGAGGTGGTCCTGTTGCCCCAGGCTTCCGTGTCCGGGCGCATTGTCAACGAAAAGGGGGAACCCATGTCCGGGATAACCGTGGGGGCGATGTATGCGGACGACACGTCTTCCGAAGCGCTTCCCTTGTGGCGGTGTGTCACCGGCGCGGATGGAAGTTATTCCTGGCCGGCTGTTCCCGCCGGGGTTCCACAAAGGTGTGTCGCGTCTACGGGAAGAGCCGGCGGCGAAGATGTGCGCGACTTTAACCCCGCCCCGGGTGAGCATGTGGACTTGGGCGAGATGGTTTTGCCGGGTAAGCCGGCAGCCACGGCCGACCCCGTCGTCTGGAAGGACATGGCGCTTCTGTGTGGTCCCCAGGCGGCGACAGGTGGAAACATGGGGCTGGCGGCCTTTTACTGCGGCGCCACTGACGCGCCTGTGTACCTGGAGGCCGCCGCTTCCATGCGGGAGCAATTACGGCGGCTTCAGGTGGAAACCGTAGTGGTTGTGAACGGTTATTATGATTGTGATCAAGATCGTGTCCCGGTTTACCGGGGTGCAGCCAAAGGGCAGGTGACCCGGGTCTTCGACCGGCAGGGCCGATTGATGCTTGAGGCCGTCGGGCTGCCGCCCGTAAGCGCCCTGCGCCAGTCAGCCGCGGAACCCCGCTGATATGAAAGTTTCTATGATCAGAATATTTCAGGTCTTTATCCTTTGTGCCGGCATGTTCGTCTTCCCCGTTTCCGCTTCGACCATCAGCGGCAAAGTGTCGGGGGTTGACGGAACGCCGATCAAAGATGCCTTGGTCTTAATCTGCCAGGACAGGCGCGCCCGAGACGTGGTTACCGGAAAAGACGGCGCGTTCCGTTTTGACGGTATGAACGTGGGTGTCATTGAACTGGTCGCCTATCATCCGCAATATGCCGTGGACGGACGCACCATGGTCCCCATTGACGACATGGAGGTGAACCTGGTGTTGTCCCGGCCCGCGTCCATCTTTATCCGGGTTATCAACAAGGATTTCATGGTTGTTCCCGGGGCGCGTATTACGTCCATGGCGGTCAATGACCGCTTTGTCGTGTCCGTGGAAGATCTTGCCGACAAGGGCTTTCCCCTGCTTCGAAGCGATGATGAAGGATTGCTGGATATCGCGTGTATTCCCGAGGGCGGTTTCATCCGGATGACCCTTGCCCATCACGAATATGCCTGTTCGGATGTGGCCTATCTCCCGGTGGAAGAGCGTCGCCGCGATATCGTGCTGTATCCCGGCGCGTTGCTGCGTGGACGGGTCACGGCGGATAAAGAACCGGTGGAAAACGCGCGCGTGTCCGTGTTCCAGCGGGGCGTGGGCGGCCAGCGCAAATTTGCCGAGGCACTTACTGATCCGGAGGGCTTTTATCATTTGCGCGCGCCCGAGGACCAGTACCTGATCGCGGTGCGCCATCCGGATTTCGCGTCGCCCACACCCCGGGTGGTGGATATGAAAGACGTGGAAACACCGGCTGTCGCTGACATTGAATTAAAACCGCCTTTCATTATCCGCGGAAGTGTTGTGCTTCCGGACGGCAAGCCCTGTCCGGGCGCCCGGGTGCTGTTTCGCATTGAGGACACCATCTTCGAAGACACGTTCTCCGACAGCGGGGGCGGCTTTGTATTGCGTTCCGGAAGCGCCGACGGTGTGTTGCGCGTGATTCCTCCCCCGGGATACATGACAAAAATACTTGCGGAAATTCCCGTGGCCATGGGCGAGGTGCATGAAGTGACCCTGGACCCGATCGGGCTCGAGGAACTGCCCGTGGTGCGCGGGCGCGCACGGTTGCCCGGGGATATTCCGGCGGAACGGCTCTATGTGCGTTCCCTTGACCTGCCGGATCCCTTCCATATTTTGACCAACGCCGAAGGCGCATTTGAGATTCGTTTTTTTTACCAGCCTGACCAGAAGCAGGTTACCTTTCGGGTGGAACACCCGTTCCGGTTTCTGCGCCGTGATTTTGTCATCAACCTGGAGGCTCCCGGCGAGGTCGAAGTCCTTCTTGAAGAATTTGAACCGCGGCTGGACCGGCCGCCGCACCAACCCGGGCGGAACAACCTGGAGCCGCTGCTGGGAAAGCCGGCCCCGGCCATTCAGTGCGCAGAATGGTTCAACGCGCAACCGTTGACCCTGAATGGGCTTAAAGGCAAGATTATCGTGCTGACGATGTGGGGGGGCTTCGATACCAGTCGTTTCGCCATAAACCGACTGGCGGAGTTGCGCCTGCTCCATGATCTGTACGGTACGCAGGGGGATGTGGCGGTGATCAGCGTTCACGATGCCAGCAGCGAACCCGATGAGATAGCGGAATATCTCGCGCGCTATGAAATTACCTTTCCCGTCGGTCGTGATGCCGATCCCTTTGTTACCTTCAATAATTATAGTGTGAACGCCATTCCTCAGACCGTGCTGATAGACAAGGAAGGGGTGCTGCAATATGCCGAAACGGAAGGACGCATTCTGGAATTGATTAAGGCCTTGCGCCGCCGATCCTGACGAAAGAACAGCTGAAGGAAACGACGGCCTTAGTCGTCTTCATCATCGTCCCAGTCATCCCAGTCGTCATCTTGGACGGTCGCAGGCTCCAACGGGGCTTGCGATGCGGGCGTCAGGGTCATTTCATCGGGACCCAGCAGGCCGCCGGAAACGACGATCTTCACCGCTTCGTCGATGGACAGTTCACATTTATAGACGTCTTCCGGGGCCATGAGCTGGAGTAGTCCCACGGTAATGTTCGGGGTGGTGGGGATGAAGACGCGGTAAAAGAGGCGGCCGTCGTGAAAGTGGACCTTTCCCAGCACGAACCCGATGGATTTCATGCCCGGACGGGGAAATTCGACAATGGCGGGCGTCTTGGGCTCGGCCGGCTTATTTTTAAAATACAGCGCCTGAACAATCTGCTTGGACGCGCCATAAACGGACTTTACAAATGGAATACTTTGGATTATTCGTTCCACCAGAGCGATCAACTTGCGGCCCACCACGGCGGCGGTGATCATTCCGACAAAATAAACCATCACGAGCAGGAGAAAGATTGCCACAATGGGGGAGGTGTGGTCGGGAATGGGATCGACATATGTGCGCACTATGGGGGCCAGTTGTCCCGCAGTGAAATCGTACAGCAGTTTTAAAACGAAGACCGTGATGCCCACCGGGACAACCACCAGCAGTCCGGAAACCATCGGCTTGCGCAACAGTATCCAGAGCCGTCCGGGGAGCGGGGTCTTCTTGGGCGCGTGAACGATTTTCATCATCCGCTCCTCTGTTTCGGGTGTTTCCGGGGCGCATGGGGCAACGGGGGGCCGATAAATTCAGGCATAACCAGGCCGGCTGAAATGATGGACTTTACGGCGTCTTCCGTAGAAATACCGCAAGGTTCCACTTCGTCCGCGGGGACGAATTCAAGATAGCCGCTGGTGGGGTTGGGTGTTGTTGGGACAAATACCCGGTAATGCTGGCGAAGCGCCCCCGTCTCCGCATCCCGGAAATATATCTTGCCCGTGACAAAAGCGAAGGCTTTCATGCCCGGCCTGGGAAAATCAATGATAACGATAGATTTGAACTGAGAGGCGTCATCCTGCAAGGAAAGCGTTTGCACTACCTGCTTTGAAGCGCCATAGACTGTTTTGACCATCGGGATGTTTTCGAGGACGGTTTCAAGAAGGCCGATCAGTTTCCGACCGATAAACACGCGCGCAACCAGTCCTATGCCGTAGGTCAGTATCAGCAGCAGAATGATGGAGGCGGCTGGAACCACATAATCAGGCAGGGTACGAAAAAGAGGCCGCATCAACGGTGTGAGCTGTCCCGCAGTCAGTTGATACAGAAATCGCAAAATAAAGATGGTCAGCCCTACAGGGATTATCACGAGCAGTCCGGAAACCATCCTGCGGCGCAAAATGCTCTTCAGGGTTCTTTTTCGGCGTTGTTTAGGCTTCTTGTTCATATCGGGTGCTTTGGTGTTTGCGGAGAAATAGGGAGGACCGTCCTTCATTTTCGCATATCCATTTCGTTCTTTACAAGAATCTGGGAGCGCCCTGCAGCGGGATGGGGTCGGGTGAAGAACCGGATGATGATAGTCATCAAGACAAAACGGGTGTTATCGAAACGGACAGTAACGGTGGTAGGAATATGAAAAGCGCACGCGTTCCATAGACAAGGTATCTTGTTTCTATTCGTCCTGCGGTCTATTTATGCCCGGCGCGTGCGACTGTTTTAATCTAGATCGCGCCTGATTCAAAGTGAAACATTCTCATGACTGCTTCCAGGGACCCTTTTGTATAAACTTTTGTAACAGGTTGCTTATAAAGGGTATAGGGGCTGTTCCGGTTCTCTCAAAACTTGGGCATGCATCCTGCTTTGTGTCAGTAAAGTAGACACAATTAACAGGTCTTTGCCCCGAGGCGAGGACCCTGGTGAAAGGAGAAGAAAGCATGTCGAAAATCATAGGAATAGACCTTGGAACCACGAATTCGTGCGTGGCGGTTATGGAAAATGGCGATCCGATAGTTATTACCAACCCGGAGGGATCGCGCACCACGCCGTCGATTGTGGCCTTTACGAAGGACGGTGAGCGCCTGGTCGGCGCTACGGCCTTGCGCCAGGCAGTCACCAACCCCGCCAATACGATATTTTCCATCAAGCGCTTCATGGGGCGTCGCTTCGGTGAAGTGGCCCGGGAGCGAGAACGCATGCCTTACAAGATTTCGCAATCGGCGAACGGGGATTGCCAGGTGGATGTTCAGGGCAAAGGGTACCGTCCCCCGGAAATATCCGCCATGATTCTGCAGAAACTGAAGGAAGCGGCGGAGGCTTACCTGGGCGAAAAGGTGACGAAGGCGGTGATTACCGTGCCGGCGTATTTCAACGACGCGCAACGCCAGGCGACCAAAGACGCCGGGCGCATTGCGGGTCTTGAAGTGGCGCGTATTATCAACGAGCCGACCGCCGCCGCGCTGGCCTACGGCCTGGATAAAAAGAAGCGGGAAAAAGTCGCCGTGTACGACCTGGGCGGCGGCACCTTCGACATCTCCGTGCTGGCCATTGAAGAGGACAGTTTCGAGGTGCTCAGCACGAACGGTGACACCCACCTGGGCGGTGACGACTTCGATCAGGCGGTCATTGATTACCTCGCGGAAGCGTTCAAGCGCGAACAGGGCATCGATCTCCGTAGTGACAAGATGGCGCTGCAACGTTTAAAAGAGGCTGCCGAGAAGGCCAAGCGCGAATTGTCGTCCACCTTGCAGACCGATGTGAACCTTCCGTTCATCACGGCCGATGCCGCTGGACCCAGGCATCTGAATTACACCCTCACCCGGGCGAAATTGGAGCAGTTGTGCGAAGACCTGCTGGAGCGCACCAAGGAGCCCTGCCGCAAAGCGCTTGCCGACGCATCCCTCAGCGCGTCGGACATTGACGAGGTCCTCCTGGTGGGCGGCATGACGCGCATGCCCGCCGTCGCTGATATCGTCAAGTCCATCTTCGGCAAGGAGCCGCACCGCGGCGTCAACCCGGATGAAGTGGTCGCCATCGGCGCAGCCATTCAGGGCGGCGTGATCGCAGGCGATGTAACGAGTGTGCTGTTGCTGGACGTGACCCCGCTGTCTCTTGGCATCGAGACACTGGGCGGCGTGTTTACGAAACTCATCGAGCGCAACACCACCATCCCGGTGTCGAAAAAGGAAATCTTCAGCACGGCCGAGGACAATCAGACGGCGGTCACGGTGCATGTGCTTCAAGGGGAGCGTGAAATGGCCGCCGGCAACCGTACATTGGGCCGTTTCAACCTTGAGGGCTTACCGCCCGCCCCGCGCGGTCTCCCGCAGATTGAAGTGACCTTTGACATCGACGCGGACGGTATCCTGCACGTTTCCGCCAGGGACTCCGCCACCAACAAGGAACAGCGCATCCGCATCGAGGCCTCTTCCGGGTTAAACGAGACGGAAGTGAACCGCATGGTGCGCGAAGCGGAACAGCATGCCGAGGAAGACAAGCGGCGCCGCGAAGAAATTGAGGAGCGCAACAAGGCCGATCAGTTGCTGTACGCCACCGAGTCCCTGCTGCGAGAGCAGGGCGACAAGGTGGACGGAGCGGCGCGGGCGGACGTCGAATCACGCCTGGAACGGCTGCGCGCCGCGCTCAAGGGCGGCAGCACCGCTGAAATACGCGCCGCGGCGGAAGAGGTGAATCGCGCTTCCCATAATCTTTCGGAAGCCCTGTATCGCCAGGCCGACCCCGGTCCCCAGCCGTCCTCCTGCGGCATGAATGATTCCTGTGCCGGCCGGGGGACGGATGATGGAAACACCATGGACGCGGATTTTACCGTTGTAAACAACAACTGAGGGGGATTGATCCATATGATGCCGATGCGGCAGCCCTTTCGAGGGCTGCCGCATCGCGCTGTATCAGGACCTTTTTTCAAGGCGATATAGTTGGAAACAAGATGTCGATTATTAATGTTGACGTTACTTTGGAGTGCGCAAGCCATGCTTGCGCTTTCCCTTTTCACTTTCGCATAGGCTGTAGTGTTGGGTATTAATAAACCCCGCTTTGTTCAAATCCAGCAAGAAAGCGAAAGTGCAAGCATGGCTTGCGCACTCCAAAGGGTTTACATATCTGGATTCGGGTGTTGCCCGCATTACAGACCTGCCAGCAGGGGTAAGTAATGGCTTCGGGCGATATGCTTCCAGTCGAAGTGTTCCGAGGTGCGTTTTCTGCCTGCGGTGCCCAGCGCCATTCTTTGTTCGGGATGGTCCAAAAGATGTTTGAGGCAGCGGGCCAAGTCGGCGGCATCTCCACGGTTGAACAGAAGGCCCGTTTCTGGCGTGACAATATCCTGAAGTCCGCCGGTTCGTGTCGCGCATACCGGGATGCCCGTGGCCATGGCTTCCAGGGCCACAATGCCGAATGGCTCTTCCCAGACGCTGGGGATAACGCACATATCGGCTTCCCGGTAAGCCTCCGGCATGCTGTCATAGTCCAGGTCGCCGAGGGCCCTGAGCCAGGGCGGGCCGGGGTGTCCTTCGGGCAGGGTGGCCCTCAATTCGAAGTCATAGCCTTCCCCGGCCAGCCGCGAGGCCGCCTCCATAAGTACGGAAAATCCCTTGGCCGGGTCCACCATCCTTCCGGGACAAAAGAGCACTGGTTTTTTCATGGGCTGCCGGCTTGGGCGGGGCGTGAAGCGTTCCGTGTCCACGCCGTGGGGAATGACATGAATGGTTGAGCAGAGACCTTCAACCTGCTCCCTCATGTGGTCCGTGGTGATGATTATGCCCCTCAACATCCGCATGGCTTCAAGGAAACGCCGGTGATACCCGGAGGACCAGGCCTCCGCCGCCAGGTACTCCCGGGTCCAGGCGTTTGGGGATTCACGCCGGATTTCCGCCGCAAGATGAGAAGCCGCGCAACGGCGGCACGTGTCCGGGTCCGTCGCATAGGCCAGCGCGCAGGGGGCCCCGTTTTTGAAACGCAGGATGTCTTTATGGCATGCCGTTTCATGAGCGTAACAGCGGGAGAGTATCGGGTAGTCTTGCAGGGTGTAAATGAGAGGTGTTTTAAGGAAGTATCCCTGGGTGAGAAACACTACCTCTGGATTAAAGTGATCCACCGCTTCGCGAAAGCGGGCGGTCGCGGCGCGCGCGGTAAGCCCCGTGTCGGAAAAGTCCAGCAATGATGCCGGAAATGGCAGGGCCTCAGGGTTCACTTTGCCCCGTTCCCAGCCCTCCGGTTCGCCGGGTACGAATACGTGCGGTTCGTGTCCCAACCCGTAAAGCGCGCGGGCGATGTAATAAACGTCCACGTCCGCGCCTCCATGGGGGGGCCATGAAAAAAGCAAGTCTATGATGGCGATCTTCACGCGTGGTAGGCTCCTTTGTAACCATACCATGTCATATGGAAAGGCGTTTATTCAAACAGATGCCGCTCCGAGGCTTGGGTGAAATGGACCCGGAGACTTCGGATTGTTTTTACGATTATTTTTGTTCTACTATATAGAGCCGGATGGCGATACCAAGGGCTGAGGCATCGCGCTTCCTGTTTCGGGCTGAGATTCAAAAAGAAGTGCGTTGGCTTCGCTCTCGGATGTTACGGAGAGGAGCATGCGAAGTTTGGTGAACATTACGGTGGCGCGGATCTCTTTATCGTCGCCACCTGTTTCGGGAAGGGTACGGGACACTAAAGCATCCTGCGGTTACCCCATGCCCGTGGTGTGCATTTCACCGGCCTATTACCTGTTGCGCGGTTTGCATGCCCCCGAACGGACAGATTTGCCGCTGACATCAGGATGGCGAATGGGCTGCGGGCGCAGGGGGAAAAATCAGAGGGGGAGATTTCGGCAATGTTAACGGTAGCCAACCTGTTCATCCTCGCTCTGGCCTCGGGTATTATGGGGCTTTGGGGACGCGCCCTGCTGCTTGACTTTGGGATCATCAAGGGTTTTGACGCGGGCTTGTGGGCCTGTGTCGTGATTGCCGCCGTATATGGCGCTTCACAGATCTATCGCGCCCTGTTGTTGCTGATCAGGCCGACCCGGGCCGTGAGCTTTGATGTCAGCGATATGCTGTCGCACGCTTCCGCATTGGTTCTGCTGCCGTCCCTGCTCGGCTTCCGCTTCCATATCCCCTATCCCACCCTTGAAAAACTGGAGCCGCTGGCGCACCTGGCGGTCTTTGGCGTGTTGCTTGTGTTTTTTCGACTGATGACGTTTTTCGCGGCGGTCTACGGCGAGAAGTCGGACCGTTCCGTGACCCTGCGTTGGGCCTTGTACGCGTTGTTGGCCTCGTTGCTCGTGCCCGGCGGCATCTATCGTTACCTGGATGCCGTCGCCGTCAAGCGGGAAATCGTCGCAGGAGAGGCGTTGTCCTTTGCCGTGGATAATACCTATACCAAGGCCTATGGTGTTCCGGAGAACAAGCGTCTGATTATGCCGCTGGACTTGAGCGATGCGGACCAGATTGCCTTCCTGTGCGCGCCCAGGCCGGACGAGGCGGAGTTCCCGGAGTCCGTGTATGTCATCGTGGAGAGCTACGACCGCCAGTTGTCCCCGCAAACCTTGCCGGAACAGGCTGTCCCTACGGTCGCCCTGACCCGGGAACTGGTTTTTTCGGAAGAGGGCTGGACCCCGGTGCCCGTTTCCCGGGAAGAGATACCGCCGGATACCGTTAGCCTGACGGTTTCCTGGATGGAGGGGAACCCGGAAGGATTGCGTCATCGTCTGGGCGTGCTGCCCCCTGACGGACAGAGCCGGGTGCTCATGGTGAGCGGACCCTGGGCGCAAAAAATTTCCCGGGCGAATGCCAAGCCTAGTGTGGTGATCCTTTTGGCTGAGGGTATGGGCGCGGAAAACATGGGCCTTTACGGCTACGAACGAAATACGACGCCGAACCTCGCCCGGTGCGCGGCTGACATGATCATGTGTGAGGAAGTGTACACACCCACACCGGAAACTCCCGGGGCGGTGATGAGCCTGCTGACGGGGCTTAGTCCGTTGAGCCATGGCTATCCGGATACCGCCGGGGAAGGCTTGCCCGGGAAAGTGTGCTCCATCGCTGAAGTGATGAAAAGTCACGGGTATTTTACGGTGGCCTTTACCGAGGGGCAGGGGGTTGAGGAGCGCGACCTGGTGTTCGGTTCCGGCTTGGAGAAGGGGTTTATTCTTTTTGACGACCATCTGCCGCTGGAGGTTCAGAGCGCTTACTTCAATGATAGCGTCGGTCCGCGCAGGCTGGTGCCGGCGGGATCGCGCGCGACCTTGGAAAAGGCCGGAGACTGGATCGCCGCCAACGCCGATGTACAGTATTTTGTCTTCGTCCGGCTGCGTGAGCTTAGTGAACCAAGATATATGCTTCGCTACGGCATGGGCTTTATGAAACGCATGGGCCGTTCCACCCCTATGGACGTCTATGACACGGCCCTGGCCTACATGGACCGACAGTTGGGCGCGTTTTTTGACAGGCTGAACCAACTTCCCCCCGAACAGGCACCCATTGTGATTCTTACTTCCACTAATGGCTTTGATTTTCGCGAGTGGGGGCGGCATGCCTACAATCTGCGCGGGGAACCCCGGCGAAGCCTTCATGAGTCCGCCCTGCGTGTGCCTCTCCTCATCCGTATTCCAGGGTGCAACGGGCAGACCAGCGAGACGCCGGCCTCGCTCATCGATGTGGCGCCCACATTGGCCGCGCTGACCGGCACACCGCTTCCCTATTATGCCGAAGGGGCTAACCTGCTGGAAGAAACGCGGATGCGGGAGATCATTTCCGTCATGGGGGATCCCGTGGAGCAGTCTATGCGTTCGGGAAAATGGCGGTTTACCTGGCAATCCGGCCTGTCGCGTCGTTCCCTGGAACGAGTCCAGCCTGAAAATGTCCTGGAGTTCATTGATATCGCCCGATACCGCAACGCCGATATCATACAGGATAATATCCGTAAGGAACCCCAACTGGTTGACGCGTTCAAGGCGCAACTCAGCACCGCCCTGCACGATTCCTTCTTTGGCGGTGCCGTCGTCACCATGAATCCCCGCACCGCCGCCCCGGCCATGTAGGAAGACTTTTCTTTTTCGCGGTGCCAAGCCATTCAAACGAACTGGACAAAAGGAAGTGTTTTGCCACGCACCTTTCCGCACTCTGGTTTGGAAACAAAACAATAAAGATCGTGTAAATTATGAAAAATTAAATAAAAAATAGTTATATAGATGGGATTTTTATGCCTTCAATAATCTTCGAGTCCCATTGACTTTCCGGATGATTTCATGGCAAGATTAAATGATAATTACTCTCACGAAAGGATAGTATTAAATGCGAATGTTTTTCACCGTCTTCCTGTTGGGTATTGCTTCGCTGGGCGTGAGTCTTTTTTCATTGGAGCCCGTTCAGGCAGAGGAACGGGGAGAGGTAACCTCACCTGCTTCCCAACAAATGGCCCAGGCAGGGGTGTCTTACAATATTTACTTTGGAAGCCTTCACAATCACAGTACGCTTTCAGATGGCGACGGCAGTCCGGAAGAGGCTTACGCCTACGCGCGCGATGTGGCCGGGTTGGATTTCTTTTCTTTGGCCGATCACGCGGAAAATTTCTTCCTTGCCAGTGGCAAATGGGATGATTTAAAAAATGCCGCCCAAGCCTTTTATTCGCCGGGATCGTATGTGACCTTATGGGGCTTTGAATGGAGTCATTTGACCAAAGGGCATATCTGTGTGCATAACACCTCGGATTTCATTCATTCCATCAATACCCCCAGCCTGACGGATTTCTATGAATGGCTTGTCGACCGTCCTCAAGGCTTTGCCACCTATAACCATCCAGGTCGCCAGGACGATTTGGGCACCGAGTTCAACCATTTTGACCTTAAAAGCAGCGCGGTTGCCCAGGTGGTCGGCATTGAAACCTTCAATAAGGGGGACGGGTATGACGAGTATCATTACGTTAATGCCTATGGTTCCGGTAAAACCTATCTTGATCTGGCGAATTCAAAAGGCTGGCGTATAGGGGCGACGGGCGGATTTGACCACCATGGCACGACCTGGGGGTCCAGCACGACCTTCCGTACCGGAGTGCTGGCGACGGAACTGACCCGGGAAGCCATTATTGACGCCTATCGAAACCGGCGTTTTTACAGCACGGAGAACAAGGATTTATATGTGGATTTCCGGTGCTCGGGCTATCCCATGGGTTCTCAATTGACCGGGGTTCCCCTTCAGTTTACCGTATCCGCATGGGACGGCAGCGGTGATTTAATTCAGGCAGTCCGGCTCTACCGCAACGGCGTTCTTCTGGATACGCGTACTGTCAGTGATACGAGCGTGAACGTGACTTTTTCGGATCCGGCCCCGAATGCGCAGGATTACTACTATGTGATGGTGGCGCTGAATGTGGGCAATCATGGGGGGTATCCGGATGAGGCCATAAGTTCCCCGATCTGGTGTACCGGGTGCTTTGCGCCGGAAGGCGAAGGGGAAGCGCCGATAGAAGGGGAAGGCGAACTTGGATGTACGGCCGTGTCCCCCTATGGCCCTGAGGATCCCTGTTATCTTGAAGTAATTGCGGGGGATTCCTATTGTTGTGATAACGAGTGGGATGGTAAATGTCAATCCGACTATAACGTATGTGTTGGAATTGAGGGTGAAGGCGAAATTCAGCCTGAAGGTGAGGGTGAAATACTGCCTGAGGGAGAAGGTGAAATCCAACCAGAAGGTGAGGGCGAAGTTTTGCCCGAGGGCGAAGGTGAAGTCCTGCCCGAAGGCGAGGGTGAACTGCTACCCGAAGGCGAAGGCGAAATCCTGCCCGAAGGCGAAGGCGAAATCCTGTCTGAAGGCGAGGGCGAAGTGCTGCCTGAAGGTGAAGGCGAAATCCCGCCCGAGGGTGAAGGTGAAGTACCTGTCGAGGGCGAAGGTGAAATCCAACCCGAAGGTGAGGGCGAAGTCCTGCCCGAAGGCGAGGGTGAAGTGCTACCCGAAGGTGAAGGTGAAGTGCTACCCGAAGGTGAAGGTGAAGTGCTACCCGAAGGTGAAGGTGAAACGCCTATAGAAGGTGAAGGTGAAACGCCTATAGAAGGTGAAGGCGAAATTCAGCCTGAAGGTGAGGGTGAAGTCTTGCCTGAAGGTGAGGGTGAAGTCCTGTCTGAAGGTGAAGGTGAAACGTCTATAGAAGGTGAAGGCGAAATCCCGCCCGAGGGTGAAGGTGAAGTACCTGTCGAGGGCGAAGGTGAAATCCAACCCGAAGGTGAGGGCGAAGTCCTGCCCGAAGGCGAAGGTGAAGTCCTACCCGAAGGTGAGGGCGAAGTCCTGCCCGAAGGTGAAGGCGAAGTCCTGCCCGAAGGCGAAGGCGAAGCGCCCGTCGAAGGTGAAGGCGAGGTCCTGCCCGAAGGCGAAGGTGAAGTACCTGCCGAGGGCGAAGGTGAAGTACCTGCCGAGGGCGAAGGTGAAGTCCAGCCCGAGGGCGAAGGCGAAGTCCTGCCCGAAGGTGAAGGCGAAGTCCTGCCCGAAGGTGAAGGTGAAGTCCAGCCCGAAGGTGAAGGCGAAGCGCCCGTCGAAGGTGAAGGCGAGGTCCTGCCGGAAGGTGAAGGTGAAATCCTGCCAGAAGGCGAAGGCGAAGTCCTGCCCGAAGGCGAAGGTGAAGTGTCTGCTGAGGGCGAAGGTGAAGTCCAGCCCGAAGGTGAAGCGCCTATAGAAGGCGAAGGTGAAGTGTCTGCTGAGGGTGAAGGTGAGATCCAGCCTGAAGGCGAAGGCGAAATCCTGCCCGAAGGTGAAGGTGAAGTCCTGCCCGAAGGCGAAGGCGAAGCACCCGTCGAAGGTGAAGGCGAAGCACCCGTCGAAGGTGAGGGTGAAGTCCTGCCCGAAGGCGAGGGTGAAGTACTACCCGAAGGCGAAGGCGAAGCACCCGTCGAAGGTGAAGGCGAAGCACCCGTCGAAGGTGAAGGCGAGGTCCTGCCAGAAGGTGAAGGTGAAGTAGCTGCCGAGGGCGAGGGTGAAGTCCTACCCGAGGGTGAAGGTGAAATCTTGCCTGAAGGTGAGGGTGAAGATGAAGAAGAAGAAGCCTGTGGCTGTTGCAGGCAGGATGAAAAGATACAGACCTTCAAGGAAATGCTTGACCGTAGTTTGGGCGACTGGTTGCTAATTGGCCTGAGTCTACTCGCACTGGTTGCTGTGACCGGCACACAAAAATAGATACAGGCATTATTCAGCGAATTTCAGGGCTGTTTCAAACACTGAAGCAGCCCTTTTTCTAATACAACTTTTGGAGGACCATCGACGTGAGGAAAAAGAAGTCGCGCCATGTTCAAGGGACAAATGCGCTTGAAGAAGCCGAATATATTATCCGTAAAGCACAAGAACAAATATCCTGTGTCGTGACCCGAGGAGCATTATGCTACTTTTCAACTTTAACAGGCGACGCATGGATGCTCGATCCCGAAGATGCTTTCGCTTTATGTCTTGCTATAGATGGAGACCGGCAGAACTTCCGTATTCTGGAAACGGATTCTACAAGTGCGGTTGAATGGCAGGCCAAATACAGTTTTGATGGCGATACGTTTATTGTTGTCGAACCGTCAGGAAGAATGCGACAGATTTTCGGTTACCCTGCAAAAGAAATCCAAAATGCTATTGCTAACGCTCAGCAAGCAACACGTGGAAAACAGTAACAGTACAAACCCCTAGGAAAACGTTTTCAAAAAGGCTGGCTCCCGAATAACCTCCGTTTCGCCTATTCAATACACCGTAAATGTCCCGATTTACTCCCCCCCGATATCTACCAAAACCCGCACCCCTCATTTCTTTCCATTGTTCGTCAGGGCCACATTCTTAAACCTATCCGGCAGCATGTGAAAATCAGTGATGTACGTAACCTCCATATTTGCGTGTCCCAAGAGTCTGGTAACACCATGGATGTCGATGCGCTGATTCAGAAAAAGACTTGCGATTGTGCGTCTCAAATTATAGCCGCAGTCGGCCTGGCTTACTCAAAGAAGCGGAAGGCATAGAGATCCGCGTCCTTGATTTCAAAGCGCAGACGCACAGGTTTCCCAGAAAGTTCCTCCAGGGTTCGTTCCTCTTTCCATGGGACCACTTGATCCAACGCATCGCCAAAGATTTCCGGTGCGTCCGCGAGGGTGAAGCCGGGGAGGGGGGTTCCATCGGTCTCCTGAATTTCAATGCGGATCGAACCCGCTGCGGAGGTGGAAAAGTTGAGGGCGAGTTTGTCACCGTTGAAGATGAGGGGTTTCGTAACGAGCGTGCCGCCCGTGTTTGAGGCCGAGGCTGACACGAAACCGTCTATACGCAGGGTAAAGCGGCGCAGTTGGCTGCTCGAACCGGTCCAGTAACTTTCCGTAGCGAAGATCGAGAGTTCGTTTTGCGCGTTTTCGATGGCTGATTTGGTTTCGATAATTCCCCAGGCCTGGTAGTTGTCGCCATAGACCCAATTGTCTGCGGTGCGCAGCCCGGGCCGGATGAAGACGCGGTCCCACCGGAGGAAAGTCGCGCCGTCCCGGCTGCTCATGAAAAGGCCGTCGGTCAGCGCCGTGCCTTCGCGCGGGGAATCTTTTGCCCGTTTCAGACGATGATCCAATTCCGGCAGCGCCCGCATGGACGGGGACCATCCCCGGTCAAGGTACCGGGTTGGGAAACCCAGCAGCATATGGGGTGCGCGGAAATAGGGAAGAATCTGGTTCGTATAAAGTTCTTCCTCCGGCGCGCCGGGGTAAGACAGCCAGACCGGCTCGCTCCAGCTCAGGAAGTCCTTGGACACGGCCGCTTTGATATCGCGCCGCCCGTCCCGGAAATCGCGCCAATAGGCCCGATACTCCCCCCGCACCGGATCCCGAAACACCAGGTTCTGACTGTCGAAGGCGCCCTGGGTAATAATCGGTGCATTACCCGTTTTTGTCCACTGCAGGGCGTCGGCGGATTGGAACGCCCACAACCCGCTTCCTTCCAACGCAACGGCTTTGTATCGGGCGCCGGGATCGCAGGCTGGAGTGTCATCTTTGAACGGGGTGAAGTTATGGGATGCCTCGCCGGTCCAGATGATATTATTCTTCTTCGAGCCGTTGAATTCTGTCAAGAACAGATCCGGCTTGGACCAGTGGATGCCGTCGGTACTTTCCGCGTAACAGGTGGTGTGTTCATGGGCGGGAGGGTCGCCCTGGAAGGCTTGTTCACCACCCCGGTAGTACATCCGGTAGAGATCGCCATCCTGAAACACCGTGACATAGCCGCATGAGTTGCCCTCCCACGGGGCGTCGAACATCAGGGCGATTTCCCGGGGAACAGGTTCATGGAGGCGCAATTCTACATTGTGTGTTGATTCGATGAGCAGCCTGTCAGTGAACAGTTCGCGACGGGAGCCAATGTCAATGGGTTCGGCACACAGCATGAAGGTCAACGTGATCGCACATAGCATGGAAGGTCCTCCTTTGCCTGGCGTTGTTTACAAGTTTTCAGGTGGTTTGGCCTGCGCCATTAGGTATATTATTTTGTGAAGAAAGGATGATGTATGCCATCGGAGGTGCCGATCCCGCCAACGACGAGCGCGCCATAATCCGAAACGTCCGACAACAAAAAGGAACGTCCGCAATGAACCGCTTGATTACGTATATCATTATCGGCATTGTCATCCTGGTGGCAGCGCCCCCGGTCTTCAAGTACCTGACCAGGGAGCGCATTTACTATACCGAGGTGGAACGGATTGTGCAACTTCATTCCAACAAATGGGGGGATAAAACGATGGATTTCTATTTTCAGTATCCCCATCATGTGGAGGAACATTTTCTGGCGAATCCCGGGGATACGGCCTTGCCTCAAACGACCGTCACGTTCGCGGACGGCTGCTCTTTTGTGGGAAGTGCCCAGGCGGATGCCCATACCATAGTGATTTACGGCAGGTATGTCCAGCCTACCGGGGCGGTGTGGGACTACAAACTTACCCGGTCGTTGAATCTTGGCGGGCTGGTGGGCGTTTCGGGTTCCGCCGACCTGGAAATGCCCTTCACCATGAACGACAGGACCTACACGGCCTATGTTTCCTGGACGTTGCCGTCCGGCACGAAGGTGTTTATTCAGGAAGGGGATACTGAAAAAGTTAAATTGGAAGAGCATCATTTAGGCGGCCTGTTTTAACGTAGACTTTGCCAGCAATCCCCAAAAGAAAATATTCAGTGTATGTTGTTCACACTTTAGGCGCGTAAGGCCATTTCGCTGACAATTAATTATGAGTTTCGTTTGTTGCCGAGAGGAGCGGTATGTTCCGGTTCAGTTCAAGAATCCAAAAACAACGCGTCATTCC
>Ga0209723_1003115_pt1 | contig 20546 bp, 15 predicted proteins | sample BiotimSIPDNA_2_FD_185750 | JGI IMG/M metagenome (GOLD analysis project Ga0209723, IMG submission 185750) | Anaerobic biogas reactor microbial communites from Washington, USA - Biogas_R2 time_0 SIP DNA (SPAdes) (version 2) | ecosystem: Engineered > Bioreactor > Anaerobic > Unclassified | place... | reverse complement strand
GAACGGCATCCTGAGATCCTGGAGACCATCTTTCGGGAGGCTCACAGTCTGAAAGGAGCCGCCCGTGCCGTTAACTGGGATGAGATTGAAATTCTCTGCCAGGCGCTGGAAAATGTCTTCGCCGCCCTGAAAAATGACTCCCTGCGGGCGACGCCTGCCCTGTATGACGTTCTCTATGAGGCAATGGATATCCTGGAGCGGATCCTTGCCTCGGAATCTCCCGATTCCCGGGCGCTGGAGGCGTCCCTCGTCTCGCAAACGGTTTTAAAACTGGACGACGCGGCATCCGGCCGGTTACCGGAGCGGAAGACGGAAGAAGCGCTGGAGGAACCCGAGGATCATTGTGAAGAGGAACCAACCAGCCGGGTGTCCCCTCTGCCCGACACGGCCACGGAAGGGGCTGCGGCCCCCGCCGAAGGGAGAGGATTGGCCGAGGACACGGTGAGAATCCCGACGGAACGGTTGAACCACCTGTTCCAGCAGGTGGAGGAACTCTCTGTTTTTAAAGGTAATATCCGGGCCAGGTATGCCGATCTGCAGGACCTGGAGTGGAAGCTCCTTGATGTGGCCTTGGAGGGGACCAGGACTTCCGCGGAAGTCAGAAAAGTGTGGCATGCCCCGGGACACGCGGAGGGGGCTGGCATTGACGGCAAAGCGCTCCCGTTTTTTTCGAAAATGATCAATTTTCTTGAAGAAAACGAGAAGCGGTTGTCATCGCTGGAGCATGAGTTCAAGGCCGCCTCTCGAGCTCTTCAGCAGAATTCTTATGAATTCAGCGGCAGGATCGATCATCTTCTGGAGGACATGAAGATGACCCTCTTTCTGCCCTTCTCCTCTCTGCTGGACATGTATCCTCATGTCGTTCGACGTTTGGCCCGGGAATTGGGCAAGGAGACGGAGTTCCTGGTCGAGGGCGGAGGCACCGAAATCGACCGGCGAATCCTGGAGGAGATGAAGGATCCCCTGATACACCTTCTCAGAAATGCCGTTGATCATGGAATCGAAACGCCGGAAAGGCGGCTGGAGAAGGGGAAGCCGGCGTCGGGGAAAATCAGGCTGTGCATTTCATCGAAGGAAAGCGGGAAGGTGGAGATCCTGCTGGAGGATGATGGAGCCGGGATCCGCCTGGACAATGTCCGAGGGGCTGCCCTGAGGAGCGGCCTGCTTTCCCGGGAGGAGGCGGACAAACTGACCGGGGAGAATGAGCTGAATCTGATTTTTTTCTCCGGACTGTCCACGGTACCCATTCTGACGGATGTCTCCGGAAGGGGGCTTGGGCTGGCCATTGTTCGGGAAAAGGTGGAAAAACTCGGAGGCTCCATCTCCGCGGAATCCGCACCGGATCAGGGAACAGCCATCCGGATCATCCTGCCGAGGATTCTGGCGACCTTCCGGGGTATTCTTGTTGAGGCAGGCAGGCAGCTTTTTGTTCTTCCCACTGGAAATGTGGAACGGGTGGCGCGAATCCGCCGTTCGGAGATCAAGACGGCGGAAAACCGGGAAACAGTCCGCCTGTATGACAGGACCCTGTCCTTTGTTTCTCTCGGGCCGGTATTGGGCTTTCCCCAGGCCGTCGATGCGGTGCAGCAACGGGAACATGTGGAGATTGCCGTGTTGAGCTCCGCCGGCACAAGCCTTGCGTTCGGCCTGGACCGGATCAGGAATGAACAGGAATTCCTCCTGAAGCCCCTGGGGGGGCCGCTTGTGCGCGTGCGAAATATCGCCGGGGCGACCATACTGGGAACCGGCGAGGCGGTTCCGGTGCTGAATGTGGCTGACCTGATCAAGTCCGCCATAAGGCAACTGGATTCGGGAGGATCTTCAGGGCCGGCGCCCGGACGGGAGAGCACCGAGGAATCTCAGCGGCTGTCGGTTCTCGTCGTGGAGGATTCCATCACATCCAGGACGCTTATTCGCAATATTCTCGAATTTGCCGGCTATCGGGTCATGACGGCGGTCGATGGAATCGACGCCCTGACGATTCTGCGGACGGAGTCCGTTGATCTGGTGGTTTCCGATGTGGAAATGCCCAGGATGAACGGATTCGATTTAACGGCCCGGATCCGGGCGGATAAAAAACTCGCAGACATGCCGGTGATCCTTGTCACGGCCCTGGAATCGCGGGAGGACAAGGAGCGGGGAATCGATGTCGGCGCCAATGCCTACATCGTCAAGAGTCGTTTTGATCAGAGCAATTTGCTGGATGTCATCAGAAGAGTGGGATAAACGAGGTATCGGAGAATGCCTTTTTGTGAGGACAACAAAAACATTTCCGTCCTGATTGTGGAGGATTCCCCCGTGGTTCGGGATCTGCTGATTTCCATCCTGGATTCCGATCCGCAGATCCGCGTCGCCGGGGCCGTGGAAAGCGGTGAGGAGGCCCTCAGGGAGGCGAAGCGCCTTCATCCCGACCTGATCACCATGGATGTCATCCTGCCCGGCATGGACGGGCTTGAGGCTACCCGCAGGATCATGGAGGAAGTCCCCACCCCGATTCTTATCGTCAGCGCGGCGTGGGTCAGCACCGAGGTGGAAAAGACGTTCCGGGCCATTGAAGCGGGGGCGCTGGCGGTATTGGAAAAGCCGTCCGCCTCTTCCGTCGGCATCGATGTTCGGGCGCGGGAGCTGATCCGGGCCGTGAAGGTCATGTCCGAGGTCAAGGTTGTGCGTCGGTGGGCGCGGAATTCCAGGGGTGAAGCAGCCCTGACCGTTCCGGATGACCTGGATGTCGGGAAAGTGGTTCAACAGCCGTTCGATGTTGTGGCCATAGGCGCATCAACGGGGGGGCCGACGGTTTTGAAAACGGTCCTGTCGGGATTGCCCGAAAACTTTCAGGCGCCCATCCTCATTGTGCAGCATATGACCCAGGGTTTTATCGGCGGGTTTGCAGACTGGCTGTCCCGGGCCTCTCATTATCCCGTCTCCGTTGCCGTCAACGGCCAGGAAATCCGTCCGGGTCACGCCTATGTCGCACCGGACGGCCTGCATATGGGGGTGAATGGCTTCGGAAAGATTGTCCTGGCGAGAGGCGAGCCGGATCACGGGCTGCGCCCTTCCGTGTCCCATCTCTTCCGTTCCGTGCTTCGCGCCTATGGGAAGAACGCCGCGGGGGTTCTGTTGACGGGAATGGGAAGAGACGGGGCTCACGAACTCAAGGCCATGAAGGACAAGGGGATGCTTACCATCGCACAGAGCAGGGAGAGTTCGGTCGTTTTCGGGATGCCGGGAGAGGCCATCGGAATGAATGCGGCGTCATATATTCTGCCTCCGGAAAAGATCGCCCGGATGCTGAAAAAACTCAACGCGAAGCAGCCACCCGCGGATTGAAGGGGCGTGTTCAGGCGGCCAGGGGAAGCGAATCAGGATTGCTGAGGCTGTTTTATGGAACGCACCGTGGGGTGGAGACAGGAGCCGTCAAGATGAAGGAGAATCAGGAAAAAGCGGTGGACCGGTTCAAGATCGCCACCTACAACGTTAATTCCATTCGATCCCGTCTCCCTATCGTGCTCTCCTGGCTCGAGGAAAACCGGCCCAATGTCTTCTGCATGCAGGAAACGAAAGTGGCGGATGACCGTTTTCCTGCCGGCGCCTTTTCCGATATCGGCTATTCCATCGTTTTTCGGGGAAATAAACAGTACAACGGCGTTGCCGTGGCTTCTCTGGGCGATCCTGAAAACGTGCTGCTCGGTTTGGAGGCAGGAGGGGAGGAGGCCGACGAGGATCGGTTGATTGCCGTCCGCCATTCGGGCATATGGGTGATCAATACCTATGTTCCTCAAGGCCGGGGCAAGGAAAACCCTCAGTTTGCCTATAAGCTCCGCTGGTACGACCGCTTCAGGAGCTTTCTGGAGCGGAACTGGTCGCCGGACGATTCGCTGATCTGGTGCGGTGACCTCAATGTGGCCCCGGAAAGCATCGATGTCCATGACCCCAAGCGGCTTCTGGGGCATGTCTGCTTTACGCCCGAGGTGTGGGATGCCTTTGCCCGTGTGAAGTCCTGGGGGCTGGAGGACCTGTTCCGGAAGTTTCATCCCGGCGAGCCGCAGAGCTACACCTTTTTTGATTACCGCGTTCCCGGGGCGGTGGAAAGAAAACTGGGCTGGCGCATTGACCACATTCTTTCCACGCCGGGCCTTGCCCAACGCTGCAGTGGATGCGCTATCGACATGAATTCCCGGACGGCAGACAAGCCGTCGGATCATGTGGTCCTCTTTGCAGACTTCATGTTATGAAGGTCGGGCGGAAAGGGGCGGACGTGTGCCATGCCGGGTGAAAGCCGACCGACGCGGAACGGCAGGGAAGCGGGGCATGTGTCCATGAGCCGCGTCATGAAGCCGGTATCGTCATCGACAAGGAGCGTACCTGAAAATGAGGGCGCAAGAGTTTGTCGTACAAGAAAAGGGGGGAAGGAGCGGCGATATATGAGTGACATTTTGGATACGCTGAAAAAGAATGAAGAAATTGCCAGAAAATTTCTGAAGGTCGAGCTGGTGCTGAATCTGGCCAACACCCCCTCGAAATTGCTGGAAACGGTTCTTCGGGAGCTGGAAACCGAATTCAACATTCCCTACCGGTGGTTTACCCTTGTGCAGCACACTGGCAAGAATGATCTGGTTGCGCGCCTTGCCATGACGGAAAGCCTCAAGGAGCAGGTGGGTATTCTGGATGAGGCATCCTTCCTTGAAATTCTTTCCGGGAACACAGCCACCGTCCTTGCCAATGATAATCTCCGCCCCTTTTACAAGCTGTTTCCGAAAACACGGAAATACTTTCTTAAATCCATTGCCGTTGTTCCTCTGTTTCTGGACGGGGTTCTCATCGGCAGCCTCAATCTCGGAGACGCTTCTCCGGAGCGCTATTATCCGGGGATGGATACGAGCCTGCTTCAGCAGCTTGCCGGAAAGGTGTCGGAAAGGCTTGAACGGCTGCTTATTCCTCCGAGGAAGAAGTCCGACAGGTCCGGTTCATCCCTGGACTGTACGAGCCCGGATTCCGGGGCTTCAGAATCATGATGAGGAAGGTGATGATCACCAGGACGGCAAGATTGATCCGCCAGGCGTAATCGTAGGAGCCATACCGGTCATAGATCATTCCGCACAGCAGCGGACCGGCGCTGCCGCCGATTCCGGCTGCAAAAAAGGTCAGCACGCCATAGGTCGTCCCCAGCACGTCCGAACCGAAGCGATCGGCCAGAAGAATAGGCATCATCGGGGCGATGGATCCGTATCCGAAGCCGAAGAAAAAGGCGTAGAGAAACAGGGTGGTCGTGCTGTCAGCATTCATAAGGATGGCCGCACCGAGAGCCATCATGAAGAAACCGATGCTCGATGCATATTTGGCATCGGATATCCGGTCGCTGAACCAGCCGAAGAAAAACCGCCCCAGGATGCTGGCCACCCCGAGAAATCCCAGGGAAGAAGCCGCCGCGATCCTGTTGACGCCCTGGTCGATTGCGAAGGCCACTTGATGAACAAAGATAGCCATCTCCGACATGACGGCCAGGCTGTAGCACAGTGCAAGGAGCCAGAATCGGGAGTCTCTGAAAACCCGGGCAAGGGAGGCTGCCGGCGCCGGCGTTCGGGAGAGGGCCGGTCCGTCCTTTTGCGTCGAATCCGGGGCCGATTCTGAACCAGCCTGCCCGGCTCCGGGGCATGATGTTCCTCCATCGTTATCGGGAGGCGTTTTCTTCATCAGCCCCTGTGCCAGACCCGCCACGCCGATCAGGATGACAAGCCCTAAAAAGATAAACCCCTTCCGCCAGCTTTCCTGGACGATATACCCCAGCAGGGGGGACAGAATCATGGTTCCCACCCCGATCCCCACGGACGCCGTTCCAATGGCCATGCCCCGGTTTGTCACAAACCATTTCCCTACCGAGGAGCCGCAGACGACCACGCCGAAACAGGAGGTTCCCGCTCCGCAGAGCAGTCCATAGGTCAGGTAGTACTGCCAGGGCGATGTCACAAAGGCCGTGAGAACCATTCCCGAAGAGGCGAGCATGGCGCCGATCATCATGATTTTCCGCGGAGCCATCCGATCCAGCAGATAGCCGGAAAGGATGCCGCCGATTCCATAGGTCAGGATCATCAGGGACGCGCCCAGGGAAATTACGGAACGGGACCATGAATATTCCAGGGACATGGGCTTCACAAAAATACCGAAGCAGTAACGGGCTCCGTAATTGATCCCCATGATCAGAAAAGCACCGAGAACAACGTACCAGCCCCAGTAGAGATTCCGCCTGATACCCATGATGAAAGACTCCTTTCCTGCACTGAAAGCCTGCGTGACGGGGCATCTTTAGGTTGGAAGCGCTGATTTGTCAATGAAAAAAGAGGTTTATTCCGGAAACAGGTCTTTACCGCAGGTCCGATCCGTGATAGAAAAAATGAACGGATATTCGAATCAGTAATGGAGGATGTTTCCACGGAACATCGAATAAAAACACAAGGGGGCAGGAAATCCCCTCCCGCAGACCGTTCGCCGGACTCCAAACCGCAGGTCAGAGGGCGAAGGCGAAGCGCCTCTTTATCCCGCCTGCAACCGTCCATCGAACCTGTTCTGAAGGGCGTCTTTTCCCGGATCGGTAAGCCGCCGGACAGGGAGTTTATCCCGGACGAATTTCAGCTTCAGGCCCTGGATGCCATTAAGAAAACCGACTGCCTGGTGATGGCGCCCACCGGTTCCGGAAAAACCTGGATCGCGGAGCAGGCCATTCTGTCCGTCTTCCGAGCGGGGGGACGATGCTGGTATGCCTCGCCGCTGAAGGCGTTGAGCAATGCCAAATGGGTGGAATTCAGCCAGCAATTCGGCGCGGAGCATGTGGGAATCCTCACGGGGGATACGAAGGAAAATCCGGATGCCCCCATTATCGTCGGGACAACGGAAATCCTTCGCAATCAGCTTTACGATGTGATGCAGCAGGGGGAAAACCTGCGCTGCGACCTGGTCATTCTGGATGAGGCCCATTATCTGGGAGATCGGGACCGGGGGGTGGTCTGGGAAGAGATCATGATCTACCTGCCCGTGCGTGTGAACCTGCTTCTCTTGTCCGCAACGATTGGGAATGGTGAGGAAATTGCCGCCTGGCTCTTCTCTCTTCGGGAAAAACCCTGTACCGTGATCCGGGAAGAGAGGAGGCCCGTACCCCTTTTTCCGCTTCTCCTCCATCCTTCGGGACGGGTGATGCCGCTCATGGAAGGAAGGAAATTGTACGGCAAGGTCGTGGAATACATCGCTGCCGGTAAGACGCGCAGAGGGGGTAAGTCCGCTGCTCCCCACATCGGGGATATCATCCGTCTGATGGAGGGTTACGACCTTCTGCCGGCCATCTTTTTTCTGAAATCCCGTTCGGAGTGCGATGCGGCCCTGAAATCCTGCACGCGGCTTGCCGGGAAGTCCGGCAGTGAGCGTTTTTTCTACGATCTTGAAGAGCTCCTCAGCCGTTTCCCCTTTCTGCGCCAGCACCGGCAGTTATCCTGCCTCATCGATTATCGGGTCGCCTCGCACCATGGCGGACAGCTTCCGGCATGGAAATTTTTTGTGGAGACCATGATGAAAAAGGGTCATCTGCGGGCCATTTTCGCGACCTCCACCGTGGCCGCCGGGGTGAATTATCCAGCCAGGACGATCGTCCTGTTCAATTCCGATCTCTTCAACGGACACGAGTTCTGTCCCATGAGCGGGACGGAGTTTCACCAGATGACCGGAAGGGCGGGGCGCAGGGGGCAGGACAATATCGGCTTCATGCTGGCGGTGCCGGGACGATTCATGGACCTGGTTCATGTCAAGAAGCTTCTCTTTCAGCCGCCGGATGAGATTCTCAGCCAGATCCGGAATGATTTTTCCATGGTTTTGAATCTTCTGCTGTCCCAGACCCCGGAAACGATCCGGGACATCTTTGAAAACTCCCTGGCTTCCTATCAGCGCCAGAAGCACAATTTGTGGAGGGAGTTCCTGCGGCATCTCGAATTTCTGAAATCCGAAGGATTCGTCGACTCTTCGGACCGGTTGACGGATAACGGCATCTGGGCGTCTCAGTTACGTCTCGATCAACCCCTGCTGATAGCGGAAGGCCTGAGGACTCAGGGTTTTCCCGAAAAGGATGAGAAGCTGCTGGCCGCCCTGGTTGCACCGTTCGTATATGATTCCGATCAGGAGATCCCCCTGGATAAGCGCAGGACCTCCCGCAAGCTGAGCCGGGCCTTTGCACGCCTGGTCCGGAACCTCGGTCCTTTGACGGAACGAATGACGGCCGCCGGATTCCCTGTTCAACCCCTCTATTTCTGGACAAGTGTCGCGGTGTATGCGTGGGCTTCCGGAGAAGACTGGGACGGCATCCTGGAGCTTCTGGGCGTGTCCGACGGAGAAATGGCCATGCTGATCCTGCGAACCGCAGACAATCTGAGGCAGATTGCCTCCCTGAGAGAGACTCATCCCGAAATGGCGGAATTGGCCGTCAAAGCCCGGGATGCGATTCTCAGGGAACCCGTCGTCTTCGAATGGGAGGGGTGATGGCTGGCCGTCATCAAAGAAAATTCGGCGGAGATTGATTTGAAGCTTGACATATTCCCCGTCATCAGGGTATAAGGCCAAATTCGCACGCAACGGAATTTTCCGTGCTGAAAATACATCCAACAGATATCCGGTTTGTCCCCATCGTCTAGAGGCCTAGGACACGGGCCTTTCACGCCTGTAACCGCGGTTCGACTCCGCGTGGGGACGCCATCAATAAAAACAGGGACTTAGGAAGTTTTTCCGGTCCCTGTTTTCTTTTCTGAAAAAGCCGTCCCCAGCACTATTCCCAGCACGGCTAAAAAGCCGGATAAGATGTGATCACTATCCGGTTTCTTTTGTCATGTAGGTTGAAATTCTGGTCTGCGGCACCTGCGTGAATTTCTTCAATTTAACCGATCAGGTCGCCATGGGGACGATTTCCAACATGTACGACATCGGCCTGCACCATGGCATCTTTCTATACATCCTGTAGATTCGTGCGTTACATATCGAATGTTCGAATATATTGTTGAAATAAATCTGTCAGGGGTTTAATCTAACCACCCAAGATAATAAGTAAGTGATTTCCGAAAGTTCATCGGAACTTGAAACGTATAGGTGATATGATGTGGTAATCGGCATTCAAGTTCCTGGAGTTAAACATTTAAGGAAGTGTCTATTCATCTTTCAGTCTATCCGTACAAAAGGAAGAGCAGACAGAACAATAGAATTACTTGTTATGTGTCAAATTGTGGATAGGAAAGGAGGTCAAATTGGGCCGACCCATGAATAAAAGGAGGTGGTTTTTATATGCGATTGTTTCTTTATTCGGAGGTATAGTTACAGGAGTTGTTTATCATTTTCTATCAACTATCAGAAAAAAGAGGAGACAAATATGAAAAACATGATGTGTAAAACAATGATAGTTTTACTCGCTTCGACTGTACTCATTAGCTGTGCGACGATTATGGGTAAAAGCGCACCAGAAACCTTGAATATTCGCAGTACTCCTGATCAAGCAAGTGTTGTTATTGCTGATGAATCTGGTACCAAAATATTTGAGGGCAAAACCCCTACTTCTTTACCCCTGGAGAAAAAGAAGGGCTATTTCAGTGGTAAGAAGTATACTGTAAAAATCACGAAAGAAGGTTATGCTGAGCAAACTGTTACCGTAGATACAACGGTAAATGGTTGGTATATCGGCGGCAACATCATATTTGGCGGTCTTATTGGTTGGCTCATTGTTGACCCAGCAACAGGAGCTATGTGGTCATTGGATACCAATGAAATAAATGCAACCTTAGCATCAAAACAAGGAGCGATGATTGATCCTAATGGAGCCGTCATTGTCCTTTTACAAGATGTTCCATTATCGTTACGTGACAAAATGGTTAAAGTTTCACAGTAAAAAGAGTAATTATAAAAAAAAATCACATAACAACGCCATCAACACGGACAGCCAAAAGCACCGCTTCGCTCTGCTTTTGGCTGCCGGTTATGGCGGCGTTAAATGTAGCATAGAAGAACTGCTGTAGAGTCGAAATGAAAGCCGATAAAGAGGTGGGTTCTTATTTTAGAACGTTAGAATTCCTATTTAAGGAGCCTTGATATGACTGTAAAAAGTATTTGTATGTATATTGCTCTGGTGATTTTTTCTGTCTTTATAACAGGCTGTGCATCAGAATTCACAAACTTTACACCCACTAGCGGTGATATTTGCACTGAGGTTACGATCATGCGGGAAGGCGGACACCGTTTCGGTACACATATTGTAGAGTTCAACGGGGTGAGGAGTTTGGATATTAGACTTGGACCGCGTTCAGAATCAAATGTCATTGCTGTAGTGCCACCAGGGGCTACCACTGGTCCTGTGACAATTCGCCAGAACAGCGGAATGGGAATGTTTATTGGCATGTTAGATAGTGATACTTACGAACTGGGCAACTTTACTGTGACAGGCTCACCTGCTGTACCCAATATTACCTCTTTTAATGCAGTCCCCGAAGAGATCGACGAAGGGGAGGCGAGTACATTGCAATGGTCAATCACCGGGACCACAACCCATCTCGAACTGAATAGTCCCGAGTCTGAAACGATCGATGTTACAGGGGCAACGAGCTACACAGTTGCTCCAACCCATACCACGAACTATCGTTTAACAGCCGTCAATAAGTGTGTTACTGAAACCGATTCTGTAACTGTCCTGGTTAACGAAACACAGGCTTCACCGGAGATCGAAGATGTTGATGCCGGTTTTCCGGGTGAGTCGGTTACCGTACATGGTAACAACCTTCGCTATCGTCCGCGCGACGACAGACCCTATGTCGAATCCTCCCTGATATTTGCTCAAGGCGGGACGAGTTATTCGCCCGTTGTCGATAGTAGTCCGAGAGATAGAGAGCTGAATGGTGACTTGCCGGAAGCCATAAATCCTGGTGCAGCAACCGTAAGGGCTCGCGTGGGCACGTTGGAAAGCGAGCCTTTCGATTTTGCCGTAGCAGGCCGGGAAAACGGCTCATTCCAAAATGTAACCCTGCAAATCACCGGTAGCCATACCTGTACCAGCGGGAGTATTGTACGGACCCTTGAAATCAGCGGTGACGGTGAAGAACGCACTGCCAACTTCGAAGAAGGAGGTAGTCGTTTGTGGCGAGAATCCTTTCATCTTGGCACATCAAACACAGGTGCCGGATTCTCCGGAGATTGCATGCATGGCGTGATCGTCGGGCAAAATACTTCCGTAACCGACAACAAGTTCGTGATGCATGTGCGTGACTTGGCCGCTGGACGTACTCGAGTGTCAGAGACATCTCTTGGTCAAGGTGTGCAAGTGCTGTTCAGCCCGGATGACAGTGTCGTGCTCTACAAGGCACAGGACGATTTCAGGGGAGTCGGTTTCGCAGTGATCCATCTCTACGATATGCGGGATCACAGTGTCATGCCGGATCCTGGTCCTGGGAACTCATGTACGGCATGCAACAGTCTCAGTGCAAGAGTTGTTAATTACCGAGACGTTGAAATAACATTTGATGGTGATGATTATGGTCCATATCATATAGAATAATCGTATCATTTCAGCTTTTTGAAAATCTAAGCTGCCAGTTTAAAAAAATGTGCTGAAAGCTCCTTTTTTTCAATGGCAAGTTTGGCCATATCGAGCAGCTTCTCAATGGGATTATGTCCTTGAAGTTCGGCGGTACGGAACATCGACATCAGAATTGCCTGAGTTCTAGCACCCTTTTCCGAGAGTTGTTCCCGGATGTCTTTTACCTTGTCTCTCCAGCCTGCCTAGTGTCCATAGAGATAGAGAACGAAGGAGTTGAGCATGTAGAGAGCAAGCAGGAACAGGCTGGTCCAGCCAAACGTTCCAAAGAGGCGCTTCCGGGGACGGTAAATCAGACCGACGATCACCACGGCACTCATGATGACGACGGTAAAAGCGGAAACGGTATGCTGCGCGGCTACGTGGGAAAGCAGCGGGCCTTTTGTGTAGAACAGATCGTCAATAGCCACGATCTGAACATTGAACAGATTGCTGCCCAGCAGATTGCTTACGGCCATGTCGAAAGCGCCGAGACGCAGCGCGGCGATACTCACCACCGTCTCCGGCACCGTCGTTGCGATGGCTATGAACAATGTGCCGATGAAGCTCTGTTCCCAGCCCATGACACGGGCCAGATCCGCTCCGATAAAGGGCAGCCACAGGCCGGCCCCGACAACCACAAGTGAGGACAGAGCGCAATAAACAATTGCCTGATGGAGTGTCAGGTCCGGATAGCGCTCCGCGGTTTCTTCCGGAGGCTTCCGGCGTTGGAGCTGCTCGTAGCGGAACACAGTCCGGACGGCAACGGCGTAAAGGACGATCAATGCGATCGAGTAGAGTCCGACGTGCCCGATGGACGGCACCCGGCCGCCGGCTCCAGTCATCAGGTTGAAGCCGACGATTCCCGTAAGAATGATGCCGAAACCTGCCGAGAGGATGTGTCCCCGGCTTATCCGGCAGTAAAGGGATTCTCCCGCGGTCATGACATCGAGGATCGCAATCAGCATGAGGTTGAAAATGCAGGCCCCCAGGATGTCGCCCAGGGTAATATCGGGTGTATCCGCCAATGTGACCGAGCTGACCCCGGTCATCAGTTCAGGCAGTGAGGTTACGGTTGCCAGGAGTATCAGACCGATCCAGGTTCCGCCTGTCCCTGTCTTTTCGGCGATTGCATCTCCGTAACGGGAAAGGCGCGATCCGGCCACCCCGATCAGGATCATGCATATCATAAAGGAGAACCAGGCGGTCCCAACGGATGTGTTCATGGCTATTCAAAGAAGAAGCTTACACCATCAGGTATTTCTTTTTTACTTCATCGTCGGCTTCAAATTCCGCCGCCGTTCCTTCAAAGCGGATGACCCCGTTATCGATTACACGTGTTGTAGTTTAATGAAAACGGACACCATGATAAGCACAAAAATAAAGAAATAAGAGGTGTCCAAGGTGAACGAAAAACCGCGGAGAAAATTTTCTCCAGAATTCAAGAAAGACGCAGTAAAGCTGGTAACAGAGCAAGGTTATCGGGCTAGTGAAGCAGCGCGCAATTTGGGCGTCGACGGCAGTCTTTTGCGCCGATGGATCAAGGAATACGACCAAGCTAAAGGTGCTGCCTTTCCTGGAAATGGTCGTTTGAGCCATGAACAGGAAGAAATAAGAAAACTCCGGGAAGAAAACAAGCGCCTGCGCATGGAGCGGGAAATCTTAAAAAAAGCAGCGGCCTTCTTTGCCAGCGAGTCGAAATGAGATACGACTTCATCCGGCTGCAACGGAAGGCCTATTCCATCACACTGCTCTGCCACGTGATGGAAGTAAGCCGGAGTGATTTCTATCAGCATATTCAGTCAGAGCCGAAAAAGATTTCCAAAGAGCAGTTTGCCCTTGAATCCGAGACCAAAGAAATTTTCCGAAAGTCCCGGAATACCTACGGTGCCAGGAGACTCTCTCATGGTCTCAGAAAACAGGGATACAACGTGGGCCGTTACAGAGCGGGCAGTTTAATGCGCCGGCTGGATCTTCGGGTAAAATCCCGCAGGCGTTTCAAGGTCACAACAGACAGCAAACATGATCATCCCGTAGCCCCGAACCATTTGAACCGTGTATTTCAAGTGGATGTTCCTGATAAAGTATGGACATCCGACATCACGTATCTCTGGACACGCCAAGGATGGCTCTACCTGGCGGTGATTCTTGACCTGTTCTCACGGAAAGTCGTGGGCTGGTCATTGCAGCCGACGATGACCACAGACCTGGTTATAGAAGCTTTGACCATGGCCGTTAGCCGTCGGAATCCACTACCCGGCATCCTTCATCATTCGGATCGGGGAAGCCAGTACGCAAGTGCCGCATATCGGCAAAGACTCGATAAATACAAAATGATTGCCAGCATGAGCCGTAAAGGCAACTGCTGGGATAATGCTGTAGCAGAAAGATTCTTCCGCAGCCTAAAAAGTGAACTGACCGATCATCAATTGTATTCAACTCGCACCGAGGCTCGCAAAGAAGTAATTGAATACATTGAGATGTTTTACAACAGTGACCGACTGCATTCCCATTTAGGTTATCACTCTCCTTCTGAATTTGAAGGAAGATTCTGGAATAATCGGAATGCACTTAACTGAATGTCTGTTTTTACTTGACCACTTCACTAGAACATGCCCCTGATTTTGTCAATTAGATATCTCCGATGGAACGAAACTGGAAAGAAGGTAAAGGGCCCACGTTCTCGAACCCCTGCCTCGCTTCCATCCGCAGGGCCGAGATGGTGTTGCACAGGATCACGTCCCGGGCTGCAGCGCCACGGAGAACTCCAGTGCCCGCCCGTCACGCAGCACCGTTATCTTGACCGTGTCGCCCACGGAAAAGTCGTCCAGGCGTGCAAGCAGCCTGCTGACAGTGTCAACCGGCTTCCCGTCAACTGCGGTGATGATGTCTCCCGGTACAATCCCCCCATCCGGGGTGATTGTCGCCCCTTTCAGGCCGGCTTGTTCCGCCGCTGACCCCGGGGATACCTTCAGGATTACAATCCCCTTCAGGCCCAGGAGGGGTTTCAGGCGCTCATTGATTCCCTCGTCCAAGTGAATGCCGAGGGCCGGGCGGTTGTATTTCCCGTTCCGGATCAGTTGAGGTACAACCCGGTTCACCGTATCGACAGGCACGGCGAATCCGATACCGGCACTGGCTCCGCTCGGGCTGTAAATGGCCGTGTTGATGCCGATGAGCCGACCGGCGGAATCGAGGAGAGGGCCACCCGAATTTCCGGGGTTGATGGCTGCGTCCGTTTGAATCAGGTGCTCGATGGTGACGCCATTGCCGCTGAGGGAACGATCCAACGCTGAGACAATACCGGTGGTTAGAGTCCAGTCCAGGCCGAAGGGGTTGCCGATGGCGAACACCTTCTGGCCGACCTTCAAGTCGCTGCTCGTTCCCAGTGGTACCGGCGGGGAGCGCTTGAAGCCTATTCCGATCCTCAGAACGGCGATGTCATGGGAAGGGCTTGCCCCGACCAGGGCGGCCCTGTAGTCGCTTCCGTCGCTGAGCCTGACCGTTGCTTCACTCGCCCCCTGGATGACGTGGAAGTTGGTAATGACATGCCCGGATTGATCCCAGATAAATCCGGAACCCGTACCGCGCGGCACTGTGAAGACATTGCGCGTCCAGCGATCGCGCACCAGCGCCTTGGTCGTGATGAAGACGACGGAGTCGCGCGATTTTTCAAAAAGCTCGATCGTTGCCTTCTCGTCGGCGGCCAGATCACCGCGGGCCGCTACAGTGCGGGGTGAGGCGTCCGTTTTCGGGGAAAACAAGCCCTGAATGTGGGGGCAGCCCCGCCAGAGAATGAACAGCAAGGCACCCACCAGGGCATAAGCGATGAGGCGGAGGACATAACGGTTTTTGGCGGCCATAAGGCTCCTTTCATAGCGGACGGGTAGAAGGATTCAACGGGAGATCCCGGGCGGAATCGGCTGGATAAGGTTCTGTTGCTGTGTTGCTGAATATGTGAGAGAGGCGCCCTCCGTGTCAAGGAAATTTTAGCCGGCTGATTTCGTGCAGAACCCGATTTTTTTCCTGTCAAGATTCTGCAGATGCCGGTAACGGAAGGCCGAAGTAGATTCAGGGGCTTGGACCCTGCCTGTCAGGGCGATTCCCGTGGGAAAGGCGCTTTTAACGGCTCCGTTTTCATCGATCACTTATCGCACGGGTCAAGGGGGTCGAGCCTGCCCGCACATACCCCGGTTTTTCGGCATTCGCTGTGCTGCGGTGTGTTTTTTGCTAGGACCTTTTTTATTTAACAAGGAGCCGTGGATGCAATGCAAAAGGTTTTGGTGAACGAAAAAGGGATGGCATGGATCACGTGCAACCAATGCAAACACACTTCGGTTGTTGATTTGAATGGTTTCTGCGAGGGAATAAATGTCATCGACCACAAATGTTCAAAATGCGAGGCTGTGTCGGAAGTCACTTGCGAATTCAGAAAATCGTACAGAAAGGAAGTCAGCCTTCAAGGAACCTTCATCCGGCAACAGCCTGGAGAAGAGCTGGCGGGGAGAATCGAAGTCACCGATCTCTCAAGGGTCGGCATAAAATTTAGGACCCGGGTGACGTACGATTTTAAACCCGGCTGTATCCTGAAACTCACCTTTACACTGGACGACAGGAACAAGACTCAAGTCAATCAAATGACCAAGGTCAAATGGGTTGAGGGACGGATGGTGGGGGGCGAGTTCGTCAATCAGGACCAGTGGTCCCAGAAGCAACTGGGGTTCTATTTTATGTCCTAGATTGAAGGGAACAGCCTGCCCGGTGATCCCAGACGAGACCTTGACAATTCGGGGCAGATTGACCTTTCGTGCCAATCTGCCCCGAATTGTTTCTTGTCGGTCATCCCGGGGGGATTCTGTCCCTGTTTTTTCCTTGACGGTCGATTCAAAAAGATTTAACGGAAGGATATTGTGAAAAAAACCATCGAAACGAGGTTGCATTCCAGGGGAGAATCGGGCGGCAGGGAGAAGACGGTGCGCGAGAGTCAGCCGAATGGATGCAGCTTGGTTTGACAGGAGATCTGAAGACATGGACAAAAGGGGAAAATGCCCGGAGCCGACCCTGAAGGCCGGTGATCGACTTTTTGGCTTCAAGGTGCTGCGCGTTGAACAGATGGACGATCTCCGGGTGACGGCCTATGAGATCGAGCACGAAAACACCGGCGCAAAATTGCTTCATCTTCACAGCATGGACAGGGAAAACCTCTTCTCCATCGGTTTCCGGACCCCCCCTCCGGATTCAACCGGTGTGCCGCATATCCTGGAGCATTCCGTCCTCGCTGGTTCGGAAAAATATCCGCTCAAGGATGCCTTCAACGAACTGGTGCGGGGAACCCTGCAGACCTTCATCAATGCCTTCACCTATCCGGACAAGACCATCTACCCCGTGGCCAGCCAGGTCAAAAGGGATTTTTTCAATCTTGCCCGGGTTTATACCGATCTGGTTCTTTTCCCACGTCTCCTGGAGGAAACCTTTCTTCAGGAAGGCCATCACCTGGAATTCGTCGATCCTGAGGACACCTCCAGCGAACTCACCATTTCGGGCATCGTGTACAACGAGATGAAGGGGGCCTATTCCTCTCCTGAAGCGCTGATGTTCAAGGAGATCCAAGAAGCAATCTATCCGGATACGCCGTACGCCTTTGATTCCGGGGGCAGTCCTGAAGCGATTCCGACGCTGACCTACGAAGGGTTCCGGACTTTTCACCGCCTCTATTACTCGCCGTCCAATGCCCGGTTTTTCCTCTACGGGGATATTCCGACGGCCGAGCATCTGGCCTTTCTTGAGGAGATGCTTGCCGGCTTTGAGCGGACTTCCGTGAATTCCGAGGTGACCTGCCAGCCCCGCTGGATGGCCCCCGCCCAGGTGCGATCCGTTTATCCCGTGAGCAAAGAAGAGGCTCTGGCGGGAAAAACCGCCATCAACATGGCCTGGATGCTTACGGAAAACACCGATGAGGAGACCGCCATTCTCCTGGAAATCCTGGCGGGCATCCTGATCGGAAGCGCAGCCGCTCCGCTCCGCAAATCCCTCATCGATTCGGGCCTTGGCGAGGACCTTTCCCCCGTATCGGGCATCGAAAGAGATCTGCGCCAGCTTCTCTTTGCCGTGGGTTTGCGGGGAAGCGATCCGGAAAAGGCTGGAGCGGTAGAGGCCTGTATCATGGATTCGCTTAAAGAATCCGTTGCGAAAGGATTTGACCGGGAGCTGATCGAGGGCGTTCTCCATCAGATCGAATTTCAAGGCAAGGAGATTGTCCGGAGCTCCTATCCATACGGGATTGTCTTGATGGGGCGGGCTTACCACACATGGCTCTATGACGGCGATCCCCTCTCCGGACTGAACTTTCCCCGCATCATCGAACATGTGCGGAGAAAATGGGAGGCCCAGCCGGACCTCTTCGAGCGCTTGACGCAAACCTGGCTGCTCGACAATCCCCACCGCGTCCTTTCGATTCTGGAGCCCAGCCGGACCATTGCCGAGGAAAAGGAATCCGGGTTCCGGGAAAAAATGGCGGGCATTAAAGCATCATTGAGTAATCAGAACCGTGAAGAGATCCGGGAAACGGCGCAGCGGCTCCGGGCGTTTCAGAGCGAGCCGGACAGTCCCGACGCGGTAGCCTCTCTGCCGAAGCTCCGGGTTGCCGATCTCGAACGGGGCATTGAAACGATTCCCACAGAGAAAAGGTCTCTCGAAGGGATTCCCGTCCTGATGCACAATCTGTTTACCAACGGGATTGCCTATGCCGAACTGGCCTTTGACGTGTCCTCCATTCCGGAGGAGCTGCAGCTTTATCTGCCTCTGCTGGGCAAGATGACGAACAATATGGGGGCGGCGGGTTATTCCTATGAGGAGATGGCCAAGCGGATCACCCTGAAGACCGGGGGGCTCGGCTCGTCTCTCAACGCCGGCATGACGGCCGACGGCCGGGGAACCTGGCAGCGCATGATTTTCGGCGTATCCTCCCTCCATCGGAATGTTGAGGATGCCATCGAAATTCTGAAAGATGTCCTCACGGCTGGAGATCTCAGCCATGAAGCCCGGATTCGCGATCTCCTTGCAGAAAAGAAAAACGGGCTTCACGCCGCCGTCGTGCCTTCGGGCCATGCCTTTGCCAGGATGGCCGCGGGGGCGGGCCTTTCTCTGCCGGCCTGGCGCGATGAGCAGTGGCATGGCCGCACGCAGCTCCGCTTCGTCAGCCGCATTGCTGAGGAATTCCAGAAAAAGCCCGGCGAATTTCGGGAAAAGCTGGCATGCCTGCGGTCCATGGTCTTCAGCCCGGACAAGCTGCTGCTCAACGTGACGGGAGATGAGGAAGGCCTCTCCCTGCTGGAGAATCAGCTGAAGGTCCTTGTCAATTGCCTGACAAGGAGTGTCAAGGAGGAATCCGCAGCGCTTCCGGAAAGAACGCCGGTTTATTCCGGCATTGCCATTCCTGCTCAGGTGTCCTATGTGGCAAGGGTCATGGGCGCCCCCAATTTCAATTCGCCCTTGTCGCCTGCTTTGCTGGTGCTGGCCCGCCACTTGTCCAACGGCTTCCTCTACAAGCGCATCCGGGTCCAGGGTGGCGCCTATGGCGGTATGTGCCAGTTCGATCCCATGGGCGGATTGTTTTCTTTCTTCTCCTATCGAGACCCCCGCATTGTGGAAACCCTGGAGATTTATGAGGAGGCCATGGCCTTTATCGGCGATGTAAAACTGGCGCCGGAGGAAATGGAAAAAGCGATTGTCGGAACGATTGGTGCGCTGGACAGACCGATGGATCCTTCCGGACGGGGGTCGGTGGCCATGATCCGGGAACTGGCAGGCATATCGGACAACGATCGCCGGAGATTCCGGGAAGCCATACTGGATGCGTCGGCAGAAGACCTTCAAAGTGCCGCAATCGCTTATTTCAGCGATATGCAGAAGGAAGAGGGCGTTGCCGTGTATGCATCGGAGGATTCGCTTTCTGCCGCCAACCAGCGCCTTCAAAGAAAACTGGCAATAGAACCTCTCATATGGGAAGCCGCTGAATGACGGTCACAAAAACGCCCTGTTTTCTCTGCCGGCATTTCTTGATAACCCACAATTCCCGGTGGCCTTACCGTTGCCGGGCCATGAGTTTTATGTCGTTCACCCTCCCTTCGGAGGCGGTTTATCGGCATTCCGGGACTTCCTGCCTGGCCTTCACTCCCAAAAAACAAAAAACCGGCGTTCCGTGAGGATCTGAAGGAAACACTAATCGTGGTGAGCAAAAAAGCCGACCGAAGCGAGAAGAAGGATGACGAACCCAAAACCGAAATAAATGAGGGTGAATTGATCGATAACAGCCTGACCGGATTCCCGGATGACATTCATGTTCAGGATGTAGGCCCAGTAGAGAATGAAGCCGTAGTTTAGAATCAGGGCGAGTTTAATCCGGCCGAACAACACAGCCGCGGTGCTCATGATCAGCAGGAGGGCGATCTGAATCAGGGGGATCGAAAGATTGATGGAAAGAAGGGTGTCCATATTTTCTCCTTCCTAAATTGGAGGCAGTTGTTTGGTTGATCGTCTCTTGAAACGAAAAAAACCCGCAACGAGAAACATTCATGATTCCGGATTTTTATATTATGATTTTCCCCCTGTCAATGTTAAACTGATGTTGGAGAGACGGACCGGCCTTTAACAGTAAATCCCGCTGATGCGCCATTCTTATCGATGGATTCTGGAAGGGGTGGCGGTGTTTTCTGAAAAAATTTGTGATGTGGGGAGGTTGAGACAATGAGCAGATATTGTGGGCATCTTGCCGTCGCAGTCCTGATGGGGCTTCTGCTTGTCCTGCAAGGCTGTGCGGCCATGCATTTCCGCGACTACGGGAGATTTTCGCCGGATTCGAAAGCCGCCCAGGCCTTTGAAAGATATCAGGTAGATCCGGGAATGAACTATTACGTCAGCGGTTCGGACACCCATCCGAGCGCCCTGCTGGGGCTCGATAAACGTTATG
>Ga0209723_1003113_pt1 | contig 20556 bp, 20 predicted proteins | sample BiotimSIPDNA_2_FD_185750 | JGI IMG/M metagenome (GOLD analysis project Ga0209723, IMG submission 185750) | Anaerobic biogas reactor microbial communites from Washington, USA - Biogas_R2 time_0 SIP DNA (SPAdes) (version 2) | ecosystem: Engineered > Bioreactor > Anaerobic > Unclassified | place... | reverse complement strand
TCGTCCCGGCCTTCTTCGCTATCCTCGCCACGCTGTTGGTGCTGGCCGCGCCCGGCGCATTGCGCGCCTTTGCCAGCCTGGGGACGGGCGGCTTTCTGTGAGTCGCTTGCTCCCAGTGCAACGAAAGGAGGTGATGCCTATTGAATGACGACAACTAACCCATATCGGTCCCGCACGCCTGGGTGGGCGCTCGATGAGTGACCCAAAGTGGCGTCAGAGTACACCTATCTGGGGACGCAGTGCGGCCCACTGCGTCCCCCACATAACCAGAAAGGTTTTCATATCAATCACTTCAGGAGGAGGAAAGATAAGTCTATGAACATCGTGCAACGCACAACCAACACTTTGACCTTGACCTACCTGCGGGTCAGCCAGCGTCTCGCGGCGCATCCCGTCGCGCGGCGACTCAGCGCCTTGCAGCGTGGGCGAGTCAAGCAGGCTTTGGCCCGCGAAGAGGGGCAAGGCTTGCTGGAGTACATCATCGGCATCGCCGGCGTCTTCGTCGTCGCCGCAGCGGTGTTGGCGCTGTACCGTGCCATCCGTGGCAAGTACGGCGAAGCGACCAACAGCGTCAATTCGCTGACCATCACCGCGCCTTAGAGCGTGCGCTGGGGAAGGCGCGCGGTCGGCCCACGTGGGTACGCCGCCTTCCCCGGCCTGAAAGGAGTCACACAGATGAACCAAGTGACACAACACCAAAAAGAGCAAGGCCAGGCCCTCATCGAGATGCTGCTGGTTCTGCCGGTCTTTCTGTTCCTGACCGGCGCGGTCATCGGCGTCGGCTGGGCTTACTGGGTACGTCTGAACCACGTCGCATATGCCCAAGACGCCACCACGATGGCGGGCAAGGCCAACGCCGTGGATGCGGGGCAGGCGTGGGCCGCGCGCTTTATCCAGGGGTCCAACGTGGACTTCGGGGAACACACCAGTATCAGTTCCCTTACGCTGCAACGCGGCGTCCAGGCGACGGCTCGTTACCAGGCTCCCGCCCTGCTCTTGTGGGACTTGGCCGCACCGGAAGTCACCGCCGGAGCGTTCACCCGCTGGGAGCAGTTCTACCCCGGCCCACCCGCGCCGGGTGCATTTGAATGACGGTGACACTTTATACCACCATATCACAAGGAAAAGGAATACAGACTATGAAACCTAAACGAATCTTGACGCTTGTACTACTGGGCATTCTCATCATTTCCAACGTCGTGCGCGCCGTGGCTGCCCCGGCTGTCCCGGTTGCGCCGTCCCGCCTCTTGACCTACCAGGGGCACTTACTGGACGCTACCGGGTTGCCGGTGGTTGATGGCGCATATCCAATGGCCTTCAGCTTGTGGGATGCCGCGACAGACGGCGCACAGCTTTGGGGACCGGAAGCGCATACCGTGACCGTCGCTGACGGCTACTTTTCACTACTACTGGGCACTGAGATGCCTCTCGATCCGGCCCACTTCACCGGCGACACCTACCTGGAGATCGCCGTGGGCGGCGAGACGCTCATCCCCCGCCAGCCATTGGGGGCTGTGGCGTATGCGATGGGCGCATCCCAGGCCGAACACGCGACGACCGCCGACGATGCGGCGCTGTTTGGCGGAGCTGCGCCGGAGGTCTACCACGACTGGCGCAACCTCACCCACGTGCCAGACGGCTTTGCCGATGGCATCGACAATGACACACTCTACACCGACAACGATGCTCTCGCTGCGGTCAGTGCCGCCGGGTATCTCACCGCGACCGGTGTCATCGACGTGTTGAGCACGACGCACACGCTGACCGTCACCGTAGCCCACGCCCTGACCGCGAATGACGCGGAAACGCTCAACGGGCAGACCGGGGACTACTACCTGGACTGGCGCAATTTCACCCATATCCCCGACGACTTTGCTGACGGGGTGGACAACGACACGCTCTACAACGCTGGCTTTGGCCTAAACCTTGAGGACAGTACCTTCAGCGTCACCGGCGCGCCGTGGTCAGGCTTGGTCGGTATCCCGGCGGGCTTTGCTGACGGCGTGGACAACGACACGATCTACACCGATGCAGAGGCAGTGGCGGCTGTGGAAGCCGCCGGATATGTTACGTCCAGCGAGGTCGTCTCGGTCGTCAACCAGGCCGGCTATGTGACCGACGTGCAAGTATTGACCCTCATCACCAACACTACGTCGCATACTTCGACGTATGCCTACACCGCTGGTGACGCCGATCTGCTCGACGGTCAAGACAGCGACTACTACCTGGACTGGCACAACTTCACCAATGTGCCGGATGGATTCAGCGATGGCGTGGACAACGACACAACCTACGCGGCTGGCTTCGGTCTGAACTTGGACGATACGACGTTCAGCGTCACCGGCGCGCCCTGGTCTGGCTTGGTTGGCACCCCGGCAGGCTTTGCTGATGGCATCGACAACGACACGGTTTACACCGATGAAGACGCACTGTTGGCTGTGCAAGCCGCTGGTTACGTCACCTCAAGCGAAGTCATCTCTATCGTCAACCAGGCCGGCTATGTCACTGATGTGCAAGTGCTGACCCTCATCACCAACACGACATCGCACACATCGACGTATGCCTACACCGCAGGCGACGCCGCAACTCTTAATGGACAGGCCGGGGACTACTACATCGATTGGCGCAACTTCAGCCATATCCCTGACGACTTCGCTGACGGCGTGGACAACGATACGACCTACAACGCGGGTTCCGGGTTGCGCCTGGACGGGACAACGTTCAGTGTCACCGGCGCGCCGTGGTCAGGATTGACCGGCGTGCCTACAGGGTTTGCCGACGGCGTAGACAATGACTCGACCTACACGGCAGGTACTGGAATCACCCAGAGTGGGACACAGTTCAGCGTTGCTGCGCCCTATCGCCTCCCACAGGCTTGCTCTGCCGGACAAATCGCTGAATGGAACGGGACGACCTGGGTATGCGCGGCTGACAATGACAGCGGCGGCGACATCACCGCCGTCACCGCAGGGACAGGCTTGACCGGTGGCGGAACAACGGGGAGCGTCACACTGGCGGCGGACACGGCATATCTCCAACGCCGCGTCAGCAGCACGTGCGCGGTGGGTAGCAGCATCCGCGCTATCAATGCTGATGGTACGGTGACGTGTGAGGCCGATGACAACACCACCTACACTGCCGGAACCGGTCTCGCCTTGATCGGCACACAGTTCAGCCTGTCCACACCTTACCAGCTTCCCCAAACGTGCGCCAACGGTCAGATGCCACAATGGAACAGTACGGCGTGGGACTGTGGCAGTCCCGTTGCGCCGGGCTACGCTCGTACCCTGGTTGTCGCTGCGAGCGGCGGGGACTTCACCACGGTGCAAGCCGCCGTCAACAGCATCACCGACGCCAGTGCGACCAATCCGTATCTCATCTGGATCGCGCCCGGTGTGTACGCTGAGACGGTGACGCTCAAGCCCTACGTCCACTTGCAAGGCGCGGGCCGCGATGTCACCGTGCTACAAGTCAACATCACCGACGACAATGGCAGTCCGACGGACAAAGCGACGCTGATCCTGGACAGCAATACCAGCGTGCGTGACCTGTCGGTGAACAATGTCGGCAGCGAGGGACAGACCCGCGTGGGCATCCTCGTGCCAATGGGGAAAAGCAATGTGCGCGTGGCCAATGTCACTGTGAGCAGTGGGGGGACAGCACGTAGCAGTTTCGCGCTCTGGGTCGCCGGACGCGCCACGTTGGAAAACGTCATTGCCACGGCCAGCGGCGGCACGGTCATCAACGCCGCGCTGATGCTCAAGGCGCAGACGGTTTCGCCGCCCTTCCCCTCCGAAGCAACGCTCTACGACGGGACATACAGCGCCAGCGGGACGAGTGCGTTTGGTATCAAGGTGGAAGACCTCAACAGTCGACTGTCCGTCAACGCAACGCGCGTAACCTCCAGCGGTGAAGCCCTGAACAGCGACGGCTGGATCGAGGTCTATCACAGCATCCTGGAAGCGCCCACCCACGTGGTGGTCAATACCCAGGCCGGGCAACCGCAGCGCGTCCTCGTCAAGCACAGTGACTTCGTGGGCGCGGGTGGCATCTTCAACGCCATCACCTGTGTAGCGGTGAGCCGTGGCGCAGCGTTCGGGGCGACGACGTGTCCGTAAGGAAGGCTGACGATGCGACGTACACTGTTACTCCTGCTCCTTCTGAGTTGCTGGCTCGCTATACCGGTGGCAGCGCAAGTCCCCGGCCCATATCACGTCACGACGGACACGGCCAGCGCCGCCGCCGGTGGCACGCTGACCAACGGGCGCTACACTCTGCACGGTACGCTGGGCCAAACCAGCGTCGCCACCTCGCGCAACACGCGCAGCACCGTCACCGGCGGTATCTGGTCCGGCATCAACGCCGCTGAGGTGTTGGTGCTCGAAAAGACCTACCGCGACATCACCCCCGCGTGCACCGAGGTCGGCGAGACGTTGACCTTCATCGTGGCTGTGACCAACAATGGGGTGCGTCCGCAGACCAACATCGTCCTCAGTGACACGCTGCCGGTGGGTCTCACCTTGCTGCCGCAGAGTGTCACGGCGGACAAAGGAAGTGTCATGGTGGGCGACAATGCCCTCACGCTGCACTTGGCAACGTTGAGCCACGAGGAAATCGCAGTGCTGACCTATCGCGCCACGGTGGATGCGGGGTCAGAGGGGAGAACCCTGGTCAATACGGCGACTGCGCAAAGTGACAGCCACGGACCGGTCAGTGAATCGGCGACGGTACAAGTCTACCGACCAACACGGATTTTCTTACCGCTGATTATGCGCGGCTATCCCCCTGCGCCACCCGTGGTACAGATCGGGGATGCGCCGGGTACGTGCCCGGGCTTGAGCATTGCGCTGGACACGTTCTACCGCGATGACTTCGACGGGGAGAACGACAACGACTGCTTTGCCTTCCAGGCTGTCGCCGGGCAGACCTACGTGCTGGAAACGGGCGACCTGGGGCCGCAGGGTGATACATTGCTGGTCTTGTTCGCCGCGACCGACTGTGGGACGCCCCTGGCGGAGAACGATGACATCAACTACCCGCACGACATCGCCTCGCGCATCGTCTGGACGGCTCCGGCGAACGGCGTCTACAGTGCTCTGGTGCGCAGCTACGACTGGCGCGTGTATGGGCCAGGCACGGAGTACACGTTCCGGGTGACGCGCGGAGCACCGACGTTACCGCAGAGTGTACCGCCGTCTACTGACAAGCCCGCGCCACCGCCTACGCCGACGGCGCAGCCTGACACCGATGCCCGTGTCTCACGGCGCGTACCAGGTTTAGCCGCGCACGTCGCGGAGAAGCCTACCCCGCCGCCTACGCCGGTCAAACCACCGGTTGTCCCAACGCCCACCGGTTTAGGGATGCCGGAGATAATCCCTGTGCAGACGCAGATCGTGCTGCTGCCGGAAACGGGGCACGCGGGACACCTCAGTGGAGCCGGTCTGGTGTTGGCCGCGCTGGGCGCTGCCACATTGTGGCGCGCGCGGAGGTCCGCGGCGTGATGCGCCGAGTTCTCGCACTTCTCGTGTTGGGGTTGGTGGTGTGGGCCGCACCGGTCGCGGCGCAGAAGCCCACACCGCCACCCACGCCCGCGCCGGTTGCGCCGCCGGTCGAGGAACCGTCCGCCGCGCCGACCAAAGCGCCGGAGCCGCTGACGCCTACGCCGGAGCCGCTGCCGACGGCGACACCGGAGGCCCTGCCTTCGACAGCGACGGCAGTGTGGCCTACGGCGACGGCTACAACGATGGTAACGCTGGCAGCGCCCACTGAGATACCAGGTACACCAGCAGCGACTTTGCCACGTCCCACCGCGACATACACGATGACGCCCACGGTGCTGCCTGACATCACTCCAACCGTAGACGCTGCCACACCCGCCCAATGGCCGACGTTGCCGGGCTGGGTGTGGCCCGTGGCAGGCGGCGTGGGCCTCCTGATCCTGTGGCTCATCGTGCGCTTCGTGGGGTACACCCGGCAAGACCTGGCGATGAAGCGCCGGATGATTGCCGAAGACACGGCGGCGCGCGTCGCTGCCCACCGCCGCGACGTGGCCGCGCAGTTACAGGAGACCGACGCCTGGCGGCACGTGCTCGGCCAGATCGCTACCGATGCGTTGGGCCAACCGGTGCGCATCGTTGGGGACACCTTGCCGTACATCAACACCGACGACTTGGCCTTTACGGCGCTGGATGATCAGGGGGTGAGCTACTGCTTCACCGTGACTGCACCACGTAAGGCGCAGCCGCAGGGCGCGGTCTACCGGCTGGACAACCCGGAGACGCAAGCCGAGGTCTCCGCCGTGTGGCACTATCTGGCGGCACAACGGTTGCAGGGTGCGCTCCCCGCCGTCCCGCGCCAGGCGACGTGGGTGCTGGTTGTGCAACGGCCTGTCACCCCGCAGGTGCGGCGTCGTGCTAACCGACGTTGGTGGCTCGGTGTAGCGTTGGGCGTCCTTTTGCTGATCGCGGCAAGCACCCTGGTCGGCGCGCGGTTGGTGCAGGCGCATCTAGCAACGCCGACACCTGTTGTGGCCGCCGTTACCCTGGTCAACGATACAGGGGAGACAGTGAGCCTGTGGACGGTGGAAGAAGAGCCGGTGTGCGTGGTCTGCCCGGAATCGGCCTTGTTGCCCCAGGAGAGTCGCACGCTGGACGTCACACCCGGCCCCGTGCTCTGGGAAGTCGTCCGCGCGCCCTTTGGCGACTTCTACACTGCTTACCGTATCGGCCTGGTCGAGACCTATGTCGCACCAGGGGCAACCGCGCTGGACACGGTGATCACCCTTACCAAAATGCCATTCAGCAATGGGAGGTAGAACAATGCAAACACATAAAGAACAAGGCCAGGCGCTCATCGAAATGCTCATCGCCTTGCCGCTGCTGCTCCTGATCCTGGCCTCCGTCATCGGCTTTGGGCGCGTGCTCTTTGTGGCCCTGGCTGTAGACCAGGCTGCCTTCACCGGCGGGCGCTACGCCGCCGAAAGCCTGAATCCCTACCAGGCTGCATACCAGGCGTACCGCGCCACAGCAATGAACCTGACCGCCAACGGCCTAGACGCTGCACCAATGGCGTGGCAACTCGACGCCGCCGGCTGGCAGCGCGGCGGCACGGTGACCAACTACGCCGGTGTCGCTGTACCCGTCAATGACATCCCGCTGGCCCCGCTGCTCTTCGGCGGCGACCGCGTGACGCTCTGGCAGGGCGCGACGTTCCGCATCGAAAGGTGGAAGTCACGATGGCAGTGAAGACAGGGAGTAGGAAGTATGGAGTAGGGAGTAAGGGGCGCTGGCGCGGCCCTGACGAGCAGGGGCAAGTGCTGGTGTGGGTGTTGGTGCTGCTGCCCTTACTCCTGCTGATGGCGGCGCTGCTCATCGAGGGCGGCCTGATGTACCGCACCTATCGGCTGGCGCAGATGGCGGCGGATGCAGCGGCGCACGCGGCAGCGCAGGAACTCGATGTGGCGTTGTATATGCGCACCGGGCGCGTGGCGTTGACGCCCAACGCCGCAACCGTGGCGAGCGACATCGCCGCGACCAACACCCGCGGACAGGTGACCTGCGGCGTCCCGCAAGTGTGGGCCAACCGCGTAGAACTCATCTGTCAAGCGGACTTACACCCCGTCGTCCTCATCGGCGGTCCCGCCGTCCACGTCAGCGTGCGTGGCCGCGCCCGACCCGCGTGGGGTGCAACAGGGGAGTACGAATGAATCAGCAAAGAGAGAATCAGCGAATCAGCGAGTCAGCGTTGGTTGTCATTCGCCCATTCTTTCATTCGCTCATTCGTTGATTCTGTATTCTTAACTCGCAAGGAGGCTCTAATGAAACGACAACGACAACAAATCAAACTCAAACGTACCAGCTACATCTTACTGGCCGTCGGGATCATCTTCGGCGGTATCGTGCTGGCCGGTGGGGGGCGGCTGTATCGCTGGCTCACCGCGCCGCGCATTGACCCACAGGCGACGCCGTTGCCCCCCACGGCGACTGCATCGCCGTCCCCCACGGCGACGCCACGACCAACCGGGTGGCAGGAACAACGCGATCCGCGCAGTGGGGCGGTGTATCTCACCCCGCCCGCCGCCGAGGAACAGGCATTGCGCGCGGCGTTCGCCGTGCTCTTGCAGCGTACCCGCGTGGAAGCTGCCGACGAAGCGACGCTGCTGGCCTATGATTACAATGCCAGCATTGCCCAGGCGCAGGAGTACGTGGCAACGGACTTTGCCTGGCCCTTGCTGGACACGCCGTTCGTCTTTGTTCATACGACGTTGGGACCGGAGAACCCCATTCACTGTGACGATACGACGCATTGTTCTGTAACCCAGGCGGTGCTCGGTATCCAATCCGTGCTGATCTTCGATCCGGCGATGTGCCAGTCCACGGGCAGTGTACCGTGTCTGGCGCAGCTTGGCGATGAGCAGATCGACGCCCGCGACAACCTGGTGACGGCGACGTTTGTCCATGGTGCGGACGGTGGCTGGCGATGTACCGGCTGGGAAGCCCTGGCTTTGCCCGCTCCGCCGGACACGTGGTAGAGGAGGTGGATATGCGTGATATGAACAGACGTAAAACTGTACTGCGCATCGGCCTCCTGCTGCTGGTCACTGGACTGGTGCTATGGGCGTTGGCCGTGTTCGCTGTCCCGGCAGGCGCGTGTTGTACACCGCCGGAAAACAGTTGTTGCGGCGCTCCTACCAGCGGCTGCTTCAAGTGCGCCAGCGGTGGGGGCGGCGGTGGTGGGGGCGGTGGAAGTGCGACGCCGGTTCCCCCTGTACCAACGCCTGGCGATGGCGGTGGTGGTGGCGGAGGCGATGGCACACCTGCGCCACCGCCTCCCACCGCGACACCCCCGGCGGGCTTGCCCGGTGGCGGGTTCTACCGGATCAGTTGCGATATGCTGATCCCCGGCTGTCCCCACGCCTGGACGGTGGTCCTGTGGTGGTGTATGCCGAGCGGCCAATGCTACGTGGTGCAGGCCCGCTGCGCCGCTGAAGGCGAGTGTGACTTGGTGACGCCCACGCCACGTCCCACGTCAGAGCCGGGCGAGGGCAGTGAGTGGCCGTGTCAAGACGTGCCGAACGTCTACCCTGGCGGCATCGACCAGACCTGTGACGATTGGCAGTGGAACATCGACGTACAAGTCCAGATTCCACCCGCGCAAGTGCTGCGCAACCCCTGGCCGCGCTCCCTGGTCGGTTTGCCGACCAAACTCTGGTACACCGGTGCGCCCAACCGCGTCGAAGCCTTTTCCGCGGGCAAGGCGTTCCCTTGTAACGTAGACTACGGCGCAGCTTACAGCGATTCGAGCACTGTCCCGGCGTGTCCGTCGCCAGTGGGTCAGCCCACGGAAGGGACGCGCGTCAACCTGCAACTCGGCGCGGCCTGGCAACGCTGGACGCAAGGGGCAGCAGGGGTCTACGGCTTCACCCCGCCATATGAATCGCTGATCTCCGTGGGTGACCGCTCCTGGAACGGTGGCGGCAGTACCATCCAGGGCAACTACCTGGAACACACTTTTCAGACCTCGTCGTATGGCCTCACCGCCAACGGCCCGCGCTGGAATCCGGCGTGCCAGGACCGCGACTGTACCTGTGACGAACGGGTGCTGGCGTGGGATATGCCGGCGTACCAGGGCGGGGTGCAGACCTGGTGGTATCCGCAGTGGACGTGGAAATACGACGAACTGCAATGCACGCGCCGCGAGTGGGGCGACTGCTTCTACCGCGCCGAGCCGCCGTTGGGCATCCCCGCGCGTGGGTGCAGTTCCGGGGAACACGCCGGGGAAGACGACTGGTATCAGTTGGAGCAATGCGTGGAATGGCGCTGGCGTAACCATACCGGACCGCTGTTCGGCTGTTCTGGCGAACTGCAAGGCGCGTGGTGCGCCTACGACTTGCGCAACCTTGGCTTCCAGCCGATGATCACCTGGGCCGCTGCCCAGACCGCCGGGGCTGATGCCAGTGGTGTGCAATGCGGCAGCTTCACGCCGGGATTGGCGATTCCCGTCATCGAAGTGCAGGCGGTGTTGGAGCCGTAGCCAGTTGCTGGTTGCTGGAAGCTCGAAGCTGGATAACCGAGTGACCAGCAACGAGCAACCAGTAACCAGCATCCAGTAACCAGCATCCAGTATCCAGCTTCAAGTATCACAAATCTCACAAGGAGGAATCTATGAACAACATATCTTTATCAGGAACAGTGGTCCGGCGGCGGGTGTCGCCGGATCAGACGACGGTGTATCGGGTGTTGATCCCGCGCCAGCCGGGGATGTTGCCGAATCCCGACGGCAAGAACTTCGACGCCATCGATGTATGCTTCCCGCAAGCCGTGGGCAATGCGCCGTCGTGGCGGCAGGGCGACCAGGTGGAAGTCGCCGGGTTCTTGCAGCAGCGTGACACGCGGGAGAACCTGGTGCATCTGCTGCGCCGCGCCGAGGGCTTGGGCGATGCGGAGCGCAATGAACTGGCGGCGAACGCGCAGGGCTTTGTGCAGCAGGCCAAGGTTGAGGTGGTGGCGACGCAATGGCGATGGCTGGGGAGGAGGGAGGAGGAACGGAAGTGAGTTGTCCCTTTACGGAAAAGCCATTATCATCCGTAAAGTGACATTTTTGGCCCTATGGCTCACTCCTGGCCCAGGAGTCCCAGGGTGTGACGTTTGATCGTCGGAAACTACTGCTTTGTAGGGCACTACAAAGGCTAAAATAACCCTTTTCCGATGATCAGGCGTCACTTCGCCTGGGCTATTCCCATTTGCCACCCTCGCTCTTTTCCCCTATAATGATTACGTACCATAAAAAACCGTCCCGCGAGACTCTGACCAGTCCGGGGCATCACCCTTTGGAACCGCTCCATCTTCGTAGCAGTGCCGGAGATGCGATGATCACATTGCGTTACTCGGCTCACGCTAGAAAGGAGCGGCTCAACTTGTGTGCTGTTGGGTGGCTTCGCAGACAGCGAGGCGACTATCGGCTAAAAGGAGGGCCGCGAAATGGAACAAATGAATCAAAGTTCAGGTGTTGTTGGTGGTGTAGGTTGTTATGCCTGTGGAGCACAGGCTATAGGTCAGTGTAAGAATGACGGTCAATTCTACTGCGCTGAGCATGGTGACGCAGGATATTGCGCGAAATGTATTGAGCAAGCGCACGCTACTGTTCCAAACGGCGTAGGGTGTGCAGTCCAAACACTATGGGGGTTGGCTGTATTGCTTGTTTTACTTATGATTGGGGGTGGGGCAATGATTGGCTTAGGGGCAACCGGCTGGTCATTTGGTTCTATGCCTAATGCAAGTAACATATCTGCTGTTTTACTTGGAGCGGTAGTAGCCGGTATAGTTTATACGATTGTAGTTGGATTACCCCTGTTTTATATGGGGCGCGCCCTCAAGAAGGGTTCGACGGCGGTAAGGACAACCCTTGTAATTATCGCTTGGATCCTGGTACTTCTTATACCAACAGTAATTGGACCGATTATCGGCGGGGTTATTCTATTTATGCTTAATCAGCAGCCGACACGGCACTGGTTTGAGATGAGAAAAATACAAAGGGTTACCAACAAGTCTACTCTCGAAGGCTCCGCGCCGCTTAAGCCAGACCGTTAGGGGCTTTACTATCGTAGAGAGGTGTAAGAATGGACAAGGACACTTTGACACTCATTGGTAATATTGCTATATGTCTGTCGTCCCCCATTATTGCGATCCTTTTTGGATTGGCCGGTCGATCTATACTACGTGCCAAAGGCTACTCCGGGTGGGTTGGGTTCATCCTTGGCGCTGTGTTCGGCATTTTGGGTCTAATAATCGCATTTGTGCTACCCCAAAAATCCATTTTTCAAACTGCTCCTAGAATTTCTACAACCCCATCCGAATCCTATTCATCATCGAGTTCCAGTACATATGATGATGATGATTATCATCCTCATCTAAGTAAATACTCTAATCTGAGCGAGGCAGATCAATACGATCTTATGCGGGATTTGGAGCGGCGAGGTGTGTTTGGAGATCAAGATAACGAGTAATTACATTTTGGGGCGGTACAGTCGGAAGCCCGTGGAAGTGACAGGCACAGCGCGGAGGAAGGTATACGGCCGGGGTAGGTGTCTGCGAAGGCAGCAGGGATACGCTGGCGGGGTCTGCTCTCGAAGTTGAAACACCGCACCCGCCGTGCGCCTGAACCCAACCGTTAGCCCGCGCAATGTGAGCGTACAACCTATCAATCAGTTCAGTTACTATGGAGGTTTATGATGAAACAGCAGCACAGACTATGGATCATTGGCATTGTCGCGGTTCTCCTGGTAGCAGTAGTAGCATTTACACGAGGCAACCCTGCTGGCCCGGAGAAAACACTGGCTCTTCAGGCCCCTGCATTCCTTGATTCTGTTTCGAGTACAAACACAGCAGCACCCCCAGAGGTTGCAGCTATGTTGAGTAGCGAGGCCGGCATCTCAGCCTATATCCAGACGGCGGATTCAATTACGCTAAGTTCGGTGCGGGGAGAATTCCGTACAATCGAAACCGAGACAGCGGATTACATCATTGGCTCGGTGGCTGTACCAGACCATCCTGAGCAGTTCGATGTACACGTTTACGTCCATACGGACGGCTGGATACTAGCGTATTATGTAAACACTGATCCCACTAGTAAAATCGCTGATGTAATGGCGAGAACTGTTAACGGAACCAAGCTAGAGACAGTTTTGTCAATTGTAGCCGGAGCCGCTGGATATCCTATGATTGATGTGAAGTATTATGATTTTCGCTATCCAAACGCAACGCATATACTTATGGTGGCAGAAGACCACGAGAATGGACGAGACTTCACCATTGAGATGCCGATCGATTTTGCATATTTCGAACGTTCGTGGGCTTTCTATACTACTACTGACAATGATTACTATTGGGGATTTTATATAAATGGCGCGGAAGCGACAGCAAGTTGGGGTGGATGGCGTATGAGCTATGGCGTAATCCCCGCTTCGCAGTTACTTCCTGGACAACCGCACCAAATAGGTTTAAACACCAACACTAACTATTCTCCCTATGGTGTATTGGTTATCACTTACAGGGTGCAGTGATGAAAAGAATCAGTCTACCCCTGTTACTACTATTCTTTATGCTAGCTGCTGCTGCGGCGGCAGCTTTACCCGCCCGGGGACAAAGCGGCTTCATCATCGAAAACGCCGATGCTACAAACACACTCTCTTTTACGGCTTCCACTGAACTCGATACGCTAATCAATCAGATTGCCCCCCGCTTTGTAGTAGAATTTGCGCACGCCAATCGACATTATACTCTCACGGCTATTCCGGCAACGCTCAATGATTTACTTGTAACCCTTCAACCCCGTTTCGTCATGCAATTCGCGCATGCGAATCGTCATATCGCCCTCACGCCCGTTCCAGCTCAACTCAACACCTTTCTCGAACAACTGCTACCCCGCTTCACCATCCAGTTCGCGCACGCAAACCAAGAATTCACGCTGCACTATCCTATCGCGTTGATCGGCGACACTGTCTCCCCACAAGTTAGCCAAGTAGACGTAGAGGGGATAGGCGAAGACAGCGCCATCGTTACCTGGGCAACAGACGAATATGCTGACAGTACAGTCCGATGCGGTACAGAGTCTGACATATATACAATGACGTTTTCCGATCCTTTGTATGTAGAGCAGCACGCCGTCACATTGACGGGTCTGACTCCCGGGACTGTCTACTACTGTATATGTAGCAGCACCGACATGAGCGGCAATACAACGCACAGCCAGGAATTCAATTTCGAGCAATTCGCTCAACCCGCAGCGACACAAACTAAACGTGTGTCTCCAGAGGGACAAGTCCAATACGGGGATGAACTTGCCTACACGTTGGTGATCTCTGGCGTATCGGGTACAGAAGTCGGCGTATATGACCCTCTGACAAGTACCACGTTTGTACGATTTCTCGAACAACCGGCCGGCATCGCGTATGCCGATCATGCTATCACCGGCACAATGATGATTACTCCAACAAATCAAACGACGGTCTCTTTTGTTGCACAAGTCAATGTGCCTGGGACAGTAGGCATCTACGCAGATGTGAGTAATACTGCTTGCGTCTATCCTGCTGGGAAAACGATCAGTAGTTGTGTATGGTCGAATACTACAATCAACCAAGCATATCGGCCTTACACCGTTTTTCTACCATTGGTAGTCCGTACGCAATAGATCTCACTCTTTAACCAAAACAAACGACATTTCTTGTGACCGACACCGCCACGCGGCGGTGTCGGTTGCACGTTTGGAGGCATCTTCAACCGAAGATACCTGCGTCACATACATTGTGGCTAAACCCCACCATTTCCTCAACCCATCAGCATGACGCACTCCGCCTGTCCTGCTCCCCCTATCCCTAGTCCGCAGGGCTTCCCCCTGTTGGCCCTGTGGCTCCAGCCTTGGGCCATTCCCACTTGCCACTCTCCTCCTTTCCCCCTATAATGATTTTGTTCCAGAAAAAACCGTCCCGCGACTCTGATCCAGTCCGGGGTATTCTATGAGCTTGTAACCCATAGGCATCACGGCGACAATTGTGCTACCTCATCTGTCCCTGCACGTCAAACGTCGGGGGCGAGGTTATGTTGAAATCCTATCGAAAATAGAGGAAAAATACCGGTGAATAGGCCAAATCTCTTGTCGTTACTATTTTTGACGCTATTGCTTTTTGGATGCGGGTTTTCGGGAAATAACTCGACGCCAATCACCCCGTTGGGAGGATCAGTGGATATCAATATTGGTCGAGTAATTCGCTCTGGTGAATTTGACGAACGTGCAGACACTGAAATTCTCCCACAAAATAACTGTAATAACAAATCCTCTATCCAGTTTTCTGTCAACCGGGAAAGAACGCTTGAACAGAGCGTAAATCTGACTCGTAAGACTGAAGTAGGTGGAGAGTTAGAGCTTGCTGGCAAACCATTAGGAGTAGGAGCGGTCGGGAAGATTGTAGCAGCCATTGGTGCTGAATATGACCATAGTAGTGGAGTAAAAATTGTTGACAGTGGAGGTATGGAGTTTACTATCGAAGCCGGTGATTTTCCTGTTTATACAGTTGTTTGGCGGGAAAAATGGGAGAAGGGATACGTCACGATTCAACACAATGATGAGGAACTAGAGGTCCCCTATTTATACTTGAGCACCGCCCGACCTGAACTCATAAACGTGGAATACAAAATCTGTTTAACGGGAGAACCGTCTCAGGAACAACCTGCCGTAGAAATCAATGGTTCCGTCACAGATACTCCTGTGACTCCAGGTTCGTCGGATCGTCGCACTTCATGTTTGTCATCACCATTTCAGGCGTTAGGCAATAGATGGTCGGGTAAAGTTTCTGAAGCGACTGCCCAAGGTGCAAGCCGCACTTATTCTCATTGTCCACCAGAACTCTCGATTCGGTACACGCAACTAGGTGTTGACGACGATCTGGAAAAAGTAAGTGTCGTGTGTCCCTCCGGAGACACGGAGGTAACGGCAAGCTTCTATCGCCTAGATACACCAAATGAAACTCTCCCTGTTTATCAAAGTTCGGTATTAACGGTGCCGGATGGATGCAGAATTGATTTTACAGTTATTGATACACTGGGAGTCAGCATAGGTATGAGCTTTAGTTCCGATAGAGGAGAATAGACCTGTTACGCGTGCATCTGCGTCTGCCTACAACTCCACTCACCCGCCAGTAGGCGGCGTATCGGCAGACAGTTCAACCGGCACGCCTAGTCACATATGCAGTTGAAGTATGCCAATTCAAAAGGGGTATTCAATGCGTGACACTTTTTTGGTTGTTGGAGGGGTTATACTTCTGATAGTGTTGTTAGCGGTCGGCTACAGAATTGTTTCCATCGCTATTGGGCCTGTAACAATAGGTCTACAACCGCCAACTTCGAATAGTACAAATCCGACAGGCCCGGTAGCTCAATTGCAACCTATCGCAACTAAAAATACTATCTCCAGGTCCATGTTTGCTGTTCTTGTCGGTGTTACAGATACGACAGCGTTTAGCACAGAACATGCGAAAGATTACACGTATATGGAAAGTGTCAGTAACGTAGATGAAGCCATCGCTGAACTAAGAACGGTTTTTGAGTGGAATGATTTAGTTTATGTCGTTCATGTTCCCAATCTGCGTGTCACTCCTGGAATTCCTGGAGCTTGCCGTTTATCTTTGTCTCAAGTACATAGACTTGCAGAATACCCTCTAGGTTGGATTATTGGAGGTGATAATATTGTGCCTGATGAATTTGAAGGTAGACTGGAGATTTGTTACAATCAATAGTAATACCTAGTCACAACTGTGTGATAGAGCTTGCGCCATAGACGTCTGACGATCAAACTCGTACCATAATAACTTAGAAGAAGGCCACTTGTCTCAAACAAGCTAAGGGGGAAAAATGTCAGATGTAGTCAAATTGTGGATAGATTTAGGAAGCATCCTAATTGCTTTAGTATCTGCTGTAGTTGCTGTTCGCCTTTGGGTCAAGAACAAAAAATTCATTCGACGTGTGCAGGCTCCAAATAAAGCGGTACCGGATTATACTGTACTCTGTTCAGTGGATTTTGAAAACGGTATGGAAATACTGACCCGTGCTGCTCAAAAGCTAAGACCTAACCACATAGTGGGCATTAACCGTGGTGGAGCAATAGTAGCTGGCTACCTTGGTAAAAAAATGAAAATACCTCGCAAAGGCACCAACGCTTTCTTCTTGCTCAATATATATAAGTCCGATCCAGGAAATGCTTTTGCAGAACCAACTGTTATTGAGCAGCGAACAGATCAAATCCCCATCAACAAAGGTGATATCGTACTACTTGTGGATGACACATCGTACGCTGGCACCAATATGAACTTGGCTGAAAAATATCTGATGCAGAAATATCCTGGTATCATTCTGAAAAAGTACGTGTTACTCAACATTGACACCGATGTAGTCGGTCCAGAAACCCACAACATAGCGGTTCACTTGGACGAATGTGCTTTCAGGTCCAGTGGGGGAAGAGTATATTGGTTTTGGGATCCTGATGAAGTACTGATGGAATCCCAAAAAGCCAAAGAAGAACTTCAAAAGCAGTGAAGAACGGCTTTTTTAGTCATCTAAGGAGTCTCCATGTGGGACGCCACACCAACGATCACTAAAATGCTTGCGCCGGATCATAATCCGGCGCTGCAAGGACGGCAGATTATGATCCGCCTTAAGCACTAAAGTAAGACTATTTTCCGAGGAGAGTATTATGGACTTAGCAAAAGACATCGCAATCGTTGCTGCCAGTGTTATTGCCTTGGGCACGCTCATAGTTGGAGTTATTGAGTATTTTCGTCAAGGTGCAGCTAAACGTGTCGAACATTTCCTTGAAATGCGGCGTCGATTTAAGGAAAATCAAAAGTTCAAGACAATTACAGATTTACTATTAACCGATGATGAGGGCTTGAGAGATATTCCAGTTGGTGACAAACTTGACTATCTGGGCTTTTTTGAGGAAATAGCGTTGTCTATGAATTCCAGATTGATCAATAAAAATGTTGCTCATTATATGTTCAGCTATTACGCAATCCGTTGCTGGGAAAGTGAAAACTTTAGACGTGGTATAAACTGTGATAGCATTTACTGGCAAGCCTTTCGAGATTTTGTCGAACAGATGAAAGAGATTGAACAAGGATTCAGGTTCCGTAGAAAGAATTTTCAGTTCTAGAACGGAGCTGGTTACAAATCGCGTATACCTGACTGATGGGAGTCGCCGCGGTTTTATGCGGGTTTTTAGCTCAACATCAATCCCTGTCAATTTACATCCGACAATGTACTAGTCATTTAGACACTGCGTAATAGACGTTTGCTGATAGGTATTTCTACCCATTTGGCCATATCAATAACTGCAAAATGGGCATAGAACAACTACTTTGCCACTCTATGCTGACCACGAAAGTGCATTTTGGGCCACTGAACGACAACTACAAACGTCTATTACGCAGTGTCGTCAGTTGCCGCTCCTGGCTGCCCCGCGCTTCCACAACCGTCCCGCACTGTGGATAGACAGACGGGCCATTCCGCCGCCTGCAGGGCCTGGATGTCGGCTGCGGCGCTGGCTAAAGCCGCATCCTGCAACATCCGCGCACACATCTTCCCCAAGCGCTCATCCAGGGCCGCTTCTATCTCGCGCAATTTCGCCTTCGGAGGTTGCAATCTCCACTCCTTCATCCCACTCAGAACCTCTTCGGCCAGTTCATGCCATTGTACGTCAAAATCGGTGTTCATATTCTCCCTCCCGCTGCGCTGATCCTATTCTAGCCACAGCGGCCTAACGTACGCAAAACTCTGTACCGCACCGTAACATGAGCATTTATTGCCCATTCCCTCAAATTATGCTACACTGAAGGCGGCTTGAGAGTTATATAAAGCGCCCTGCAGTTCTGTTTTTTATGGTTCACCTGCGTCAAGGAGTCAGATATGGATGTCTTTGCTCTACGCCAACGGCTGGTTGATGACTACGCTACCTACATCCAGAGCTTCATCAACATCAGTGATCCTCGCATTGCGGATACCGTAGCTCAGGAATTGGAAGCCGGCCTGCTCTGGCCCGAACCACTCATCCAACTGAATCCGGCTTTTGAACCCGGCGCGTGGATCGACACGTTGGTCGCTGACGGAACACTGCACCCACTGTGCCGTGAAATCTTCCAGATCAAGGCTCCTGGCCAGGTTGGCAAAAAACTCCACTTGCACAGGCATCAAACCGACGCGATCCACGCGGCACAATCCGGCGACAATTACGTGCTAACGACTGGCACCGGCTCCGGCAAGAGCTTGGCCTACATCATCCCCATCGTGGATGCGGTGTTGCGGCGCGGCAGCGGCAAGGGCATCCAGGCAATCATCGTCTATCCGATGAACGCGCTGGCGAACAGCCAGCAGATCGAACTGGAGAAGTTTCTGTGTGAGGGTTTTCCCAAAGATCACCCGCCCGTGACCTTCCGGCGCTATACCGGTCAGGAATCCGACGCCGAGAAGCAGGAGATCATCGTAAATCCCCCTGACATCCTGCTGACCAACTATGTAATGCTGGAACTGCTCCTCACCCGCCCGCGCGAGCGCAATATCGTGGATGCTGCGCGCGGGTTGCGCTTCCTGGTGCTGGACGAACTGCACACCTATCGTGGACGACAGGGAGCGGATGTAGCACTGTTGGTCCGCCGGGTGCGCGATGTGTGCGAAAGTCCGCGCCTACAATGTGTGGGGACGTCGGCGACGCTGGCGGCAGGCGGCACGTTTACCGAACAACAGCAGGCCATCGCCGAAGTTGCTAGTCGCTTGTTTGGTGCACTGGTCAAGCCGGAGCGCGTCATCGGTGAGACGCTGCGGCGCGTTACGCCTGAACCCACAATGGATGATCCCGTGTTTATTGCCGCCTTGACCGCGCAGGTGAGCAACCCCAACTACCGAGCGCCAACGGACTTCGCGCGCTTTGTACAAGAGCCATTAGCGGCCTGGATTGAGTCCACATTCGGCTTGACTGCCGAACCTGAAAGCGGACGGTTGCGGCGTGCACAACCCTTGAGCATCACCGGTGCACACGGCGCGGCGCAATACTTAGCTCAACTAACCGGTTTGCCAGAAGCGCGTTGTGAGGAGGCCATTGCCGCTATGCTTTTGGCCGGATATCGTGCTGAAAATCCCGAGACCGGCTTCCCGGCGTTCGCTTTCCGGTTGCATCAGTTCATCAGCCGTGGGGACACGGTGTACGCTTCAATGGAGCCGCCTTATACACGCTACATCACCACGCGTGGACAACAGTATGTGCCGGGCGACCGGCAGCGAGTGTTGCTGCCATTGGCCTTCTGCCGTGAGTGCGGGCAGCCCTATTACGTGGTGCGGCAACAGACCGATGCACAAAGCGGTGAAACGCATTACCTACCCCGCGACTTGGGCGACCAAAGCGCCGAACCGGATAACGAGAGCGGCTTTCTCTACCTCAATCCAGAAGCCCCCTGGCCGGATGATCCCGCCGAAGTCCTGGCGCGGCTGCCGGAGGATTGGCTGGATACTCGGCCTGATGGCACAGTCAAAGTAAAGAGCCACCTCCGGAAAAATCTACCACTTCCGGTGGTCATCGAAGCAGAAGGGAAAGGTGCTCCCCAAGGCGTGGCGTGTCACTTCCTGCAAGCGCCGTTTCGCTTCTGTCTGAACTGCGGCGTCGCCTACGGTGGGCGCGAGCGTTCTGACTTTGGCAAGCTCGCTGAACTCTCTTCCGAAGGCCGCAGCACGGCCACCACGATTCTGAGCCTCTCGGCGTTGCGGGCATTGCGCCGCGATGAGACACTGGACCTCAAGGCGCGCAAGCTGTTGAGCTTCACCGATAACCGTCAGGACGCTTCGTTGCAGGCCGGGCATTTCAACGATTTCGTAGAGGTGGGCCTGCTGCGTGCGGCGCTGCACCGCGCTGTAGCTGAAGCCGGCGAACCCGGCTTGACACACGACAGATTAGCACAACGAGTTTTCGAGGCGCTGGATTTACCCTTGGAATACTACGCCGTCAACCCCGAAGTCAAATTCA
>Ga0209723_1003109_pt1 | contig 20597 bp, 23 predicted proteins | sample BiotimSIPDNA_2_FD_185750 | JGI IMG/M metagenome (GOLD analysis project Ga0209723, IMG submission 185750) | Anaerobic biogas reactor microbial communites from Washington, USA - Biogas_R2 time_0 SIP DNA (SPAdes) (version 2) | ecosystem: Engineered > Bioreactor > Anaerobic > Unclassified | place... | reverse complement strand
GTGTTTGTTTGTGTTTTTGGTTTAGTCACCTTATAAATTCGGCAAATATGGGGGTGAAGTCCTTTTTTAATCTTCTGGATTCCCCGTTTTTTCAGGGCTTTTTAGTATGCAAAATCCTCAAATACTAAAATTCCCCCAAATTTGTATTTACTTTTTTTATTATTTCTAGCAATATTATCTTGATAACTAATCAACGCTGGAGATGAGGTAATGAAAAATAAAGGGTTCAAAGCATCAATGGCTATCGTATGCTTAATCCTAGGGCTCATGTTTGCTGCCCAGTTTAAGGCCAACCTGCACAATCCCGACTTTATCGCTGCCAACAAATTGCACGAATACTCTGCTCAAGAGGCCAACCTGCGTGATCAGAACGAAGCTCTAGTCAAACAAATCATTTCTCTACGTGTAAAACTGGTGAATATGAGCTCCAAGGGTGTTGATCCTACTATCAAGGATACTTTAAACAAAGCTAATACAGCCTCCGGCTTCACTCCCGTCAAGGGTGCAGGTTTGGTTGTAATGGTGGATGATAACCCCGATCCATTGCGAATAGGAGACAACCCGGAAAACTACATCGTCCATGACATCACATTGCTATACATTATCAATCAGTTAAATCTAGGGGGGGCCAGAGCCATCAGTATCAATGGAGAAAGACTCATTTCTTCAAGTGAGATTCGCTGTGCCGGCCCAACCATATTGATTAATCTAAACCGGGTTTCTCCGCCCTTCGAAATCAGAGCCATCGGCAACCAACAGGCTCTAACCGATGCCTTGGTCAAACAAATCAGCGAAACAGATAAGCTATCGATTAGTCGTATCCGTATGGATATAAAGAAAGCTGATAATCTAACCATTCCAGCTTACGGCGGTATTGTGCAGTATCGCTATGCTCGGATTAAAACAACTTAAGGAGGAATAACGATGTGGTTTGTGGTTCCATTATTCTTGGCAATAGGCTTCCTGGGCGGGATCTATTTACCCGTGATATTACCGGTCTATTTAACTAAATACCTGGCCGTCGCCATCCTGGCAGCTCTTGACTCAGTTGTAGGAGGAGTCAGGGCATACCAGGAAGGAAACTACAACAGCATCGTACTGATAACCGGGTTCGTAACTAATTCGCTTCTCGCCGCAGTTTTGGCCTTTATCGGCGACCAACTCGGGGTAGCACTTTACATCGCAGCAGTCCTGGCCTTTGGAGTAAGGATATTCCAAAACCTGGCCATATTCAGACGTGATTTTCTGGTAAAGACCGGCCTGGTCCATTAACGAGTCTTACCAGCGGCTTATCAGCAGATAGGAGAGGGCAATGGGCAGATCCAACATCTACATATCGATGGCAGCAGTTTGTTTTGTACTGGGCATAATGCTTGCGCTTCAATACAAGGCGAATTATACCAATGACCTCTGGCCCAGCCAAGAGTCACAACAAACTGTCCAAACTGAACGCTTGCGCAAACAAAATGATGAACTAATAAACGAGATAGCCTTACTCCAGGATAAATTATCTCAAAGCAATGAAAGGGTCTTGATAAGCGAGGTAAATAAGATGCTGGACAAGGCTACCATATGCGGGGGACTAAGTAAGGTAACCGGTCCAGGAGTCACGATACATTACTATTTCGCGCCCGCTTCAAATTTGCTATACTCCCCAACATTAGAAATGCAAGCCAAGGACCTATTGATCATAATTAATGAACTGAGATCTGCCGGAGCCGAAGCAATCAGCATCAATAATCATCGCCTTTTAGCTACCAGCCCCATCTACTACCGGGGCAATAGCATCACTGTTAACAACCATAACGTATCAGCGCCTTATGAAATAAGGGCAATCGGCAATCCCGATGTAATATATAGTTCATTGCGCTTAAAAGGGGGGGAGGTTGACAACCTTATTTTGCTCGGTTACAAGGTGGATATCGAAAAAAATAAAACCATTGATATACCAGCCTTTACAGCGTCACCGCCTCCTTCGCCAACGACTGACCTGAGCAGAATCCGGCAGAAGGTGCCATTCGCTGTCATCATCCCTACCAATGTACCGGATGGGCTAGCTCCGGCATCCCCACTCCTGAATCCAGGCCCGCCAGCCTCGGTCAGCATATATTATCTAAGCGAAACAGGCAGCAGTGGGCTCCTGGTGATAAATAGCCCAGCGGGCAGCGGCCTGGCTGCTGACGAGCGTAAGACCGGCGAAGCCATCGTACTGCGGAATAATATCTCCGGACACTTTTTGAAAAATCATCCAGAGTTTGGCGGGCCGATATTATGGTGGGAGGAGTCCGGTACCTACGTGGCCCTGTCAGGCCCCCAGCTCACAAAAGAAGACCTCGCCGAGATAGCAAATTCTATGTCGTCAGACGCTGACATAAGGCAAGGGTCAGAATAATCACACTTTGTTTATGATTGCGACCGATTGTGGCAAAATAGAAGTGAGATTGATAGGAGTGTGATTATTGATGATCAGGGTTTTTGTCTACGGCCGTTTGACCACCAACGGTTTTTATCATCAGCATTACCTGAAGGGCCAGACTCTCCTGGGAACAGGTATTATAAATGATTATAGAAGTTATATAATAGGTGGTCTGAATGGTATCGTCCCCAGAGATGGGTTCCAGGTCAATGGTGAGGTCTATGAGGTGGACGAGAAAGCGCTGGATAGATTAGACCATCTTCATAATATCGGGACGGTATTTAACCGGAGCATCATTGAAATAAAGCTGGACAATGACGAAATTATGCCCGCCGAGGTCTATATCCTGATTGGGAACGTAGCCTAGGGTTGATATGCTAAAATGATAGATAATTCAACAACTATATATTTTGAGGAGGTCGATGTTTGATGTGGCAGGAATTTAAGGATTTTGCGGTCAAAGGCAACGCGCTCGATCTGGCAGTAGGCGTTATCATCGGTGCAGCATTTGGCAAGATCGTAGCATCTCTGGTGGCCGATCTGATCATGCCTCTGATCGGTTTGCTGCTAGGAGGCCTGGATTTCAAAGCACTCAGCGTAAATATCGGTAACGCTAAGATCACCTACGGCATATTCATCCAAAACGTGGTCGATTTCTTCATCATCGCCTTCGTAATCTTCCTCATAGTCCGCGCCATCAATAGAATGAGCCGGAAAAAGGAAACGATCATAGTAATCGAAGATCCCCAACCGAGCAATGAAGAGATCCTGCTGGCAGAGATCAGGGATCTGCTGAAAGAAGGCAGATAAGAACCATTTAGTAGGGGCGGATTCCGACGGCCAGGGATGGACTAGTGCCGCGGTGCCATGGATGGCAAGGAGCGGCCATATCCGCCCGGGTGTAGCTAACAAACAGTTTCTATTGCACGTATCGACCATAGCTCCCTGATATCCCGCCAATTACCGTGGCAAAAGGACCGTCCCTTTGCCACGTTTCAGTTTTTCTGCGGGCAAAATATTCCGGCCAGCCTGCTCTCATGATACTATGAAAGAGATCTATACCAGGGTTGGTAACAAATTGCAATGATATATATTGACCCCTTAATATAAACGTGGTACATTTAACTAACAAATGGTTGTTAGTTTTTCTCCGCGGGAAAAGAGGCAACTGCATTAATGAAAGTAAGCACCAAAGAAAGAATCAAGGAAGCCGCCCTTTCCATTTTTGCCCGTAAAGGCTACGAAGGGGCCACCATGCAGGAAATCGCCGAAGCAGTAGGAATCAACAAAGCGTCCATCTACAACCACTACAAGGGGAAGGAGGACCTGTTCTTCGCGGTTTACCAGGATGTAGCCGGTGACTACGTTAAGCTTTTGGAACGGGTCATGGGCGATTCCAAAGACATGAAGCTGGCGGAAAGGCTTGTTTACGTATTTGAAGAGGAAATCCTCTATTTTTATAGAAATCCGGAGAGCCGGGCATTTTGGAACCAGATCACCCTTTTCACCCCGAATGTATTGCGCGAAGAGTTCTGGAAGGACCTGACTCAGCGCGAGCTGTTTTTCCGTACCCAGTTGGAAGCACTGTTTCTGCAGGGAATGGAACAGGGCATCATCCGCCGGGATGATCCGGCGAAATTGATGTTTTCCTATCGGGCAATGCGAGAAGGCCTTTTGAATTGGATGATAACCATCCCCCATTCGGAAGAGGAATGGATCCGGGACGTCTGGAAAGACTTCTGGCTGGGGTTTAAAGCCAGACCGGACTCGGAAGAAAACGACGCATGGCTGAACGAGGATTTTAAACGCAAACCTAAGAAGCGGCATCACTATAAAGGGGAACTGGATGAATATTCAGCGGAATGCCTGGTTTGTAAAAATGAGTTCTCCATCCCCTTCAACGACTTCCGCTACAAGGATATCAAGTACAACCGCGGCGATTACCATGTCTGCAATGACTGCGGCAAAATGATCCAGGACGAAGCCCAATTGCTCACTGGACTCACTCCGGAGCTGATCGACCTCTGGGAAATGTTGTTTCCAGGCGGAAAGAGAAAGTAAGCGGTCTGGCCGAACACCTCGAAACATCCGGCCAGCCGGTCGGAACAATGCAGCCCAACTGCTGATTAGAATCAAAGAGGCGCTTTTCGAACACCTTAACGGGGCATTTTCCGCTATGCGGGCATATCTTGTCCCACTGATGAGAGCTGGAGGTGTAAGCCATGTATACGACCATATGTATCATCTGTAAACAGGAATTCGCCATCCCCTATTCCGATTTTCGCTACAAAGACATCAAATACCATCGCGATGTCCATCATTCTTGCGATAAATGCTCTAAGCTGGTGCAGGAGGAATGCCAGAAGATCACCGGGCTGACCCCGGAGGCTATCGACTTCTGGGATAAGATCCTCAGTGCCCGGAGCAGGTAGGAAATCACAGTACCAATCATTAAAAGAGAGGAGCATTACATCATGAAGAGTACCAAGGAGTTTAAACTGGTGGAGTGCGGCGGCACCGCCTATGAGATCGGAGTGCAATGGGGAGAAGGCTGCCGGGAGAGTTTTTATCAGACCGCTGAAAACAACTTCCGGAACATGGAGTTTATGCATCATGCGAAAAAGGATGAGATCATGGCCAGGGCCATGCGCTTCCTGCCCCTGATCGAGCAATTCGACCCTTACCTGGTCGACCTTATGAAAGGTCAGGCGGCCGCCACCGGGCTTAGTTTTGCCGAGATCGTCACTAGCCGATGTATCTTCGAATTATCGTTTTATTACCAGAACATAGCCGGTCTATGTACAGGTTTTGCCGCTGCCGGCAAGGCAACAGCTGGCGGCAAGACTCTCCTGGGCCAGAATATCGACTGGGCACCGGGCGCCACCGTCGACTTTTTGAAGGTTCATCATTCCGGCGGCCCGGACCAGTTCATTTTAAGCTTCTCCAATTCTTCCGAGTACACCCTTTCCAGCTCCGGGTTCGGCATTTGTGCCTTTGCTACCTTAGGCACCAACTATGCCTTTAACCTGCCCCTGGGCTGCTATATGCCACGGGTGATGCGCCAAAAGAACATCCCTGAGGCGATGGGCCTTTTGAAACAAGTAGCTCGCGGACTGGGCTGTTATCTCCTGGCCGATGCCGCTGGAACCATTTTAGGTATTGAAAGCACCTATAACGACTATGAGATTCTCCAACCGGTGGATGGCTTGATGCTGCATTCCAACCATTATCTGACCGAACGTTTTAAACATGACGATCTCTTGGCCTATCTGGTGGAAATGGGCCTCTTCCCTGCCGTTATGGCAACCGAGAGCTTCAATCGCTATGAACGGATTCACAGCCTAATGAGCAAAGAGGTTGGCCGGATCACACCAGAGACCGCTATGGAAGTTCTGGCGGACCATGAAGAGAATTATCCCTATTCAATTTGCCGCCATGATGATTCGAGTCCGTCCCCGTCGATTACTCATGCTTCATTTATAATGGTTCCGGCGGAGGGGACTATATATGTTGCCTGCGGGCATCCCTGCGATCATGAATATGTCCGATACACCTTTTAGGAATGAGTTACCGGGAGACGCGAATGTCATTGAACTGATAGCTTGGAAGAAGGAAGGGATCTACAGTGAATCAAAACCTTTACAATATCCCCCTTACCCTGCCGGTGACTGCTCAGGACCGCTTCATGTACCCCATGAAGGCTATAATCCATGTAGTGGTATCCTTTGACCAGCACCTCGATGTCGGCATCCTGCAAAGGGCGGTACGTTTATCCCTGGATACCGAGCCGGTCCTGGGCTGCCGCTTTGTCGAGGAGGACCCGCAGCCCCGCTGGCAGCGTTTTGAGAACCTGGATGAGATGCAGTGGCTGGCGTGCACCAGTCCGGATAATCTGGATGAAGCCATTGACCGCTTTATAAAGGACTCCTTCTTCCATGAGGAGCAGCAACTCAATGTCGGTCTGTTTCAAACCGAGGGCGGTGATACCCTGGTGGTAAAAATCAGCCACACCTGCTCAGACGCCGGCGGTCTGAAAGATTATCTGCAATTGCTGGCCGGCATCTATACCCGGCTGCAGGACAATCCGGATTATTATCCCCCGCCCCACACCTCGGGCTGCCGGGATCAGCAGCACTATTTTACGGCCCTGGGCATAAATGATCCGCTGGCCGGGTTTGACCCCCAGGCCCCGGCAACACTCCCTAACTGGGCCTTCCCCCATCACAGCAGTGAGACCAACCAAATACACACAGCTCGGCGCCGTCTCAAGAATGAGGCCCTGGACCGGATAATCACTTTTGCCAAAGATCACAATGTAACCGTTACCGCCGTCTTGCTCACTGCCATGTTCAGGAGCCTATTCGAAATGCTTGAATCGCCCTGGGGCGAAGAATTCGGGATGGGAGTAAGTATGGACCTGCGAAATAGGTTTTCCGGCAAACCCGATCAAGCTATATGTCCTCTGTCGCTGGGTATCAACCCCTGTATCACCTGCCTGGAAGAAGAATCTTTTGAAGAAACCCTCCAGAGGGCGTCTGAAGCTCTGGAGGAGCTGAAGCAGAATCATGCCGAACTGGTTGACGCCATCGCCGTGGAAGCATGGGCCAAATTAGATTACTCGGCTTTCCTCGCTCAGATCCAAGCCATACTGCAGTGGGTAGCAGATACCGGTAAATCCAACCCACTTTTATCTAATATCGGGGTGATCGATCCCTTAAATTTTAGCCAAACTCAGGCCACTGACATCTATCTGCTTACCCCCGTTGTAATACCGCCGGCCTTTGTGCTGGGGGTCACTACCTACAACCGTACCCTGACCCTGCAATGCACCTTCGGCGAGCCGGGGCATAGCAAAGAAGATATTGAAGGCTTCATAGACCTGATGGAGAAAGAGTTACTTCATCTGTAATGGTTATAAACTGAGGTCTCTGTAAAGATATGGAGAGGGGAATTATATTATGAGCGATTATAATTATGAATCCTATTGCGGTATGTATTGCGGAGCTTGTTCCATAATGAAGGCCTATCAGACCGGAGTGAAGGATCCCTTTGCAGAGTTCTGGAGCCAATCCGGCGCCGAGCTGAAATGCCGCGGCTGCAAATCGGATATGGTATTTGCAGGCTGTGCCGAGTTTGGCGGTTGTGCCACCTGTAATATAAGAACCTGTGCCAGGGAAAAAGGCGTAGATCGCTGCCTGACCTGCCCGGAGTTTCCGTGCGCTCTGTACAGCAATTCCGAGGTATCGCAAATGATAGCGGAAATGCTTCCCCACATGACTACTATAGCGATCAATATGCAGACTATCCATAGTCTGGGCATTGATGCCTTTCTTGAAGAACAGGAAGCCCAATGGAAATGCCCCGATTGCTCGACCGGTTATGCCTGGTATACCACCCACTGTTCCAACTGCGGCAAGGATCTGGGAGATCGCAAGCCCTATAAAAACGCTTTTGACAAAAGCATTTTCCAGCAGTTAACCCCGCCAAACCCGGATGAACCCACAAAATAATAGAGGAGACCCTGGATTTTCTTAAGAAGCATTTGTCTGACTGTTGATATTAGTAAGGGTGAAGGGTTTTTAGAACCGACAGCGTTTTTATTACGAACCGATAAGGACCGATTTTACATATAAGACATCATTAACTAGATAAATGACCATCTCCCGGATGTCAGAAAACAGTATGGATAACTGTCTAATAATAAAGGAGAAGTTTTGCATGCTGACATGAATGATCATGAACATGAATCGGGTCCTGGTGAAGCTTACTCGGGGCATGTCGGGATCGTCACCGAGCAACGTAAGGGGAAGACGCGTTATGGAATATACAAGAAAAACCGCTGTGATTACCGGTGCGGCCAGCGGACTGGGGCTGGGCATAGCCCGGGCCTGTGCAGCACGGAACATGAAACTGGTGCTGGCTGACATCAACAGAAACCGGCTGGATGAGATCGGCCAGGAATTCAGCAATGCCGGCGTGGAGGTGCTGACCCGAGCCGCCAATGTGGCGGAGGTCGATGATATGGAGCGTTTGGCTCACCTCACTTTTGAGCGTTTTGGCGCAGTGCACCTGCTCTTCAATAACGCGGGGGTGCTGGGCGAGTCCTCCCTGCTGGATGCCATGCTAAAAGACTGGGAATGGATCATGGGGGTTAATCTCTGGGGAGTCATCAACAGTATTCGTGCCTTTGTCCCCCGTATGCTGGAGAGCGGTGAGCCCGGCCGGGTGGTGAACATTGCAGGTACCGCCGGCTTTCTATCCGGCCCCGGCGTCAGTATATACCGCATGACCAAACACGCCGTGGTCTCTCTCTCCGAATCCCTGTACCATGAACTGACTGATTCAAGCGTCCAGGTATCGCTGGTCTCCCCGGCCTTCGTAAAGACCGAAATCATGGCAGCCGAGAAAAACCGACCGCCAAACATGCAGTGCTTTGCCCGAACAAAAATAGCCAATCCTGTGGAAGAAGCTGTTTTAGGGTTCTTCCAACAGCAGGTCGAGACCGCCCCTGATCCCGAAGTCGTGGCCGAAGCCATCTTCTCCGGCATTGACCAAAACAAGTTCTATATCTTTGCTCCTCCCCTGGCTAAAGATCAGCCAAACCGGGCCTGGATTCAAACCCGCATGGATAACATTGTTGAGGAGCGCAATCCCGTCTTTGCCGGCAAGAACTGGCCCGTCTAAATAACGGGCCATCTATCTTGATGCAGCTATAAATTTTTGTATCAACATCCTATCAAAAATGAGTTGGGTAATAAGTTTAAATACATTTTTACATTTGGCGGATATACTATAGTCAAAGGTATAAGGGGGTTGCCTGATGTTTAAAAAGATATTGGTAGCTTATGATGGCGGCGATATTTCCATGCGGGCACTCGATAAGGCTATCGAATTAGCCAAGGATACCCCAGCCGAGATCCACCTGATATCAGTTTACGGCGAAAACGACATCCAAGCCTTGCGGCTTCACGGAACCCAATATCCCGCCAACGCTAATGAATTGTTTCACCCTGGCAGCGAAGATTACAAGGAAGCGGAAAAAAACTATATTACCCTATTTCAAGTCGAGTCAGCTGAGAGAGTCAGGCAGGCCGGCATCCCTGTACACCCAATAGTTACTAAAGGCAAACCTCACCAGGCTATCGTTGAGCATGCCAAGAAGGTTCGCGCCTGCTTGATCGTTACCGGCACCCACAATCAGGGCACTGCTGCAAAACTGCTGCTGGGCAGCGTCGCTGACAGCCTTATCCGCCATGCCCCGTGCCCGGTGATGGTAGTTGGAGAAAAATAATCAGCACAAATTAAGCCCCACCGGATACGAACTCACTCAGTTCACCTCGGAGGGGCTTCACTCACATTATTGCCTCCAGTACAACGGAGCCGGGGGCTTCTAATGCAATAATTCTTATATAAGGGGCCTCCCTTCTAAGTGTCTATTCTTATGTCTTCCAGTCTTTCTTCTATAGCTTTTTTATCATAATCATCTTCTGCAAATAAAAGGGCCCTCTCGTAAAACTCTTTGGCTTTATATACTTCTTCGGTTATATCCTGATACATGTCCCCGTAAGCAATGTAGCTCCATGGATTATTGGGATACTCACTTATCAGGGTGTCCAACTCCTTTTTGGCCTCATCGAATTTCTTCAACCGGATATATGAGTCAGCAATAGACCTTCGCATATTATGAATGATTAACTCACTCTCATTTGGAAAATAGTTGCAAAACTCCGTGCAGTATTCGATACACTTTTCAAGGTAGACAGGATCATCAAGTCCGGCATTGTAAAGTTCGTTCTCTAAATCCTGACAGAAGTTCGAAATATAGAAACTGCCTTTATACTGCTGGTCCAGATAATCCATGTCTTTGAACTCGGGCTTAATTCTGAATTTTATTCCATTCCAAACATTCAGCCACGCGTCGCAAGCTGATTTATAATCGTTTTCTTTCAAGTATTCAAATCCTTTATCGATTAAATCAGTCATTTGTTCCATTGATAAGTTGTTATGGGGGGCTAGTCGCTCCCACAACACCCACACGGCAACCCAAGGAAATTCTTCATCTCTGTCTACCGCTGTAACCTTGAAGGTTTTATACCAGTGTTCAGATAATTGCACTGCCGAATAGTACTCTTCTACTTCCTGCAAAAACACAGATTTATCAAAGGCAATACCCATACTCTGCAATTTGCTGATGATTTCCTCTGTAGTCATTTCATTAGCTTTTCGATGTGTCCATAGGTTAGACAGGAATTTGGCAAAGCTCTTTTTGGCCGCTTCCACTACCGCTTTATCCATACAGCATTTTTTATACTTTTTGCCGCTGCCGCAGGGGCAAGGCTCGTTTCTGCCTATTTTACTCATTGCGTCCTCCATTAAATCATCATAATCTATAAATACAAATTGTTATTATTGTTGTTCAATATGCTGGCAATTTAGACGAGTGGATGCAAAACAAACCCTGATTTACCGCTCTATTCCTTGAGTTCTTTGATTCCTTTGGCATTTTGGGTAGTAACAACCTTTTTACCGGTTCTTTGCTCGATCTCCCGGCGGGCATTTCCTGCCACATTTCCGCCCTGCCGGGCTATCTCTTGGTTATCTGCAAAACTCTGTGGTTCATTTTCTTTGGATATTTCTGTGGTGGTCGCTTCCGCCAGCATACTCAGCACCAATTCCAGATTCGTCATATTGTCACGCAGATTTTCCTTCGTCAAGGATTTCAACCGCTTATACTCCCTCGTAGTATAACCAGACCATGCTTTAGTGATTTCATCAGTCAGGATGGCATATTCCCGGCCCTTTTTCACCCCTCTAGTATCCCATTCATCAGTTAGTTCTTTGCGCACTTCGATGCTTTTCAAGCGTTGATTAATCCAAGTATTGGAATATCCCTTTTTGTGATATGTTTCCAAAGCACGGTCTATAGCCAACTCAGGATCAGCTGTCTCATTGATACGTTCATTACCAACCTGGGCCAGCCACATTTTAAAAGGCTCGGCGTTGGGTGAGGGAATGGACTGAATAAGCCTTAGAATCTGTTCAGTATCCGCTACATCGGTATTTCGCATTTTCCCATCAGCGGCAAGCATTTTCAAAGCGTGACAATTTGTCACACTTTCATTGCCTTCCTTTTTCAGGCGCTCTTTTAGTTTTCGCCAATATGCTGACGGATTAATACTGCCGGTCAAAACCGCAATTATATCAACAATCGAAAAAAACCATTTCTCATATTCATCATCCCATAAAACACGAATCCTATGATCATTAAACAACCTGATGGCGTTATTCTGAGTCATTTAGCATCTCCCCACCTTCTCAACATGTTAATTCTTCCCAGTAACATAATTCTACATTATACTAAATAATCCTTCCCTCACCTTTCGCAGTTGTGGTGTGCTCAGCACGTGAGAATTGCGAGCGCAGCGCGGCAATCTTCCCCTATTTTTGCTCGCAATAGCAATCAAAAGCCCGGCTGGTTCATTAATGAACTTATCCGGGCTTATAGTGTTCATATATAGGAGATGACCTCCGGGTATCTATCTATACTGAATAATAGTTGATTAAGCATCCCCGCAGGATGATATCCCGTTCATCAGCAGACAGCTTCTTTAGAAACAGGTCGATTTCCCGCATGCCCTTACTGCCTATTATCTGAGCCTTGATCGTTTCATCACCGTTCTGTAGTTTTTCGCGAATATCCGGGACAAAAACCAGGTCGCCCACCTCGAAGCTCACGTCGTTGCCAACGGTGAAGGGAAGCATGCCCCAATTTATCAGGTTGCTGCGGTATCTCTTGGTGGCATATTCCACTGCGATATTCGCCCAGGCTCCCAGCACCTTCTGACATGAAGCCGCCTGCTCCCGAGCGGACCCGTCACCTGGCTTCACGGCATAAACCACGCTGCCGATTTCGATGGTTTTCAGCAAATCGGCTACGTCGGCAAACTGCTTATTGTGCGCCAGCACCCTGGTGCCGATACCTTTCAGTGCATCCGACATAGCCGGTACCTTTTTCGTGTTATCCACCAGCTGGCGCCGCTCCTGCTCCAGGGACCTTATGGCCTTGGCTTTACCAACATAGCCGGGGTCTTTTCTGGATAGAGTAAACTCCGCCAATCTATGCGGATTGGAACGGAAGGAAGAGGTCTCCCCGGAAGGAATCAGCTCATCGGTGGTAGTAACCGGATCAGTGATTACCGTAGCTACTTCCAGCACCATATTCTGCGGCAGGGGGCTCATGGCCGGCCAGTCAGCGATGTTGGGGCCGAATTTCAGAGATTCGTTAAGCGCCGGCTTTTGGTAGCCATCATATACCCGGTTGGCATATATCTCCGGGTTAAAGGTATAGCTTATCCGGGCGGGCTTGAAATCCAGCTCGGTCGCGGGAGTCAGTATGCCGCCGTTCAGAGCAGTGGCAGCTATGGATCTGGCATCCATCAGGGCCACCGAGGAGATCTGGCCCTCGTTCGGTTTCGAACCCTCCCGGTTGGGGAAGTTGCGGGTGGAATGCCGAATGCTCAATCCCCCATTGGCCGGTACATCACCAGCGCCGAAACAGGGACCGCAGAAGGCGGTTTTTATAGTTATACCAGCTGCCAGCATCTTGGCAGCAGCCTGGTCTCTCATCAATTCATAGTAGATCGGCTGGCTGGCCGGGTACACGCTGAAAGCCAACTCCCCATGGCCAATCGACCTCTTGTCCACCATGGCCGCAATCTCGTACAGATTCTCAAAAGAACCACCGGCACAACCGGCTACCACCGCCTGATCCGCCCTGAGCTTGCCGTTTACGATCTTATCGGTCAATTTGAACTGTATGTTGGGATTCTCAATTTGCTTTTGGCCCTCGATCTCTACTTTGCGAAGAATATCGCCGGCATTCTGGTTCAGCTCGGCAATGGTATACACATTGCTGGGATGGAAGGGCAGGGCAATCATGGGTTCGATCTTATCCAGGTCGACCATGATCAGGCCATCGTAATAGGCGGCTTTGCCCGGCTGTAATTTGCTGTAGCATTCGGGACGGCCATGGGTTTTGTAGTAGCCCTTCACCTTGTCGTCAGTGGCCCAGATCGAACTCAAGCAGGTGGTCTCAGTGGTCATTACGTCAATGCCGTTGCGGTAATCCACTGATAACTCTCCGATGCCAGGGCCGATGAATTCCAGGACCTTATTATTGACAAAACCATTGTCAAATACTGCCCCGATAATAGCCAGAGCCACATCCTGCGGACCCACTCCCGGCTGGGGCTTGCCCTCCAGGTAGACGGCAATAACATCCGGATAGGTCACGTCCCAGGTCTTCTGCAAGAGCTGCTTTACCAATTCGGGTCCGCCTTCGCCAACTCCCATGGTTCCCAATGCGCCATAACGGGTATGGCTGTCGGAGCCAAGAATCATGTTGCCGCAGCTGCTCATCATTTCCCTCATATACTGATGGATAACCGCCTGATGGGCCGGGACATAGATCCCGCCATACTTCTGCGCCGCGGACAGGCCAAAAACATGGTCGTCTTCATTAATAGTGCCGCCCACCGCACATAGGCTGTTATGGCAATTGGTCAAGACATAAGGAACCGGAAACTCTTGCAACCCGCTAGCCCGCGAAGTCTGAACGATTCCGACATAGGTTATATCGTGTGAAGCCAGGGCATCAAAGCGAACCTTCAGCTGGTTCATGTCGCCGGAGGTATTATGTTTAGCCAGAATGCCATAGGTTATGGTACTCTGCCTGGCCTGGTCAGGGTGCAATTTATTAATATCGATAGGCAAGTCTGCACCGTTATTCAAAACATTTGCCTTACCGCCTTGCAGCTCTATAAGCGTTTTTCGGTTTAAGAGGAATACCCCGTTATTTATTAAGCGAACCAAAACAGCACCTCCAAATAATCGTCAAAACTAATTATTAAGGGAAAAACCACTTAGTATTTTAACACAATATTGTTATGAGGACATAGGAAGATGGAAAGGCGAGTATTTGTCATTGCTGCGAAAACCGGGGAAGATTGCTTCGCTGCGCTCGCAATCACAAAATAAAAAATTGCCGCCCCGACGCCCCGCCTGTCATTGCTGCCAATACTAGGGTACTGGTCATTGCGAAAACCGGGCACTCAGAGCATCAGATCAGAAGGCTTACCTATTAAGCATTGCTCAAAAATTGAAACTAATCTCTGAGTGCCGGGGATGCGGCAATCTTAAAGGATTACTAAATACTGTATACCTTTGCCATTTTTCTTGACATATGAATTCAAGGGAAATATATTCATGATGAGGTAATTCTCAAAATTACATATCATACCGAGGTAATGATGCCTGTATCTCGACTGGAGTGCAGGCATTTTTTGCCGAATTTTAGCCGCGTTACCCGTTCAGCTTCAGGATGGCCCAGGGTTGCCGCCAAGTTCAAATACCGCGACAGGAGATCCGTAAATTGCATCAGCACATCGACCATAAACTGGTCAAGCCATATTTCCAACCAATTATCTGTGTAGACAAGGGCGATATCTTTGCTTATGAAATTCTCGGCCGGTTGTACGCCGATAATGAAATTCGGAGCCTGGGTCCGTTTTTTCACAATCCGGCCATCTCGTCAGTCGACAAGGTAATAGTGGACAGGGTGGTTCGTTTTAAGGCTCTGGAATTGTTGAAACAGGAGCAGAGAAATGAGGTATTGTTCATCAATATACAACCGCAATGGCTCCAGCCGTTTATCAATGTTCCCGAGCTGCTGCCGACGCTCGATAAGATGAACCAGATGGAACTGGCTGGCAATCAGGTGGTCATCGAGATCTGTGAGGACGAATTTGCTGATGATCAGGAGGTGCTGTTGGATTTAGTTCAGCGATACCGCCAGGCTGGTTGTAAGATTGCCATCGATGACTTTGGCACCGGGTTCAGCAGCCTGGACCGCATCGTATCACTAAAACCTGATTACATAAAGGTTGGAGCTAACTTGATCACCAGCGATGCCCGCTTCGGCTTCGGGCAGTATATGATGGAATCTCTGGGTATACTCTGCGAGAAGACTGGCACCAGTCTAATCCTGGAGGAGGTTGAAACCATAGAACAGTTCTTAATGGGCCTGGAAACTGGTGTACGATTCTTTCAGGGCTATTTATTCGCCCGGCCGAGCCCTGATTTCCAGGAATCGGAGGTTAGCTATAGCTTGATTGACCAGGGTATGCAGTCCTTTATAAACCGTAAGACGGAACAGCAGTTAAACATTCTGGAGGTATCCAACAAACTGGATGCCTTCGTCCGGCAGAGATTTTCAGCTCTTGGCATCCAGCCCCATATGGAAAATATACGGGAGTGTATTACGGAACTGACTGCGGTGGCGCCTGAATACTGGCTGCGCATGTACGTTTGTAATGGCGGGGGATATCAGGTAACTCCTAATTACACTCGCAATCACCAGGCAAGCTGGTTACAGGAGCAGCAATATCTCGGACGCAATTGGTGCTGGCGCCCCTATTTCCTGCGCAGGGTAGTAGAGGCGCGTTATCAGGGCCGGGGAGTTCTCTCACAACCCTATATGGATCTGGAAACCAGAATTAACTTGTGGACCTTTGTATATCCCCTGACGCAAGACTTGTTTTTGTTTATTGATCTGAACCTGAATATAGTGCCCCCCGTGTCTCATTGCGATATCTTATAGTCGATTTCTCCTTGACGCAGACTACGACCCTGGATATTTGACTTCAACTCATGAAACGAACCGGGGATCATAAGCTGCAGGTTGTAATCCTTCACCTTTTTCTGCTGCACGTAATTGATGTAATTGGCCTCGATAGCTTCCCTTAACCTAAACTGACAATCTAATGGGGTGAACAATTCCGGGAGAATGATAAAGTCAGGATTCTCATTAAATATTTCTTCGATATAGGGAAAAATCAATTCCTCATAATAATCATCACAAACCCCAGTGGCATAGAAACACTTGGATGTTTGGGTATCATTTTTTCCTTCTTTTGAAATAAAGTATTTCTTTTTGTTTTAGTCCCATTTATACGGTGGTTGAATACATACCGGGAAAACGAGCGGTGTTTCAATTTGACCAGGCCGGGGCTTTAGCAGCTTTTGATGGAAGGCACTATTTTGAAGTGGTACCCAGACGAGATTATGTGCTTCTTCGCCATGTTGTTGAAGGGGAATGTCGTTTTAAGGACTGGATGCTTTGGCACTTATTCATCGGTCCCCTGCACAATGCATTGCTGGAAGATGGGCTGGACCTGGCCGAAAACAGCCTCACCGCTTCATCCAAAGTGACAAGGTCTAGTGCTTGGGTTAAATGTTTGCTATATATGATAGCACGCCAACAAGCCTCCCATTAAGGTTGGTGCCTGCACGTCAAGGGATCTGCTAGTTCAATTTAGCTTCAATCACCGGCTGATCCCGGGTACTGTGGATTCTAACCGCCCAAGCTCTATGAACCCGCCTGGGATGTTCACGCCTGACATCCCCTATCACAGGCAGCTTTCTTATACTCATACAAGAAACCATATTTCTCAGCCAATTCCGCTTCCAGCTCCTTGATTTTTTTATGAGCTACCAGAGACGCCCGGATCGAGGCCCCTAACTCCAGAGCCCTCTGGCTCATCCACTCCCCGATCCAACTGTTTTCTATGGTTATCTCGTACAGCTCGTTTACCGCCGTACTGTAGTCACCCTTCAACGACGACACGTCAGCCAATTGCTTTTTCAACCGGTTTATCTCCATGAATATTCGATGTATGTCTTCTATCATTTCAAGGTCAATAAATACCTCGTTTTGCTCCTGCGATAATGATATCTGCCTGGCAGTGATCTCCAAACCCCTTCCCCCTTGATTAAATCAGCATCTATCACATACATATTATTAATATGTTGTACGCGTTGCGCTTACCAATATTTCTCATTGTATAAGTATATGGGGTTTATGTCAAACATATATTAAGCATTTCGCTTACTTTTTTCTTCCATTACTTTTTGAATGCTATATTAGGGCTTGAGAGGTGTATCAATGGAAACTATCGGCGAAAGAATACGTGCTCGACGCGAACAGCTTGCCTGGACTCAAGCCAAGCTGGCGGAAATGCTTAATGTAAAAATAGGTACTGTTTCGGGATATGAGCGTAATTATCGTGTCCCCGATGCTCGTATGCTCCAATTGCTTGCTGGTGTTTTGGAAGTATCTTCTGATTATCTACTTGGATTAGCAAAGTCAGAGCATGTTAGTAAGCATGATTATTTACACGTAGAGGATATGTCGGATTGGATGGAGATACTTGAACTTACAGCAGAGTCTGGTTTAACAGCCTTGCAAGTAAAACAGATTTTGTTGAACTATATAGAAACTGCCCGAAACATTAAGAATCTAAAATGAACGTTTGTTAGGGTGTGTCCCGAACTTTATGTAAAGTCCAAATCGATTTTAGAATATAGCATAGCGATTCACTTACACCGTGTCTTGTAATACCATTCAATCTGCTCGTCACATATCCTGATCAGCTCTTCGCGATCTTCCAGGGTAAGCCTTCTCCATAAAGATGGTACAAAAGCCACCCGATTAAGATCTTTCCTGTGTTCCAGGAAATATTTGCGTTCAAACTTCTCAAAAGGCATGTCCAGCATTACCCGCGTTATTTGCAAATCATTCAATTCCTTAACCCGGCTCATGACCATACTGGAGACTTCCACGGTCAAGCCACAGTCTGCCCGTTCTTCATAAAAAGACCGAAAATAAGCAATCAGCGCATTCAAATCAACTTGTCCCTTATCATCAACCAGTTTGAGCATGCCTCTCATCATTACCGGTTTGTAGGAGGCGGCCATGGCGCGGGACTTTACATAGGCGACAAAGTCCTCTTTGATTTGGTCAGGATCACGGGCCGGAATATTAAGCTGTCTGCGAATATCATCCAAACGCTCCCGCTGAAAATACCGGTGCAGAACCCTGCCCATTGGCAATTCCAGATCAGGTCCTGGCGTAATTCTACCCTCTTCCACCCAGCGACGGGCAGTCGCATCATCGACATACAACTCCATGGCCAGTTCATGCAAAGACATCATATCCTTTATTTCTTCCTGCCAATCAAATAAATCCACAATTTCATAATCCCGGACAAAAATATTGTGCGGCAGGATGGTATCCGGTTTTTCACCGGCCTGCAGGCGATGTTGTTCTTCCTCCAATGTTTCACGTGGAGCCAAAACGAGCGCGCCCGGGCGGTACTCCTTAACCTTGAGTAACCGATGCAGGTTTATGGAATGATTATGTCGGGCACTGTTGTCAATAAAGTCAAAAACCAGCAAAGCCTCTTTTCCCGGCGCCCTTCGTGTGCCTCTGCCGAGTTGCTGCAGGTATATCACCCGGGACAAGGTGGGTCGGGCCATAAATATAACTGCCGTCTCGGGACTATCCCAACCCTCATTCAGAATATCGCAGGCACATAATACACGAATCACTCCGTCACTGTATTGCTGCAAGACTGACTCTCGGTCAGTTTTATTCATGCGGCCCTCCACCACAAAGGCCTTGATCCCGGCTTCTCGAAATAATTCTGCCACTTCTTCAGCATGGTTAACACTGGCACAGAAGACCACGGCCTTCTCGCCAGGCACATGGCTGAGATAGGTTTCTACTATCAAGCGGTTTCGTTCCGGAACATGGATAACCTGATCCAGATCCCGGTAGTTGTATTTTACTCCATTAAAACGGACCCTGGTAAAGTCGATGTTGGTCTTAACCCGCACACAACGGATTGGAACCAGTTCACCGATCTCCACCGCTGTTTTTAAATCCAACCGGTGGGCTTCGTTCTGGAAGATCTCCATGATAGATTCCTGGTCATGCCGCTCGGGAGTGGCCGTCATTCCCAGGAGAAAACGAGGTGTGAAATAGGATATTACCTTACGATAACCGGATGCGGCAGCATGATGAGCTTCATCAATAATTATGTACCCGAATTCATCAGGCCTAAATGCCTGCAAGTGAGACTGTAAACCTTGAATGCTGGTTATTATCACATCGGCAGAGGTACCACGGTTGTAGTCAATAATCTCCGTCTGTGCTTCCGGCCACAGTTCTTGAAACTTCTGCCGGGCCTGCTTCAGTAGTTCCACGGTGTGAGCCACAAACAGAGTTTTTAAGCCCATTCTTTTGGCATCTAGAACTGCTGTAGTGGTCTTACCCGTTCCCTGGGCATCGGCCACCAGTGCTATGGTATTATACCCCTCCCGCAATTCCTGCAAGCAATACAATGTCTCAACCTGGTGCGGACGCAGTTCGAGATAAGCCCCTCTTTGCCTGGGCAAATAATCAGCGGAGATTTGAAAATGGGTACTTTGGCCCAAAAACTGGACCAACTCGGATTTTACCCGTTCAGGATCATTAATCAGTTGCCGGTAAGTCCAAATGTAAACCCTCCAGCCCAAGTAGGTGAGGCTGTTGCGTTTCAACAAGTCATCCAGGTATTTATCCAAGGAAACCAGGGCCGGATTGTGCCACTGTTCTCCATCTATCTCGATAGCAAACCGCTCCAACGGAGTTTTCAAAGCGTAATCAATATACCGATTATCACCATAGATGTCCTGAAAAGGATATTCATTAATCAAATACTGTACCCGATCAAGGCCAAAGGTATCAGCAAATAGCTCAACAAACGCATCCTCAGCTGGTGAGGCGGCGTCCACCGCCGTAAGGTTATTTTCGCTGAAATCCATAATTCTTACTCCCGCCCCAACAGGATAGCCTAATATATCCTTTTATCAGGGATTACCCCCCGAACACCCCCGCGCGGGTTATCAACATCACCTTTATAGCGAGGAATTAGATGAATATGCAGATGAAAAACAGTTTGTCCGGCAGCTTCGCCGCAGTTTACCCCAATATTATAGGCATCTGGCTGAAAACGCTGATCCAAAAAAACTTTACACTCTTCTAACAGATCATTTATGGCTTGTCGTTCCTCACGACTACTATCCCAGTAATCAACTACATGCCTATAGGGAATGATCAGCATATGACCTTCATTAACCGGATAACGATCGAAAATGGCATAGGCCAGGTTGTTAGATAATATAACCTGGTCAGGACTGCAAAATGGGCAAACTGGCATACTATAATGTCACTCTTTTCTATAACAGCGAATTCCAGTATTTTATCGATCAACGTATGTATGTGCTTCTAATACGGGTTTTT
>Ga0209723_1003106_pt1 | contig 20631 bp, 15 predicted proteins | sample BiotimSIPDNA_2_FD_185750 | JGI IMG/M metagenome (GOLD analysis project Ga0209723, IMG submission 185750) | Anaerobic biogas reactor microbial communites from Washington, USA - Biogas_R2 time_0 SIP DNA (SPAdes) (version 2) | ecosystem: Engineered > Bioreactor > Anaerobic > Unclassified | place... | reverse complement strand
TGGGGCTCGATGTTTACATCGAATCAAGGAGCTGGCCGAATGAATAAAGAGGTCGGCATGGATAATCCTGGTCTGGATGTCTATCTCCGGGATCAAAAAATCGGACGGCTCTGGCTGGATGATAAAAGACGCTTTGTGTTTCAATATGACAGCGAATGGACACATCAGAAGGGTGCCGTTCCCTTGTCGCTGCACCTCCCTTTGAGAGAGGAGATATACCCTGATGATCTTGCCCGCCCTTTTTTTTCCAATCTCCTGCCGGAGGCTGAAGTCAAACGGGCTATTGCCCAACGCCTGAGAATTTCTGAAAGTAATGACTTTGCCCTGTTGAACAGTATCGGCGGGGAGTGCGCGGGGGCGGTATCCGTACTGCCCGCGGGCGTCGCTCCCGCCATGAAACCGGGCTATCGGGAACTCAGCGAGGAAGAACTGCACCGGATTATCATCGAGCTTCCCCGAAGGCCGCTGCTTGCCGGTGTAGAAGGAATGAGACTTTCGCTGGCCGGGGCGCAGAACAAGTTGCCTGTTTACATGGAAGACCACCGCATCTTCATCGCCACGGGAAATGCACCGAGCAGCCATATCCTGAAACCGCCGATCAGGGATCTGGAGGATACGGTGGGGAATGAAGCATTCTGCATGATACTCGCGCAGAGACTGGGGTTGCAGGTTCCGGTGGTTACGATCCGCCGGGGTCTTGATCGGATTTTCATCATTGCGCGTTATGACCGCAGCCGAGACACGGATGGCCACATCGTGCGTCTGCACCAGGAAGACTTCTGCCAGGCCCTGGGGTTTCTCCCCGAACAGAAATACGAAAATGAAGGCGGCCCGTCTTTAAAACAGTGTTTTACCCTGCTGCAGGAAAAAAGCATTCGTCCCGCCGCCGATCGCATGGCCCTTTTGCGATGGACGATCTTTAATTTACTGATCGGCAATGACGACGCTCATGCTAAGAATCTGGCCATGATTTTTACGGACCGGGGGCCGCGACTCGCGCCTTTTTACGATCTGATCTGCACTCAGGTCTATCCGGATTTGACGGAAAAACAAGCCATGAGGATAGGCGGTGAGAACCGGCCGTCCTGGATTCTGCAGAAACACTGGGACAGATTCAGCGAATCAACCGCGATCAAGCCAAATCTTGTTTTGAAGACGTTAAAAGAAATGTCTGCCGCCATTGCCCCGGCGGCGCAAACACTGTCGAGCGAGTTCATAAAAAAATACGGAACGTGCACGATTATTGAGAAGATACTGGCTGTCATTGAGAAAAGGGCAGAGTCCGTCTGAAAAGATCACTTTGCATGCACGCACCGAAGCGATTTTTTGTCATCCTTGACCTTAAGCGTCACCTGATTGATCATATTCCCGTATGCAATCAGTATGACGAGTAACAGCCTGAGCCGATTGTCTTCTAAAAAATCCCCGTTTTAAGGGTCTTAACGGATCGAAGGACAGAGTTCTGCGCGGCGCCTGACAGCAGCCGCATCCTTACGAGCTGTTCCTGCAACTCAATGACACAGATCATTCCAATAAGAAAGTCAGGAGTCCTCAAAATAATGGGATCTGCGAGAGAGTGCATCAGACCATTCCGCATGAATTTAAAAGGTTGCCTTTAGAAAGAGGCTCTATACGGATCTGGAATCCTTGTAAGCCGATCTGGATGCGTATATGGATGAGTACAATGAAAAAAGAACCCGCCAAGGAAAATGCTGCCAGGAAAGAACTACCATGGATACGTTTCGAGATGGAATTAAGCTCTTTAGAGAGAAAAATTTGAGCGAAATGGCAGCAGCCTAAACGCCGTCAACAATCCGGAAGCATCGGGCCACTGTCAACTCAAGTCTTGTTCAGGACAAATAATATGAATTGATTTCTCTGTGAAGGACCATGGTAATTCCGCAACTGCGGGGCCACGGTAATTCCCAATGTTTGCCGCAAGAGGACACACTATCTGGTTTATCCTGAAAACGTCACCAGGGTTTGAATCGCCTTCGCGACGTTTGTGGCGAACACTGCTGAAAATGACAACTTTAACCTCCGACCTGGACAGATTCTCTTCAAACCCTCCTTTGGAGGGATTCAATTTTTCTGTAAGAATCTCCTTCTTCACTGATAAAGCAGGGTATGGAAATTCAGGGGATTTTGAAAACTCCGGCCGCGGATGCCTGGAAAAGATAAACTCAGGTTGAAAAATGTAAAAAGTACTTATAATTGATGAACATCAGCTATTTTTCCACATAATGACAATTATCGGAATTGGCATTCAGTTTACTCTGGATTTTGTGTGACATTCTTTTTGTTGGAAGATCAGCCGCTGTTGCCGTGCAACCGAAGAAGCTTTCCTGAATTATTCTTACACATAGCACTGAAAAGCTAAGGGCCCGCCATATTGACAGGCCCTTCTTCAATAAATCCGCTGCTCCGCCCGCATGCCCCTGCCTGATGATTGCGATTTCTCATCAGGAATTGAGTCGGGCCATGGAATTACTTCAATTTTTCTCTTGATTCAACCTTGAAAGCACCCCCGACAAAGACTCTGCGCCAGGCTACCGTCTATCCTGATTGTCGTACCTGCCTCTTTCACGGTTCCCCTGTTGCTGAACATTCTGCGAACGTTGCTGGTGAGATTGCAGCTTCATCTCTCGTTGTAGCTGGACATTCCCTGGATGCGACTGAGGATGCTGAGCCTGTCTCTGTTGTTGGGGTTGCTGCTGGGGCTTCTGAGGTCTCACCATTTCCCGTTGTTGCGGCTGAGTGCGCTGTGTCCGTATCTGTCGAGGCTGCTGTTCTTGCCCCTGTTGTGGGGATTGCTGCCGAGTCTGCTGTGGCGGCCTGAACACCTCACGGGATTGAGGCAGTGTGTGTTGAGGCTGCAACTGACGAGGTTGCTGCCGAGGCTGACCCTGTTGAGGTTGCACCTGGGGTGGGCGCTGCTGAGGCTGAGGTATCTGTTGATGTTCACGTCTCTGTCCTTGATGTTGTGGCTGCTGCGGTCTCATAACCTCTCGTGATTTCGGCTGACTAAGCTGCGGCTGCACCTGTCGAGGCTGTTGCTGACCCCAGGGCGTCTGCCGCTGCTCCTGTACCTGGCCCCATTGCTGGGCTGGCGCCTGTCGAGGTAGCTGCTGTGGATTCTGCCGTCTCATCACCTCTCGTGATTGTGGTTGAGTTTGCCGTGGCTGAATCTGACGAGGCTGCTGACTCCAAGGTGTCTGCTGATGCTGCTCTCGCTCCGGCTGCCGAGGTTGATAGCCCTGGATACCCCAGCTTCTTTCCCTTTCCCAATATCGATTACTCTTCCAGCCCTTCCAGTTCTGCTGAAGTCGTTGGTAAGGAATCCGTTCATAGTTCCAGCGATACCCTTGCCAATTATGGTTTCTGTAGTATCCCCTCCAATCCGGGTCTACTTTAGAATAGAAACTTGGCACACCGCTATAATAAACCCAGTTCTGGTTATAATAGGGTGAGCGATACCAGCGACCTTCCCAGGGACGCCACCACCAGCCATCGTAGAAGAACAAGTCAATATTTATGTCTGGAACAACGTAAACATCGCTCGTATAAGGCATCACTATCAAATCCGGAGGTGCCTCAAGTCCGATAGGCGGTGGTTCGTAGCCTGCGTCTCCATCATAGCCATAATAACCCGGCCCGACATAGCAGCCCTGGAGAGATAGTAACATCACCAATGCGGCTACTGTTGTTACGAACATCATTTTTTTCATGGTCATCCTCTTGCTCTCAGCAGAGTGTTATTGATCTTATAACTTTTACCCTGTTTCCAAAGGGCTTTGGTCTGAATTTTTTTCTCAGTTTCCCATTCTCTTTATAGTCTTAAATGGCAAAGAGCGTACCAATTGCACATTAAGCAATGATTATCAATTAAAACAGTAAGTTACTATATTGCGCTATAAACTGAGATATCCTCTTCGAAGGGGATGCGGATAATAAGTATGCAGCGTGGATATTAAGTATGCACTCTGAAGTCATCCTGCGGGGTAAGTTTTGTTAATGCGTGTGGCTCAGCCTTGCTGGGCTATGATATTGTTCCTTCGAATACCATCTCCAGCAAGTGCATCGTGGAGTTATAGATCGCCGGATCTTTACTTGCTCCTGGTCCAGCAATATTCAGCACTCGAATGTCATGTTGGTTCGTCCACCGGAAATAGTTTTAGTAACCGATACCTTCCTCTTCTTCATTTTATCGATCTGCATTTGTCCTGGTTCAGCGTGAATAGGCCTTTTGACCCGGCGGGGTGTCACTTTCCCTTGACGATTCCCACGGAATGGTCCAAAAGTACATCACGCACTACTACATCGCGCATTACAATGAGACCAGGCTGCACAGTGTCTCGGATATTTTGCCCTGCGGATAAACTCGAAGGTAGAGATGTAAAAATCTTCAAAGAACGAGACCGAAAACTGTAAGCAGCCAGAGAGCCGCGAAAACAAAAACGACAGAGGAACTATTCTGAAGTCATTCCTTCAAGAGCAGCCTTTGTATGCTAAAAAAACGAGGCGAAAGTCCATTTCCGACTGAGGCGTGACAGTTATCTATGCTGATAAAAAGCCTGTTTATGAATTTTTCTGCTACCCTGTGAAACTTAATAAGAATTAAAACGTAGCGTGTGATTTGGATAATCTGTAACTGCATTTTTAATGAGGGAAAAAATGAAGCGTTGCTTATTCTTTCTGTGTGTTTTGGGTTTTATATTTTCACCGTGCGTTTCTATTGCGGGTTCGGAAAGTAAGGTTATTAAAAGTCATGAGAATAAAATTTTGCATGATTTGAACGATCAGCGATCTGAAAATAAAATACAGAACAAATTTCATCTCTTATATTCCAATCCATTTGCTCTGTCTTATATTCTAAAGTATCAATCTTTTCATTTAAATCAGAACCTGCTTATCATAGGTTCTCGGCCTGCTTACGATAAACCCGAGAACGCTTCAACAGTTTTTGGAAAGCAGGAAAACGACAATGATTGGTTGTTGGAGGAAGGGTCATCGGCAATATGGGTCAAAAGCATCCCGGGTCCCGTAAGTCATGAACAGATTATCGTTCTTGGCAGTCTTGAAGAAAAAGGCGGAAACATTTATTTAAATGGCCAATATTTGATTAATATCGGCAATGAAAAGGAGAAAAAAATAGTTCTGCATAAGGGTGAATATATTTTTTATGCCTTGCCAGGCTCAAGGAGCAATACCTGCCCGGTTGAATTATACGGTGTTTCCGTTGCAATAGCCTACTATGATCCATTTGATGCCATTATCTTGGAGGCAGTTAAAGCCGGACCGGCAAAGCTGAAGGTTTTCAGCCTTTGGTGGCGTGATTCTCAACCTGAATTCATAGGCGAATATGAAATTTTGGTAAACTGACTGAATATTGGAAATTGAAAGGATTAAACGATGAGTGAAATCAAATTGAAGCCCAGCAAACCCATTTCCGCGGGAACGTTGATTATACTGATTTTCATGCTTTTGTTTGGGATTGCCTTTGCAGTGCTCATCGGAGAAGAAATTTATGAGTATGGCGACGAGCCTGTATTGAAAATTCTATTTTCTCTTTTTATGTTCATATGGATAGGAGGCATCCTGTTCATGGTGATTTATCATGTTCTGAATATCAAACGTTCAAAAGGATTGTCTTTGATAGATATCGATGCAGAAACAGGGTTTTCCTCGGGACGGACAGATAAAGACCCGATGCAAAGGCTGCGTGATTTGGAAGCGTTAAGAAAAGATAAATTAATAGCCAAGGATGAATTTGACCGGAAACGTAAAGAGATAATGGCCGAAAAATGGTGAACTGTCAGCTTAACCATTGGAAAAGATTAAAGTTCAATCCAGGCTTTTGAACCGATTTTGGCATGAAGGGAACGGTATTTGCTCATCCTTCCATTGCTAACGTGGTGGCCGGCGAGCCTCGCGGAACCAGAGGCGGTACTCTTCCATGCGCGCGCGTTGTTCCGCCGGCGCCTGGCGGTTGCAGGTGGTGAACTCCGGCGTGCCGGGTGTGGCAGCCCAGCGGCGTTCCATACAGTCATTGGGATTATAGGCCATCTCGAGTCCGGAACGGCGCTTGTAGATTTCTGCCAGACTCAGGCGCCAGGAACTCCCGTTACTGCGGGTATAGGTGATGAAACACTCCCTGATACGCTTGGTATGGAGGTCTTCGATGCGTGCTGCTGCCGCCGCCGGGCGCTCTCTGCCCAGTAGAAAGAGCTCAGGATGGCGACGGATACGCTCAGGCAGGTCGGCAAGCACTTTAAGGGCGATCAAAATACGCATATCCCTCGAGGGAGTGGCGTAGTCCTCCCAAAGGCCGGTTGTTTCGAAAATGGCAGAGCCTCGCGGCATCGGGGCAATGATTCCGGGATGGGTGCGCATGAAGTTCTCGCCGATATCGACGGAGCGAACGCGCGTTTCGAGTTGCTCCATCAGTGCATCCAGAGTGGCTGCGTAAGCTGCTTCCGGATCGAGCCCATGGGGGTTGATAAGCTTCTCCATACGGGCATAAAACGCTTCCGGGGCGAGATCAGCCTGCGACGCCGAATAAGGTGGAAGTCCGGAGTGCCGGGCAATTGCGCTGTTGGTTACAGGACGCCAATCCCTCTTTCCGGGGTCAGCTACCGGCACACGGTAGACTTTGAAACCAGGGCCTGCGCTCGGTGTCTGGGCAAAGAGGAAATTTCCTTCCCAGAAGCGCTTGCGGCTGACCGAGTTGTCAGGCTGGGCATCGACAGTGAGCAGAAGACCGCCGCTCTGGCCGGTTTGTGGCAACCATTTAACAATGATCAGTGTATGGCCATAAGGGTCGGCATAGACAGTTCCCGGCCAAAGGCTGGCGCGGTCCAGTACGGTCGGGTAGAAGTCGCTCGCCTCATCGCTCAGCGCTGTGCGGCCATTGCCAGAGCTCACCTGGTCCATAAGACGGCGGCTGACCTGTTGAAAGGTGGCAGGTGTGGCAACAGTTCCCACGAAGCCGCGGACAATTTTCGCAGAACCGCAGCGCGGCGCGCTGTGGCTGTTGCCGCGGTCACAGGAGCGATAGCTTATAGGAAGACCGAGTTTCCATGCAAAGTAGCCGCGCAGGAAATAGGGGAGGTCTGCGCAGTCCGGCCTGGCAGAAAACTGGGTGTCTTCCCCCTTGCGCAGAAAATCATGAAGGAAGTTGCGGTTCGGATCGCGAAGCACCGGCTCGAGGGACGGGTAACTTAACGACATCTCGGGTGCGGCGTCAAAGAGGTGTTCGACCCAGGCAGCATAGAGCGCCTGGGTTGACAGATTCCACTCGCCTGTGCCGCGCTGGCCTGCTTTACCACCCACTTCGACCTCACTGCAGGCTGCCACCTTTCCTGCGCGTTGCGCCTCAATGCGATAGCGACCGGCTGCCGGTGCGGTAAGCGCGCCGCGCAGACTCCACGGAGGTCCTCCAGCCTTTACTGTCGGCAGAGTGCTGCGGCGACCCGCGGGATCAGTGATCAACATCTCGGACAGCTCTCCATTGGTGGCCACTGCCACGATCTCCAGCTTCTCTCCAGGCCGCGCTACCAGAGGCGCGGTCCAGATCCGGACCGAGTTACCCTGAATGCAGGCGGGCAAAGTCCATGGGTTGTCGGCGAAAACCGCACTTCCTGGAAAAAACAGGAAGTTACACACCACAAGAATCGTAAGGATTGTTATTTTCTTGTTCATCTAGTTGTTATTATTCCCTTGTTTTTTAGGGTTCATATAAAAACAGTCACTTTGCCCATAACTCAATAAACTTTAATCAGACAGGATCATCAGTTCATGAGGATCTGCATTGGCATTGAACAGAATGAGGTCACTTGCACTTTAATATTTGAAGATAAATTTCGTTTCGCGGTTCATCGGCTAAGTCAAGAAAAGGCCATAATTGTTCAAAATTAATTTCTATCTGTTACAGAGGGCTTAAGGGAAGGATCTTGCGATCTCTCAACCGGACATATCCTTCATGGGTAATCCGCAGATGGGGAATTGAAGCAGTCGTGAGAGTATCCAAAGTCAACACAGGCTTTTCCCACCGCACACCATTATTTTTCAAGGCTTCTTCCAGCTTTTTCATCTGTCCGTACAAAGTTCTCATGGGTGCAAGGGAAACAACTCCGCATAACGGCGCAGGAAATTCCGCAATTACAGTTTCCCCGATCGCAAACACTGCGCCCCCACCGATTTCCCGCAGCCGCTCGATCACGGTGCGGATGGAAATCATGTCAGCGCCAACGCAAATCATGTCAACCGTATCCCAGCACATTGTGGTTCCGCAAGCCCCCTGCTGCAACCCGAAGCCCTTCAGAAATCCTGTAAAAGATTGCATTCCACCGGTCCGATCCAATGCTACCGTCAGAACGACGTCGGCCGCATCTTCTGAGCTGTCAAAATCGAGAATCTTTTCCCGGGTCACCAGCCGGGACACAAGCTCAATGGCACGCATCTGCCCTTTCCTCTGAGGTTCATGCAGCTGACAGCCCTGAATCTTGATTGTGGAGAACAGAGCTTCCGGATAGGCTGTCTGCCTCGGCTCGACGAGCGTCTTTCCCTCTTGAAAAACCGTCTGGCCTTGAATCAGGATTCTCCGGGGCTCATACTCCGTCGGGGATGGAATAAAGACGACATCTGCCGCTTTTCCCGGAGAAAGTGAGCCGATGTGATGGTCCAGCCGGAAATGCTCCGCTACATTGATTGTTACCATCTGATAGGCTAATGCGGGAGGAATCCCGAGTTTCAGTGCCGAGCGAAGCGATCCATCCAGGTAACCCCGTTCCAGAAGCCCTTCCGGATCCACAGAATCGGTGCAAAGAGCCATGCGCCGGAAGTCTATATTTTCCCGGAATATCCTGGCAATTTCCGGCAATTCTTCCCGGATGGAGCCTTGCCGGATCATAACCCAGTATCCCAGTCTCAGTCGTTCCAGTGCCTCATCTGCAGTAATGGGTTCATGATCGGATGAGATGCCGAAGGCTGTATAGGCCTGCAGGCTTCTTGCGGGCGCCCCTGCTGTATGGCCCTCGACACGCTTTCCCAGGCGGAGGGCCATGGTTGCCAATTCCTGCACCCTTTTCCCCTGCACTCCTTCCAGAAACAGGTTGCTCCAGTATATCTCTCCAACTCCCATACATTCCGGCTCCTGCAGGTAAGGAAGATATGCCTTGTTATCCGGGGCTTGAATCTCCTGTGCCGGTGTCAGACCGCAGAGGGGCGGGAGGGTGTAGTAAAAGCGGACAGGCTGATTTTTCATCCCCTCGATAACCGGTTTGATCCCCATCATACCGGCAACGGATGCAAACTCGATAAGTTCAGTAATGACTGTGGTCGTTCCGCCGGGAAGAACATGGCGGATGAATTCCTCCATGCCGGAGCGGATCATGACGTGGGTGTGACCGTCAATCAGTCCGGGCAGAAGAGTCATCCCTTCAGCATTGATTACCTCCGTCTTGCCGTCCTCTGTATAGTAATCTGTATCTGGACCCACATAGGCAATCCTCCCGTCGGCAATCCAGATAGACTGTTCCGGGAGAAATTCACCGGTAAAGACATTAAAAACTTTTCCTCGTTGGATAACGGTATCAGGAGGTGACTTCAACGCGGCGACGTCGCTCGGTCTCTTGGAGCGTACAATTTCTTCTGACAGGCTGCTCATTCTGTATCCTCCTTTTTTCTTTAGAATGATTTGTAAATCCTCGCACTGAGTTTTGATTCGAAATATTGCCGCACCTTACTTTCGTTATATGAAACGTTGAACTCATTATAAATGCCATATATTTCAAACAGTCCGTTGAAATATCCATGGCGTGAAGAGAATTTATACAATAGATCTCGCTGGATTTCCATGCCGCGAATTGGATCGACTCCTGCTGCAAACCGCACTCAATTCCAAATGGATGTGCGTTTATCAAAGAAAATATCATCTTATTTTTTTCCATGTCTTTTTATCTCAGATCTTCACATGAATGTGAAATGTCGAAATCGGCATACAAGTCGGTTCAGGTTCTCTGTGGCGCATAATTAAACGAAAACCACTGGAACAACGGACACCCCAAACGAATTGCATTCAAGAACGCCATCATGTTGCTGACAGTGAACCGTCAAGTCAGTCGGAATTATGTCGGAGAGGTTTGTCATGCAAGGCGGAGCGTCAGCTATCAATCAGAAGCAGCTCGGTTAATCTTTATGTGAGGTAAATCACATTTTTTCTTTCGAATCTTTGTGAAACATATCACTTTCGCTTTATTGATTGTTATCGGTACTGAGAATAAAGTGTTTCCTGAAAGATAGGTCTTTATATAGGCGTAGAAGTTGCCCCCAAAGAAATGCATCGGTATAACTTTTCATTCCATGAGAACTGGGAACGGGTAAAAAAGAGCGGGATAATGGAAACATGCCTGAATGAAGGTCAAAAATGGAATTTGGATACTGATTATCTGAACCTCCAACAGAAGGATCTCGAAGAAAAGTTAAAAGGTGTTCCGCCGGAAGATGTACTGCTTGTTTTACTGGACGCCGGCAACGAAACGCTTCGGGAAATTGCCCGGAGCATCAGGTCCGTGTTCCGATAAATCAAAGTATGCAATTTGTCTGCAAAAGCCGAAATCAAGATCGGCAAAAGCTGATTGATCAATAGGTGATCGGCTGTGCGGAATGCCATTTTGTTGAAGAGAGATGATTTTGTGGTTATTTGCCGCGACCTGTGGGGTGTTTAAAATAAATTTACACAAATAGCTGTTTCACTGAAACATTTCCTCTTTTCTCACGTCAAGTATATCCTGTCAGCAATTCTGACGATCCCCCATTAAATCCCAGCACAGCAAAAAGTATCTATAAGTGAAACATATCACTGTTTAACTATTCGATATCAGTGATTTTTATCACTTTGTCCCTATTGAACATGATAACTGACTGGAATAGAATGGTTGTTAATAAGATTATCTGTAAACGAAACAGAATTTATTCCTGAGGCCATGAAGGAAGAATGATCGATCCTGTCATGCTTTTCACTGCGACCAGCCGGATGCTGCCCCCATGAAAGGCGTATCTTATTGATGTTCAGGGCGATTTTGACAGACATTACGGAGCACCAATAGATGGAAAAAGAATCACGGGATATGCTGACTTTCTTGAAGACCCTTATAGATGCCATTCCAAGTCCAATATTTTATCAGGATATCAGTGGCCTCTATCTGGGCTGCAACAGGGCGTTCGAGGAATTCCTCGGCCTCAAAAAGGAAAAGTTGGTTGGAAAATCCGTCTATGATGTCTTTCCGAAAGATTTGGCTGAAAAATATTACACAATGGATTCGTTATTGGCTCACCAAGGGGGGCAACAGACATATGAAGATCAGATCATTGATGCCAACGGAAAAACGCACGATGTCATCTTCATCAAAGTTACCTACCTGAATACTGACGGCGTCCCCGCAGGGTTGGTTGGCGTCATGGTAGACATTACAGAACGAAAGCGGATGGAGGCTGAATTATTGTCAATGTCGCTCCGTGATCAGCTCACGGGAATATATAACCGTCGGGGGTTCATCAATCTTGCGGAGCAGTGGATCAAGACGGCAGACAGAGCGAAACGCCAGATGCTGCTTTCCTTTATTGATGTTGATGATTTGAAAAAAATCAACGATACGCTGGGACATGAGGGAGGGGATAAGGCGCTGGTCGAGACGGCAAACATTCTCAGGCAGACGTTTCGGGAATCTGATATCGTTGCCCGCATAGGAGGTGATGAATTTGCTGTTCTGGTTCTTGATATGACAGACTTGAATCCTGAGATCCTGTCAAGACGCCTCCAGCATAACATTGATGAATGGAACGCAAAAGTGTCTCGACAATACAAGCTCGCGATGAGTTGGGGCATGACCCTGTATGATCCTGAGTCTCCCATGTCCCTGAACCAGCTGATGTCGCTATCGGACAAATTGATGTACGCCCGGAAAAAGGCCAAAATGAACAAAAGCATCTGAACCTGTAAGTGAGCAGCCGTTGACTGTCGACTGAACAAAAGCAACACTGAATGAATTATTATTCCTTTTAGGAATTAAAATCTGCGTTATAGAATGGTTCAAAGCCAAATTATAATAATAGTTCATTATTTCATTGACACACAAACCTGCTTATCCTAATATTTTCCACATCTGGAAGCAAGGCTCTGTCAATTTCAACATATATCTCTGAAATACCTTGCTCAAAGTCTTCCATACCTCCGGGTGGTTTATCCGTAAATAATAGAAATCATGCATCTACATTTTAAATCCGTTTTCCTTCATTCGATGATGCCTTTCCTTCGACGGTCCGGTAGATTAATACATGCCGCACTCAACCAGGCAAAAGGAAGATTCCGTTCGGCAAGCCTGCGGTTTAAGATCGCCTTATTTGTTGTCCTCCTTTTGACCGCCACCTCCTTTATCCTGTGCATCACTACCGTAACCATCATGAACAATTACATATTGAACGAGATCACCAAACGGGGGGAATCGATAAGCAAGAGTATCGCTGCCTCCGCGGGCTACAACTTTCTCTCGAAAGACATTTTAGGCATGGATAACCTCGTCTTCAAGGCTCAGTCTTCAAACAACGATGTGGAGTACGCCGCCATCGTTGCTCCCGACGGAAAGGTGGTTGTTCACAGCGATCTGGCGATGCGTGGACAAACTTTACGAGATGATGAAGGTCGGTGGATCAGGTCGGGTGAGGAGGGGACGACCGTGAGAGACTTGACGAATTCTGCTGGCTCCATTTTCGAAATAACATGTCCAATCATTTTTATGAATAAAGTATTGGGGACAGTGCTGATCGGCATAAACAAATCAGTATTCCAGGAAGCACAGGCACAGGTTTATCGCAGAATAGTAACTGTTTTCGGCATTGTTCTCGTATTCGGCGTTGTAGCCAGTACTTTTCTTGTATCTTTCTTGATCAAACCGATCCGGGAACTTTCAGCCGGGGTGGATGAGCTCAAACAGGGTATATCAAAAAAGCCTCTCAAAATTTACTCCCATGATGAGCTCGGAAAACTGACGGCAAATTTCAATGAGATGTCAAAGGTGATAGCGGATCAACAGGGTCAGATGAACCGATACACACGGGATCTTGAGAAGGCATACATATCAATAGTCAAGGTAGCATCTGCAGCTATTGACGCCAGAGACTCGTATACCCGTGGACATTCGGACAGGGTCTCTGATTTTTCTCTTCTTATCGGAAGGAAAATCGGACTGCCCGGGGAAGAACTTGAAAATCTGAGAGTAGCCTGCTTGTTCCATGATATAGGCAAAATCAAGACGCCCGACTCGATACTGCTCAAACCAGGCAAACTAACCGCGTCAGAACACAAGGAGATGATGCGCCATCCCGATTATGGCGTAGCCATTCTGGATAAGGCCCCGACTCTTAGAAAGTACATTCCCGCCATCCGACATCACCATGAAAGGCATGATGGGAAAGGGTATCCCGATCGACTCCCGGGAGAGCATATTCCTCTCCTCGCGTCTATTATTGCAGTTGCTGACACATTTGACGCGATGACCACAGACAGGCCATATCGGAAAGCGTTATCACACAAAGAGGCTTTACAGGAGATTATGCGGGTAGCCGGAACACAATTGCACCCGGACCTGGTCGAAATATTTGTCGGAATCATGGAGAAAAGGGTGCGTGATACAGTGTGGTTTATCGGGAGGACCGGATGATGCCTTGCCTTCGCGCCGTCCTCAATTTTGTTGTTCTTGCTTTCCTCTTCGCCTCGATAGCTTCCTGTTCTCACTTTATGTATCCCCCGACTCCATCCGAACAGAAGACCACGACTTCGCCCGCGGATAAAACCCCAACTCCACCGGCCCAAAAGACAACGGCTTCGCCCGCAGATAAGATCTCAACTTTACCCGCCCAGAAGACTGCGACTTCGTCAGCAGATAAGACCAAAAGGCATATCGTGATATCAGCCCAGAACCCTCAGAAAGGCATAGACAGCTTCAGGATTCAATGTGCCAGGAACCCTCAGGATCAGGCTCTCATCAAGGAATACATAAAAGGTCTGGAGGATCTGAGATCGTCGGCAGACAGTGCGTCAGCCAAAGGAGACTTTACGTCGGCAGGAAGACTTTATAAAGTGCTCTTTGTTAATTACCAGGAGTTCCGGCCTTTCACAACAATGCTTTCTTTCGACCGGGACTACCTGCATGCAAAACTTTCTTACTGTAAAACGATCCTTTCAGGAAAGGGGTTCGAGGAGTACAGAAAAGGCCGCCTCAGCGAGGCGATTAGTTATTGGCAGGATTACCTTTCCATTGATCCATCTGATGAAGGTATTAGAAAGGCAGTGAATACAGCATCCGACCAGCGGAAGAATCTCAAGCAGACTAATTAATTCATATGATTTTCTGTTTCTTCATCTGTCATGCCTGGGCAACCTCCTGATCGTTTATGTAATAATGGATCAAGTCAGCTCCCCCTGATATCCGGAAAAGTAAATACGATCTTATATTAACAGGTTATAAGTCGAGAGATATTATGTCCGCAGCGGGTGAGTGTCAGCCTGTTAAAAACCGCGCGGCTCAGGGATGCAGGGAGTTCAGGAATTTTGAACCTGAACTCCCTGCATCCACAGATGGAAAATGGGTGTAACTAATTAAATTTTCTGTTGACAAGGGCAGTCTCTTTTTTGAGGGTAATATTTCTGTCCATGCATTTTATGCCAGTTGCTTGCCAGCGTCAGGTCCCGGCGCAACGTCATAAATCTTTTCAATTTTGAGAATAATTGTTCCCTTGGATTTAAGGGGGGCTCCTATCTTGGTACTTAGTTCATCAATCCATCGAACCGTTTCTTCAAAACGTGGCCCGCTGGTTTCGATCGACGCTGAGCCTTTCAACTGGTAACCTTCCCGCCCTTCCCAATAGGTCACGGACGCCTGCGGATTTGTCTTCATGTTTTCCAATGTTTTCTTGAAGAACTGATCGGATATGAGAATAGTTTCCGCATCGATAATTTTTTTTGCACCAACCGGTACCGCGTTAGGTGTGCCATCGCTAGTTGCCGTGGAAAGAACTACGATATGCACTTTGTTGAACAGTTCCTGCATTCTTTCTGTCATTTTAGCCATCTTCATTACCTCCTTTATTTTAGGTTTGGTGAAAAATGATATCTTAATCACTGTGTCTGAAGATACCCCTATGATCCGGACGATGTCGACGTGTCAATTTGACAATCAACTTCTGAATATACACCTCACTGATGAACTGGCATCCTCTCATGTCTGATATCGCAATAAAACGCTGTGCTTCTGGAGAGAGTCGAACGCCTGTCCATCCGATCAAAGCAGATACCAAAATGATTGATGTCATTTTTTCATCTTTTCCTTCCTTTGTTTCGGATTACAGGTATGAGTACGATTCCATTGATAATCCAGACCGGCATTGAGGCAATGCGACATTCCATCATTATCGACTGAATGCTCATCCTTATGTCATTTGCGCGTGGCTTGGCTGTCTGTTCCGCGGTTAAATTCGCTTCAATGCTCTCAATGATAACTCCATCAATGAGCACAGCTTCCAAAACTCTTTGAACGGCTCACTACCGAGTTCAGACAATCTCGGCATATTGAGAATAATCCGCCATCCTTTAATTCAGAGCTTTGCTTTGAGAAAAGATATAAGTTTGCAATAAACTTGTTCAATTTCTTCTGTTCCCGGCAGTGTATCCCTGATTTTCCTGAGATAATTCCGTTCATAGATCATCCGGAAAGTTGGCAGATAATTGATGTCATAGACCCACGCCATCTGAAGAAGCTTAAAGTCATTCAGAGACTTTAGCTGGTGCAGGCTGATCATTTTTTCTTCAATGAGGCTGATCAAAATTTCACCGGATACTTCCGGTGTATCCGGCAGATCAAGTTCAACAGCTGCTTTCCTTTCTGTCCCGTTACTGTTGTAACAGGTTGTAACAACGTAGTAGATGTCCAGTTTATCGGCATCCCGCAGCAGTCTGCTGAAATAGGTGCAGATGGGGGACTCATTTTCAGGGATGGTCAAGCGATTATGATAGGAGATGGCTTTCAGTATCAGTTCCCGGGCATCCCTATCCAATGCTGCCAGCGCCTTTTCCTGTTTAAGGATCCTGACGCCCAACTCTCCATGGTTTTCTGATTTCTGATCCACGAAGGTCTGGTAGCGGACGAATTGCTGAAAACGGCCAATATCATGAAACAGGGCCATGACTTCCGCAAGTCTAAGGGCGTTATGACTCAGGTCCAGCTTTTTTCCGATATTCAGGATTTCATTACAAACCCTTAATGAGTGCTTCTCCTTCAGCAATATGGCCTGCTGGATAATCGAGTCAGAGGAATAGAAAGATCGGACATACCTGTAGAACCAGTCTTTCAGATTTTTCAAATCGGATTCGTTTATTTGACAGGAATTCTGGGATATCATGATGGGTCTTTTAACAGTTCATTGTTCAGAAAAAAGAAAAGAGGCCTATACTGCATTCAATTCGCAATTTGTTGCTTGTGGCAATCAGCGGTGACCATCATGGCTGCTGAAGTGAAGCGACACACCTTTTGCCTCTGGGATTGACATCCTCATTTATCTTTAAATATAAACACACATTATTTTGTTTTTACAGGAGAAAATTCCATTTCAAGGAATTTCCCAGCAACGACGGTTCATTAAGGTCTGTAAGAACAATCCTGAGATCTTTCGGATATTCCGTGTGTTGACTCAGTCAATGGGGGGGCGTGATTCTTCCGGAACACTACGCTTCCTGTCAACAAGGATGAAATCATCCGGAAAGTAGAGTGCAAGTTCATATTCGATTTCATTGCTGTCACGAATACAGATATTGAACATCAACATGGCATCATGGATCGTATGAACGACGATGGGAATCCTTGTTGAGGCAGTGATGTTGTTAAGAGAAAGGTATAGGGGCACTCCACGCCACGTCTTGTGGCAACTTGAATTGGAAGGCAATGAAGGCTTTTCAGCAGTTTCTTCATTGGAAAGAAGGTTTTTACCAGGCGGTAGATTCAAGCTGATGACATAAACATTTTTAGTTTCAGGATAATGTTATTTAAACCAATCGTTAAAAAATATTTGGGAAAGATTGTAACTGAACAGAGGCGGCCACTTCCTCATTTCATGGGCAGGGATGCATGAACAGTCGGCCGATATGGGCCGGTATTTTTTCCGGGAATGGTAAAGGTCAAATTGTGATAGTGAAAGAACCAAGGAATCATTTTCCGCCTTTGCGTAATGGTCTGAGGACCTATGATGAAAAGGCTCTTTACGAGATCTGCCGGACAATTTATCCCGCAAGATTGTAGTCTGCCAGGATTTCAGCTGTGAGACCTTCTGCTTCCCGCTTAAACACCTGATGATGTACAAGGCTGATGCCAATAAGTTCTTCAAGGAACTGTCGAAAATCGGGGGCTGAAACCAATGGCACAGAAGACTTGTATCTGGCAGCATACAATCTCAGAATATTGGCTTTGGTAACATCTTCCAGCCTTTCACGCTCCGCGGTATAAATTGCCTGCCACAAACGTCCGGTTGCTTCCTCCATCCCCCTGTCTCCCTGAGCCCGCTGTGTCCTCTCCACACTGGAAAGTTCCGCCCGGGCCGCTTCCACTTCGCCGTGAGCAATCCCGAACTTGTCCCGTGCTGACATGGCCTCGGATTTCGCAGTTTCGAACGCCTCTCTTTGTGCGGGGCCTTCTTCATAAAATTTGCGGCGAACGCTTTCGTAAACATTCATTGCAGAGTAAAGCAGGCGTTGAGCTTCTTTTTCTTGTGCAATCAGCACGTTGATTCTGTCTCTCCGAGCTTGAAGAGAAGAATCCTGAGCCTTTTCCTTCTCTTTCAATCGTTCCAGGTCAAGCTTTGCCTTCTTGATTGCGGACAAAGTCTCTGTTGAAATTTGTTTTTTCTGCATGTTCAATGATTTCTCCTTTTTTGATTTATCCCACAGTCACTCGCTTCCTGAGAAAAACGAACGTATCATGATCCACTGTATCCGGCTGAAGAAAAAATGCGTGATAATCATTTCTCTATTTTGAGGGTTTCCCGATTGGTTTTTTGTATCTGCTGCATATATTATTTAATTTAAGTCCGAAATCAAAGGCTTTGCTGAAAACTTTATATCAAGACTCATAAATGCCATTCTTGTCAAACCAAAATTTACTTAAAACATCGACCAGTTTGCGCCTGATTGTGCAGATAATAACTTTTTCATTCCTGCCTTTACCATATACAAATCGGTCATGACCGGATTACATCAAATGAACAAATGCATATCCTGACAATCAGGGCATGAACCCAAAAGAAGTGTGGGCATCTATGCTTATTTAATGAAAACAGAGAGTCAAATGGCCGTTTGTATATTCGGAAACACGATTTTTGAGGGAATTGGGCACAATTCAGGCACCATAAAATCAAGGGATTAGCCGTGCATGGCTAATCCCTTGATTTTATGGTGCCCCTGCGGCGATTCGAACGCCGGGCACACGGATTAGGAATCCGTTGCTCTATCCTGCTGAGCTACAGGGGCCTGATAGGGAATTGAAAGATGCAGCCGTGTAACACTCTTTTTCCCGGGTGTCAATATGCTTTGCTGATCGCGATTCATATAGATGCTATTGATGAAGTAGATGATTCATGTTGCCTGATCCTTGCATACAAGTCAACGAAAATGGGGTTGCACCGGCGTTCTAATCCTGTTAGAAGCTTACTGAAATATTTTTTTGTGATGTAAAATTCCATTCTGAGAGGAATGGGATCTCACGTGCTGGACCTGTTCAGGTTTTCAGGCGAAGAAGATTCAATGCAAAGTGAAGTAACAATTCATGAAAAACAAGATTTTAGTTTTATTAATTATTACAATTGTTCTGCTGCTTTTCCCACTTTTTTATAATCATTATGCGATTGATTACAGTGAAATAAAAATCAGGGATGTTCTGGTGACGAATGACAACACGAACGTCCTTGTTTATGCGCGGGTATCTCACTTCACTCCGGATCTCGAAAAGGCCATTCTTGCCGGAGTTCCCACGACATTCTCTTTCAAAATAGAGTTCTATCAAGATGAGGAATTCTGGTTCGATAAAAGACTGGCGCAAGTCGAAGTAAAAAAGAACATCAAGTATGACCAGATCAAGAAAACTTTTTATCTGACGTCGGATTTCGAGAGAGCGCCCGCTGTATTTCAGGGATTTGATGTGGCCTGGCCGGCCATAGCCGAGATCAACGGAATCCCCATCATAAATACGAAGCATCTTAATCAGGATCAGAAATATTATGCCCGAATTAAAATGGAATGGGAGAATTACCGTTTACCTTTTTATGCGAAGTTGATTCGGATTTTTTTATCATTCCGGGATTTTGAAACAGACTGGCAAAGTCAGCCTTTTCATTTTCAGCAATGAACAGGAACAGCCAAATCAAGAATAATATCGAAGAAGTGCAGAGGAGGCGCCGTGATCTGATCCTGATTGTCGTGACGGTGTTGTGCATCCTTGCTTTTTCATTCATCGAACATCACCTTTTTCAAGAGGAATATCTTCTTCCCGAGTCGAATAACATCCTTATTTTCGGTCTGATCAATATCAATATCATCTTGATCATCCTGCTGATTTTCTTGATTGTCAGGAATGTGGTCAAGCTGGTCTTTGAAAGACGCCAGGGTGTTATCGGGTCAAAAATGAGAACGAAACTGGTGGCCGCCTTCGTTTCTCTTTCCCTCATTCCAACCATCCTGCTCTTTCTGGTATCGATTAACTTTTTATCCTACAGCATCGACAACTGGTTTAATGTCCGGGTGGGTGACGCATTGAATAAAACGATGGAAGTCACCCAGATTTATTACAAGCAATATGAAAAGAATGCGAAGTATCATGCAGGCCAGTTGAGTGCCGATATCATGGAAAATCAGCTTTATGAAAAAGAAAGAGTCGATTATCTGAAGACGCTGGTTGAACAAAGGCAGAAACAGATTAAAACTACAGTCATCGAAATATACGTGGATAACCGGAAGAAAGGGATGGTGTTTCCCGGTCCGGAGCACGCTGATATCAAAACCATATCTCCTACCCCCCAGGTTATGGAGGAGGTTTTTGCCGGGAATGAGATTTCAATCATCCAGCCTTCGGAGGATGGGGAATTCATCAGCGGATTGTCCCCCATTTATTCCACTGCAGAGCCTTCTGAAGCTATCGGCGCCGTTGTAGTCAGTTATTATATCCCGAAAGAAATCGTCGACAAAGTTTCGGTGATATCCAGGGCTTCAGAACAATACAGCCAACTTCATCTCATGAAGAATCCCATCAAAATCAGTTACATCATCACTTTGTCCATTGTGACGCTCCTGATTATTTTTTCCGCTACCTGGTTTGGCTTGTACATGGCCAAAGGGATTACGGTGCCGATCCTGAATCTTGCCGATGCGACAAGGCGTATTGCTCGGGGGGATCTGAATCACCAGATTGACATTGTCGCTGATGATGAAATCGGAGTTCTTGTTGAAGCCTTCAATTCAATGACCAGAGATTTGAAGCAGAGCAACGAAAATCTCGAACAGGCCAACATGGATCTTGAGCAGAGACGCAAATATAT